>Ga0208828_1001050_pt1 | contig 11093 bp, 6 predicted proteins | sample Kivu_160m_FD_185487 | JGI IMG/M metagenome (GOLD analysis project Ga0208828, IMG submission 185487) | Freshwater microbial communities from Lake Kivu, Western Province, Rwanda to study Microbial Dark Matter (Phase II) - Kivu_160m (SPAdes)... | ecosystem: Environmental > Aquatic > Freshwater >... | reverse complement strand
GGGAACTACGTCGAGGGCCAGGCCCGGATGATTGACCGGACGGAATTGGGAGGCGGAAACCGCCGCGATCCGGGGGTCCTCGAGCAGCCGGTCCCTGAGGACGGGGAGCGCGGCCCGGGCCGGACCTGGGAGCGGCACGGTTATGACGTCGCTCCGCGTAAATCCGAAGTCCATCCGTCCGAGATAGCGGAGCTGGTTCCGCGTGGCCGCGGTGAAGACAAGGAGGACGATCGACAGTACGAATTGGGAAACGATCAGGATCTTCCGGGGGAGGGATCCTTTGGCTTTTCCCATCCTGCCCCCCCTGAGGATGACGGCCGGTCTGAACGAGGACAGGACCAGGGCGGGGTAGCTTCCGGCAAAGAGGCCGACCGCGAGGGTCACGGCCAGGAGGGCGGGGACGACCGAGGGGTGGCTGGCGATGGACAGGTCCATGTCGAAGCCCATGTAGGCGATGAAAGCCGGCTCGATGAGAAAGAACAGGAGGACGGCCGCGGGCAGGGCGAGGAACGCCGTCGCGACCGATTCCCCCAGGAACTGACGGACGAGTTCGATCCGCGAGGCACCGACGACCTTCCGCAAGCCCACCTCGCGTGCCCGGACCGTTTGCCAGGCCGTGGCCAGGTTCATGAAATTGATGCAGACCATGAGGAGAGCGGCTATGGCGATGAGATAGAAGTAGGTCACGATGGAATACGGCCGGCCCCAATCGAGGCGGGTGATGAGCTTAAGGGATTCAGCCCGGGTGGAGAACGACCTCAAAGGGAGGAGAAAAAGCCGCTCCAGGGCGTCGGGAGCGTCTGCGTAGTATCGTTTCAGGAAGATCGGGAATTCGGCTTCCAGCCGGGCGGGAGCGGCGCCCTCGGCCAGGACGAGGAACGCGTCCGCGGTCGGGGCGAAGCGGTCGTCGATCCGCCCGTCGAGCGCCCGGGCCGTTTCGAAGGGGACCAGGAAGTCGAAACGAAGGCTTGTCGCCGGGGGCGGCTCTTTCGCGATTCCCGAAACGACGAGGTCCAGCGTGCCGTTCAGGGTCAGGACCTTGCCGACCGGGTCTTCGCCGCCGAAGTATTTCCGGGCCGAGCGCTCGGTCAGGACGATCGAACTCGTTCCGGCCAGGGCCGTTTCGGGGCGCCCGCGGAGCATAGCGAAGTCGAAGACGCGGAGGAACGCCGGATCCACGTAGAATAAACGGGACTCGTTGAATTTTCTGTCTCCGGTTTTAAGCACGACCCGGGAGCGGACGATCCGCACGACCTCCTCGACTTCCGGGAACGTATCTTTCATCTCGGCGGTCAACGCGGCCGGGAGGATGGAGGAGTTCTGGCGCCCGGCGTTTCCCGTCCGGTTGATCCCGACGGCCAGGAAGGTCCTGCCGGCCTTGCCGTGGAAAGCGTCGAAGCTCCTCCGGAAGGCCCCGTACTGGGCGGCCAGGATGAAAATCGCCACGCCGACGGCCAGTCCGGCGATGTTGAACAGCGAGAAGACCTTGTGCCTGGCGATGTTGCGCATCGCCGTTATGAAGTAGTTGCGGATCATCGTCTGCCTCCGTGACCCTAGATATGATAGACGGAAAAAGGCCGGCCGGAGTTCCGCTGCCGGGTGCCTTTTCGTCACTTCGAGCGCTTCCCAAGGGAATATGCACAGCGTTTTGAGCGAGAATACGGCTTCTTCCGTCCGATCGTCCGCTTTCTCTCGAGACGCTGCCGTGGCTGGAGCCCGCGGGGAGAAGCGCGATCGGAATTATTGCTCATGGCCGGCTAAGGCGTCTCGGCTTGACAAACGATCATTCTTCGGCTAGCATTGTTTTGTATTGTTGGTCATATGACCAAATAATTTGTACAAATTCCATTCGGAACAGTACCGATGCTCGAACCGCTCTTGGGATCGACGGCGAAAGTTAAGATCCTCCTCTTCCTCTATACTCACGGAGAATCCTACCCCCGCGAGATCGGCCGCGCCCTGGGGATCTACGTCAACGCGGTCCAATACCAATTGTTGAAAATGGAAAAGGGAGGGATCGTTTACAGCAAGCTCAAGGGAAAAGTCCGCCTCTTCGGATTGAATCCGCGCTATCCGTTCCGGAACGAGCTCGAGGTCCTCTTGGAGAAGGCCCTCTCATTCATGACGGATGACGAGAGTGCCCGATTGTATAAACCGCGGCTCCGCCCGCGCCGGACGGGGAAGCCGCTGCCATGAACGTCCGCGGGATGTCCCTAGCCGCCTTGGCGGCGCGGATCTGCGACCATTGCCGGAAGGAAGGGATCGATGTCGTCCTTTCCGGAGGGGCGTGCGTTTCGATCTACACCCGAAACCGCAATATCTCCTATGACCTGGATTTCGTCCTCTCGACGGCGGTGAGCCGGAAACGGCTCAATGCCGTCATGGAGCCCTTGGGATACGTGGAGGACGGGCGGCACTTCAGGCATCCGGAGACGCCCTTCCTGGTCGAGTTCCTTTTGCCGCCGCTCTCAGTCGGCGCGGAACCGGTCCGGGAGATCAGGGAAATCAAACGCGGCTCATCGATCCTCCGGCTTCTGTCGCCGACCGATTGCGTCAAGGACCGGCTGGCGGCCTTCTATCATTGGAACGACCGGCAGTCCCTGGACCAGGCGGTCCTGGTTTCCCGGGGCGCCGACGTCGACATGGACGAAGTCCGACGCTGGTCGAGAAGGGAAGGGATGACGAGCCGATTCCGCCAGTTCGAGAAAGAAATGAAACGCTTCGCAATTTCCGGAGTCCGCAGCCGGCCTTGACATCGCCCGAAGGTCGCTTTATCCTCGTCGACGAGGGAAGGATGGGATTTCAAGACGAAAACGGGGCCGCTTCCCGATCCGAGCGGAGAAGGAAATCCTTTTCCATAAAAGCATTGTTGCTTAAAGAAAATAAGAAATGAAAAGAAAATTGTTCATTGTCAGCACAAGTCTTTTGGGACTGATACTATTGGGCTTTATCGCCATTTACGTTTGGATCGATATCGATGTAAAAAAGAACATCAAAATTTCACAAGAAAGATATCCAGGTCATGCTGAAGATGCTTTGATAGCGTATCTTCTGGATACGACAAACTCACCTCAAAATCGTTCTCGTGTGGCAATCTGGACATTGGGGCAAATTCAATCAAAAAAAGCGTTACCTGTTTTGAAGGATCTTTACAAAAACGACCCTGAAGGGAAAACGTGTGCTGGAAAGCATGATTCCGTTCTCTGCCAACACGAAATCTATAAAGCCATGAAGGCCATTGAAGCAAATGGGTGGCCTCTTCATGCGAGATTGAATAAATAAAAAATTGCGGCCACCCGGCACGGACGATAGAGCTCATTCGTTTGCCGCTCTTTTTGCGGCGGGACACGGCCGGGGCGATTTTTTGACACGGCAGTCGTCCTGTGATATCAAGATTTGACCGCTTTTTTCCAGGAGGTCCCATGGCTCAAGGCGTCACTACCAGCGGCTGGTTTTTCCTTGTCTTCGGCTGGGGTTTTATCCTGACTCTGACCATCTACTGTTTCTCCCGTGTTCTTTTCGCCAAGAAGCCGGCGGTCGTCGTCGAGGCCGGCGGCCGCGAGCAATGGGGTTCGCGCATCGGCCTGATCCTGGCCGTAGCCGGCAACGCCATCGGCCTGGGCAACTTCCTTCGTTTTCCGGTCAAGGCCGCGGCCAACGGCGGCGGCGCCTTCATGATCCCCTACTTCGTCGCGTTCCTCCTCCTCGGCATCCCGATGATGTGGGTCGAGTGGACGATCGGCCGGATGGGCGGCGTCCAGGGCCACGGCACGACGCCGGGCATGCTCAACCTCCTCTGGAAGAAGGCGCCGTCCAAGTATCTCGGGGCCCTCGGGATCGTCATCCCCTTCGTCGTCGTCATCTACTACAACTTCATCGAGTCATGGTGCCTCGGCTACTCTTGGTTCTCCGTCACCGGCAAGTACTTCGGCCACGCCAACCGCGACGCCATGGGCCGTTTCCTGCGCGGCTACCAGGGGATCGAGTCGAACGATTTCTTCGCCTCCCTCGGCCCTGTTCTCATTTTCTGGGGCATCACGATCGCCCTCAATTTCTACTTCCTCTACAAGGGCATCTCCAAGGGCATCGAGGTCCTGGCCAAGTACGGGATGCCGCTCCTTTTCATTTTCGGCATCATCCTCGTCGTCCGCATCCTGACTCTGGGCACGCCCGATCCGGCCCAGCCCGAGCTGAGCATCGCCAACGGCATGGGCTACATCTGGAATCCCGACTTCAGCCGCCTGGGGTCGGCCTCGGTCTGGCTCGTCGCGGCCGGCCAAATATTCTTCACCCTAAGCATAGGACAGGGCATCATCAACACGTACGCGTCCTACGTCCGGGAGAAGCAGGACATCACGCTGAACGGCCTATCGACATCGGCGACGAACGAGCTGGCCGAGGTCATCCTTGGAGGGACGATCGCCATTCCCGTGGCCGTCGCCTTCTTCGGCCTGGCCGAAACGCAGGTCATCGCCCAGGGCGGCGCCTTCAACCTCGGCTTCCAGGCGCTGCCGGTGATCTTCCAGAAGATCCCCCTCGGCCAGATCTTCGGCGGCATGTGGTTCTTCCTCCTCTTCATCGCCGGCATCACCTCGTCCGTGGCCTTGACCCAGCCGGCCATCGCTTTCCTCGAGGACGAGTTCAAATGGAAGCGGGAGAAGGCCGTCATCGCCGTCTTCTCCGTGCTCGTCGTCATGACCGCCATCGTCATTGCGTTCTTCAAGTTCGGCTTCCTCGACGAGCTCGACTTCTGGGCCGGCACGTTCGGGCTGGTCGTCTTCGCGGCCATCGAGATCGTCCTTTTCTCCTGGATCTTCGGGCTGAAGAAAGGCTGGGCCGAGATGCATAAGGGGGCCGATCTCAAGGTCCCCAAGATCTTCAAATTCATCCTGACTTACATCACGCCGATCTACCTTCTCGTCATGCTCGGCGTGTGGACCTACCAGGATGCGGTCAAGGAATTCCTGATGAAGGGCAAAGACCCGGCCAACAGGCCTTATCTCTGGGGCGCCCGGGTCATGATCGTCGGCCTGCTCCTGGTCATGTTCCTCCTCATCCGCAAGGCTTGGAACAAGAAAAAAAACCGGGCCGGTGAAGGCGAAAAACCAATCCTGCCTGACGGCGGCCCGCAGATTTCTGCGTCTTGAGGGGGCTCTCCGCCCGCTACCTCTTGACCAGCTTCAAGGCTTCTTCGATCGCCCGGTCCAACTGGGGATCTTGGCCTTTCAGCGCGTGTCCGAGGTCGTTGATCGCGACGATGTCGGGCTTCACGCCTCCGATCGTTTCCAGGTCTTTCCCATCGAGCGTGTAGCAGCCCCACCAAGGCAGGCGGAACGACCCGCCGTTCATCAGCCCGGCGCTCGTCGTGAAAATCAGCCAACCGTACGTCGTATTCCCGACGACCAAGCCGCGCTTCAGGGTTTTGAAGCCGTTCGCCGTCATCTCACCGTCGCTCAAGGTGAACTCGTTCGTGATCACGACCACGGGCTTGTCGGCGAAACCGAACGTGGACTGCGGTGTCTCTGACAGGCCTCGCTGGCGCCATTTGGCGTAAACGGGCTTCATCAGGGCTTCGAGGACCCGGTCATGGACGTTCCCTCCGTTGTTGAACCGGAGGTCGAGGATCAGGCCTTTCCGCGGCACGGCGTCGCGCTCGAGCTCGAGGAGGAACCGGGTGAGGTCGCCCATCCCCATCGCCCGCATGTAGAGATAAGCGACCGCGTCTCCGGACTTCTGTTTCACGATATCGCGGCGGCCGTCGATCCACTCTTCGAGGAGCAAGGCGTTTTCGGCCGCCGACGAGACAGGTTTCACCGTGACTTCGGCCGTTTTTTGGCTTTTTGGATTCCGGAACGACAACGTGACCCGCTTGTCGATTTTTCCGTTGAAATATTTCCAGATATTGATGGAGGGATTCACCGTCGCGCCGTCCACCGCCAGAAGCTCGTCACCGGGAGCGACCCGGTCCCTCCGATCGTAGAGCGGGCCGTCCTTGATCAGGCGAGCCAATGTGATTTTTCCGTTCGCGAACGACCAGACGGCGCCGATATGGGCGCTGGGTTCGTCGACCCGGCCTGCGCGCGGCATGTTGAATCCCGTATGGGAGGAATTGAGCTCTCCGATCATGAGGTTGGCGTAATCGGCGAAGTCCTGGTCCTCTCGGACCTGCTGGAGCACGGGCTTGTAGCGTTCGTAAAGAGCGCGCCAATCGGCCTGATGATGCTTGTCGTCGTAATAGTAATGTTGGAGAACGTAGTACAATTCGCCGAGCATCTGCTCGTAATCGGCGGTCTTGTCGACCATGATTTTCGTGTCGAAGGCGACGGTCTTGGCCCGCCCGGCGGCCAAGTCCAGGCGGCCGATCCGGCCGCCGGTCGTGTAATAGAGGGCTTCGCTTTTGCGGTCGAGCTGCAGTCCGCGCACGCCTTCCAGGTTGGCAGGATGCGGTTCATACCGGCCGCGCTCTTTCTTCTTCAGGCTGGTCTTCCACAGCCGGCTGCGGCCGTCCATCGCCGAGACGAAGAGCACGGTCTCGTCTTTAGGGACATAGACGAAATCCTGCTCGCTGCCAAGGGTCACGACGACGACTTCGGTCTGGCGGTCGATGTCCTCGAGCTTGAGTTCGACCGGCGCCGGGGCCTTCTCGACCGGCTTGGCGTCGGGTTTTGCCTCCGGCTTCGGGCCGGCCTTCGCCTCCGGTTTCGCTTCAGGCTTGTCCTTGGGCTCGTCTTTGGCGAACAGCTTTTCGAAATCGTCCTCATCGAATTCCGGCATTCGCGGTTGGAGTAAGAGGCGGTAAAGGTCGTTCTGCCCGGTGAATTCGGGGAAGCTGTGGCCCGTCCTGTTCGAGCTGAAAAGCAACGATTTGCCGTCCGGCGTCCAGACGGGAGCTCCCTCGTCGTAGGCTGTGTCGGTCATCAGCGTCGATTTGCCGGTCGCGACCTCTACGGCGAAAATGTCGTCCTGGCCGTTTCGGGGAGCGGAGACGGCCAGAAAGCGGCTGTCGGGTGACCAGGCAAAATCCGAAGCGAAGCGGCCGCCGAAGTCCATTTCGGCGAGCAGCCGGTCGTCTTTTCCGTCCGGCCGGATGAGACGGAGCTGTCTCGAGCCGCTGTAATAAGCGAGCCACTGGCCGTCGGGCGAGACCAGAAGGCCGTTTTTGTCGTCGGGAGCGTTGGTCAGCCGGCGCGGCTTTTCGTTGCCGAGGGCCGAGGCCGCGTAAATATCGGGATTGGCTGCGGCGTCGGAAATGTAGAATACCGTCCGCCCGTCCTTGTCCCAATCGACGCTCTTTTCGCGCCAAGGGGAGTTGGTGATATTGCGGGCGTAGCCGCCTTCGGTCGAGAGGACGAAGATTTCGCCCCGGACGACGGCGGCGATCTTCTTTCCGTCGGGAGAAACCCGGAATTCGGAAACGGGATCGTTCTCGACGATAAACGTCCGGTTGCTCTTGGTTTCGGCCGGAGCCTCGACGGGAATCCGGTGCGATTCGCCGGAGGCCAGGTTGGTGATCCAGATCCCGAACTCGCGCTCGTAGGCCGCCATTGGAACTTTCGCCGCGACGGTCATCCAGCGGACATCGCCCCGATCGAATTTGGTTACCGGCTTAGCCCCAGAGCCGTCGGCGGCCGCGGTCCAGATGTTGTAGATCCCGGAGCGGTCGCTGACGAAATAGATCCCCGTTCCATCCGCCCGCCAGTCGGGCCAAAAGGAGTTGGCCGCGTCTTCGAGGATCTTTTTCGGCTCTCCGCCGGCGAGATTCATGGTCCACAGCTTAGCCGCGTTGGCCCCCCGATAGCCGCGCCGCCACCAGAAATTGTTTTCGGACCCCCAGGAAAAGAGCAGCGTCTTTCCGTCGGGGCTCAGCCGGCCGTGCGAAGCGTAGTTCCAGTAGGTTTCCAGCACAGGAAGTTCGTTGCCGCCGCCGATCGGGACTTTATACAGGCTTCCGGACGAGGAGCGGCCCGACCTGAAGAGCACGAATTGGCCGTCGGGCATGAAGTCCGTGGCCAGGTCGTCGCCGGTGTGGAACGTGAGCTGGACGGGGACCCCGCCGGAGGCGGCGACGATGAAGACATCGTTGTTGCCGTTTCTGTTGGACGTGAAAGCGAGCGTCCGGCCGTCGGGCGCCCAGACGGGCTCGCGTTCGTAGGCCGTGTTGTTCGTGATCTGAACGGCCCGGCCCCCGTCGGCGGAGACGACCCAGATGTCGCCCATGTAGGAAAAGGCGATTTGGCGTCCATCGGGCGATATCGCCGGATGGCGAGCCCCGATGAGAGATTTGTCTTGGGCAAGGGTTGGGGAGGCCGGAAGACAAAGGCACAAGAAAATGAGGCCGAGGAAAAGTTTCGCGCGCATGATCGACTCCTTACAGGTTCGACGGGCATTATATGGCAAATTCCAGGGGTTTGAAAATGACGGCATTGCGAACGACTGGCTTGCAGGTGCCGAAGATTCTCAACTCGTAGAGGCATTATCAACGGTGCGATGCGGAGGCTTTCATTTTATCGGCTATCTCCTTATAATCCTGGCGATGATCCTGCCGAGGATGACTCCGCCGAGGATGAAGCGCCCAGCCCTCATGTTGGGCCTCTTCCTCATAGCGGCTACCGCCCCGTTCGGCGCTCCGGTCGAGAGCGGCCCGCGGAACCTCGTGATCCTCTTCACCCACGACCTCCATTCGAACGTCCTGCCCAGGACGGTTTCGGGCGCGGACGGGGCAAAAATCGAATCCGGAGGATTCGCACGATTGGCGACCCTCATCCGCCAAGAACGGGAAAAATCTTCCGAGGCAACGCTCGTCGTCGACGCTGGCGATTACAGCATGGGAACCCTTTTCCACACCCTCTACGCCGGCGAGTCGTTCGAACTCCGCCTTCTCGGCCTCATGGGCTACGATGCCGCCACCCTGGGAAATCACGAATTCGATTTCCGCCTCGGCGGCTTGGCCTCGAGCCTCGAGGCGGCTAAGGCCAAAGGAACCCGGCTTCCCGCGCTCGTTGCCTCCAATATCGCCGTCGAAGGCTCGGGAGACGCCGCCGAGGCGGGCCGGGCGGCCTTCAGGAATTTCCCCGTCCGCGATTATATCGTTTTGGAGCGGGCCGGCCTGAAAATAGGCCTCTTTGGGATTTTCGGCCGGAGCGCGGCCGACGATTCTCCCTTCGCCGCGCCCGCCGTTTTTCTCGACCCACTCGTCGAGGCGCGGCGGGTCGTCGAGCTTCTTCGGACGCGGGAAAAGGCCGACCTCGTGGTCTGTCTCTCCCATACGGGGACAGAGGCGGGGAAGAAAAAAACGGGGGATGTCCTTCTGGCCGAGGATGTCCCCGGCATCGATGTCATCGTCAGCGGGCATACCCACACAATCCTCGACCGGCCGCTCTTGGCGGGGAAAACGCTCATCATCTCGTCGGGTTACTACGGCAGCCGCTTGGGCAGACTGGAGCTCGCAAGGACCGCGGAAGGCGGCTTCCGGGTCGTTTCCTACGACCTCGTTCCCGTCGGGGCGGAAATTGAGGAAGATCGCATCGTCGCCGATGCGGCGGCCGAGTTCAAGCGCCTCATCGAGACGCGGTTTCTCGCCCGGTTTCCGGGCGGATTCGGCGAGGTTTTGGCCGAGAGCGCGTTCGACATGGAAACGCCGGAAGCCGTCGAAGCCGCGGCGGCCGATTCGGGCCTCGGAGACTTCATCACCGATTCTTTCCGCGAGGCCGTGATGAAAGCCGAAGGACCGGCCTACCGCCATGTCCATCTTGTCCTCGAGCCGGTCGGCGTCCTCCGCGACACGATCCACCGCGGGCCGATCTCCGTCGACGCGGCCTTCCGCGTTCTCTCCCTCGGCGTCGGGGATGACGGCCAACCCGGATATGCGCTCCTTGGCCTGTACCTGAACGGCAAGGAATTGCGTCATCTCCTCGAGGTCCAGGCCTCGATCGTCCCGATGAAGACAGACGCCCTGCTCCAGTTCTCCGGCGTCAGGCTCGCCTACAATCCCCGCCGCCTGCCCTTCGACCGGGTCACCTCCGCTTCGATCCTCGAAGCCGACGGGTCGTACCGGCCGATCGACAACGGCAGGCTCTATAGAATCGTCCTGAATTCCTACACGGCGGGTATGGTGGGTTATGTCTCCCGGGCGTCCCGCGGACTGTTGAAGATGCTGCCCAGGGACGCGGGGGGAAGGGTCATGGCCAGGCCCGAAGACGGCATGATCGATGCCGATCCCGGCGTTCCCGGCATCCAGGAGCTCAAGGAGTGGGCGGCTCTGTCCGACGTCCTGAAGGCTCTGCCGGATACGAACGGAAACGGGATTCCCGACATCCCCGAACGCTATCGGCGTTCCGAGGGCAGGTTCGCCGCGAAGCCGTCCTGGAATCCGGCGAAGCTCATTCTCGGCGGAAACGGCTTGACCTATATCGTCCTGGCCGTGCTCGCCGTCCTCGTCTTGGTCGTCTTCTTCGTCGTCCGGTGGATCATCCGCCGCCGCCGGCGCCGGCGGCCGAGGGCGTGAGTAAAAAGCGTCGAAGAATGAAAATCTATTTTGCCGCTTCCATCCGGGGCGGAAGAGACGATGTCGAATTGTACCGCAAGATCATTCGACAGCTCAGAAAATACGGGACCGTCCTGACAGAACACGTCGGCGATAAAAGCTTGTCATCTCTGGGTGAAGACGGGCCCAGCGACGAATACATTCACGACCGGGACATGGGCTGGATTGCCGAGGCGGACTGCGTCGTCGCGGAAGTCACCACACCTTCCCTTGGCGTCGGCTACGAGATCAGGGCGGCCGTCGAATCGGGCAAGAAAGTGCTCTGCCTTTACAAGCCCATGAAGGGCAGAAGGCTTTCGGCCATGATCGCCGGCTGCAGCAAGGTCGTGATCAAGCCATACGGGGATTTCAGCGAAATAATAAAGGCCCTTGACGAATGTCTCATGACCCGATTTTTTTAAATCGGGACCGCGTCCCCGGTTTTGGGCGCCGTTGTGATAAAATGCCGCCCTTGACGGGACGTCAAGAAAATTATGGAACCCCTCGTTTTTACCGCGACGATGGCCAAGGCCGCGGCCATCCTTGCCTTCAGCCTGCTCGTATTCGCCGT
>Ga0208828_1001049_pt1 | contig 11102 bp, 14 predicted proteins | sample Kivu_160m_FD_185487 | JGI IMG/M metagenome (GOLD analysis project Ga0208828, IMG submission 185487) | Freshwater microbial communities from Lake Kivu, Western Province, Rwanda to study Microbial Dark Matter (Phase II) - Kivu_160m (SPAdes)... | ecosystem: Environmental > Aquatic > Freshwater >... | reverse complement strand
CTTGACTTCGCCGGGCCCGAGGAAGAAGTACGTCTGGATATCGGCCTCGCGGCTTCTGGGATCGACCGGTCTGAGCGTCCAAGCCTATCTTCCGGCTCCCCCCGCCCGTCCTTGACATCGCCCCAAGGCCGGTTTATGTTTGTCGGCGAGGGAAGGATGGGATTTCAAGCCGATTCCGAACGCGCCCCAAGCCCAAAGCGAAAAAGCAAATTCCTATCCTTGGAATACCTCTTTTTCATTCGGTCCGACAGCCCGCAGTTTGTCGGCGACCAGGCCCATTTCTACTGGGTCGACGCCAAGGTCCTCGAAGGACTCGGGCCGAAAGAACGGAAATGATAAAACCGGCGTTTGAGATCGGCCTCTGCAACGGCTGGCTTTTTATGATTGTCTTCCTTCTCCAATGGCTGGCGGTTCTTCTCGTCCCCAGGCCTATTGTTGAGAGGACCGGCCATCCCGTCGACCTCAGTCAAGACCGCCGAGGCAAGCTTCTCGACAAGATCACCGAAATCTTCTGGATCGGCGCGACCTTGTATTCCGTATTCCTGCCGCTGCGTGCCGGAACTGCCTGGTTCTATGGAGGGTTGGCTATCTTTGTCTTCGGTCTGGCGATATTGATTTTCGCGACGTTTCGCGTCGCCAGGACGCCGGCCGAGGAGCCGTTTACGGGCGGCATTTACCGCTTTTCGCGGCACCCGATATATCTCTCCATGATTTTCATCTACATGGCGGTCAGCGTCGCCGCCGTGTCCTGGCTGTTTTTGGTCATCACTATAGCGACCTTTTTCCTGCAACGGTTCCAAGCCATACAGGAGGAACACTATTGCCTGGAAAAATTCGGCAGCGCTTACCTGGAATATATGAGACGGACGCCTCGTTGGCTGGGACGGCCTAAACAAGGATGATTGTTTCGGGCTGAATTTCGGTTTTTTCTCTCTCGAAGGAGTTTGACATGGCCATCCAACGCATCATAACCTACGGCCTTTTTTACGGTCTCGTCGTGACCGGATACCTCTTCCTCGTCATGATCACGTTCAGCCCGCGCGTTTGGGGCTACAAAGACTATCCGGACGTGGTCAAAGCGAAGGTCTCCCCCCAAACCAGGAGGGAAAAAATCCTGGCGGCTTTGATCGGTTTGCCTTGGTTCGCGTTCGTTCTGGGATTTCCCGTTTTATCGACCTTCGCTCTCAAAGCCGCGCTGGGAGGTGAAATTACGTTCGCGACGGCGTTCCTCAACGTGGCGGTTCAGTTTCTCTTTTCCACGATCGGAGATCTTGTCCTTCTCGATTGGCTGGTCATTAGCAAGATCACCCCGAGATTCGCGATTATCTCCGGGACGACAAAAGAGGATTACAAGGACTTCTCCCATCACTTCAAGGGCCACGCCAAGGCGGCCGTTCCGATCATCGTTCTCTGCCTGATCATCGCCGGAATTGCCTGCTGGCTGTGAATGAGGAAAATCACGGCGGTCCGGGCTGAAGCCGGAATGAGGACGGCCGGCCTCAGGCCGCAATCCAGGAATCCGTCCTTTTAGCTTGTCCAAGATATCGATGGGGCGGGAAAATTTCATCCCGGGAAAGCTTTCGGAGATTCTGGCTTGAACGGATTGTTCCTCCTCAAACTGATTTTGTCGTTTGCCCTCGGCGCCGTATGGGTCGTCGCGGCAACGGTTCTGGCCGAGAAGCTCGGTCCGAAAACCGGCGGTCTCATCGCCGACCCGCCGGTCGAATTTTTTCCTTGACTTCGCCGGGCCCGAAGAAGAAGTACGTCTGGATATCGGCCTCGCGGCTTCCGGGATCGACCGGTCTGAGCGTCCAAGCCTATCTTCCGGCTCTCCCGGCCGTCCTTGACATCGCCCCAAAGCCGGTTTTTGTTTGTCGGCGAGGGAAGGATGGGATTTCAAGCCGATTCCGAACGCGCCCCAAGCCCAAAGCGAAAAAGCAAATTCCTATCCTTCCGACGGCAAATACTTGTTTTTTCTCCAAGAAGGGATATTCTGGATTAACACATCTTTTATCGATAAATCGAGACCGAAGGAATAGTATGATAAAAATGAAAGGATAATCAAAATGAAAAAACAAATTCTCATAATCTGTGCATTGCTCGTTGCGGCAATGATATTGAATGCCCAACAAACCGATTTTCCAAAACTCACCGGACTCTACCTTGGCCAGAAGCCGCCGGGACTGACTCCGGAGATATTCGCGCCGGGAATTGTGTCCTCAGCGGAATTCGTCGATTTCAAACTGACCTTCTCTCCTGACGGAACGGAGTGCTATTTTTACCGGTTGTCATATCCGTCTGAAGAATTGATCCCAACGATATTTTTCACCAAGGTCGAGAAGGGAGTCTGGACAAAACCGGTCCAATGGCCGGTAAGTCATGGGACCAGCGCGTTTCATCCCTGTGTTTCGCTTGATAATAAATGGCTGTTGTTTTATTGGCAGTTCGGACAGAATCAAAACCGGCAAACCGGATTTTACGCGTCGGCGAGAACCGACACCGGCTGGTCAATTCCGAAATATGCAGGAAAGGGGATGTACCTGACATGCGATCGCTCGGGCCGGTTCTATACGACCGAATCCGTTTGGGGCGCGCAGCCGAAGCATTACCTGGCCAAGGTGACCTTCCGTGACGGTCTTTTCACACAGTATGAAAGGTTAACCATCAATCCCCATTATGAAAACCAGACACACCCCTGCATCGCGCTGGACGGAAGTTACATCATCTACGACATCAATGTCGAAAACGGCAGTTTGTTCGTCAGTTTCAAGGACAAGGAAGGAAAGTGGGAGGAAGGGATCGATCTCACAAAGCACGGCATCAAACCGGATACGAGAGGAGCCTACATTTCTCCGGACGGGAAATATCTATTTTTTTCGGTCGACAATGACATTTGGTGGGTCGATATCCGGATGATCGAAAATCTAAGGCCGAAGGACAGTGCTGTCCAGTTATAAGTTGAACAAAAGCAATTGGTTACGGTCGTTAGAGGTCGATTCATCATCGTTCGTTTCCGTAAACAGTTGATTCAATGGGGTTTTCTCGAAAGCCATGATGCTCAAAATCTGAAAAAAAGTGTAGAGAGGGACTTGCAGGTTCAGCTTCTTGTTGATAATCGCGACGAGAGCGTAAACCGTGATCGCCACCCAAATCTACGTCCGCACGGCGTTCTCCGAAGTTCCATAAAACGATTTGATCCGCAGGTTTTGTTTGATCCAACGGAAGAAAAGCTCCACCTGCCAGCGCAGTTTGTAAAGCTGGGCAATGGTCAGGGCGGGCAAAAGAAAGTTGTTCGTCAAAAAGGTCAAGTAGCGATCGTTTTCTCGGTCGTAGTATCGAATCCGACGTATCGCGTCGGGATAATCAGCCTTGGATTTGGAGCCGGTCAAGACGATCTTCTGGTCGCTGGTTAGATCCGTTTTTTTGTCGACCGGCTGAGACGAAAGGCGGCGCGATTGGAGATTTGACTTGGCCCGAATGACGAAAAAAGCTTGATGCTGATGAAGGGTGTAAAGTCGAGAGAAGTCCAGATATCCTCGGTCCAGGATATAGAAGGAACCGGGCTCGAAAAAGAGATCGTCGAGGAGACGGACATCGTGAGTTTTTCCTTCTGTAATATGGATAATCGTTGGTATCGATCCCCTCAGGTCGAGAAGCGTGTGGAGCTTGATGGCGCCCTTGCATTTCCGGAATCGTGCCCAAGGGAAAAGCGACAGGCAACAAGTCGATCGTTGTCGAATCGAAGGCGTAGATCGTATTCTCGAGCTCCAGGCCGATGTCCTCGTCGCGATAAAGGCGACGGGCTTCGCCGATGAGCACTTGGGCGAAGTCGGCATAAATGCGCCAATCCCGGGATTCGTTGGCGTTGGCCAAGTTGTTGCGGGAGATACGACCGCGGAAGCCCATGTGATAAAGCCGGCTTTCCATCGTTCTCAAACAAGAGACGATATCGCGGAGGCTCTCCCGGTACGTCAGTTGGGCGAAGGCCAGACAAAAAAATTGATCGAGACAGGAAAATTTTCGGACCCGGTAGTCTCCTCGATATTTCCGGACGCATTTCCGAAATTCGTGAAGAGGCAAAAAGCCCATGATCTGGGCGAAGACGGTCGGCTGAGTATTCATCGGACGCTCCTCGACGGGCAAAAGAGCGCCGATTATACAAAATCGCGTTCAAATCGATTACGACGAAAATCCCGTTCATCTTATTTATTATGTATGTAATGGAGAGATTTCATAATTGCTCAATTGGACAGCACTGGATTTTTTATTTCTCTCGAAATTTTTTGGGCACACTTTGGGCACACCTGAGCGCCGGATGTTTCAGCAATAGGTGGTTGCTGTTTTAAATCTGCCTCCGGAGAGTCAACGTGACGGTTCGTTTCTTTCCCAACCGATCCACCCCGAGCGTCACCTTGTTCCCTTCCGTCTTCATCATTTCTCTGAACTCGATCAAGCCGACATCGCGCGCCGGCCGCCCCATGACGTCCTCGATGATATCCTGCGGGCCGAGCCCCGCCTCCTCGGCCGCGCTGGCGCGGACGACTCGGTTGATGGCGAGGCGGCCGTCTTCTCGACGAGACACATCGAGGCCGGACATGTCACATTCGAACGCCTTGCTGAGCGACGATCCCGGCTTCAGGATCAACCTCTTTCGTCCGTAATCGAACGTCACCTTGAAACGCCGGAGGATCTCCGCGCCCAGAATCCCTCCTGCCTCTTCGGCCGCGGCGCCGGTCTCCGGTTTGGATTTGAACGAGGCGACGACATTCTCAAAACGGCGGCTTCCGATTTTGAGCCACGGAATCCGGCCCACGTGCCCCATGATATCGCCGGTGGCTCCCGTGCCGATCCGGGTTTCGATGGCCGCGCTCGGAATCGCGAAGGACTCTTGCGACCCGACGTTCAGGGCGAGGGCTAGGGACTGGCCGGAATCCACCACGAGATTAATCGTCGCCGTCGACCCGCCGGGCGTTTGCGCCGAACAGGTCAGCAACGGGATGTTCCGCCGAAAAGTGAATGGGAGGATCTCGGCGTCCGCCGGCGGCGTATACGAATCGGGCTCTTGGAGGACGACCACTCTTTCGTCGTAATCTATGTGGACGACGAACCTGTCGAAAAGGGAAAGACCGATCACGCCGTGCATTCCTTCCCTCGAAAACGCCCCGTACCGGTCGATCGCGTAGGGCATCACGATGGCCATCTGATCCTTGAGGACGACGCCCGGGAGATTGATTTGCACTCCCATGGCGAGATCGGACACAACGGTCCCCCCGCCCGCTCCCTTGACCGGCGCCTTGCCCACGAAGGCGAGGCCGTAGGTGTCGGCCTCGGAACCCGCGTAAAGGAAGACTCCTCGGACCGGCATGCCCGTATCCAGGACCAGGCCGATCGTTCGTCCCCCCAGTTCCGCGGGAAGAACCGCGTACGTGCCGATCAGCTTGAAGGGAATCCTCACGATTTTCTCGCCGGACGTGATTTCGCAAGTTCCCGGCGGGGGGCCCATCTGGCCCCAGAGCGTCGGACCCGTCGCCAGAAATACGATCCCTGCGACGGCGAGGAGAAGCTTCAGCGATCCTGTGTTTCTCATCTGTTCGTCTCCTTGGAAGATTATTGGGTTGATACCGGACTTCGTTCTCGACTCGTCGGTCGGCCCCGTTTCCTGGCCCTGGTGTTCGGCTCGAGAGGGGCGATGACGAAGGCCAGGGAAAGGAGCTGGCTTTCCGGTTGCCGTTTGAGAGAAAGCATAATCTTGCAGATGCCCTGGAGATGGCCGTTGATCCTCTTCAGCTGAGGTCTGCCGATCCAGCCTTTCAGCCGGGCCGCCCATAGGTCGCGATACGGGCCGTCGACGGCGGCCGTGCCTGCGGCAACGGCTTCCTTGAAATCCCGTTGGGAAATGCGGAGCATCGCGCCTATGGCCCCGATGATTCCGGCCGACACCTTCCGGTTTCCCAGATCGTAGTCGAGGCGCATGGGTCGGCCCGGAACGTCATAGACAACCTCGTCCCGGCGGCCCCGACGCCGAACTTCCGCGGCGACGACCAGGCCCTTGTTTTGCAGGATCCGGATGTGGTGGTAGAGGGAATCGGCCGGACGCCCCAGGATCGCGGCGATCTCCGACACCGAGGTCGGTCCAGACGAGAGAAGAGCGTCGATGATTTCCTGCCGCGCCGGCGTGGTGAGCGCCCGGATCTGGTCGGGACGCGAAATTCTGTATTCCTTCGATAAGGTCATGGCCTTCTCCAACAGTCGTCATTTCCCATGATATTCATTGTTGAATATTTTACAATATATTCATCTGTTTGTCAAGCGCCTTGAATCCCTTGGGCTGAAAGCTGTGCTTACTCATAGTCAATAAAATAGGTGGTCACCATCGGGATGCGTACGGTCTCTCCCTGATCGTTAACGACCTGAAGATCATTGCACTCGGTCTGCATGATGGGAAGAGTGTTCGGAGATTCTGGCTTGAACGGATTGTTCCTCCTCAAACTGATTTTGTCGTTTGCCCTCGGCGCCGTATGGGTCGTCGCGGCAACGGTTCTGGCCGAGAAGCTCGGTCCGAAAACCGGCGGTCTCATCGCCGGCCTGCCATTGACCGTCACGTTGGGCCTCTTTTTTCTCGCCTGTGCGGACCGCTTTCCGGTGCACCGTGCCGGCCTTGACTTCGCCAGCGGGCCGGAATATCCTCGTGGACGAGGTCAGGATGGGGGTTCAAGCCGATTCCGAACGCGCCCCGCACCCCGGACGGAAAAGGAATTTCTTATTCTCAAAGGCGGTTGTCGATGGTGTTTGCTGATCGGAACAAAGAAGAAAGATTTCTGAACCAACATAGGGACGACACAGCCGAACATTTACGCTGGGCATGTTTATTGGGCGCTGTCATAATGATTGGATTCATGTGGCAGGATACTATCATCTCTGAAAACGGTCATAAAGCCATTAAAATAAGAATTTTTGGAGCTCTTCCCATCAGCATTTTGGCATGGTATTTAAGTCGCAGCCTGAGGGCGCGTCCCTTCATATCTTATATCAGCGCTTTTTACTGGTTAAGTTATGCCTGCTTCGCTGCGGCAATATTTATCATCTATGAACCTGGCCCCTATGGACTTACAAGTTCAATCGGCTTAGGGAGTTTCTTACTTATCCTGTTCGGGGTGGTTACCTTTTCGAACCTGCGTTTATGGGTATCATTACTTGTTGGAATACTGATTCTCCTAATTTATGCTTTCTCAGTTGTTCTTTGGACTGAAGTAAATTTCGCTGACTTTTTTATGGGTGATTTTTTGACTGCTGTTGCGCTCTTGATTGGGACTGCCACGAAGACCCTATTTACAGACCGAACGCGCCGCCGACTATTTGAGACATCTGAACAGTTGAAGGAATCCTACAATTTGGTGGAGCAACAGGTTCATCAACGCACGGCCGAACTGCAAATCAGCAACAAGCAATTGGCGGATGAGATTGTCATGAGGAAGCAAGCGGAGAAACAGATCGTAGTTACGCTCGAAAATCTCAGAAAGGCCTTAAGTACAACCATTCAGGTTATGGTCTCAGCTGTAGAATCACGAGATCCCTACACAGCCGGTCACCAGGCACGGTCGGCGAATATTGCCCGCGCTATTGCCACAGAGATGGAATTACCTCAGGAGAAAATTGAAGGCATCCGCATGGCAGGTTCCATCCATGACATTGGAAAACTTTCAATCCCTGCGGAGATATTGTCCAAGCCTGCCAAGCTTTCAAACATTGAGTTTGACCTGATTAAAGAGCACCCCCGGAAAGGGCATGAAATACTCAAGTACGTGGAATCGCCCTGGCCTCTCGCAGAGATAATTTACCAGCATCATGAGCGGATGAATGGTTCGGGCTATCCAAGAAATCTCAAGGGGGATGAGATTCTAATGGAAGCCCGCATTCTTGCCGTGGCGGATGTGGTTGAAGCAATAGCCTCCTACCGACCTTACCGGCCCGCTCTTGGGATTAATTTTGCTCTTGAGGAGATTGAGAAGAACAAGGGAATATTTTATGACGATGCTGTTGCAGATGCCTGCTTAAGATTATTCCGAGAGAAAGGTTTCAAACTTGAAGGGACATGATTTCAAACGATATTCATCATCTCAAGACTGAACCAAAATTCGCGTAATAGCAGGTGTTATATAAAAAATTCGCCTTTGACTTTAACGATTTTCACATCATGGTCATCAACTCGGCTGATTATTTTCGGGCTCCATAATTCGTCGAACTTTTTAAACTTATCTTCGAGGCTTATTACTTTTATCATATTTTTCCTTTTATCATGCCTGCTGCGAAAAATTCAATTTTTTGTACTATGGGAAGGACCAGGCCTCGGGCTTAACAATCCCAGGGGAAAAAAGATATACTCTTGTGTGGAATGAATGAGAGGGAGAATGTCCTTGTGGAGCGCGTCTTGAACGGCGATCTCGCGGCTTTCGAACCGCTCGTCGAGCCCTACCGCAAACCCATGCTCGGCCTGGCGTTCCGCATCACCCGCAACGGCGAGGACGCCAAAGAGGTCGCCCAGGAGGCTTTCTTGCGGGCCTTCAAATACCTGAAAAGCTTCGACCTGACGAAGGATTTCAAGAGCTGGATGTTTCAGATCCTGGTCCGCGCCGCCAGGAATTACCGCCATAAACAGTCGAAATTCGAGGACCTGACGATGTCCGCACCGGTCAAGGAGATGGCCGTCGCGACGGGCCGGGGTCCGGAGTTCCGGCACGACGGCGAGGAGATCCGGTCGCGTCTCTCGGACTGCCTGGATACCCTGACGCCGAGAGAGAGGGAGGTTTTTCTCCTCCGCGACATCGAGGAGATGAACATCCGCGAAAGCGCTCGGATCCTGAAATGCTCGGCGGTATCCGTCCGGGTCCATCTCTCCGCGGCGCGGAGAAAGCTCCGAGCCCGGATCGTGGAGCGCCATCCGGAGCTCGTGGAGGGCGGCCGATGAACTGCAAAAAAGCGAAAAGATGGATTCCGCTGGCCGCGGGGAAGGACCTTTCGGCCGGAAAGGCCGCCGCGGTGGAGGAGCATCTGAGGGCATGCGATACGTGCCGCCGGGAAGCCGCCGAGATCGAACGCGCCCTGCGGGCCGCGAAAGCCCTGGCCGGCGCGGACATAGTCCAAGACTGGAGCGACGCCGAATGGCGGCGCCTCATCGAAAACGCCACCGCCGCGAAGGTCGAAAGGAAAAATCCTCTGGCGGGGCTCTCGCTCAAGCCGGCTTTGGCCGGCGCCGCCGCCCTCGTCCTGCTCGCCCTCGGCTCTTATCTCGTCCTCAGGAAGCCGGCGGCGACGCCGGTTACCCAGGCCGCTCTCAATCCGCCGGCCATCGCGGAGATCGTCCCCCAAGAACCGGCTGTCAAGCCCGAGGTCGCCTCCAAGACCATCGTGTCCAAGCAGACCGGCCTCAAGATCATCTGGTTCTACAACAAGAACTTCCAGGGGGACGGCTACGGCAAATGATAAAGACGCTTCCGGCCGCTCTTGCCGCCGGACTCGCGCTGAGCGCGTTCCAGCCGAGCTTGCCGGCGATTGAGCCGGAAGCGCAGGCCAAGCCCGCCGAGATCGTTTTCACCGTTCAGCTCGTCCTGGGCACCGCTTCGGAGAAGGAGCGGACAGATGAATCCCTGAAGGACGATCCCGTCATCAAGGAAATCCGAAGCCTCATGACGTACAAGAATTTCTCGCTCCTGGACGAGAGGCAGCTGCGGGCCAAGGAACATGCGCCGCTCGAGGTCATCCTGGGAAAACAACAGCAGTATAAGCTCGCCCTTAAGGCGGCGCTCCGAAAAGACGGGAAGGGGGAGTCCATTCAGACCGAGGTCCGCTTCGGCTACAACTTCCCGGACCAGAAGAGCGCCGACCTCATCCAAAGCACGGTCGCTCTGACGCCGGGTGAACGGACGGTGCTCGGAGTTTCCAAGCCCGAGGGCGTCGAGCCCCTGGACCAGGGCCTGATCCTGATCGTGACCGGAAAGCCCGTCCGGTAAGCCGCTCTTTCGGACTTCCGATCCGCCGCGGTTTCGGAAGACGGGGAGACGGCTCCAACCCCTTGACATAACCGAAAATAGCCCCGCGAATCACCTTCAGGGGTGATTGACGGGTTCCCCCCCTCGTCTTATAGTCGAGGGCGAGCGCAAGGCCCCGGGTCTTGTTCCTTGACCCCCAAGGCCGCGGACGCTCGAAGGACGAAAACGATGAACGGCATCTTGCGGGAGACGAAGCCGAAGGCCGCTCGAGCGGCCCGGACCTCCATCTCCCCCGCCGGTTCGAGGAGGGCCCCATGGGAATCAAGGACATTTTGAAAACGAAGGATTCCAACCTGACGATGGATGAGCTGGAGACAATCCTCAAGGACCCGGTCGTGAACGAGCCCGGCTCGAAAGAGGCGTCTCCGCCCGCCGGCCAGGCCGAAGCCCGGACGACTCCATCTGAAGAGAAAAAGCCTGCCGAGGCCGCCCTGGAGCCGAAGCGGGTCGAAGAGGATGTCATCCTCAATGCCGCTCCCGCGCCGTTGGCTCCCCCCCGGCCGCGCAAGGAAAACCAGGGACTCTTCGAAGGGCCGATCGGCCTCGACGTCGGGACGACGAACATCATCGTCGCGCTCCGCGAGGACAAGAATTTCAAGATCTCGCGGCAATTGAACGCCTTCGTCACGTTCCCCGCATCCAGCCTGACCAGGGACGCCCTCCTCAAGGAGGACATCCTTTTCTTCGAAGCCGGACAGAAGCTCTACATCCTGGGCCACTCGGCCGAAGATTTCGCCGATATCCTCGGGACGGCGGTCCGCCAGCCGATCGAAGCCGGGATCCTCAATCCCAAAGAAGCGGAAAGCGAGAGCGTCATCAAGAGCTTCGTCGATCGGCTGCTCCGCCCCCCCAAGAAGAGGGGCGAAAAGGTCTGTTACAGCATCCCGGGAAAGCCGCTCGAAGGGAACGGCTCGGGCCTCGTCTACCACGAATCCATCCTCAAGGCCCAGCTCTCGAACCTCGACTACACGCCCGTCGCCATCAACGAGGGCGCCGCCGTGGCGATCTCCGAGCTCTCCGCCAACAACTATACCGGCATCGGCATCAGTGTCGGCG
>Ga0208828_1001047_pt1 | contig 11109 bp, 16 predicted proteins | sample Kivu_160m_FD_185487 | JGI IMG/M metagenome (GOLD analysis project Ga0208828, IMG submission 185487) | Freshwater microbial communities from Lake Kivu, Western Province, Rwanda to study Microbial Dark Matter (Phase II) - Kivu_160m (SPAdes)... | ecosystem: Environmental > Aquatic > Freshwater >... | reverse complement strand
CCCCATTCTGTCGAAGTACTTCTGAGGATTTAGAAAAACCTTTCTATCGTTAACTATATATACTATTAATACTATAATATAGTTCTATGAGGACCCTCATTGATCATGCCATAAGAGTAGAGTACGATCGGGTTAAAGCTCTCGGTGATCCTTTATCGGAAATCGGATCGCAGATCGACTGGAAACGGTTTAGATCTTTAGAGCCGCATATGTATAAAAACAAAACTAGCCGCGGAGGACGTCCTAATATCGATCTTGTGATTATGGTGAAGCTGCTCGTACTTCAGCATTGGTATGGGTTTTCAGATCCCGAACTAGAGCGACAAGTGGCAGACAGATTCTCTTTCCGGATCTTTCTTGACACTACGGAAGTGGTTCCGGATTTCAGCACAGTCTGGCTATTTCGCGAGCGTCTTATCAAGAGCGGCAAATATGGAGATCTGTGGAAGGAGCTTCAGAGGCAGATGGATGAAAAGGGTTTCAAAGTAATCCAGGGCACAATTCAGGATGCAACCTTCATTACAGCCGATCCAGGTCGAAAAAGGAAAAAGGACGATGATAGTGGCGAAGACAAAAAAGGAGATCAAAATTCAGGAGAGACCGAAGTAGTCCAGGTTCAAGAGTTTGATAAAGGTCTTCTAGATATTTCAAATAGCATCATCGAAGAGAAGGCAAAACCGAAGCGATCCCGTGAAGAGCCAACAAATGAAGGAACGTGGGCGAAAAAAGGATCCAAAACCTTCTTTGGCTACAAAGGTCATGCATCAATCGATACCGAGTACCACCTTATCAGGAACGTCGAAACAACGACTGCTTCCGTGCACGATAGTCAGGTTGACCTTGGAATCGAAGGAGTGCCGCGTTATGCCGACAAAGGATATGACGGCGCCAAGACACGAGGTTACGATGCTGCCATGAAAAAAGCTACAAGAGGTCACAAGTTGGGAATCAGAGATCATCTCCGCAATAGCAGAATCAGCAAGAAGCGATCGCATATCGAAAGATGCTTTGCTGTTATGAAGCGTGGCCATAATGCTGGTCATGTTTTAGTCACGACCGTAGCTAGGGCCGGGATAAAGTTCATGATGAATGCATTCGTTTATAACATAACACAATTAAAATATCTTGCGAATAAAAGCCTGACCTAGCGGAAGCTATCGAAAGTAAAGTGAGAGATAGAGATGAATAAGGGGAATTGCAGTCCAAAAATCCAATTTGGAGGAAAATTATGAAGAAAAACAGCTATGGCGATTGAAAATATTAACGTGGGAATTTAAAAACACATCAACTCCTTCTAAATCAAAGCCCTCTTAACTAGAACTTGCTTTCGCCCTATATATGAACCAACAAAAAATTCATCTTTATATATATAAACATCTGCCGTTTCAAGATCCATGCTCATTAAATAGAACGGAAGCGATAGTTTATAGACATGAGTTTCTCTCTACAGATCCTCCGGGAAGCTCGGAAGGAGCTCGATAAGCTAGATAACAAGAGCTTGATTCAAATCTATTCCCATTTGGAGGAGCTTAGGAGAGATCCATTTCGCCCCCGTCCTGCAGCAGATATCATCAAGATAAAAGGTAATAGAAAGCCGCCTGCATATAGGCTGAGAATTGGCAAGCTCCGAGTTGAGTATCTGGTTCTTGAAGATGAACGCCAGGTAATCATTACCAGGATCTTCAAGAGACGACGAGGATCGGATTACAGATAGAACGATATACTAGAGATGCACAACTATGATCAGATGGCTGGAATCAAACCCAGAATACCCAGAGACGAACCTAGGGATTTAAATGCTATTTCTGAGGGAAAAGAGACAGATAGCTCTGATGCCCTATGGGAGTATTACGAGAGCCACAAGGATGAGGTCGAAGACCTAGAAGAGTATGCAAAGAAGCGAGGCATTTTAAAGGCATAAAAGCTACATGTTATTCGAAGCTTTGAATCCTTCAAGATAAGCCGCCTTCATCGCCCTGGCCTTCTGCTGGGGCCGAACATTACTACTGCTTTCTTAGCGCATATTTACCGAAGGTCGCCATCCGTAGGTTGATTTTACCAGTTATTTCCATGTCTCGCACGATTCCCCTGGCCATCCTCTCACTAATTCCAACCTTCCAGGCTTCCCTAATGATCCCTCTCTTTGTAATGCCCTCATTATCTCGAATGATCCCCTCGACTTTCACATAAGCGTCGTTTATGTTCATGAATCCTCCGTGGAACATGGCGATACATCGTCATTTTCTAGTTTATTGCTGAGATGAGCCTCATGGCCGATTATGATGAGCGCAAATTCCAGAACAAGTTAATACAATCACCTCCATTTATCTTAACCACTTCGGTATGCCAGCATTCTCGCAGGCCGTTGGTTCAACCGAACGGAGGTGACAGAGATGGGCAGGAGGGAAAAAAAGAAGGACAAGGAGCAAAGCGATCAGAAAAAATCGCCCCCGACCGATAGCAACGTCCGAGTTATAGGACAGAAACGCAAACGTTAAAAGGCACAATGACTCCAAATAGCTCTATGACATTTTCTAATTGTGTCACGTGAAATGTCATAGAACTATTTAAGTCGTGCGAGGCTGCCTCCCGCCCAATGGGCGGTAAGCTCTCACTGCTATCGGTTGCTTCTTGGGACATCGGCCAGCTTTGCGAGTCGTCCCTCGTTCGAGATATGTTCGAGTTTTGTTCACAAGCCTTCAGACCTGCACCTTGCACGCTACCGGATAAATAACCCGCAAGACCGCCATCCAGGGATAAGACAATTTTATAGATAGCGATCTGACCCTCTTACCCCCTAGGGATACGCGGCAGATATGACGTTATCAGAATCGATATGTAAATTGATTGATCGCTATCGGGAAGGCAATCAAGTAAACTTGTGCCACATTCCGAAGTCTTTGGAATAACCAGTTAGCCAAGAAACAGTTTAGCCCATGGCCAGGATGGAGGCCAGCCAGAGGGAGAGGACTGCAAGTTGCACGTAGCTATCAAGTATCTTATGTGCCAGGGAGATGGCAGGCCTAAGGAAAGGACACATAAGACATTTCCAGCCTAGTCGTCATTATAGATGCTTGAGAGGGTGGCGAAGGGCAAAACCACGCCCCCCCCCTCCAATGGACGCAGGCGACCGCGTGAAATCCCTCCGGCTCTTAATTTGCGACCTATTCTTTGAGAAGTGCTGGATGGATATATGTTTGATCTGCAACATCATTTAAGTTGTCAGTTATGAAATTGTCCCAGTTTACCTTAGTGTATGTTTCCCTCGACATTGTATATCTTGTACCAACTCCTGTTGATTCCTGACCATACTTATTGACAAGACGTATATCTGAGGTTACAGTAACCTCCTTAACTCGCGGGTCTTTGAATATTGCCTTAAAGATCTTAATGGTGTCTATTTGGCCCCCCCTCATGGTATAATAGTTATTCCAGTTCTCTTTTGCATTTCGTGTAATATCCACGGTGCCGCCGGTCACATCGATTGTATCGTCCTGTTCATCAGATGGTAGCATGTTTTTAACGCTATCTGAATCCAAAATACCAGCAAACTGGGGTGTTGATGTTGTAGTTGGAATCGATGTGCTAACGTTTTCATTGGGGCTTGGCAAAATTGCTCCTATAAAAATTAATACTACAAATGCATAAAAAATATATCCTGCAATTCGTATACCCTTACTGCCACTGTTTATTAATGGCACTTTATCCTTTATGCCCATAAAACTCACTTCCTATTGATAATATTTGAAGCTGACAATATAAAGTTTTTGGACTACCAGCCCGGCGGTGCTTGAGGCACTAAGCTGATAAAAAGTGGCCTAGGCTTCCGGCCTATCGTGTCCGGCGCCAGGAGAGGATCCTCTCAACACACCATGCTAGGGAAAGCCAGCAAGGCTGGGCTCCTGGGACACATAAGATTTTTAGGTCCCCACCTATCATGTAAGGTTTATAAACTGCCTCTGCACTAGTATTATTATGTCAAAATGTCATATATTCCAGGCATCACTAGCTTTGATGTTATTGATACTTGTTACTCCCTCTTTGGCGGAGACTCCACAACTAACCGAGGAACAAAAGGGGTTGGCGATTTCATCGATAGAGAGTTATCCAGAAGTTCAAGATGCAGCTATTCAACAGGACGGAACGCAATTATCCCTGGCCATCATCGTTGGATATGCGACAAATGAAGAGACGGCCAAGGACCTAGGGGATAGTTTTGTTAGGCTTGTTAAGACGTTTGGTCCTGAGGAAGATCCGCAGAAAGAGATCGGTCCGGGTCTATACGATTATCTCATTGGTGTCTACTACCCTAATAAAGTCCAAGTCGCATTTGGCGCAAAATGCAGTGGATGTAGGAAAATAACTTGGTAGGATGGGCAATAATTTTCAGCACAAAAAGAGAGAAAGCATATCAGGATGGGATCCAGGCATCAGGCCGGGGCAAAAAAGCTTAATGCCACCATATCTCCGGCGGTTAATGATCTTATGTGCCGTTTGACCTAGAGGCCGGCCTGCCCTGGCACATAAGATTTTTAGGTCTTCTTGTCTGTCTTGCCTCGCTCTTCTCCTTCCCTTCTGGCCTGCTCCGCAGGATCCCACTGAAGGCTTATGTGTGGCTCTCCATATCCAGCTCCGGCCAGTCGGTCGATTTCGTTGGAATTGAAAGAAGCTACAGGAGGGACTTGAAAATGACGGCGGCCCCTAAGCGTCTCGCCCCACCAGCAGGCAAGGGATACGGCTAGCACAAGATCATCGTGCTCCTGTTCCCTCCAGGCAGAATAGGAATCGTGGGCAGTGAGTGGATCGATCTTCACTCTAAAGTTCAACATCTCCTTGGCTAGGGTATCTGAGAGCGGCCCAGGGGCTATCTTCAGCCTCTCATTTTGAAGGAGCACTTGCATGATGCCTACAAGATTTCGTTTCGGAACTCTCCAGGTGTTGCCCTCTCTTGTGATCCTGTCTCCACCATGGATTAAAACACCTATAGGCCTCAGGGCTCTTTGTTTAAACATATCCACTACGGGGGCACCTACGCCGGTTTGATCGACCACAAGATAAGAGCTTTCAAGCTTTCCCAGGATCTCCTTGACCCGGACTACTATCTGTGGGTATGGTGTTCCTCGGGTTCGCTCCAATCGACGGACATGATAGGCCGCTCCGCCTTCTTGCTTCAGCTTTTCAATGATGGCGATGGCAGTGTAATCCCTTGCCTGTCCCAAATCTACCCCAACAATAAACACGTCTAGACCTCCAGAGGTTCAACGTCTGCAGAGATCGCCGCCATAACCTCATCATATCCAAATACGCTATCCTCTGACTCGGTGAAGGTGCAGTAATATTCCGCTTCAAACCAAGCTTTCGGCATGCTGCGGCGTTCTTCTTCAAGGAAATTAGGAGAGATACGCGGGCATTGATCTGCTGTGATCTGATGCCTTTGCCATCCCTGGCCTTCGGTCCATTCCTTGAAGAACCAGCCACGACGGCCCCATGGAGTCGAAAGAGCGATCAGCCGACCATTAGATACGGCCAGCATGGGGCGGATGGAATAATAGAGGTCGTCGGGCACTCTAGCGGCCTCATCCACGATTAGGAGAGATACGCCGGCATATCCCCGCACCGTGCTCTCCTGGCCTGGGAGGGAGATCACTCTGCTTTCATTAGCCAGCTCCAGGCGCAGGGCACTCTCCGCTTCGGCGGCCACGGGCTCCGCCAGGGCACCGTAGAACCTGGCCACGGTGTGGAATAGCTCTGAGCTCTGCCGAAGGGATGGACTCAAGCATAGTATTAAGCTGCCTGGCCGGTAGATCGCCGTCCATAAGGCAAGTAAAGCGCAGATCGAGGACTTGCCGCTCTGCCTGCTGCAATTGAGGAGCTGCCTCTTTGAATTGCTCCGCAGGACCTCTGCCTGCCAGGGGTCGGCGTTGAAGCCAAGAGCCCCATCTGCCCATAGGACAGGATCTAAAGCCTGCCGGAGATCATGGGAGAGCACGTACCACCGCCTCCTGTGCCTCGGGATAAGCCTCTAATGCTGAGACGATCTTTGTCCTTAATTCGATCCACTCGGGATGGACAAGAATATTGATCTGCGGCTGAGATGCCAGCCGGCCTTCCAGCTCCGCAGCTAACCGGATCTGTTCTCGCAACTCTTTCAAGAAAATGCCTGCTGCCTTCAAATCCTCTGAGGCTTCGGCCTGGTCGAGCAACTTTGCCGCCTTCGCCCGGATCTCTCGGAGCTGGTCGAAGTAGTCTTTGGCGTTCTCCAGCCTGGACGCCGTGCCTTCTAGCGCCTGGGCCTTGAACTCCTCCAGCTCCTTCTCCTTTACCTCCTCCAGGGCCACGACGCGGGCCTCCTCCATTGCCTGCTTGATCTCAGAGAGATCGATCACGAGATGTTTTGCCTTATGCCGTTTCAGTGCATCCACAGAATAGCCAAAATCGTGCGATATAGTGCGATAACTCTCGTGCGATATCTCCATTTCCAATAGCCTGCGGTCTAGTTCGTTTCGCACGTTAGAACTACATGGCCCACAACGTCTAGGCATTATATCGCACCTCCATTACGGCGCAAATCGGCCTCCAGAGTGCCCAGGCTGTCAGAGATGTAGGTTTGGCCGCAATTCCCGCATCGATAAAGCAAATTGAGGCCGCGCCAGCCTATAGGCCGGCCGGGACTGCCACAGACAGGACAGGTAGGGCCGGAGTCGGGAGCCATTAGGCCTCCTTCGCTCTGCCGTGTTGCTCTGCCTTCTGCGAAAAGTGCTGCTCTCTTCTATGAGCCTCCAGCTGTGCCAGGATTCTAGCAGCAGCTATCGAATTGACGCCCGGGAATTTTGCCACCAAGCAGACAGGCAGGCCGCATATTGAGGATAGAGCTATAGGGTCGGTTATGCCGGCGGCCAGGGCTTTCTTGAACCTTCTGCAGGCCAGGGAGTCATCAAGGTAGGCCTCAGAGAAGTTTGATTCAACCCTTGACGGTCTTGACTGATCTTTGGTTCGGATCTCTAAGCAGTCAAGACAGTCAATAGTTCCGGTATACCCTACCTTCTCTATTTCTTCTCTTTTTTCTTCTTCTCTTTTTTCTTCTCCCGCTAAACTAGGGTATGGAAAAACTATTGACTGCCGTGACTGCTCATTAGTCCGTACTTTAAATCTGACCCCTAGCCAGCACATGGGCCGATCTCCGTGTTCTATCCATGGCCGGAAGGTAGAGACGGGGATCTCTGTCTGGTCCTTCAACAGCTCGCTAAATCTAGTAGCGCTTAGAGGACGCAGTCCATGAGATCGAGCGTATTCCTTGAATCTGGAGAGGAGGACGTTCTTCTCGATATAGCTATCTGGCCGCTCCTCGCATTCGTCCAAGAGGAAAGCCAGGACCGGGTTAGCGTTCCTCTTGTACATGATTTCAACGTCTTCGACTGTCTTATCATACGAGAACCTCCAGGCATTAGACCGCAGCCTTGCCAGGCCGGCCAGGGCAATATTAAGCAGTCCGCTTAATTCTTCCTCCGTGGTCAGCTTATCCAGGAGGTTAGGATCTCCCGTACCTTTTTGGACGTCGAAGGTATTCAAAAACTCAAGGATAATCCACCTAGAATAGAAGGCGTAAGTGTCGTCGGGGCTTCGTGGTAGGACATTTGCAGAGAAGAGAAGCTTCGCCTTATTCCTAAATGCGAAGGCCGCCTTGTACTTCTCCTGGGCCCTATTGTCATCCTCTCCGGTCAGCATCCTGAAAGAGGCCGTATCTGAAAGATCTTTAGATGGCAGATCACCGCCGATATTGGCCAGCTTTCCATATAAGTCCGCTTTTGCGAACCTGTCCGCTACCAAATCCTGGAGGGATACATTAGAGATATTGGCTTTGTCTAGGAAGGCGGTTATCAGCCGGAGCAAAGTACCTTTGCCGTTACGACCCTGGCCTAAAAGCATGAGAGACTTATGAATATTATAATCCGGCCACAGTAACCAGCCTATGACCTCTTCAATAAGAGGGACATCTTTAGGCCTGGCTACTTCGGCAAAGAATTGCTGGATTCTAGTGGCTTTGGCATCTCCATTATAGGAGACGTTGATCTGTGCGGTAGATAGATAGTCTGATGAATGCGGCCTGAGCTCCAGCGTGTCCAGGTCTATAATGCCGTTCTTGACGTTCAAGATATGGCCGTTATTGAATAAATCTCGCTTGATATAAGTGCGTCTTTTGACTTTGCCGATAACGTCTCTAACTAGTGTGTCTGTTGTAATATCGGGAAATTCAGCCTCGATGATCGCTTTTAATATTGCTTCGCCGTTATCTAAATAGACGCCGTGGTTATAGTGGTATAGCCTCTCTGTGTCCTCTGTGGTCTTGAAGTGGTGCTGCCCAATCCATACCGGTATCCTTTCAGCGATCTCCTGCAGCCGTGACCGTCCATCTCCACCTTTCAAGGAACCTAACCTTTCCTTCTCAAAAGGTATCCATTCGCATATTTTCGCCTCACAATGGCATTTGGCCGAAGTGCCTTCCACCAGCTTACAAACCGACACCGGCCTCTTCTTTAGCTTCTTGACCTCGTCCACCAGGACGCCTTTAGAGACTCCATCCCAGACCTTCAGAACCTCATCTGGGATCTCCTTTACATCGCGGCCATGGACGATATAGACCATCGAATACGCCCTCCCCAGGTTCAAGTTCGCGGTCTCATCTATCTCATAGTGGTCCTCCTCTGCCCGCCAGGATAAGCACAATGGAGCGATGCCGCCATTAAGTGAGGCTTGGAAGGCCAGGGCGCGGGCATAGATATCTCCATCCGCTTCGGTCTCAGTCGTCATTGCGGCCCTCCTCCTCGCCGCCTGCTCTAGCGGTCAATAGGCCACCCCCCGTTCGCAAAAATCAATGTCCTCTCTTGAAGGGTAGATCTCGTTCTGTGTGTCCAGCAACCATGATTCATCTGCAGGATCATCAGTCTCTGGTTTGAGATCGAACTCAATCTCTTCGCCTGAAGGCAGTTCCAGGCCATCTTCAAGCCCAATTAGTTGGTCTAGATATGCCAATACCTTCTGCCTGAGGGAGACCACCTCTTGGGGCAGCACATGTGCATTAGATATCGACCCCACAAGATCGTCAGTAACCTGAGCACAGCGATGAGTCAGGTCGGGATCATAGAATCTGCTCAACCAGCCTTCAACGAAGGATGCCACTCCTCCAGGATAATACCGTTCCAGTGCATCCAGCTCCGCCTTCTTTGCCGGATCAAGACCAAAATGCTCGACATATTTTTTATACAATATGTTGTTGGCTTTCTCCTTGCTCTTGCGATCAACTTGTTGAATCTCAAGATCAACGACTTGCTTAGGCGTCAAACCTATTCTTCTGACCCGGATATTGAGATGTCCGCCGAAAAAATTCTCATTTATCTCAGCAATCTTCTCGGATAGCTCAGCGGCCATCCTGAAGCCGGATGAGTCCAGATCGGAAAGATATAATATCAGTGCTGGTCGGTTGTCGTTATTCACGCGCTTGCACAACTTCCAGGCACCGCCCCATGAGCAATGCCCTTGAAATGTCACCAGTACAGCACTGTACCTTGCGCATAAGGGCTGCAGAATGCTATTCATCGTGGCCTTCTCAACCCACAACTCAATGTGGTAAGGTTGATCGAGGCTGAACGGCGTGTATTCTAAAGCAAAAGTGCCGCTCTGTAGGTACTCCTTCAGTCTTGATAACTCAAAAGAACTTGGCTGGCCTAAACTATATCCATAAGAGAAATCGCATTCTGATGGATAAAACACCATCTCGCCATACTCACCAACACTTTCGTCCGGCAAGTTGTCCCAGTCTATCAACTTTAGACGCTTTGCCAGTGCTATCCACGCAGTTAAATGGGCCGCATCTTTATCTTCATACTTTCGTAGATCGATTAGCCCAGCTTTATTGAAGATTGGATAGTCTTGCCTGCCTAAAGCAAAGTAATGCAAAGCACGTGCAGTAGTCCTATCTCGACCGGATTCCCGGAAGACCTTTGCGGCCCATTCAGCTTTGAGATAATCGGATATGGAATAGCCATTCTTGCCGATCATCCTACACCGCCTCCCTGTCCCGGGAGAGATCCTCCTCTCCGGCGTGTTCAAGCAGGAGCCTCTTCGGCCAGTCATCGAACGTCTCCCTGGGTCGCTTGATGTTGGTTTTGTGCTCAGGGAGAAGGTAAAAGGAGTTCACTGATAGCGGTTTCATGGCTTCAGCCCCCGAAAATCTTCTGAAGCCAAGGCAAAATCTAAAGCGTTCCTAATTAATTGAGACTGATTGAGGCCGAAGCGTGCTGCTTCCCTCTCAATTTTTTCGGCTTGCTCCGGGCTAGTAACGAACCCCCGGAATATAAAGTATCTGCTTCGCTTACGCATCGCGTTTTCCTCCTGTGCTCTGAGCGGGAGATTCCTCTGTCCTTCAGCCAGTTCGCTCCTTTCAGAGCCACAGCGAGGCCTCCGCGATGCATGCAAAGCGGAGTGCTGCGAGCTCTAGACAACCATTCCGATTAGCATGGTAAATTAAGTTTAAACTATAAAAGGATTACCTTCGTTATGGCTTTATGAAAACCAATCGCCATCTGCGAGGTTATTATTTTCCATCGATTATTTTTGTGTGTCCGGTACCGGCCATTCCGCATTAGTTCTATAACACTTTACCTAAAATCTAGAATAATGTCATAGAACCAAATTGAAGGCAAAAAAAAGAGGTGCGGCTAAATGTTCTCGTATCGAGAATACTCGTTTAGCAGCTCCTCCCGCAGTGCCATTAAAAACGATATCGAGCGGCTCATTTCCTCGATCTTGAGGGCTAGCAACTGCCGCGCTAGATGCTGATCGGCAACGTTCACCTTACCACCTCCTTGATGTGGACTTCTCGGATCTCTCACTCTGCCCAGGCACATAAGATTCTGAAGCCATGCCCAAAGCCGAAATTTTAATTTCAGCTTAATCCTCTCACAGATATTCCCATTGTTCGGAATAGATCGCCCCTGGATTGATCCAGATAATATTATAATAATCCTGATTCCAGCATGGAACTTCGCAGATATCGTTTAGCCAGTCATCGCACCATGGATAGTACTCCATGTGTCATCGGTTAAGCCCACC
>Ga0208828_1001044_pt1 | contig 11144 bp, 8 predicted proteins | sample Kivu_160m_FD_185487 | JGI IMG/M metagenome (GOLD analysis project Ga0208828, IMG submission 185487) | Freshwater microbial communities from Lake Kivu, Western Province, Rwanda to study Microbial Dark Matter (Phase II) - Kivu_160m (SPAdes)... | ecosystem: Environmental > Aquatic > Freshwater >... | reverse complement strand
AGTGGCAGGTAGAACATGCAGGCAATGTCCAGGAATACAATACCTTTCGCGCCACGGCTCCCGATCCCCAGCGCCTGCGCCAGTTTCAGCTGACCAGCACCCCGCGCCTCAGCCGCGATGGTCAGGTCCAGCAGTTTATCTTGAATCATTTAGACGGCCAGCATAGCTGGTCTGAGATTGCTGCCTTGCTCTGCACTGCTTTCCCGGACGTTTTCCAGAATACTGAACAAGCCCTGACAAAAATCAGCGAAATTTCTGCCCGCCTGACTCTCGATCGCTGAGGGTGGTCAACATTTCCCGTGATTTTATGCTAAAAGTTTGTGATATTTAGACGGTGGCTCCGTCAACTGGCTGTAAGTGACGGAGCGGAGCCTTTGAAAAAATCACTGAGGTCAGGTTATGAAACTGGTCATTCAAATTCCCTGCTACAACGAAGAACAGACGATAGCCGCCACGCTGGCCGATCTACCTCGCACAATACCCGGCATTGATAGCCTCGAAATCCTAATTATTGACGATGGCAGTTCCGATCGCACCGTTGAAACCGCCCGACAAGCTGGTGTCCGGCATTTTGTCCAGCACACTCAAAACCTCGGATTGGCGCGTGCCTTTCAACACGGTTTGGAAAAAAGTTTGCAACTCGGCGCCGATATCATCGTCAATACCGATGCCGATAATCAATATAAGGGCTCCGACATCGCCCGCCTCGTTCAGCCGATCCTTGAAAAAAAAGCCGAAATCGTCATCGGTGATCGCCAGATTGACAAAATCCAGGATTTTTCCTGGTTCAAGAAATGCTTGCAGAAATTCGGCAGTTATGTGGTCAGGAAAGTATCACAAACCAAAATCCCCGACACGACCAGCGGTTTTCGCGCCTATAGCCGGGAAGCCGCTTTGCAGATGAATATCATTTCAACCTTCTCTTATACTCTCGAAACGATCATCGCCGCCGGTCAGAAGGACATCCCCATCGAAACCAACAAAACCGAACGACCTTCGCGCCTTTTCAAGAGCAACTGGTATTATATCCGACGCTCGTTCGCTACTATCGTGCGCATCTATACCATGTACCAGCCATTGAGAGTATTTTTCTATGCCGGGTTACTCAATTTGGCGATCGGACTCATTTTTTCGTTACGTTATTTGATTTTCATGCTCCTGGGAGAAGGCAAGGGCCATATTCAGTCAGTCATCATCGCGGCGGTATTTCTGATCATTGGCTTTTTTTTGATGATGATCGGCTTGCTCGCCGATGTCATCGCCGCCAATCGCAAAATTTTAGAGCAAATGCAATACCAGCTCCGGCACGAGCGCTCGCAATCAAAATAATTCGCCCATGAAAAGTCCACGAGCGGTTCTCCTCGACTGGGGGATAAAATTTATTGGCATTGTTCTACTAATCGTACTTCTCCGGAAAATAGAATTGTCTGGGGTACTTTCTATTCTCAGACAGTTCCGGTGGACGGATATTATCCTGATGGAGTTTATCTCAGGGCTCGTCATTATTACCAAAGCTTTACGCTTTAAAATACTGGCAGGACGATATGCCATTCCTATGGACATGAAAACGAGTACGATTATCTACGGTACAAGCATGTTTTTCAGCACAATTACACCGGGGCGAATCGGGGATTTCATCAAAGTACTTTACTTAAAGAATTCTTATGGCAGTAGCCTGCGGAAGGGGATTTATCTGAGCGTCGTTGACCGGCTTTTCGATTTGTTGACGATCGCCCTGTTTGCCGTATTTGGATTAACCTTGATCTTTCCGGTTCGGGAAATCATTTTCTGGCTCCTGAGTGGTTTGGGTTTCATTCTGTTAGTCTCAATCTGTGTTAAAAAATATTTGGTGCGCCTGATTCCCCAATGCCTTGCCAGGCTTGGTCAACGCTTCAAGGTTGATCCGGGAAACATTGCTCTTTCTCAGCTACTGTCCGCCAAGCTGATTTTGCCCGCGCTATTTTCGCTGATTCCTAACGGGCTGATTTTTATTCAGATGATCTGGATTGCGGCGATTTCCCAGGTCGCACTCCAACCGCTAACCGTCATCGGCGTCCTGGCGCTGGGCAACCTGATTTCCATGTTGCCGATAACGATTTCCGGACTGGGTACGCGGGATGCGACTTTCATCTTTCTCCTGGGTCAAAGGGGAATTACCCCGACCTTAGCGCTGACGTTATCGCTCGCATTTTTCCTATTCAATAATCTCGGTATACTGGTGCTCAGTTTCCTGCTGTTTATCACTTTCAAACCAAAAATTCAGGCCGATACATTTGCATAAACGTCTCGAAGCATTCCTTTCCCGACGGGAAAATGTTCTTATCGTCGCTGTTTTATTTATTGCCCTGGTACTTCGCCTCGCCCTGATTTTCTCCGTCACCGAACCAATCGACCGTGACGCTATGGAGTACTTCGACATTGCCCAAAATCTGGTTACTGGAAAAGGCTTTTCCATTGACGGGATCGAACCGACGGCGCGTCGTGCGCCGGGCTATCCGCTTTTTCTGGCGGGCTTGATCTCGGTTTTCGGTGCCGCGCCGCGTCTACTATATATTTCTCAGGCAATTATTAATATGCTGACCATTATACTGGTTTTTCTGGCATTAAAATACATCGAAATTAAAAGCCACTGGCGCCTGTTTGTAATTCTGCTTTTCAGCTTTAGCACGTCTTTTGTCTACGTCAATGTTCTTTACGCGGAAATCCTGACGATGTTCATGGTGGCATTGATTCTTTTCCTCTTGCTTAGTCCCGCAACGTATTCCCGCCCCATACTTCAGACTGTTATGATCGGTTTCGCGATCGGAGCATTGATTTATTTACGTCCGACTTACCTTTATTTGCCGCTATTTATCTTGGTTTGTGCTTTCATGATCAGGATTTTCAAACGGCATTGCCAAGTGCGGAAATATCTGACTATGGCCGGGATCGCAATCCTAATGCTGGCGCCCTGGACTATTCGTAATTATGTCAAATTCGGGCAATTTATTCCGCTGGTAGCCGCCGGCGGGGGTGAATTGTGGGGAGCAAACTTCGAGATCGCCGAGCGGACGGTCTGGCACCCTGTCTCGGATATCAAAAAATACGAAGACCAACGCACCATCAGCCTCACTCTGCAAAAACGGCTGATCGGTGACTACCGTCAGCAATATCAGCTCACGACACCTGAAGAAATGAACCGATTTCTATCCCGTGAGGGAAAAAAGATCATCCGGATGCATCCATTCCGCTACGCCCTGTTGTGCTTCAACCGGCTGATGATCTTCTGGTTTTCGCCACCGATTGGTTCGGCTACGCTGAAAGCAATTTCACCCATTATTTTTCTAATTATTTTATTACTGAAATACTTGCTGACAATTGTCAGTGTCTTCGGACTTTGGAAATTCACACGTGGCAATTTTTCGGGTGCTTTCTTGGTGGTAAGTATAATTCTCTACCTGACTATTTTGCATTCGGCAACCCACGCAATTCAACGGTATTTTTTACCGCTAATCCCACTGGTGTATTTCGGACTCGGATACTTTCTAGATACCAGATTCTTCTTGAAACCGCGGAGTTCGCAGAGTATTCGGAGTGTCCATAGAGACTAACAAATATGTATTTTCCATGTTTTTACCTTATTAGAATATTAAAAATAAATCTCCGTGTTCTCTGCGGTGAAATAAATCTTTACGGAGGTGACCGTGGCTGATTCGGTCATCGAGCAGGCCAAATCCGGCGTCCGCTGGGTCGGCCTCGGACAGGTCGGCAATCGTCTGCTTTCGATGGCTTCCACGATCGTGCTGGCGCGGCTGCTGTTGCCGGATGATTTCGGAACGATTGCACTGGCGCGGTTGGTGCTGGGCTTCATCATGCTGCTGAGCGCCTGGGGCATTGATGCGTCGATCATTGTCGAGGAAAAACGTCCAAAGCAGATTGCCAATGTCGCTTTCTGGATCAATTTCAGCATCATGCTGATTCTCGGCGCGATTGTCATCAGCATTTCGCCCTGGGTAAAAAAATTCTACGATACTCCGGTGCTCCAGCCGATCCTGATCTGGATGGGACTCGGGCTGATTTTCCAGTCATTTGAACTGGTGCCCCGCACGCTTCTGAACCGCGAACTTAATTATAAATACCTGACCATCATTAACCTGAGCGTCGAGATCGTCACCAATTTAATGGTGATCCTGCTGGCGGTTCTGGGTTGCGGCGTCTGGAGTTTAGTCATTCCGCAAATCATCGCCAGTCCGCTGCGAGCCGTGCCCTTCTGGCTGAAAACCAAATGGGCGCCGTCCCTGTACATCGAGCGGGTGGATTTCAAACGGGTGCTTTCATTCGGGAAAAGTGTTCTCGGCGCGGAACTTGTTCGCTATCTGAATAATAACACCGATTATTTCCTGATCGGCAAACTGCTCTCAAAAGCCAAACTGGGTTATTATTCATTCGCTTTTAATCTCGCCAACTGGCCGGTCGAAAACATCGTGAAAGTTGTCAATACCGTATCGCTGCCGGCCTTAGCCAAAGTCCAATCCGACCTGGCCGAGATGAAGCGGCTTTTTTTAAGAATGACCGAGATGACGGCCTTAGTCACCTTTCCGATATTTGGAATATTTATCGGGATAACTTACGAATTAATCGTCGTCATCTTCGGTGTAAAATGGATTCCGGCGGTGCAGCCGCTCCAGATAATTGTCATCTACGGAATCATGCGCTCGCTCTTTTCTCCGGCCGGGCGGGTTTTCCTGATCCTGAAGAAACCGCATTATATGTTTTTTATTAATCTTGCGCAGCTGCCATTGCTGGTGGCCGCGGTTTGGCTGGGCGTGCGACAGGCGGAGATACTGGGCGCGGCGATCGGCGTGGCAATCGTGCTGTCGTTCGGTGGAACATTGAATCTGATCGTCGTCTCAAGAATGCTGAAAATGAAGATCACGGAATTCTTTAAAACGATCTGGCCGGAATTCATTTGTACGGTAATTTTCTTAGTCTCCGGCTGGTTGTTCAAGCGTCTGTTGTTCGGATTGGGTCTGCCGGCGGTATTAATTCTTTTATTTTATTTATTGTTCGCTGGCAGTATTTACGCCTTGAGCCTGCGCTTTATTTACCCACGCCAATTTGGTGATTTCGTCCGCACGGCAGTCAGTATCATCGGAGTCGCGCCGCGCCGGATTTTGGAAAAAATGAAGGGCAACTAGAAATGACGGAATCTCCGGTAAATATCGTCTACCTGTGCGCCAATCCCGGCCTTGATCTCGATCGAATGCTCGGGCCGAAAATTCACATCCAGGCCATCCTGCGTGGTTTGAAAAGTCAAAATATCAATCCCACTCTGGTCGCCGTCCAGAAATCGGATTCGGTCCAAAACTACGCTGAATTCGAAACCGTTATTCTGCCGCACCGCTATTTGCGCGGCTTCGTCCATCGCATCGTTCCCTACACCGGGATCGTCGACAGCCTGCTGATTTTCCTGAAGATTTTGGCCCTGAACCGCAGCAAACATTTTGCGCTGATCCATGAACGCTATACCGGGCTTTCGTGGGGCGGCGTCCTGGCGGCTAAATTCCTGAGAATTCCGTTGATTCTACAAATGGTCGGGCCGGGCATTGAGGAAAAAGCCCTGCAATTGAATCCCCTGAAACCATCCAAACGCTGGTTGGCTCTGCTTAACCAAAAATTTCTGTTTGCGCACAGCAACCATCTGATATTGGTTTCAAAATTAATCGCCAGTTTCATTTACCAAAAACGCGGCTGGAAATTACCGAAATATTCCGTCATTTTAAATGGAGCCGATATTCCCGAACCGCTTGCCAGTGCGGAAAAAATGGCGATCCGGCGCCAATTCGGCGCCGAGAACCGGCCATTGTTCATTTATTCCGGCAGTCTGTACCGCTGGTACGGAACGCTCGATCTGGTTAAAGCCTTTCATCTTGCCCTGCAAAAACGACCGGATTTAAAATTTTTAATCATCGGTTCCGGCGACGCCGAGCAGGAAATCCACAATTACATCCAAAGCCATCATCTAAATAATTCAATCTTTATGACTGGTGTATTGACGCATGATTTACAATTGAAGTATGTCCAATCAGCCGATTTCTGTCTGGTTTACTACCCTGGCGAGCCGACTTATCAAGGTTCTTCAACTAAAGCGATGGAATGTATGGCCTCTGGCCACTCGGTGATTTGCACCCCTCATATGCTGGAAATCATCGAAGACGGCGTCACCGGATTCATGTCGAAAACATCTGCACCGGAAGATTTTGCCGCCAGGCTGCTCGAAGCGGTTCAAAATCCCGAACTGGCGCATAAAGTCGCCGAAAACGCCCGTCAACAAATCGCCTCCCGGTATTTATGGAAACATTACTTTCAGCAGTTGGTGGATATTTATCAATCGGTGCTGAATTGAGAGGCTTTTAGCATGTGTGGCATCTGCGGAATATATCACAAAGGTAAAATCGACGTCAGTCCGGCGGAAATCTGCCACATGCGCGACTATATGATCGAACGCGGTCCCGATTCGGCCGGATATCAAATCCTTCCGGAAATCGCGCTCGCTCACCGTCGCCTGAAAATTATCGACCTGTCGGAAGCCGCCAGCCAGCCGATGACCAATGAAGACCGCACGGTTTGGACGGTTCTCAACGGCGAGATTTACAATTTCCGCGAACTGCGCCGGGAGTTACTCGCCGCCGGACATCAATTGCAGTCCGATTCCGATACCGAGGTCGTCGTTCACGGCTTCGAAGAATGGGGCGCGGATCTATTCCGGAAGATAACCGGCATGTTCGCCATTGCGATTTACGATTTCCGCAAAAATCAATTAATTCTCGGCCGCGACCGCGTCGGCAAAAAGCCGCTCTACTATGCCGAACAGTCCGGCATTATCTATTTTGCCTCGGATATTAAAGCCGTCGTCGCGGCTCTGCCGGCGCAACCACCGGTCAGTCTGCCGGCTGTTGACTGCTTTCTGCACCACATCGCCGTTCCGGAACAGCATACGATTTTCGAAGGAATTCAGAAAATTCGGCCGGGTACTTACACGGTTTTTTCCCGGAATGCACCGGAAACCACCGCCTATTGGGAATGGGATTATTCACGAAAAACCACCGACGATGAATACTCAATTTTACACAACTGCGAGAAGTTGATCGTCGATGCGGTCATGCGGCGCACCGTCAGCGACGTGCCGATCGGCACGATGCTCAGCGGCGGCGTGGATTCCAGTCTCATCACCGCCATCCTGTGCCGTAATTCCACGCAACGGATCAAAACCTTCACGATGGGATTCAAGGATTATCCGGAAGATGACATTCTCGCCGCGCGGGAAGTCGCCAAGCTGTACGACACCGACCACACCGAGGTCATTCTCGATCACAATGTCACCCACAATCTGCTCGAACTCGTCTGGCAGTTCGGCGAGCCTTTCGCCGATTCCTCGGCAATCCCGACTTATTTAATCTCCAAAGCCGCCCGCCAATATATCACCGTCATGCTGACCGGCGACGGCGGCGACGAGGCTTTCGGCGGCTATGGCCGGACGATCGTCCCCCGCAACGCTCAAATCTTTTCCCGAATCATTCCGCCCCTTTTGCATCCGGCGATCGGCAACATTTTAAGACACTCGGGAGTCAATCCTGAAAGCGACTCGCTTTTCGGTAAGGCTTTGTACTATATCGATTACCTGAACGGTTTCCCGTACACAAGTTTCTACAACACAATGGGATTTCATAAATACCGGACGGCGCTCTGGAATCCGAAATATTTGCAGCAGTTATCCGGGCATAACCCGCTTCACCCGTTTCATGAGAATTTTAACAAAGTCACCAGACTTAATCCGATCGATCAAGTGCTTTTCACCGACGGAATGACCCGCTTAGTTTACGATTATCTGGTGAAAATCGACCGGGCGACCATGGCCAATTCCATCGAATGCCGCGCGCCATTTCTGGACACGGCTTTACTGGAATATGTCGCTCAAATCCCGCCCAAAATGAAATTCAAAAGCCACCAAACCAAATACCTGTTGAAGAAAACCGCCGAAAAATATTTGCCCAAAAAGCTGCTTTACACCGCGAAACGCGGATTCGGCGTTCCTGTCGACCGCTGGATTCAAAACGACCTGAGCGGAATATTCGAGGCGGTCGTATTCAACAGCTGCGCCCGGCAAAGAAATTACTTCGACTACGACTTCATCCAAAAAATCTGGAACGAACAGCGTTCCCGCACCGCCGATCACAAACACCGCCTCTGGTCGCTCTTCTGGCTGGAACTCTGGCATCTGCTGTTCGTTGATAAAATCATCTCGCGCGACCTCCCGCTCAGAGAAGTTGCCCGCATCCTGAAATGAAAAAGATCAACCTCCTGCATATCATCGGAAGTTTACAAGTCGGCGGCGCCGAAAAATCGCTCCTGCTTCTGCTGCAAAATATCGATCGTACCAAATTCGATCCGGTCGTGGTTACCATGTATTCGGACGGCGTCAGCGATTTTTTCTATGACGATTTCCGCAAACTTAATATTCCGCTTTATCACCTGCATATGCAATCCTGGCGGGATTTAAAGACTTTCCGGCAATTGCGCAAAATCATCCGGCGCCATCGCATCGACATCGCGCATGCACATTACGGCGCCCTGGAATTTTTCGGAACGCTGTATGCGCGGCTGGCCGGCGTCCGCCATTGCATTTACACCAAACACAATCTGCGCATCAAGACCGGTCTTCCGTTCAAACTTGGGCGTATCCTGCTTAACCGGATTTTGGCAGAACGAATTTTATCAATTTCAAAAACCGTTACCGGGCATTTAGTCAATGCCGAATATGCTTCCCCGGGTCGCATCCGGCTCGTCTACAATCCGATCGAAGCTCCGCGATCGCTGAATCCTGAACAGATCACGGTTTTAAAACACGAATGGAAAATCCCGACCGGCCGGTTTATCATCGGCAACACCAGCCGTTTCGATCCGGTCAAAGGCTTTGACATTTTCTACCTGACCTTAAAAAACCTGCTGGCAATGGATGTCCCGGCGCATGCCGTTGTCATGACCAACGAGGACAGCCGGACAGAACATCAGCGATTCATCGAGGCTGACAATCTTGGCGATTACGTCACGATCTTGCCGTTTCAAAAAGACCTGAGCATAATTTATTCCATCTTGAATTGTTATCTTTTCCCTTCAGTCCAGACGGAAGGATTCGGAATGGCTTTAGTAGAGGCAATGAACTACGGACTGCCGGTTGTGAGTTTAAACATCGGCGTCATTTCAGAAATCATTCACAACTGGCGCGACGGATTGTTACCTTTCCCGGCAAAATGGGAAAAGACTTTCCAGGGAGATCACGAGGCCGCCGCCGCAGCCCTGGCGCAAGCGCTCGCGGAATTGTACCGCAAGCCCGATTTATATCATGAATCATCGACCAATGCCAAGGCGACCGCCGCAAAATATTCTGTCACGAATTTTGTAAATAGAGTGGAAGCCGTATATTTGGAATTAGTCCGATGAAAGTCCTAGTGCTGACCGATCTATTTCCGACACCGCAGAATCCCAATCACGGGATTTTCATCTATCAATGGGCTTTTCATCTGGCGCAAAAGTGTGACCTTACGGTTTACCAGGTGATTTTTCAGGAAAAGAATCAACCGGTCAGCGATCCGGATTTGGCCAGTTTCCGTGAAAATTTCCAATCGAATCAATGTTTCGCCTGGACTCAGCGGATCAAAATGATCGATCGCTTCGACCGTATCTGGCGCCGCTCACTCCAATTTTACCGGCAGGTCGAAACTGATTTAGCGTCGTCAATCCAAGAATTCGATTTGATCATCGGACAGATGGGCTGCCCGGGCGGATATGCGGCCGTCCGATTAGCGAAAAAATATGGGAAGAAATCAGTGGTCGGTCTGCGCGGCTCGGACGTCAATACTTACTTATCCCGGCCGGTGCTGAAGCGCTTCATGCGCCGGACCTTAAATCAAGCGGATCGGCTCGTAACAGTTTCGGATGCGCTGAAAACGGAACTGCTCCGCCGTGGTTATTCTGAATCGAAAATCAATGTTATTTACAACGGCGTCGACGATACGATTTTCCATCCATTAGATCAACTCGAATCGCGCCGGAAACTGCACTTGCCGCCGGAATTAAAATATCTGCTGTTTATCGGAGCGCTGAGCCGTCGTAAAGGAATCGATCTCTTGCTTTCGGCCTACAAGAAAATCAACCGGCTAGATTTAAAGCTCATCCTCATCGGCCAGGGTAATGACAAATACCTGATTGATGAATTTATAAAGGAATATGCTTTATCTGACCGGATCCTTCTGCCGGGGACAATACCACACATACAATTGCCGGTTTGGTACGCGGCGGCGGACGTTATAGTATTACCCAGTTTGGCGGAAGGTGTCCCGAACGTAATTCTGGAAGCCCAGGCGATGGGCAAACCGGTCGTGGCTTCGGCCGTCGGCGGAATCCCGGAAATTATTATCGAAGGAAAAAATGGCAATCTTTGCCAGCCTGGCGATCTTGAATCACTCATTCAGGGACTCGTAAAAGCGCTTTCCGGTTCACAAGAGAGCAAGCCTGAGCAAATATTCACTTGGCAAGATAACAGTCGATCTTACCTGCAAATTTTTCAGGAAATTGTAACCCGATGAACCATAAGCCGCGCTTTGTTATTTTTTATTTTTGCTTCGAAGGCTTCAGCCGCCTGGGCAATATCAATAATCATATCCGTGAAACTGTCAGCTGGTTGGCGCGATCCGGTCACGAAATGCATTTTTTCAATCCGGATATCGCCAAACCGACTTTCGACGCCAAAGTCGTAATTCACCCCATTCCGGTTATCAATATTCCTCTTTTACGTTGGGTTATTTTCGAGATTCTTTCGTTTTTCATTTTGATGTACAATGTTTTCAAATATCGCCCAAGCCACCTCTATTTCCGGGAAACTTCGTCATTCGTGCCGCTGGCAGTCTCGAAACTCTGGAATGTTCCCCTGACGATCGAGGTCAATGGCTGGGTGCTGGAAGAATTGCGCCAAACCGGATATTCGCCCTGGAAAATCGCCTATATGCGCCTGAACCAGCGCCTTAACTTCGGTTTCTGCGAACGCATTATTCCGGTTAGCAACGGTTTGAAAAACCTGATTTGCGCGAATTATCCGGTCAAAGCCG
>Ga0208828_1001041_pt1 | contig 11175 bp, 12 predicted proteins | sample Kivu_160m_FD_185487 | JGI IMG/M metagenome (GOLD analysis project Ga0208828, IMG submission 185487) | Freshwater microbial communities from Lake Kivu, Western Province, Rwanda to study Microbial Dark Matter (Phase II) - Kivu_160m (SPAdes)... | ecosystem: Environmental > Aquatic > Freshwater >... | reverse complement strand
ACCCTGTTCCCTCCCCCCGTTCCCCCCAACCCTGGGGGGCCAGGGGGGAAGAAGGAGAAGGCCTTGACCACGTCGAGCATTTCCTCGAAGCTGTGCACCCTCGAGATGCCTGCCTGCTTGCAGGCGGCGTCGAAGACCTCGGCCCGGCCGGCCAGGGATGCGGTGTGTGATAGAGCCGCCTCGGCCCCAGCCTCGGTAATTCCCGATTTTAGGACGACGATGGGCTTCTCCCTGGTAACCTCCCTGGCCACATTCAAGAACCTGCGGCCATCCCTCAGCCCCTCGATGTACATGGCGATGACTTGGGTCGGCGCGTCACCAGCCAGATACTCCAGGATGTCGGCGTCGTCCACATCGGCCTTGTTGCCCAGGCCCACCACCTTGCTGATGCCAAAGTGTTGCGAAGAGACGATGTGCTCGAACAACACTCCCAGGAACAGGCCGGTCTGGGCGATGAAGGCCACGTTGCCGGAGCGTAGGTTGTTTATGGGGATGGGAAGGAAAGACGAGGTGAAGCGATGCTCACCGTTCAGGACGCCAGTGGTGTTTGGCCCTAGCACCCGGATGCCGGCCTCACGAGCGATGGTAATCACCTCGTCCTGTAGTTGCCTCCCCTCCTCACTCCCCTCGGCGAAGCCGGAGCTGACGATGACGGCCGCCTTGATCCCCTTTCTGGCGCAATCCCTCATCACGTCCACCACCACCTTCGCGGGCGTGGCGATAACGGCCATGTCCACCGGGTGGGGGATCTGGTCAACGGCGGGATATGCCTTGCGGCCCAGAATCTCGTCTGCTTTGGGGTTAACGGGATAGACCTCTCCCGCGTACCCCAGCCTTAGCAGGTTATCCACAATGTTGAAGCCAACCCTCCCAGGCGTGGTATTGGCTCCCACGACGGCCACGCTCTGAGGCTCGAACACCGCGCTGAGATCCGTTTGGGGCGCGGCTTCGAACCTCCCCCCCAGAGTTGGGGGGGACTGAGGGGGGGCATTCTCCAAGAGCATCCTGGCGTCAACCACCAGGCTGCCCTCAGGATAGGCAAAGACAGGATTCAGGTCCACCTCTCTGATGGCCGGATAGGCCGTCACCAGCTCAGAGACCTTCAGCAGGATGTCCCTCAGGCTGGCGAGGTCGGCGGCCTGCCCTCGATAGCCGTGGAGAAGCTCGTAGCCCCTGATCTCCTCCATCATCTCCTGGACATCGCCCTCGGTCACAGGGATGACCCTGAAAGAGACGTCCTTCAGCACTTCCACAAAAACGCCGCCCAGCCCGAACATCAGAACGGGGCCGAAGGCGGCGTCCCTCGTCACGCCGACGATCACCTCCAGCCCCGGCTTCGCCATTTCCTGCACGCTCACCCCGACGACGTGGCGATCCTGGAATTTGGCGATGAGATCGTTATAGGCCCCTCTCACCTCCCCCCTGCCCAGGTTAAGCTTCACCCCGCCGGCGTCCGATTTGTGGACCACTTCCGGCGACAGGATCTTCAACACCACCGGGTATCCTATCGCCTCGCTCATCTTGACAGCTTCCTCTTCGGATTGAGCAACCAAACAACTTGTGGTGGGCACGCCGATGCGTTTCAGGATGGCTTTGCACTCGTGCTCTAGCAGGTAAACCCTGTGCTCTCGGTGTGCGTGAACTATTATTTCTTCTATCGGATCAGTCAATCGCAACTCCTTGACCGTAGATTCGTAGGTTCGTAAACTCGTAGGTTCGTAAATTCGTGGTTACGAATCTACGAGTCCCCAATCTACGAATTTACGAGTCCCGAATTTACGGATTTACGAGTCTTTCGCCAAGACGAAGTAAACGTCTGTCGGCTTGAACTTGGAAAGGCGGAGGTATTGGGCCTTGACCTTTTTGCCAATCCAGTCGGTGGTCGCCTCATCGGGATCAACGCCCAGGAGGCGGCCCAGGAACAAGGAGTCTGCACCCTCAAACTCGACCAGAACGAGAATGAAGGGGCACTCGGGCAGGAACTCCTCACTCCCGAAGTGACAGACGGTGAAGGCATGGATGGTTCCCTCATCAGGGAGACGCACCCACTCGGTCTCCCGGCCACTGTACATGCAATGTCCACGCGGAGTAGCGTAGGTATATCCTGTCTCTGGCTCGCGACAACCCAAGAGGACCTTGTTGGCCAATCCGGCGAAGAAGGGAGAATCCTGCCCATAGGAGTGCAGGTAGGTGATGCTGTAGGGTTGCTCAATCAGAATAGGTTCCATCTGCTTAAGCAGGGCCAGTGTCTCCTCGTTGAGTTCTCGTGGGAAGGGAACGCTGTGGAGGACATAGCCGCCCAAGGTCTCTTCTCTTTTGTTGACAATCTCTTTTTGGTCCATCGTTTGCTCCTCACTCTCTTTCAGGATGTTTCATAACTCTCTCAAAAGCCGCTCCTGCACTCTTGAAACGGAGTCCGCAACTCGTTGCGGAAATTGACTTACACGCCCGAACAAGTTCGGGACTCCAATTATGAAACACCCTCTCTCTCCAGGATGCTGACGGTGACGTAGGTGCCCGTTCCAGCGTGGCTGTGGATCGCGCCGCGTCTGGCATCGGGCACCTGCAAGGTAGGATCGCCAAAGTGCCTGGCGATGGTGCCCTGCAACTGCCATAAGGCGAAGACGGCCTGCATCAGCCCAGTGGCGCCCACAGGATGGCCACAGGCGATGAGTCCTCCCGAAGGGTTGACCGGGCAAACCGGTTCCTCCGGCAGGTCCAGGCCGTAATCCACACCGGGCATGAAGGCCTTCCCGCTGGCGGCGAACTTTCCACCCTCCCCGTACCGGCACAGGCCCATGTCCTCGTAGGTCTGGATCTCGCTGGAGGTGTAGGCGTCGTGCAACTCAACAAAGTCAATCTCCTTCAGCGGGTCGGTGAGGCCAGCGTTTTTGTAGGCTTCTTTTGATCCCATGCGGCCGGCGCGAAAGGAGTGGACGCCGGGGTAACGGAAGCCTTTGTCCCACAGCTCTTTATAGTAAGCCCTGGAATCACTGTCCATCTCATTGGGCAGAGCGTTGTAGCGATAGAAATCCTCGTAGGACTGGTGAGGCCGGTCGGCCATGCGCATGGCATCCGTCCCGCGCCCGATGCCGGTGACCTTGACCAGCGGTCGAGGGATGGTTGCGCCCGCTTTCTCCAGCCTGGCCAGGCCGTCTTCACTGCAAAGGATGGTGCAGGCTGCGCCATCGCTCATCACGCAGATGTCCAGGCGGGTCAGCGGCCAGGCCACCATGGGCGCGTTGCGCACGTCCTGGATGGTGTAGCGATTCCGTTTCTGAGCGTAGGGGTTGTAATAGGCATTGATGTGGTTCTTGACCGAGACGTGGGCCATCTGCTCCACAGTGGTCCCGAACTCGGCCATGTGGCGGGTGACCATCATGGCGTAGTACCCGGAGTAGAAGCCGCCCACCGGGTAGTCGAAGCTAACGTCCGAAGCCAGGGCGATGAACTCGTTCCCTTTCCAGGTCTCGACGTGGGACATCAACTCAAAGCCATAACACAGGCAGACGTCCATATAGCCTGAAGCGATGGCTTTCCATCCTTCCTGGAGACAGATGCCCCCGGTGGCCCCGCCTCCCTCCACCCGATGGGATGGCTTGGGGCATAGGCCCAGGTAGTCCTGGGCGATGATGCCAGCCATCAGTTGGCGGGCGAAGTGGTCAGAAAAGTAAGAGGCCACTGTGCCATCTACCGCCTCGAAGAACTGGGGGTGTTCCAGCTCGATGTCGGTGATGGCGTAATCGTAGGCCTCCTTGACAATCGCTGGATAGGTCTTATCGTGGCGGGCCTTGGTGAACTTGCTCACCCCGCCCGACACAGCGTACACGGTTCGCATCGTTGCGTTCCTCCTCGATTTATTACCATAGCGTTTTCAGGAACTGCTGTGGTGTGATGATTCTTATCTCTATCCAAACTTTGCACTGAGCACATCCCCTAGCGTCGGCCGGCCGATCTCTTGCAGTTCGTAGCGGACGCGAGCCATGGGGTGGGCGATGTGCTTCAGCACCCGCCTGAGGTCAATGGGGGTGGCCACAATGACGATGTCGCAGGGGGTGGCGTTGATGGTCTCCTCCAACTCCTCGATCTGCTGCTCGCCGTAGCCCATGGCTGGCAGCAGCGGCCCCGTTTGGGGGTATTTCTCGAAGGTAGCGACGATGGAGCCTACGGCATAGGGTCGGGGGTCCACAATCTCCGCTGCGCCAAAGCGCCTGGCGGCTACGATCCCTGCCCCGTAGGTCATCTCCCCATGGGTCAGGGTAGGCCCGTCCTCCACCACCAGCACCCGCTTGCCCCGGATGGCCGCCGGGTCCTCAACGAAGATGGGCGAGGCGGCTTCGATGATGACGGCGTCGGGGTTGGTGACCCGTACATTCTCGCGGACGGTGGTCACGGCATCCAGATTGGCGGTGTCAATCTTGTTGATGACCACCACGTCGGCCAGACGCAGATTGGCCTCGCCGGGGTGATAAGCCAGCTCATGGCCAGCCCGATGGGGATCGGCCACCACGATGTGCAAATCCGGCTGGTAGAAAGGCAGGTCGTTGTTGCCTCCATCCCAAAGGATGATTTCAGTCTCCTGCTCGGCCTCCCGTAGGATCTTTTCGTAGTCCACGCCAGCGTAGACCACCATCCCCCGGTCAAGGTGGGGTTCGTATTCCTCTCGCTCCTCGATGGTGCATTGGTAATGGTCCAGGTCCTCGTAGGAGGCGAAGCGCTGGCAAATCTGCTTTCTCAGGTCGCCGTAGGGCATGGGGTGGCGGACGACCACCACCTTCTTGCCCATTTCTCGCAGGATGTCTGACACTCGACGGCTGGTCTGGCTCTTGCCCGATCCGGTGCGCACCGCGCACACCGAGACCACGGGCACTGTAGACTTCAGCATGGTCTCTTTCCAACCCATCAAACGGAAGTCGGCCCCAGTGGCCAGGACCATCGAGGCTCGGTGCATCACGTAGTCATAGGACACATCGCTGTAGCCGAAAACAACCTGGTCAATGTCCAGTTCTTTGATCAGTTCGGTTAGTTTGCCTTCCGAGTAAATGGGGATGCCGTCAGGATAGCCGGGGCCGGCCAGTTCTGGGGGGTAGATTCTACCTTCAATGTTAGGGATTTGGGTAGCGGTGAAGGCCACCACTGCGTAGGCTCCGTTGCCTCGGAAGTAGACGTTGAAGTTGTGGAAGTCGCGCCCGGCGGCGCCCATGATGATGACGCGGTCTTTCGCCATTGAATGACTTGCTCCTTAGTTCGTGGATTCGTAAATTCGGGATTCGTTACGAATCCACGGGTTTACGGGTTTCCGAATCCAGGCTCAGGCCAGCCTGGCCAGCAGTATGCCGATCTCGTAGAGGAGTATCAGCGGCGCCATCACCAATAGCATGTTGAAAGGATCGGGAGTGGGGGTGATGACTGCAGCGATGACTGCTATGATCAGGATGGCGTATTTGCGATAGCGGGAAAGTACCTCAGGAGTGACGATGCCTAATTTGGCCAAAAAGAAGATCAAGAGCGGCGTCTCGAAGCTTAAACCTACCCAGAAGATAAGGGAGGTAATGAAAGAGATATATTTGTCTATGAACCAGTTGGGCTCAATGATATCACTTAGGAAGCCTTTAAGGAATGGGATAGCCGTGGGCAGCATAACGAAATAAGCAAAGGCTATGCCCACCATGAAAGAGAGGGTCGCACCAGGCAGGATAAGATAAAGGTACCTTTTCTCCTGCGGTTTTAGTCCGGGAGCGATAAAGCTGATCAACTGATAAACGAGGACCGGCATGGCCAGGGCCACACCACTGATGAGGGCTACTTTGGTGAAGACAATGATGTTGGTGGTGGGGGACGCACTCACAGGCGGAGTCTCCCCCATGGGAGCGATGAGAATCTGCAGGAACTGCTTGGCGAAGGCGAAGCTGAGCGTGGTGGTGACGGTCAAGGCAATGGCCGACTTGATCAGCCGGCCTCGCAGTTCCTCCAGATGTTCGATGATGGTCATTTGCCTGTCTTTAGCCATTGTTGGTCGGATGCTCGTTGGTCAAATGGTCGTTGGCCGCTGGCAATTGATCATTGGTCATTGCTGTCTCGTTTTCTCTGACGGGGGCGCTTATTTCTTGGGTCATCTCCCTAAGCTCCTTGGCCGAAGTCTCCAGCTCTTGTCTAATCTCTTCCAGCTCCTTGGCAGGGGCGTTTAGCTCCTGCGTCATCTGCGTGGTGAACTCTTGCGATATTTTGCGCAAATCATTCATGATTTTGCCCAGGCTTCTGGCTATCTCTGGCAATCGCCGCGGCCCGACCACGATCAGGGCAATGACAAAGATCAGCAATAATTCAGCCGTGCCAATGTTGAAGAAATTCATCTGTCACCTTCTGTTTGGTAAATCGGTAGATTGGTAAATCGGTAAATCGGGTAGGTATCCGCAGTCTACCGATCTACCAATTTACCAGTTTCCCAGTCTACCAGTTTCCCGATTTACCAATTTGAGACACGATGGTGCCCAGAACGCCGTTTACGAAGCGCCCTGAGCTCTCGCTACCGAACAGCTTGGCCAGCTCCACGGCTTCGTTGATGGCCACTTTCAGCGGCGTGTTCCTCTTAATAGCGAACTCCAAAACGGCCATGCGGAGGACGTTTCTGTCTATGATGGCCACCTGATCCAGGGGCCATTCGGGGGCATTCTCCTGGATGATGGCATCCAGCTCTGCCTGGTGCTCAAGGACGCCCTGCACCAGGTTGCAGGCGAAATTGCGCCCCGCTTCAGGAAGAGGTTTATGGGCCAGACGCTGCTGAAGAACCGTGCCCGGGTCGTGATGGGCGATATCCACCTCAAACAGAGTCTGCAAGGCCAGGATTCGAGCGCGATGTCGGACTTTCACTGGACTTCGAATACTTCGGCGGGGCGCCTCGGCCGACGCCCCAGTACAAGCTTTGAGCTTTGGACTTTGAGCTTTGGATTTCCCAGTCCGTCTTGCTCTTTGTTAATCTTCGCGGAGAGGAATCTCCACGTCTTGGATGTGGATGTTAACCTCTTTGACATCCATGCCCACCATGTCATGGATGGCGCGGCTAACTTCGGCCTGGATATCTCGACTTAGCTTCGGCATATCTACGCCTTGCTCAACCACAATGTACAGGTCTACGCTAACGGTGTCATCTTCGACCTCGATCCTGACCCCATCGCTTGGTGCTCTACGCCGTAGCAATCGCCCCATGCTGTCTGTCCAGGCGGGGCTCATCCTCACCACTCCAGGTACGGAGAGGGCGGTGAGTTTAGCAATGCTAATCAGGACATTGGGAGCAATAATCACCTTTCCCAGATTCTTTTCCACCTCGACATCTCCTTGTTATCCCATCATAGCCAGGCCGCCATCCACACGCAGCACCACGCCAGTGATGAAACTGGCCTCATCGGATACCAGAAAGGCCACCGCGTTGGCGATTTCCTCTGACGTACCCGCTCGTCCCAGGGGTGTCATCTCGATGGCCTTCTGGACGAGTTCCTGGGGCAGGGTCGCTGTCAGCTCGGTGGGGATGTAGCCGGGAGCCACCGCGTTGACGGTGATGTTGCGCGAACCGACTTCTTTAGCCACAGCCTTGGTAAAGCCCACCAGCCCCGCTTTGGCGGCAGAGTAGTTGGCCTGGCCTGGATTCCCCGCCAGACCCGCCACCGAGGTGATGTTGACGATGCGGCCATAGTGCTGCTTCATCATAGGCCGTATGGCGGCCCTGGTGCAATTGAAGGCCCCCTTGAGATTGGTGTTGATGACCAGGTTCCAGTCCTCTTCCGACATGCGGGCCAGCAGCGTGTCGCGGGTGGTGCCGGCGTTGTTCACCAGGATGTCCAGCCGGCCGTAGGTCGTTTGAGCCGCCTGGATGAGCCTCTTGGCGTCGTTGGCGTTTGTCACATCGGCCTGGACAGCCATAGCCTGCCCACCCTGGGCACCGATGGCTTCGACGACCTCCTGGGCCGCCTCGGCACTACTGCGATAATTGACCACCACCTTGGCTCCCAGACTTGCCAACTTGAGGGCGATGGCCCGCCCAATGCCCCGCGAACTTCCTGTTACCACAGCGATCTTGTTTTCCAGGCTTATCATTTTCTCCGCTTCTTTCGCTCGTCGTAGGACAAGTTGGCAACTTGTCCTACGTCTTGCCGTAAGCATTCACCCCTCCCTCCCAGGGAGGGGCAGGGGGAGGGTAGATGTCCACAAATGGACAAGATTCCCTGTGAATTCGGCTCACTTTGACCTACGAAGTCCCACCCCCACCCCAGCCCTCCCCCTGCGAGGGGGAGGGGGTAAACAGTTACGTCAGTTCTATACACGCTTCTATCCCAGCCACGTCCCCCACATTCACCGTCTGCACACTTTTGTCAATGCGCCTGATGAGTCCGGTCAGCACGTCCTTTGGCCCAATCTCCACGAAGGTGGTGACACCCTGTGCGATCATGTACTGGACCGACTCGACCCACCGCACCGTGGAGGTGAGCTGCTTCACCAACTCCTCCCTGATCCCCTCTACGGTGGTGCTTGTCCTGAGGGTAACCGAAGGAATGGGCGCGGCAGTGACGTTGGCTACCACCAGCACGCATGGCCCACGAAAATCAACCTGAGCAACTGTGTCAGCGAAAGCATCGGCGGCGGACTGCATCAGTGACGAGTGGGCGGCGATAGAAACGGCCAGGGGGATGATTCGTCTCGCCCCTCGCTCCCTGGCCAGCTCCAAGGCACGCTCCAGAGCCTCCTTGTGGCCGGAGATGACGACCTGGCCAGGCGAATTGTAGTTAGCTATCTGGACGCGGGAAGCGGGAAACTGAATGCTCGCCTCCTGGCATATCCCCTCCAGCGTCTGCGCATCCAGGCCGATGACGGCTGCCATGGCCCCAGGATTAAGCTCCCCCGCTTCTTTCATCACGCGGCCGCGCTCCCGCACCAAGCGCAGGCCATCGGCGAAGTCCAAAGCCCCTGCGGCCACCAAGGCGGTGTATTCGCCCAGGCTGTGCCCAGCCACAAAAGCGGGTTCAAGGTTCAAGGTTCCGGGTTCCAGGTTCTCTCGGTCTTTTCCTTGTTCCTTATACCTTGTACCTAATACCTTGAAGCAGGCGACACTCGTAGCGAAGATTGCTGGCTGGGTATTGATGGTGTCGTCGAGTTCCGCCGGCAGCCCTTCAAAGCACAGCTTAGAGAGAGGGAAGCCCAGGATTCGGTCGGCCTCATCGAAGACGGCCTTTGCCTCAGGGTATGTTTCGTACAGGTCCCGGCCCATGCCCACGTACTGCGAGCCCTGGCCGGGGAAAACGAAAGCGACTTTTTCCATTTCCCTCAATACGGCTTTTCCAATCGCAGCCCCTCTATCATCGAGAAGTGGCGGATATTCGAAGTGACGAGCACAGCGTTCTCCACGAGGGCCGTGGCGGCAATAAGGGCATCGGGAATGACTAACCCGTGACTCTTGCTGAACCGCGAGATAAGCTCATAGGCTTTGCGGCCGATAAGGGGCGTGATATCCAGCACGTCATAGTCGGCGAGAAGTTTCTCTACCTTTCGGACTTCGTTTTTGTCACGACAGCCAATGACAAGTTCCATACTCGTGACAACAGAAAGACGTGGAACACCTTCTGCTTTCTTGACACTATCAACGTAGTCGAGAGCAACCTCTTTCCTGCGGATAATATCCACCAGCACAGTGGTGTCAAGTATTTTACTCATGGGCTGCTTTTTCTAACGTTTCATGCCGGCGGTAGGTTCTGCCCCACGCTTCCTCGCGGATGCGTTCGAGGACCTCCTCTGTGCTTAATCCTTGCCATTCTTCCCGATCCGCCCACATCCCACAAGCCTCATACTCCCGCACCGACTTGAACTTCTTGCGCCGCTTCTTGGCCGCCATTGACTCCAAGATCTGCTGTCGTAATCTCTCGATCTCCATCGCCATCTGGTCAAGCCGATTGAGCAATTCAACATCTGTCGTCACAGTTTCTTCCATAACTTCACCTCCAACTAACTCACAACCCCCTGCAACTGACCGATGATCTCTTCTGCCTCGGCCACGATGCGCTCGATAAGCTCTTTGACTGGGACAATGTCATTGACCATCCCCGCAATCTGCCCAGCCATGACGGAGCCGTTAATGACATCACCCCCAATGGCGGCCAGCTTCAGCTTCCCTGTGCCGAACTCGATGATTTCTTGCTCCGTGACGCCGCGCCGCTCCAGTTCCTCAAACTCGTGCACCATGGGGTTCCGAAGGGCGCGAACGGGATGGCCCAAACTGTGCCCCGTGGTCATAGTGGAACGATCCTTGGCCTTGATGATCGCCTGCTTGTAGTTCTCGTGGACGGTGCACTCGGTAGTGCAAATGAAGCGAGTGCCCATCTGGATGCCCTGGGCGCCCAGGGCCAGGGCCGCGACCAGGCCCCGCCCATCGGCGATGCCGCCCGCAGCGACGACAGGGACACCCACAGCATCCACCACCTGGGGGATCAGCGGCATGGTAGCTACATCGCCGATGTGCCCGCCCGATTCCATTCCTTCAGCGATCAGGACATCAACCCCTTGGCGCTCCAATCGCTTGGCCAGAGCCACCGACGAGACGACGGACATAACGGTTATGCCTGCTTCCTTGAGGCGGGCAATGTGGTTCCCTGGTCGCCAGGCCCCAATGACCACGATTTCCACGCCCTCTTCGATGCACAGGCCGACGATCTCATCGGCGTATTCGGAGATGGCCAGAGGGATGTTGAGGCCGAACGGTTTATCGGTCAACCCTCTGACCAAACGGACCTCACGGGCCACCTCCTCAGGGGAAGCATTGCCCCCCCCAGCGGTGCCTAAGCCTCCGGCATTGGACACGGCGGCGACGAGCTCCGCCGTGCCCACCCAGGCCATGCCTCCCTGCACGATGGGGTACTCGATACCTAGCAACTCGCAGAGGGGTGTTCTGATCATTTTTGTCTCCCCTTTCCAGTTATCAGTAATCAGGAAATCAGGGGATCGGGATGCGGCCCAGATCCCTGATTCCCTAACCTGGACAAGCCAGAACCAAGAAAGAATTGAACCACAAAGGTCACAAAGGACACAAAGATTCTTCGTGTTCTTTGTGGTTGATTTCCTTGCCCAATGTGCAAGAATTTCACCGGTAAGGTACTAATCACTGATTCCCTGATCACCGAGACGGTTATTCGG
>Ga0208828_1001040_pt1 | contig 11188 bp, 10 predicted proteins | sample Kivu_160m_FD_185487 | JGI IMG/M metagenome (GOLD analysis project Ga0208828, IMG submission 185487) | Freshwater microbial communities from Lake Kivu, Western Province, Rwanda to study Microbial Dark Matter (Phase II) - Kivu_160m (SPAdes)... | ecosystem: Environmental > Aquatic > Freshwater >... | reverse complement strand
ATTTACACCGGTTCAGGACGGTTTGACAATAAAAAAGGACGATATGAATACTTTTATGACACGGAGGTAAACTAAAAAACGCTGAAATACACAAAGAGTTTTTTATAATATCAAAAACATCCAGGATATTGATTTTAAGTGGCGGAGAGACAGGGATTCCTCCAACGGGAGTCCTCCGCAAAACGGAGTCCTTGGTGACCCGATGGGAGAACCCTGGGTACCCAGTAAAATCACCACAGATTTTGCATTTTCAACATTTCACGCAACCAGACATTGCCTTTTCCACGCTTTAAATAATATTCCCTTTGCTGAGCTTCTGACTTATTTTTGTGTTCTTCAGTATAAATGACTTTATATTGCCGATGGGCTTTCGAAGCCCTTACTTCTCCCAGATTATGTTCACAGAGTCGCTTCTCAAGATTATTCGTATGTCCGATATAATGAAAATTACCAGACAGACTCTTAAGAACATATACTTTGTACATCAGCGGAGAGACAGGGATTCCTCCAACGGGAGTCCCCGATGGGAGAACCCTGGGTACCCAGTAAAATCACCACAGATTTTGCATTTTCAACATTTCACGCAACCAAACATTACCCTTACCGCGCTTTAAATAATATTCCCTTTGCTGAGCTTCCGACTTACTCTCGAATTCTTCAGTATAAATTTCTTTATACGGCCTATGGGCTTTCGAAGCCCTTACTTTTCCCAGATTATGTTCCCAGAGTCGCTTCTCAAGATTATTCGTATGTCCGATATAATGAAAATTACCAGATATACTCTTAAGAACATATACTTTGTACATCAGCGGAGAGACAGGGATTCGAACCCTGGGTACCAGTTAAGGTACACACGCTTTCCAAGCGTGCTCCTTCAGCCTCTCGGACACCTCTCCAAAAAACGCCATATTTTAAATCATTCCCCCTGAATATACAAGGTCACTTCCAAACTCAGGGTACCTGAAAAGGAATCATCCAGATCTGCGCGTTATAACTCCCTGTAGCTGTAAAAATCGTTCGATAATCAATCAGATCAATAAACAAGCGGTAGATTTTTTTACCATGGGAAGTAACATTAAAACTGCCCGAGTGACTGCCGGTATTATTCACATCGGTTAATGGTTCCCGAACCTTATAAATGTTCACCCCATGCCCAAAATGAACCATAACCAGTTCGCCCGGTTCCTCAGGATAGGGATCGTCATTTTCAACTTCTACCGCACTTACCGTGACCGCATTATTATAATTGATCAAAGGTAATGAATCTCGATTTAAATAAGTTAAAAGCGGATCGGTATCGGTTTGCGCAGGAATCGTCACATTGGAAGGTGTACCGGTACTATTTATGCTGACCTTTTTAATATAAAAATAATCCTGGGTGGACTCGAAAATAATTGGCGTAATTTTCGCTAACTTCCAATCTTTCGAAGCATTATTGCTATTCTGAGTCCGCAAAAAAATTGCTTTCTGAGAAGTATTATGAGAAAAAGATTTCGCAATCGAATCAACTGGAAATGACATAATGCTACTGCCAACCGTATCAATTTTGGTGGTCACAACATAAGTTGTATCGTTGATGTAATTTGTATCTGGTCTTGTGGTTGTGATATAATGTGTACTGTCGTTAAAGATCACAATTTTAAGGCTACCTATAAGAGTATATTTTACATCAACATAAGCCGAATCCCATTTAATGTCGTACAAAATTGTCGTATCAATAACTTGAGCGATATTGCGCCCAATTTTAATTTTAGAAAAATCCTTCTCTAAGGTATCCGGAAATAAAGCTTTTTCCAACGAAGAAGAACTGTATCTTAACGAACACGCATTGGCATCATTCAAGCCATCAATCGAGAAAACCCCATCATTGACGATAATATCGTGAATCGCCTCGACAATTTCTGCCCGATCCGGTAAGAGATAAATTTTCTCGACCTTCGTGCAGTTAAAAATCAATATTGGTATACTCAACAGTACAAGTTTTTTGATCATCACCATGGTTCAAATTTGACTGGTTTTGATAAAAAATAAAAGCTCTTTCCCTAAAAAGTAATTCACTATTAATTAAGTAAAAGTTGATTAAAAAATATTGATAATCTTCCAAATTTCAATTATTTTTTCCCTCAAATTAAGGAGAGGTGGATATGAAAAACTTATTGCGAATTTTAATTTGCGTTTCATTTTTGTTGCCCATGCTGCTTTTCGCACAGGTTTTGGAGACGGAAAAGACCATGGAGTTATCGAAAGATGCTCGTAAAGGTTACCTTGGATTATTCGATTATGATGATGCTGCGAAAGAGTACACGATGGTTTTCGTCCATGAAAAAAATAAGAAAACCGTCTATGTAACCTACAAGTTTGATTATGACTTTAATCAAATCAGTGTCAACGAAGAAGAGTTGTCTCTTTCGCAGGCAGCCCAAAAATACGATTGGATAGAATATGAAGAGGGCGAAGGGAGCTGGACGAATCCGACCGTGGTCAGGATTGATGGGACGGCTTTCCATGCTGGGCAGGTTGTACTTCGGAGAGGAAAAATCACCCGCAAATGGGCTACCGACTATTACCAAACTTCAGGTGTAAGCTACACAACGCATACTTGGGTTGGATACTGGAAATATAAATTCGAAGAAATTGAACAGTTAAAACCAAAAATTGAGATTCCGGTTGAATTAGATCCGCGAGCTCCAAAATTTGTCGTAAATATGGTTCAGAGTGCGGCTAAAAAAATCGCTCTGGTTGCTTATGCAACTGATGAACCAGCGGTTGAAGTTACGACTGGCGCCCGTTCATTTAATCCAAGAATGAAGGCTCAACCACTTACCCAGCGAACTCGTGAATATAGTGCTGCCAGTGGTAATTTGGTACTCGTGGGGAGACAAATGTACGCAGTCAAAGACGAGTATTTTAACCGCTATGTTGCCCTCAAGTATTCCGCTGCCGATTTCTCCTTATTAAATCAGACCCTTATTCCGGTTGATTATGGCGTTGATACTATCTATACCCAAATTCTACCCGATAAATCAATCATATTTATCGTAGCACCTTTACCAGCAGTTTATGTCAAACCTGGAAAACCTCATTCTAATCCACGGGCATTTACCTATTTTAGAGTTGACAAAGACGCCAATTTAAAAGAGCGGATCGAATTTGAATCCCCAAGCAGTAGATGGAATATTCACAATATTAATCTGCAAGAAAATGGTGATATTTATATCTATGGCGAAGCTTCAAAGGAAAAAAATGATAAGTATTACGTCAATCTTCAAACTGCAAAAGTTGATAACTTTCAGCTAATGAAAATCTCCAATGGAAAAATGGAATATATAACCATTACCCCAGTTGCAGATTTTGCTAAAAAATTGCAACTACCTGCAAATGTAAAGAAAGTCGAACCTTATACCGGGAAGAAATCCGTTATCGGAGAATTAACTGTAACCAGTGCGGGTGAAATATTAATCAGCAGCCAGGAAAATGACGAAGGTAAGTTTGGGAATATTACCCTTTTCCATTTTGGAACAGATGGAAAACTGAAAGCCCAATATGGATATAAACTGGCTGAAACAAACAAAGACGCTACTAGTCAACCAACCCTACATGTTGAATTCGAAAATCCGGATGGTACGCTCTCATGGCTGGTATATGAGATCGCTGGTGTAGAAGGTGAAAGAATGCTAATGTATCCCCAAATGACTACCATTGACCTGCAAAATGCAAAAATATCAGAGGTTGCCACCTTTGGGGTAAGTAAAAAAGCAGCATATTACATCGATAATAGCCATCCAATTGTACCGATCGATAACTACACCAAAGTAGTCTTTTTTGGCACTGATAAAAAAGATAAAGTACTCTGGTTTGCTCGAGTGGGCTTAAGCAAATAATTCCATTTTGGTTTTCGACTAAAAGGGCTGAATCATACCAATCAGCCCTTTTTTATTAATATCTAAAATATAAGAAGGATTTTGATTATAATTTTTTCTGGCAGTTTTGATAGAAATATCTAAAATTACTTCAAAATTAGAGGAGTGTCCAATGCATCAGAAAAAATCAATAACCCGGCGTGACTTTGTCAAGTCAGCCCTTGCCGGCTTAGGCGGATATATGATCCTTTCCGATGAAAAACCTAACCCATCTACTACGGAATTACCTATGAAAGCCAAGATAGTAACCCGCACCCTGGGTAAAACCGGAATTAAATTACCAGTTGTCAATATGGGTGTAATGAATTCTGACAATCCGGCGTTGGTCAAAGCGGCTCTGGATGCCGGGATCAAACTGCTCGACACTGCCGGTAATTACCAACGGGGCAATAACGAAAAATTGGTTGGTTCGGTAATAAAAAATTATCCCCGCGATTCCTATGTTATCGCAACCAAAGTTCTTGATCGTTCTCGTGATCGCAGTACCGGCACATTTACCCGTGAGGCAACTACTGCAGGTTTCATTCAGAAATTTGAAGAAAGTTTGTCTCGCCTGGGATTAGAATATGTGGATATTCTCTATGTTCACGACGTCGTGACCAGGAGCATGGTACTCTATGAGCCATTTATCAAAGCTCTCGACCAACTAAAAAAAGAGGGCAAAATCCGGTTTGCTGGGGTTACTACTCATTGGGGTGAGCCAGAAGTGATCAAAGCTGCTACCGAGAGCAAATTTTATGATGTCGTCCTCACTTCTTATAATTTTAAACAAGGTCATATCAATGCAGTTAAGGAGGCGGTTGCTGAAGCGGCTAAGGCCGGAATAGGTATTATCGGTATGAAGACTTTTGCCGGGGGCTTTATTGATGAGCATAAAACTAAACCGGTAGATCCTAAAGCGGCGATTCGGTTTGTCCTCAACGATGAGCATGTTACCACAGTAATACCCGGCTTTACCACTTTCGATCAGATGACTCTTGACTTATCGGTAATGGAGGATTTAGAATTCACCGAAAATGACCGCAAGGCACTCGAACTTGGCTATAATTCTTCCGGGGGAGTCTATTGTCAGAGCTGCGGAGTCTGCATTAAGCAGTGTCCAAAGCATTTACCCATTCCTGAAATAATGCGGGCTCACATGTATGCCTATGCTTATAAAAACTTATGGGAAGCTAAAGACCTTTTCTCATCCCTCCAGGTTAATTCAGCAATGTGTCAGGATTGTTCGGAATGCATGGTAAAATGTGTTCAGGGATTCGATGTGAAAAAGAAATTTTCAGAAATTGCGACGCTTCAAGCCCTTCCGGATCACTTCCTGGTTTAGGAATAGCATGCAACCGCAAAGACTATTCGCCGGAATTACAGCTGTTCTAATAACCTGTTGTGGTATTGTTATTGGTCAGGAAATTCCAAAATATCCCAAAATCGGCGAATGGCAGCCACAAAAAAAAGTCCAGGTCTATAATCCAGACAATCTGTATGATTACATTAACGGCGCCTCGGAACTCTATCTCAATTATCAATTCCAACAGCTGGATGTTATCTATTACAAAAACCGCAAAAAACAGGAGATTGTCGTCGAAGTCTATCAACATCAGTCTCCCCTGCTTGCCTTCGGGATTTACAGCCAGGAACGCTCACCGGAATCTAATTACTTGCCCTTTGGTACGGAAAGTTATATAGACGGCTCAAATTTATTTATGCTGGTTGGTAGTAATTATATCAAAATTTATAGCTACGATTTAGGTGATAGTGTTGCATCACAATTGACTCGATTTGGTCAAACCTTTATATCATTTCTGAAAGTGACTTCTCCCCTGCCCAGATTAATCGCCGCTTTTCCGACTGAATATCTGCAACCTAAATCGGAACAATTTGTCGCCCGTAATTTTCTTGGGTATTCGTTTTTTAACAATGGTTACCAGGCATTTTATCACAAAGACGAAATTACTTTTCGGCTATTTATTATCGAGACAGATCACCCGGAAACCAGTCATCAGCTTCTGCGACAATATTTGCAGCATATTCAACATCCTCTGCAAGATGCAGCTGCCATTCATTACGCTGTCAACGATCCCTATCATGGCGAGGGTATTGTCCGAATTTGTAGCAATTTCATTTATGGTGGATTTGGATTGAAAAATCGTGAAATTTTAAATGGTTTATTAGATAGCGTCCAACGGAACATCTGTCCATAACATAGTAACACAGCGTACCGCGTAAATTCACGTCATTTCTCCTCGTCTCGAAGCTTCGGGACGAGGAGAAATCGTTTAAGATCAAATCATCATAGAAAGCGCTCTCTCCGCAGTAGCGGAATCGAGATGACCCCACTATTTGGTCATTGTCCAGAATCCGAAATGATTAAATACTCTTCTTCTGGGTCTCACGAAACATAAAAATAAAGGCGCTAACCGTCAGAATCGAAGCCATTATCAAAATTACTCCGGCGGTTATCCCAAGAACATAATTATGATTAACCGCCAGATTCCGATAACTAAGCGTAATCAGAGCCGTAACGGTTATGACCAGCATGATTATGCCGGGCAATAGGGTGAAGAGATAATTTTCTTTGATTTCGGCTAACCAGATTGAAATAGCAAAGAAAGCCAATGCCGCCATCAATTGATTAGCACTACCGAAAATTGGCCAGATCGAATCACTTTTACCGCTAAAGGTCAATGCAGCTCCACACGCAACCGTTATTAAAGTTGCCAGGTAACGATTACGAGCAAAAATATTCTGCTGCTCAGGTGTGCGATCCGGCATTTCGAAAAATTCCTGGAAAGCGAAACGTCCGATCCGGGTCACCGTATCCAATGATGTCAGGGTAAAAGCCGATACAGCCAGGGTCGTGAAAATCCGGGCTGATTCAATGGAAATATGCAATAAAGGAATAGCATTAATAAACCGACTAATTCCTTCGGAAAATGCCAATACAAAATTTTTACTGCTGTAAAAATCCTCGAATTCAGTCCTACTAAGCGAAGCCACAGCTACCAATGATAATATTGCCAAAAGCCCTTCAGCCAACATACCACCGTAACCAATGATTCGGGCATGCGATTCAGATTGTAATTGTTTGGAAGTAGTTCCGGAGGCGATCAGGGAATGCCCCCCGCTGATCGCTCCGCAGGCTATTGTGACAAATAACAACGGGAATATTGGACCTAAGTTTGGGATGTTGAAACCGTTAAAAGCATTAATATTAATTAAGGGACGGGTGAAAAAAACTCCCACCATACCGCCAGCCATTAGCGCATAAAGCAGAAATGAATTAAGATAATCGCGTGGCTGTAACAGAATCCAGACCGGAGCAACTGAAGCGATAAAAATATAGCCAATCAGAGTCCATTGCCAGAATTGCCGACTGGCTTGGAACGGAAAATATATTCCAAGATAAATACCCCCAAATAATAAAATCACACCGACAACCGACGCCAATCCCCATGGCACTTTGAAGCGATAAATCGCCAAGCCAAATAAAATCGCTAGGATAATAAAGTAGATCGAGGGGGTTGCCGAACCGGGAGAACTGACAAAAGTATCGGCTATAAGGTTTATGAATACAGCAATGACCAGAATGAATGTTGCCCAACAAAAAAGCAGAAAAAGCTGCTCGCCTTTGACACCAATGTTTTTTTCAATTACGTTAGCAATTGATCGTCCCCGATGACGAATTGAAACAACGAGTGCTCCAAAATCGTGGGATCCGCCAACAAATACGGAAGCAACTACGATCCAGAGGGCAACTGGCAGCCAGCCGAAGGCTGCGGCAACAGCCGGACCGACTATTGGTCCTGCTCCGGCAATCGAGGCAAAATGATGACCGAAAAGAACCGGTGCTCGGGCTGGCACAAAATCAATTCCATCATACTCCGTTTTAGATGGAGTCGCCCGATTTGCATCAATATGAAATTTACGCGTTAGAAAACCACCATAATATCGGTAACCTAATCCAAAGACCAGAATCACCAATAAAATCAAAACACCACCATTCATTATCTATTCTCCAGTTTCGGTTCACTCTTATTACTATTCAATTTAACCTTTTACCACACCCAATGGAGTAAATCGGGCAACCTTTTTTATTATTCCAGCAAGATGCATGGTATTGACCACATCGGTAACATTCTTATAGGCATCAGGCATCTCTTCCGCGATGGTAGACCTACCTTCTGCCATTACAAAAATACCGGCTTTAGCCAACTCCTGATACAGGTTGCGGCCCTGGCTGCGTTTCTTCGCCTGGGTTCGGGATAATACTCGGCCGGCTCCATGACAGGAGCTGCCAAAAGTTACCTGCATCGCCCTACGGGTTCCGACGCAGAGGTAAGATTCGGTTCCCATGTCGCCGGGAACTAATACCGGCTGACCAATAGACTGGTATTGAGGTGGTAAATCGGGACTTCCTGGACCAAAAGCCCGAGTGGCACCTTTACGATGAACACAGACGTTATACTCCTTACCCTGAAATTCGTGTGTTTCAATTTTAGCAATATTATGGGCAATATCCCAGACTAACCGCATCCCAAGATTATTTGGACTGAGATTCAGAATTTTCAAGAGTGAGGATTCAATCAAGGCTGAAATTACCTGCCGATTGGCAAAGGCAAAATTCGCGGCAGCACGCATCGCACCTAAATAATCTTGCCCTTCGCGGCTTTGGATCGGAGCACATGCCAACTGGCGATCCGGGATTTTTATTCCGTATTTTGCCGTTGCCTGCAAGGTCACCTTGATAAAATCGTCACATATCTGATAACCCAATCCCCGTGATCCGGTATGAATGAAAACCACAACATTCCCTTTTTGAATTCCTAATTGAGCCGCGATATCTTCGTCAAAAATATCACGAACCTCAGAAATTTCAATAAAATGGTTCCCGGAACCGAGTGTGCCTAATTGGGGTGCACCACGTTGATAAGCCCTTTCGGAAATAACCTCGGGATTTGCCTCTTCGAGTATCCCTGAATTCTCAATGAAATTCAAATCATCGGAAGAGCCAAAGCCATTCTCAATCGCCCAGCGCGCACCCTTTAGTAAAACCTGTTGCACATCTTTACGATCTAATTTTTTAATTGCTCCATGCGAACCGACACCGGTCGGCACATTATGAAATATACCGGTTACTAGATCTTTAATTTTTGGTCGAACAGAATCAACCGTAAGATTTGTTCGTAGCAGCCGAACACCACAATTGATGTCATATCCTACTCCACCGGGAGAAATCACCCCATTGGTAACGTCCATCGCCGCCACCCCACCAATCGGAAAGCCATACCCCCAATGAATATCGGGCATCGCCAGCGCATAACCCACAATTCCCGGCAGCTGGGCAACATTGGCAACCTGCTTCAGGCTTTCATCCTGATGAATTTGTTGCATTAAATTTTCCGTGGCATAAATAAATCCCGGAACTCGCATTGGCCCAGCTTGCGGGATTTCCCAGAGATACTCACTCTTTTGAATTATTGATTCAGCATTCATTTAAACATCAATAATAAATGTTCCAATATAGCGTTTACCATCGAATTTTACCCCAAGTTGATGATAAGTTATACTTTTCAATTCACGCCGGATTTTATGACGATTTTTAGCGAACTTCTCACCATAAATTAAAGCTGATATTTGTGAATCATTTAATCGAACTTTGGCAATTCGGGTAACTAAAAATTCTTCATTTTGGAAAAAGGCTAATAATTCACTCAACCACTCTCTAAATAATAAATCAATTTCACCAGCCTGAACTTCAAGTTTTTTCTGCTCAAACGGTTTGACTGAATCAAGATCAACCATCAATTTCATTAAAGCTCGTCCGGCTGCGGTAAAAAGTTCGGGCAGCGATTCGGCATAAACTTTGAGCCCCAAATCTGATGTATGATTCAACAACCGGACATAAGATTTCATTTGGTCAAAGGTAAATTGACAATTTGCTTGAGAACATAATTGCGGATAATGCTATTCGTCGGCAGTTTGATTACCGGTTTCCCTTTTTCCAGATAAGTTTTGGTGACAACCTTAGCTTTTGGCGGTTTGGTATCAGCCAGCACCGCTTTGTAATTCAGTAGATGTCCCTCGCGGATGACTACCTTATGACCGGATTTTTTTCCTCTTTTGGCAACCGGTTTGCCATTGATTTCAACAATATCCATTGAAAAATCAAGCACCGGAGCATTGCTGATGAAATTACCAACGCCATAAGCGTCCACAACCTCGTTTAATTCGATAATTTTCTCCAAATTCAGACCACCTGAAGCAAATAGTTTGACATTCTTGAAACCGCGAATATCTAATTCCCAGCGCACCTCTTTTAAAATCTCAAGAAAATTACCCTTACGCGAAACCGGTGTATCCAGGCGAACACCGTAGAGCTTACCTTTTAGTGCCCGGGCAACATTCACGGCCTCGAATTTTTCATCACTAAAAGTATCTATCAGTGCAATTCGAGGAATCTTTTTATCAATAATCTTATCAAACGCTTTAGTCGCTTCGATAGTATCACCAACTAGTAATACCAAAGCATGGGGAATTGTCCCCGAGGCTGGAATATTAAGAATATCACCGGATAATTTTGTCGCCAGTCCATGACAGCCACCAATGTAGGCATTGCGGTCAAGAATTGGCGCCAGTGCCGGATGCATTCGGCGTGAACCAAAAGCTAAAACCGTCCTCCCCTCTGCCGCTCGTACAACCCGCGCAGCTTGAGTTGCAATTCCCGACGCCTGGCAAATCAGACCGAGAATAGTCGTTTCAAAAATCCCAAAATCCAGATATTTCCCGGTAATGGTCATGACGGGTAACCCCGGAGTAAATATTGTTCCTTCGGGAAATGCCTCAAGATCAAGTTCTTTGCCGGTTAAAAGATCAACCACATCGGCCAATCCACTGAAAACCGCCCAGGGTATATCACTCGGAAAGGAATGGACTGAAAACTCAGCCCGGACAGTTTTATTGATCTTTTTTTCACGCAGGATCTGAGCCGTCCGCTCAAAATAAATATCAGTTACTTTTCCATGTCTGATTTCGTCTTCGGTTGCAGTTCTAAGCATTTAAATCTCCTATTAATAACTTTAAAAATTACGGAGTGGTTGGGGTAAATGCAAGATTGTGATTTAAACTACAGATATATCAATATATTACCCGTTGTGTGAAATAAAAACCTAAAAAATAAGATGTGCATTAGTCTAAAAATCCTTAAATTATTGTGTCACAAATCAATAATAAACAAGGAGATAAACTAATGCACAATCTTAAATCTAACTTCG
>Ga0208828_1001039_pt1 | contig 11208 bp, 11 predicted proteins | sample Kivu_160m_FD_185487 | JGI IMG/M metagenome (GOLD analysis project Ga0208828, IMG submission 185487) | Freshwater microbial communities from Lake Kivu, Western Province, Rwanda to study Microbial Dark Matter (Phase II) - Kivu_160m (SPAdes)... | ecosystem: Environmental > Aquatic > Freshwater >... | reverse complement strand
TATATAAAAAGTGGCAGGTGGAAATTAAAATGGAAACAAACCAGGCTATCTTATGGAAAAGTTATAAACATAACCAGGACAATTATTTAAGGGACAGGCTTATTGCAAGTTACAGGAATTTTTTTTCTATAGTTTTTATAAAATTATCCGATATTAATATTAAACAATAAAAATAAAAGCATAAGTTTTAACAAGGATTTGCAGAAATGTTACAAAAAGATATAAGAGATGTCAGGACGAATCTCACCAAATATATTAATAAATATAATGGCAGGAAAATATATATTTCAAAATATAACAAGATTATTGGTGAGCTAAAGTTCTATTCGAGCAAAGAGAAAGAAAGAGTAAGGCTTGACATCGCAAAGGAAATAGTTAAAAGTGCAGATACAGAATTGGATATGATCTGATAAATGCCGGCAGTCCGGCTTCTCTGAGCTTTTATTGCTTAATGGTAAGATATAAAAAAGGGCACCAAATACAATGAACTATAAATCAGAAAACAGCATAAGAAATAATGAAATCAGGGCCCTTTTTTTAATTGAAAAAAACCATATTGTAAAAGCAGAGAAGCTGTTGTTTAAAAATTTAAAATCAGGCTCGGCAAACCCGATGACTTTTGATTTGCTTATAAGAATATACCATGAAAAGGATGATTATTCTTCACTTATAAAAATACTTGATAGCGCTATAGAGAAAACCACACAAAGCTTATTTTACAGAACAATAAAAAAGCAGGCGATACTTGCAAGATTATTAAATGATCTTGAATTAACAGAACCGGTAATCTGCTTTGATGCCTGAGTATTTATTGCAGTTAAAACCTTAAATAATAAATTTACAAAACAATCAACCGGCCTTTTTTCGTGCCAATATTTTTAAAATATTATAAAATATAAAACAAGGATAATTATTTGCCCTTGTTTTTTTTATTTCAGAGACAGGGGACAGAAAGGCCAGAAATGATTCTTACATTTTATGAAAGGATACAGAATACTCCTGATTGTTTTTCTTTTTATTTTAAGCCTGAAACTCCTGTAACCTGGAAAGCAGGGCAGTATGCTACTTTCATAATCCCTCACGATAATCCTGACGACAGGGGAATAAACCGTTTTTTTACAATTGCTTCTTCGCCGCATGAAGACTTTATTATGGTTACCACAAGGTATTCAGGAGAAAGTTCAAGCACTTTTAAAAAAGCAATGATGTCGCTTGAGAAGGGTAAAAGCATAACTTTGCTTGGCCCGCAGGGTGAGTTTATAATAGAAGATTACAGTAAAAGCTATGCCTTGATTGCAGGAGGCATAGGAATCACCCCATTCAGGTCCATTCTTCATGACCTGGAGCATAATAAAAAAATAAAAGATATGGAAATTTTCCTTATTTACAGCAGCAGGAACAATGATATTGTATTTAAAGATGATTTTGATCTGTTTGCCGCAAATTACAGCAGTTTCAAGGTAAGATATGTAATAAGCCCTGAAGTATGTAACGCCGCCCTTATAAGTGTGGCAATACCTTTTTTTAAAGAGAGGACATACTATATTTCAGGGCCTAAGGGTATGGTCAAGGCAATAGAAGACGGGCTGATTTTAGAGGGTATTGTAAATGAACAATTAAACATGGATTATTTCCCGGGGTACTGATATGAGCCTTAACAGGTTTCTTACAATTTTTTCAAGGGTATCAGCATATATACTTATAGCACTGTTCATCTTTATAATGATTACCGGTTACCGCAGCACCGGCCATTTTACCTTTATGTCCAGGGGATTTGCAAACTCATTGCATATAATTTATCTTAATGTTGCCTTTATTATCCTTGGAACTGCCCATGCGCTAATTTCAATAAGATTTGCGCTTGCCAGGCACAGTGTCAAAGGAAAGCTGACAGATACGCTTCTCATATTAACCGGCGCAGTTTTTATAGCAGGTTTTACATATTTCGCTTTTTGATTTTTTATGGCGTTTTTTAAAAAAGCCAGGTTGAAGGCAGGTATTTTTAAAACAGTTTCCAGTATATTTTTATATAAGTCATTATGGAAAATACTAAAATAACAAAAAAAGCAAAAAGAATAATCCTTATCACATTGCTGTGTGCGGTGCTTGCAGGTTTTACAGGATTTTTCTCCTATTTTATTTTTCAAAATGAAGCAGAAAAGACAGCGGCGCGCCCGGCGGAGTTTGTTCCATCTGAAATCAATATTGCCAGCATTTCAAATGACCTGGAATTTGCAAAAACGATTCCAGAGTACCGCATGCTTTTTACCGGTTTTTTAGATAATGAGCTGGATATAAGTTTTGAGGACCTGCTGACAGCAAATGATGGCAGTTTTGAACAAATTAAGGCAAACGGGGTCCGCTCTGACGATGAAGAAGTAGCAATTGATTTTTTTGGCATTAAAGTAAACGGGATAATAAAAGACCTTGGCATTAAACCTGAGGCAAAAAATGCCATTATCTATGCAACTGATCTTTATGCGGCAGATTTTACAATTAATGAGATGACCGGAAATGACCTTTTTTTAGTATGGAAAAAAGACGGCCAGTATTTAAATCCTTCTGTTGATGGAGTTTTAAAGGTAGTGCTTAATAATGGCCCTACAAAAAAATGGGTCAAAAATCCCGTGGTGTTTGATTTTATAGGGGAATACAAAGACAGGGTCGAGACAACAGACAAGCTTGCTGATAGCGCAATAGATTTTGTAACAGAACAGCAGATGTTTACTCTTTCACTGGGATTCACTCCGGAGATTGATATTGATTCCTGGGAACTGGAGGTCGGCGGTCTTGTACAAAGTCCATATAAGACAGGATATGAAGAGTTGGCAGGATTTCCGCAAATATCGGTTTATGCCACTCTTGAAACAATCTCAAATCCTGCTGGAGGCCCCTCAATCGGTAATGCAGTCTGGACAGGAGTCCCATTGAAATATATTCTGGAAAAAGCCGGCATAAAAGATAATGCAATTAAAGTAATCTTTTTCTGCCAGGATGGATACTCGACTGCAGTAACTGTACAGGAAGCGTTAAAAGATGATGTTATTCTTGCTTATAAAATGAATGGAAAACAGCTTGCACCAGCGCATGGCTATCCTTTAAGGGTGGTTGTACCCGGTAAATATGGAATGAAATGGGCAAAGTGGATAAATAAAATAGAGCTTACGGACCAGGATTACAAGGGTTACTGGGAAGCGCAAGGATGGTCAGATTATGCTGGTAGGGACAAGCCCGGCCAGAGATTTGACTGATGAATATAATTCTTCAAGAATTTATTAAAGACACCCTTACCTCGCAAAAATCTTCCAGTGTCAGATTTTTTCTGCATAAAAGCAGGTACAGGACATGGAAATACTCTTTCGGGACCATTTATGATTACTCCTGCAGGTTCTCAGCCCTACTTTGCAATTCAGGTATTAAATCCGGCGACATGGCTATTTTAAAAGGGGCCAGCAGGCCAGAATGGATAATTGCATTTATAGGTTGTATTTTTTCAGGAGTCATCATAGTGCCGCTTGATGTTAAATCTTTTGCAGGATTTGATATTAAAGTTATCAATAAGGTAAAGGCCCGGGCAATAATTTGCGATAATTATGACACCATTAAGGATTTAAATGCGCCAGGGGGCATAGGCACAATTTTTCTGGATGATATTTTTGAAACACTGGACCGGATAAAGCCTTCCGGACACGAAAGTAAAAAAGATTCTTTTTGCACTGGTAATCACAGCCCGGAAAAAATTGCTGAAATAGTATTTACTTCCGGTACCATAACTGAGCCAAAAGGAGTAGAAATAACCTGTGGAAATATTGAGGCAAGCTTAAAATCTGTTATTCCTGTAATGGCTAAGTATTCAGCAGTATTTAAAATGATGATTCGGCCCAAAATACTTTCAATGGTGCCGCTGAGCCATATGTATGGCCAGCTTATAGGTATTTTTACGCCTATGTTTTTGAATTCCTCAGTTATTTTTACTGATGACCTGAGCCCGAAAAATATAATGAAAACCATCAGGGATGAAAAAATCTGGATACTTGGTGTGCTTCCAAAAATGCTTGAGATGATTAAGGATTATATTGTCAGAAAATATGGCCTCGATACTCCGGGGTTTGCCAAACTCTACGATGATGCCAAAAAAAAGAAATGGCAATTAAGGCTGCTTCGTTTTATCGGCCTTCATTTTGCAATAGGGCCGCGTTTTGTAGCTATTATGGTAGGGGGTGCGGTGCTTGACAGGAAACTGGACGAATTTTTCAGGTGCCTTGCATATGCGATTTTCCAGGGATATGGACTGACCGAGACATCGCCGCTTATCACCATTTCTGATCCTGTCGGAAGTGTTGCGGGCTCGATAGGAAAATTGCTTCCGGGACAGGAAATTAAAATTGTAAATGGAGAGATATTTATAAAAGGCCCGAATGTCAGCCCCGGATATTATAAGGACAAAGAAAGGACACAAAAAGCATTTGCAAATGGATGGTTCAGGACAGGAGATTATGTAAAAGAAGATGCTGACGGCAATTTCTTTTTCAGGGGAAGGCGTGATGGCGTTATTGTTAAAAAAGATGGTTTAAATGTTTTTCCCGAAGATATTGAAAATGTGTTGAAATCAGATACCAGGGTCAGGGATTGCGCGGTTATTGGCACAAAAGAGGATGGCAATGAGTCAATTACAGCAGTACTTATTCTGAAGGTCCCCGGCAGCAAAGATGCCGGCAGCATTATTGAATCTGCAAATAAAAAACTTGGCGCATACCAGAAAATAGACAGAGTCTTCATTTGGGATGATGAAGACTTTCCAAGGACTTCCACAATGAAAATCATGAGAAGCACGGTGCGGGATAAAATTGAGGCAGAAATACAAAAAAAAGGGCAGATACTGCAGGGTGTTTCATTACCCGGCCAAAAGCCACAAAAGAGCCTGCTTAGCTTGCTTGATAAGTTAAAAGGCAAAAAAATAAAACCGGGAAGCAAACTTGAAGATGACCTGGGCCTGGATTCACTTGAGATTATGGAACTGTCTGCAGAAATAGAAGAAAAATTTGACGTAGAGATTGACAGCTCGTTTATCACAAAAGACACAACCGCAGAAGAGCTTGAATCAATTATAAAAAGTCCCCCTGCAGAAATTAAAGAAATGCCTTTTTTTACTTTTCCCTACTGGAAAATTGCAGTACTTGCAAGAACCCTGTTCCAGTATTTTATGATGCCGTTTATCTTTGCCATTTTCAGGTTAAAAGTTATTGGGCCGGAAAACCTGAAACATATCAATGGCCCTGTAGTTTTTGCCGCAAATCACAGCAGTAATCTTGATGCCTTTGCAGTTTTATTTTCGCTCCCCTTAAAACTGAGAAAAAAGGTAACTGCTCTTATGTCTATTGAGCACCATTTCCAGAACTTTTTTTACAGCAGGGGCAATATATTAAGGCGGGCGGTTGAAGCAGCCGGCTTTTACCTGCTTGTAAATCTTGCAGTAAATGCATGCCCGCTTTCAAGGACGCATGGATATTCGCAGGTGCTTAAAAATACAGGCAAATTAATTGACAGGGGATGGTCGATAATGATTTTCCCTGAAGGTGGAGTGACTGCTGACGGTAAAATGAAAAACTTTGAGCCGGGTGTCGGAATAATTGCAAATGATATGAAAATCCCTGTAGTGCCGGTAAAGATAGAAGGTATCTATAACCTTGCCAGAAATGGAATATTGCCATGGGGCCACAGGCCGAAATGGCCAATGGTAAAGGTTACTTTTGGCAAGCCAATATTATTTAAGAATAAAAATTATTATGATATTGCAAATACTATTGAAGATATAATAAAAAACCAGTTATAATGAATTTAAAATAATAAATTCAGCAAATAAAGTATGTAAGGAGATTAAGATGAATGAGAGGCTACAGATTTTTAAATGTGAAGTTTGCGGCAATATTGTTGAAATGCTGCAGGGCGGCAAGGGCGACCTTGTCTGCTGCGGCCAGCCAATGAAACTATTTAAGGAAAACACGTCAGACGCATCAGTTGAGAAGCATGTTCCTGTAGTAAACAGGGATGGCAAAAATGTAAATGTAAAAGTCGGCAGCATTGCCCACCCCATGGAGGAAAGCCATTATATCCAGTGGATCGAAGTAATTTCGGGAGATAAAGCTTACATGCAGTTTTTAAACCCGGGGGAGGCTCCTGAGGCAGATTTCTGCATAGAAGGCAAAGATATAACTGTACGTGAATACTGCAATCTTCATGGCCTCTGGAAAAGCTGATACAAACGCTAAAGATCTAAAGATAGATATACTGGAGATTAATAATGATGGATATCAACATAAAAAACGGCATAACTTATGTCGGGGCAGATGATGGGCAAAGAAGAATTTTTGATGAGCTCATAGGGCTGCCAGACGGGACAACATATAACAGTTACCTTGTTTCAGGTAAAGAAAAAACTGCGCTTATTGATTCTGTGGACCCCACAAAAAAAGATGTTTTGCTCAAAAACCTTAAATCCTGCGGAGTAAGTTCAATAGACTATATAATTTCGCACCACGGTGAACAGGACCATTCAGGCGCAATCCCGGATGTACTTGAAGCATTTCCTATGGCTAAAGTTATCACTAATGCAAAATGTAAAGCAGAACTTATTGACCTTTTGCACATTGAAGATGAGAAATTTATAGTTATAGAGGATGGCCAGGAGATTTCTCTTGGAGACAAAACACTGAGGTTTATTTTTACTCCCTGGGTGCACTGGCCCGAGACATTTGTGACATATCTGGCCCAGGACAGGATATTGTTTTCATGTGATTTTCTTGGTTCACATTATTCATTCAAAAAACTATTTGTTGATGACAATAATGAAATATTTATTGCAGCAAAAAGATATTATGCAGAAATCATGAGCCCTTTCAGGAGCCTGGTGAGGAAAAACCTTGAAAAGATACAGCCACTTGAGGTCGATGTGGTAGCGCCAAGCCACGGTCCGCTTCATAAGGGCAAAGACTTTATTACCGGATGTTACAGCCAGTGGGCGTCTGATGATGTAAAAAATGAAGTCATGCTCGTTTATGTTTCAATGCATGGAAGCACTGACAGGATTGCTCAGTATTTTGCGCAATCCCTTGAAAAAAAAGGAATAAAAGTCCATAAATTCAACCTTGCTGATGCAGATACAGGTGACATTGCAATGGCGCTGCTTGATAGCGCAACGGCAGTAATAGGTTCACCCATGGTGCTGGCAGGCCCACATCCAAAAGCAGTTTTTGCAGCTTTTCTTGTTAAAGCATTAAGGCCGAAAACAAGGTTTTTATCAGTAATTGGCTCATATGGATGGGGCGGAAAACTGGTGGAACAGCTGGCCGATATATTGGGAAGCACTGGAGCAGAAATCATCGAACCTGTCATGATTAAAGGATATCCTAAAGAGGCTGATTACAAGTTGCTTGAAGAACTTGCCGGCAGGATAAAAACAAAACACCAGGAGCTTGGCCTGTCTTGACAGAACCGGAAATAATCGATAAGGCCATAATCGAAGAATTATATGAAAAATATAATGACAGGGAGTTTGTCCATCCCGACCCCCTTGAATTTCTTTACCGATATGATGATGTTAAAGAGCGGGAGGTCGCGGGTCTTATAGCATCAACTCTTGCATACGGGCAGGTAAAACAAATACTCAGAAGTGTATCTATAATACTGGATATCCTTGGACATGAGCCTTCAGTTTTTTTAAAAGAAGCAAGCTATAGCGATATTGAAAAAAATTTCGTTGCATTTAAGCACCGGTTTACCACTGGTGCCGAAATAACCGGGCTGCTCATTAATATAAGCAAAGTCCTGAAAAAACACGGCTCGCTTTATGAATGCTTCTTATCAGGTTTTACCGGGAGCAGTAAATATCTTGATGCACTTCTTAACTTTATCAGGGAACTGAGAATGGGGGATTGTGATTGCTATAACAGCCTTCTGCCAATGCCATCAGGAAAATGTGCATATAAAAGAATGAACCTTTTTATGAGATGGATGGTCAGGAAAGATAATATTGACCCCGGGGGATGGGACAGGATACCTCCCTCAAAGCTAATAATCCCGCTTGATATACATATGCACCGTATTTCCCTAAGATATGGCTTCACCGCAAGAAAACAGGCAGATATGGTCTCGGCCCTTGAAATAACTGAAGCATTGAGGAAATTCTGTCCGGAAGATCCTGTAAAATATGATTTTGCGCTTACCAGGCCCGGAATTCATTTAAGGAACAAACCCTGAAAGCTGCCAGGCACAAATCCATCCTTCAGCCAGGAACAGACCCAAACCGTTGGCAAATAACTGAAAAATCAAAGCTGTTTGATTTATTGCAAATGTTTTAATAAACTTTATTAATTTATAAAAAGACATCAAGGAGGCATAGAAATGAAAAGAAATACAAGGCTTCAATCCATAACAGGTAAATGGAAATACCTGATTATCTTTACAAGCATCCTGGTATTAATTGCACTTCTTTCACCAGCTTATTTGAATGCAGGAAGCAATGCACAGGTAGAAGCATTTGTTTCAAGATTTTATCAGGTTTGCCTTGACAGGAAAGCTGACCAGGCAGGCCTTGACCTCTGGGTAAGAGACCTTCTTGCAGGCACAAAAACCGGTTCTGATGTTGCAAAAGGTTTTATATTCAGCAAAGAGTTTACTGATAAAAACTATGATAACTCAACTTTCCTTACAATTTTATATAAAGCCTATTTTGACAGGAGCCCTGACACAGCAGGATTTGATGCATGGCTAAAGAAGCTTAATAATGGCACCTCCAGGCAATCAGTTGTGGATGGCTTTTCGACATCAAAAGAATTTTCGGAGCTCTGCAACAGTTTTGGGATTTCTGCATACAAAAACTCTTCAGGCAGCAGCACAACTACAGTGGCAGGAATCATAAATGAGGTCAGCGGAATGATCTCCGGGTCAGCTTCAGGCTTTGCTGCAGGAAACAAAGTCAACTTCATTATCTGGGGAGATGACAGCGGACTGGGAAGGCCGGGAGGCAGGGTTAACGGAAGGACCGACCAGAACCATTTTGTACATCTTAACCTTGATACAGGTAAGGCAATAATCGTTCCTATCCCGAGAGATACATGGACATCTATACCCGGACATAAAAACGGGAAAATAAATGGCGCGCATGCAATGGGCGGCAATGACCTGGCAGTCAGGACATTCGAGGCATTCACAGGCATAAAAATAGACTTTTATGTAATCACTGACTTTGACGGCTTTATACCGCTTATTGACAACCTGGGCGGCGTTACTGTAAATGTTGAAGAAAAGATATCGGATGATTTTTCAGGGTGCTACCTGAATCCCGGCCAGCATACATTAAACGGCACACAGGCTCTCGCACTTTGCAGGGCAAGGCATGGTCGCTCACTTTATGGGGGCGGCGCATTTGCAAGGGAATACCAGGCATCCATGATGCTGATAGAACTTCTCATGCAGAAAAAAGGCCTTGTAGATCCGGGCAATCCGGGGGCATTTCTTTCCAGGATTGGAAGTTTTGTATGGTCAAATATTTCCATGGAGCAGGCTGCAGCAATTGCGCCGGTGCTGCTTTCAATGGATTACGGTGATGTATCGATACAGAAATTTAACGCTTGGCCAAAGAATTTCGGAAAAGCATCTGCTGTAGGTTACGATACAGCTCAGAAAAATGCATTTTTTGCAGGAGTGGCTGCACAGTAAATAATGCCCCTCGTTTTATATCATATCAGGTTGTTAAGGTTTTTAATGATTTGATAAGTATAAAAGAGGGGCAATTTTTTGTATTTTATTTGATTACAAAAGAAAGGCACTGGAATTGCAGGAAAACGCCGCCATCGATTCAAAACGCGATTACATTCTTAACGGAAACCTGAATTTGCTGCTTGTAAAATTTTCTGTGCCTGCCATGGTCGCAATGGTTGTAAATGCTCTTTACAATGTTGTCGGAATGGTTTTTGTGGGCCATGGCGTCGGTTCTCTTGCAATAGCCGGCCTTTCGATAGTACTGCCTATCCAGCTGATTCTTATGGCTCTTGGGCTCATGATAGGAGTTGGAGCCTCTTCAATAATTTCCAGGGCTCTTGGCACAAACAACAGGGAACTTGCAAGAGCTACTCTCGGCAATGCAATAATTATCGGGCTTATACTTGATGCAGCTTTCATGGTTGTCGCATATGCATTTCTCGATAATATCCTCGGATTTTTCGGAGCATCGCCAAGCGTACTTCCCTATGCAGCGGATTACACCAGGATTATTTTGCTCGGCCTTGTTTTTATTACTTTTTCGATCAGCTCAAGTGACATTATAAGGGCAGAGGGAAACCCCAGATATGGTATGTATGCAATGATAATAGGCGCATGCTGCAATATTGCCCTTGATCCGATATTTATTTTCGCTTTAAAAATGGGTGTCAAAGGTGCCGCTATTGCCACAGTTATCAGCCAGTTTCTCAGTTGTGTATACATTGTTGTTTATTATATGTCCAAAAAAAGCATTTTCAGGTTTGATGCAAAAATGTTTAAATTTAAATCCTCAATAAATAAAGAAATACTGTTTATCGGCGTGCCGACTTTAATTAGGCAATCTGCCGGCGGTATCATCATCCTTATATTTAACAGGGTTATTTTAAAATATGGCAATGACCTGTATGTAGCCATCCTGGGTGTGGGCCTTAGGCTGCTGAGCCTTATACAGATGCCATTGCTGGGAATAACCCAGGGTTTTTCAACAATAGTCGGTTTTAATTATGGAGCAAAACAATATGAGCGTGTAAGAAAGATATTGAATGTGGCCCTTATCTGGACAATTATAATTGCAGGTGCAGGTTTTATTGCTATGATGCTTTTTCCTGCGGGTATAATAAAATGGTTTACCAGCGATGCAGAATTTATAGAAAAGGGGGTCTTTCCTCTCAGGGCTGTTATAATTTTTCTTCCTGTTGTAGGTATCCAGATGCTGGGGGGAGGATTTTTCCAGGCAATTGGCAAGGCTCTTCCAGCGCTTATAATTACTATTTCAAGGCAGGTACTGTTTTTAATTCCTGCCGTATTCATATTGCCGGTTTTTCTTGGAATCGATGGAGTATGGCTCTCGGTGCCTGTAGCCGATATTCTTTCCATTACAATGACCGGAACCTGGCTGCTGATGGAAATAAAGTCAATAAAACTGTCAGCTGAACCTACATAATACTT
>Ga0208828_1001034_pt1 | contig 11241 bp, 13 predicted proteins | sample Kivu_160m_FD_185487 | JGI IMG/M metagenome (GOLD analysis project Ga0208828, IMG submission 185487) | Freshwater microbial communities from Lake Kivu, Western Province, Rwanda to study Microbial Dark Matter (Phase II) - Kivu_160m (SPAdes)... | ecosystem: Environmental > Aquatic > Freshwater >... | reverse complement strand
CAGGTTGGCAATCGAAGCGGCACTTTTTCTGTAAAGAGTGGCGGCATATTGGATATGTTCCCGCCTTGGTTATGGGCAGTTATGGGCATTGTATTAGTCGTGATTGTGGTGTTGGTCTTTCTTATGCTCACTGCGCCTTCACGTAAAAAGAAAGCAGGACTTCAACCTGATCAATCTAAAATTCAAATGAAACAAAAGGGTAGGCCGGGCAAACCCGGAGCAGCGTCTCAAATTCCGATACCAGGTCCCATGCAACATCCGGGTATGGAAGGCATGCCCTTTGGTACACCGTTCCCGGGTCAACCAACTGCCCCATACGATATGCCGCAACCTGGAATGCCGGGTATGCAGCAGCCATTCCAGCCACCTGGCCAGCAGGGCATGCAGCAGCCCTTCCAGCCATATGCGCAGCAGGGTATGCAACCGCCGATGCCACAGGGTACGCCACAAGGAATGAGAGGGCCACAGTATCCACCACAACCCCCGATACCCCATGGAATGCAGCCGCCGGCACAACCCACACCCCACGGGATGCAGCCAGGGATGCCACAGGCAGCGGGGCCGGGCCTGCCGCCACAGATGCCACACCAGCAGCCGGGTCAACCCGGTATGCCATTCGGAATGCAACCACCGGCACAACCTCAAATGCCGCATGGCATGCAACCATTTCCCCCAACGACCATGCCACCCCCGATGCATGCTCCCGGCCAGCCCGGTATGCCATCACCGATGCAGCCACCAATGCATGCTCCCGGCCAGCCTGGTATGCCACCACCGATGCAGCCGCCAATGCATGCTCCCGGCCAGCCCGGTATGCCACCACCGATGCAGCCGCCAATGCCTCCCGGTATGCATTCACCCGCACAGCCGGGAATGCAGCCGCCGATGTCTTCAGCCTTTCCAACTTCGGGTATGCCAAGATTTTCCGTCAGCAACCTGACAATAACCCCCAACAGGGTAAAGGTTGGCGAACCGGTAACCATCAGCGTTATTGTATTCAACCAGGGTGTGCAAACAGGTAAGTACAGTATCGTCCTTAGACTCGGCGGTGTTGTTGAAAATATCAGCGATATTACCTTACCACCCGGTGCCAACCAGACAGCCAGCTTCAACGTGGTAAAGGATGCTGCAGGCGATTATTACGCGGATATTGATGGAATGGGAGGTTTCTTTACAGTTATTCCTCTGGCTCCACCATCGTTTTCCGTAAGTAATTTCTCCATATCGCCAGAAAGAGTGCGGCAGGGGCAACCGATAACAATCGGCGCCTCCGTCACTAACGTAGGCGAAATAATGGGCACGCATACTTTGATTCTACGTATAAAAGGTGCAGCAGAGAGTCAGCAGGAAGTCACTCTTGGCCCGGGCAAAACACAGACTGTAGAATTCCAGATTATTAAGGATACACCTGGTTTCTTCCCGGTCGCACTTGAGAACTGGACGGGCAAGTTCGTAGTCGAGATGGACTGGACCGGTTAATAGTCGCTTTTTTGGTCGTCCGACTCGGTTCTTTTAAGTTGGCTTTTGTCCTCGAGGTAATCGATATACAGGACTCCGTTCAGATGGTCTATTTCATGTTCAAGCGCCTGGGCCAAAAGGTCATCAGCTTTAATACGAACTAATTTGCCTTGTTTGTTTCTGCCCTTAACTTTTACCGATTCGGACCTCTGGATCTCTGCCTGGTAGCCTGGTACACTCAGGCAACCTTCAATGACAAGCCTTTCCCCCTTTTTCTCCACAAATTCAGGATTGATTAATACAAGAACATCTTGCTCGGGAATTTGAATTACCGCTATGCGTAAAGGTATTCCAACCTGATTTGCTGCCAGCCCAACCCCGGAAGCAGCATGCATAGTCTCTATCATATCGTCAATTATACGATGTAGGGAACTGTCTATATTGGGAACGCGTCTGGCTTTCTTTCTTAAAACTGGATCGGGATTAGTATGAATTTTGAGCACAGCCATAGTTAAATATTAAATCATACCGACAGGGTCAACGTCCAAAATCCACCCTCTCGGGAAATCCATGTTTCTTAAGAAATCTTGTAAATTGCTGCCCAACAAAATGATTTGCATGCGGTACTTTAAGCGAAGTCTTGATATGTATCCAGGAACTGGCCCGATTATTTTAAATCCCCTGATACCTGTAATATCTAACGCCGAATTGATCTTATGGACCATGTTTTCGGCCTCTTGACGACATCTGTCTGCGTCACTATGACTATATACTAAACGTACCATATCGTTGAACGGCGGGTAACCAAAATATTGTCTGTACTTAATTTCGTGATGAAAAAAGCCGGTGTAATCCTGATTAGCAGCGTATTTAATTGCATAATGACCGGGATTGTACGTCTGTATCACTGCCTTACCTGCAACACTTCCCCTACCTGCTCTTCCGCTAACCTGGCACAATAGCTGAAATGTCCGTTCACCAGATCTGAAATCTGGGAAATTCAAGCCAGTATCGGCATTTATTACACCTGTCAGCGATACGTTGGGAAAATCGTGACCTTTGGCTATTATTTGAGTCCCGATTAAGATGTCTGCTTCATTTGCACGAAACGCATTCACGATCCTTTCATACTCCTTTGTCCGTGTTGCTGTATCGCTATCAAAACGAATTATCCGTGCCAGTGGAAACAGTTTTTTACATTCTGCCTCCACTTTTTCAGTACCTACGCCAAGATATTTCATATCATCGTTTCCACATTGGGGACATGTCGTAATTGGCTGGTACGCCCGGCGGCAATGATGGCAAATAAGACGATTATTGGCCGCATGATAAGTCAAAGCTACAGAGCAACGCCTGCAGCTGGCGACAAACCCGCAGTTCATGCACTCGACAAAGGTTGCCTGCCCCCTGCGGTTGATGTAAAGAATCACCTGTTCCTTTCTTTCGAGAGCTTGCCCCATTTGTCCTTTAAGCAAACGGCTGAATATATTGCGGTTACCCGATTTCAATTCTTCTCTTAAATTGACGATATTTACTTCCGGTAATGGCGATATTCCCAGGGGCGTGACGCGTTCGTTGAGCTCAACCAGTTTATATTCGCCTGTTAACCCCTTCCGGAACGTCCCTACATCGGGCGTGGCGCTTCCCAGAATTACCACTGCTCCGGTTAGCTCAGCCAGCTTTATAGCTGCTTCGCGTGCGTGGTATCTTGGTACTTTCTCGGACTGTTTGTACGCCCATTCATGTTCCTCATCAACAATAATCAATCCGAGGTCTGGTTGAGGTGCGAAGATTGCACTACGTGGTCCTATGACAATATCCGCTAAACCTTTATGTATGCGGTGCCATTCATCATACTGCTCGCCCAGAGTAAGCCGACTGTGTAATATGGCTACCCGGCCAGGGAAGCGGGCAAAAAAACGGCTTATTATTTGCGGCGTCAATGATATTTCGGGAACAAGGCATAAACCTTTTTTGCCTCGTCGTATCGTTTCATCCAGGGCGCGTAAATATATCTCAGTTTTGCCACTCCCCGTAACACCATACAATATGAACACGTTGGACTGACTGCTATCTTTTTCAGCATCAATGGCTTGCTTAATAATATCCCAGGTATTTTGTTGATCAAGTGTGAAGGAAATAGGTAATTCAAGCGCAAATTCGCGTGACTGCATAGGGTTACGCTGCACTTCTACCTTTACCTCGTCCACGATCCCCTTTTTAATTAACGCTTTGATTACATTGCGATCGCAGCAGACCTGTCCTCTTATATTCGATTCCGCTAGAAATCCATGATTGCTTAGCAAAAGTTCCAGTATATCAGCCTGCTTTATCGCGTTTTTCCTTCTCATGTCAGCGATCATCTTTTGAACAGTCTCTTGAGGGCATTCCAGTTTCAAATAATTTACAAATTTGGGTTTGACTTTTTCGCTTTCCAGCAGAGAATTCTTTTTCAAAATATTTCTGCTTACCAACTCCCGTACAATGGCCAAGGCCTTTCTCTTCCCGAATTCGTCCTCGAGTTCTTTCAGGGGGATCCCGCGATTCTTTTCTTTTACGTACTGGATGAATTGTTTAATGCTTGCATCTGCGCAGGTCAAATCAGCAGCTACGTCAGATAATTCAATGGTTGTAATAACGCGTTGTTCAAAACCGGGAGGTAGTAATAGTGCTATGGCATCGAACAGCGGAGATAAATAATAATCTGCTATCCACAAAGCAAGCAGGATCCGTTCCGCTGATATTATAGGTTGGGGTATGATGAGGCCGACTATTTCTCTGGTTTCGGGTACCGACGGAGTATCGCTAAGCTTTACTACAACGCCTTGCAGAATTTTTGATCCGAACGGCACCCAAACCGCATGCCCTATCTCAATATTCAGCGAAGATGGTATCGAATATGAAAAACTATGTAGATGGCCGCCAGGTGCGTTGACAGCCACCTCAGCATATTTCATTCAATCTATTCAGATTCAGTTCCGGAATCGGCTGCCTCAGCCGTATCGATTATCTCCTCCGATTCGACGGTCCCGGTTTTCTCCACCAGCCTCTCACGCCTTTCCTTAAGCCTTGCCTCTTTTGTGCTCAGCCGCCTTATGTAGTACAGCTTGCTGCGGCGCACTTTGCCGTGCCGGAGTATTTCAACCTTCTCCAGCAAGGGAGATGCAAGCGGGAAGGTATGCTCAACTCCCACTCCATACGTTACTCTACGCACGGTGAAATTACCACCGCCGGTATTCCTGGTTACTTTAATAACCAGGCCCGGAAAAGTCTGGAGCCTTTCCCTGTTTGCCTCCTTGACTTTGAAGCTAACTCTGACATTATCACCGGGGCTCAACTTGGGAATATTTGGATTAGCTTTGGTTTTATTTATTGATTTAATGTCCATTTTATATCCCTTTCTTGCGAATTTAGTTTAGATACTATTCTAAGATGTACTCAGTGATTGCAGGATCTGATAATCAACCTCGCTGAGCTCAGCTTTCTCCAGGAGATCAGGTCTTCTTTTTGCCGTTCTAATTACGCTTTGGTTCCTCCGCCAAGAGGATATCTCTTTGTGATTTCCGGATAGAAGAACCGCAGGAACCTTCCACCCTCGGTATTCAGGAGGCCTGGTATACTGCGGATACTCAAGCAGCCCCCCGATATGCGACTCCTCAACCAGAGATATATCTGATCCGATGGCACCTGGCAATAACCTGACCACACAGTCAATGATCACCATGGCCGCGGATTCACCGCCGCTCAACAGGTAATCACCTATACTTATCTGTTCAGTCACCAAATGTTCAGCCACCCTCTCATCGACGCCCTCGTAATGACCGCAAATTAGTATCATTACCTGTTCCCGGGACAAATGGCCGGCCATATCCTGGGTAAACAACTTGCCCTGAGGGGTGAGGAGCATCACGGGAATATTATCGATCCCAATATCGCTTTTAACGGCTTCAACTGCCTCAAAAATGGGTTCCGGCTTCATCACCATGCCTGCACCGCCACCGTAGGGATAATCATCGACTGTATGATGCTTATCGCGGCTGTATGCGCGTATATCATGTAATTTTATATCCACGATTCCCCGCTCACAAGCCCTGCCGATAATACTGTGATTGAGATAACCGGTAAAAGCTTCCGGGAATAATGTCAATACTTCAATTCGATGCATATGAATTTATTCCACCAGGGTGCTATTCAGAAAAGCAAATAATTCTACCATACCTCGGCTAAACCACCAAACCACCGGCACCTGGCTTTAATACTCACCCAAATAAGCGCCCCCGTCAAACAATAACAATATATTGTGGTTACTGCCTGTAAATTATCCACCGGTTGTGTTTGCAGTAAAAATAAGGACATTCTAAAAGCTAGGAAACATAGAAAATGTTAAGGACTATCCCTGTAAAACTATTGACAAGTGGGTAAAAACATGTTAAAAATGGGACATAGTGGTAAAAAGTGGTAAAAAAGGGAGAAGAAATGAGCATAGTGTGTAAAAATGAAGATCTGGCAACTCAGGACCTCCTCTCTTTTCTTAAAGAAAATGACTTTAAAGGGCTTAAACTTAGACTCCTTCTCTTCTGGACCAGGCATCCCCAGACCAAATTCAATCTTGATTGCATAGCGCATGTGCTTGATACAACGCGCCATCATTTGCACGGGGTACTCGGTGAATTGATAGATAAAGGAATGATTCGGGAGCAGTATTGCCCCAGCGGTATAGCCCATTATTCCCTGAACCATGAGCACGCGATAAACGAATATATATTGGAGCTGTCAAAGCTGGACTGGAGCATTATTAAAAACCTTGAAGGAGAGCTGGAAAGCGAAGCGGTCCCGGTATAAATACACCCTAGCGAATTAAATAATTATGTTTTTAGGTGAATACGAATACAAGGTAGACAACAAGGGCCGGTTGCCCCTACCCCCCAGGTTCCGCAAAGAAATTGATGATGGCCTGGTGCTGACGATGGTCGCGGATAACTGCATCACCGCCTACGCCAAGAATGACTGGGCAAAAATGACCGCCAGCCAGACTCCAACAGGTTTCTTGATGTCAGATAAACAGAGGAAAATTAACCGGTTTATTTTCAGCTATGCCAATGAGGTGACAATTGATAACCAGGGCAGGATCGCCCTGCCCTCTACGTTGCGTGCGCGATGCGCAATTAGTGACAGCGCCATAATAGCCGGAATCAATACTTCCTTCGAGATCTGGAACCCTGAGCAATGGAAAAAAGAACGGCTCTCTGCAGATGAAGCCCGTCAGTACATGGACATGCTGGAGGAGAGAAAATGAGCTTGACGTTAGATAGGCAGATTCACATTCCCGTACTGGTGGAAGAGGTAGTTGAGGCACTAAACGTTGCACCGGGCAACAGGTACGTTGACTGCACTCTGGGCGGGGGCGGGCATGCCAGTGCAATACTCCAGAGATGTCAACCGTCAGGCGAACTTTTAGGCATAGATTCAGACCCGGAAGCTATCAAGTTGGCTCAGCACAATTTATATGATTACTTTGAAAGCACCATCCTGATTAATGCTAACTTCTCTAATTTGGAGCAGATTTGCACCGAAACAGGTTTCGCGCCCGTTGATGGCATCCTCTTCGATTTAGGCCTTTCATCTTTGCAGCTCGGCACAGCAGAGCGGGGTTTCAGTTTCCAGCGCAACGGTCCGCTGGACATGCGGTTCAATCCTGATGAAAAACTCACGGCCGCTGATATAGTTAATAAACTGCCTGAAACAAAACTGGCGCAACTCATACGGATATACGGCGAGGAAACATTTGCTGAAAGGATTGCCCGGAATATTGTACAAAACAGGCCGATAAACGACACGGCTGAGCTGGCGATTATTGTGACCAACTCAATCGGCGTACATCGCGGCAAGATACACCCGGCAACAAAAACTTTCCAGGCCCTGCGTATAGCAGTCAACCGAGAACTGGAATACCTCACATCCGCTTTAGAGCAAACCTTGAATTGCCTCAATTCCGGGGGCAGGCTTGTTGTCCTCAGTTATCACTCCCTTGAGGACAGGATAGTGAAGAATTTTATGTTGCGCGAGAGCAAAGCCTGCCTGTGCCCGCCAGATATACCCGAATGCCGCTGCCATCATGAGCCGAAGCTACAGCTTATCACCAGGAATGTAATTGTCCCAACGGATAACGAGGTCGAGATTAACCCGCGTAGCCGGAGTGCCAAACTCCGCGTGGCGCAGAGGTTATAAAAAATTATTAGCAGGAGGCATAGAAAATGATTGGAACTAAAAAATTCGGCTCCATCCTGAATAATGACAAGAGGCTACTGGCATTATTCGGGGGGATGGTTTTCGATGGCATCGTTTTCGTCAGCCTGATAGTCGCAATCGCCATCCTGTATTTCATGTAAAAGATAGCCGTCAAATCAGCGAATAACGAATCAATTAAATCAAAGGAGGCATGGATAAAAATGACAAAAAGGGTAATTACTGGCATAGATGTCGGGACAACGAAGATCTGCACCATCGTTGCCACCCTTGATTCCGGAGGCGCGTTACAGGTGCTTGGCGTGGGTCAGGTGCCCTCCCACGGGCTTCACAAGGGTATGGTAGTCAATGTTGATGAGGCGCGTGACTCTGTAGCTGAATCAGTCAAACGGGCAGAGCAGGCGAGCGGAATAAAAATAGAATCCGCTTACATCGGCGTCACCGGCAGGCATATCAGCTCGGTCAACAGCCACGGGGTCGTTGCCATACCCCGCACTGACCGTCTGGTACGCCAGGAAGATCTGTCAAGGGTGCTCAATTCCGCCAAGAACCTTAATATCCCGGACGACAGGAAAATCCTGCACCAGATACCCCGGGGCTACCAACTGGATACTCAGGAAAGGATTAAAAACCCGGTGGGCATGCATGGGTTCAGGCTGGACGTCGAAACGCATATCATAACAGCTTCCACCGCCTCGGTGCAGAACCTGGTTAAATGCATACGCAGTGTAGGTGTGGAAATCGACGACCTGGTACTTGAACCTCTGGCAAGCGGTGAATCGGTATTGACACCCGAAGAAAAAGAGATCGGCGTAATCATGGCCGATATCGGAGGCGGCACTACTGATATAGCGGTATTCAAAGATGGCAGTATATACCACACGTCTATAATACCCGTCGCCGGCTACCAGTTCACCAGCGACCTATCGATTGGGCTGGGGCTTCCCTTCGAGATTGCTGAAGCCATGAAGAAGAAATACGGCAATGTTTATCCTGAGACAGGCTCTAAAGACGAAGGCTCAACACTTACCGTTGAAGACGGGCACAGCGTTTCGTACAAAGACCTGTGTAATATCCTGCGGGACCGCATGGAAGAACTGCTAAGGTTGATACTTCTTGAAATGCCGGATACCAGCTATGCTTCGCTTGCCCCGGCCGGGCTCGTACTAACCGGCGGCGGCGCCAAGATGTCCGGTCTCGAAGGCCTGGCGAGGACAACGATCCGCATCCCCACCAGGATAGGCGAACCTATGGGGGTATACGGCATAACCGACGTATTGCATGATCCAGCCAATGCGACCGGTGTAGGTCTACTCCTGTGGGCAATTAAAACCGGCGGCAGACCTGCATGGGAAGCAAAAAACAAATCCACCTCGGTAAACAATATCATGGGCCTTCTAAAAAAGTTCTTTGGAGCATAGAAGTAAAAAATTTAACAAAGCAGGAGGATAAGTATGTCAAAATCAATGTTTTCAACAGCTCCAGCAAAAATTAAAGCGATAGGTTGTGGCGGCGGCGGTTCCAACGCCATCACCCGCATGGTACGCGAAGGCATTAAGGGCGTTGAATTTATCTGCATGAACACGGACGCCCAGGCTCTCGCGCTGGCAGAGGTGCCGGTACGCATCCAGCTGGGTGAAAAGCTCACCCGTGGTTTGGGTGCAGGCGGCGATCACACCATTGGGCAAAAATCCGCAGAAGAAAGCCGCCAGGCCATCCAGGAAGTTGTTGCCGGCGCAGACATGGTATTCATCACCGCAGGTATGGGTGGTGGAACCGGAACAGGCGGCATACCCGTAGTCGCCGAGGTTGCACGGCAATCAGGAGCACTCACCATCGCTATTGTTACCAAGCCGTTTGCCTTCGAAGGTGCCCGCCGCATGAAAGTAGCCGAGGAAGGCATACTCCAGCTCTGCGATAAGGTTGATACCCTGGTTATCATTCCTAACGATCGCCTGATTGAGCTGTGTGATAACAAAACAACCGTCGACAATGCCTTCAGGCTGGCAGATGATGTGCTGCGCCTTGGAGTCCAGGCCATTGCAGAAGTAGTCACGGAACCGGGCCTGATTAACCTGGATTTTGCCGATATCCGCGCCATAATGAAGAACTCCGGTCCCGCCTGGATGTCAGTCGGCCACGGCAAAGGCACCAACAGGGCGGTGGAAGCTGCAAAAGCTGCGCTCGCCAGCCCTATGCTTGATGTTTCTATCAGCGGTGCCAAAGGCGTACTCTTCAATGTCAGCGGCGGCAGCAACCTGACGCTCTTCGAGTGCAATGAGGCTGCCGACGTAATAGCCCAGTCCGTGGATCCTGATGCTAATATCATATTCGGCGTCGTTTTCAATTCTCAGTTCGAAGACGAAGTGCAGATCACCATCATAGCTACCGGGTTCACTGCCCAGTATGGTTCGGGGGTTCCGACCGAGGTTGAACTGCGCAGACTGCTGCGGGGCGCGACAGAGGACAGCCTTGATGTGCCCTCCTTCTTGAGGAGAGGCTCGCGTTATCCCAATGCGCAAACGGCAGTGCCTCGCACTGCAGACTTAAGCAGAATACCTCGTTAAAATAGTGCAATATTCTGCACCGTAATGAAACAGGGCGGAAAAATTTTTCCGCCCTGTTTCATTACGTCGTTTTATCCATTGACTGTTACTATATATTGTGTTAGTATCCTTCCAGACCACATACTGTAGTGTTATGCGATGAAGTGCCCTTCATGCGGTGAACCCGAATCCAAGGTGATTGACTCGCGGAGCCTGGGAGATGAGATAAGACGGCGCCGGGAGTGTATCAAATGTAAATCGAGGTTCACCACCCATGAGCGGCTCCACCACAGAAGCCTGTATGTAATAAAAAAGGATGGCAGGCGTGAGGAATTCAACCGCGAAAAACTCTTCTCTGGCATTCGCAAAGCCTGTGAAAAACGTCCCATGCCTATGGGAACCATCGATAAACTGGTTGAGAACATTGAAACAGAATTATATAGCGTGGGAAGAAATGAGATTCCGAGTTCGCTCATAGGTAAAATCGTGGTGAGTAAATTAGCCGAAATCGACCACATCGCATATATCCGGTTTGCCAGCGTATACTACGAGTTCTCGGATATCTCTACGCTGAAACATGCCGTGGACAATTTAATTGAAAGTAAACTCGGTGCGCCTCTTGACGGCCAGTTACCGCTGCTAAAAACCGGCGATATTGATATTTCAAAACGCCGCAATAGGCAAAAAAACCAAGATGGCAAATAGACAGCCCAAAGAACAGCTATCTAATTCACTAAGAAGCTACGTTGCTAAGGTAGTCTTCACCTACACTCAGACCATGGGACACACCGCCAGGCGGGAACTGGAGGAGCTCACGGATAAAGTAATTACGAGGTTGGAGAAAAATATGCAGATGGAAGAACAGATTAAAACCAAAAGGACAGATCCAACTTTGCCTGGAATGGAGCACCTGGTCGTTTCTGCAGGTCCGCAACCACCCTCCAAAGAACAGATAGAGACAATAATCAATGAGTTAATAGCAGAAAAAGTC
>Ga0208828_1001030_pt1 | contig 11262 bp, 8 predicted proteins | sample Kivu_160m_FD_185487 | JGI IMG/M metagenome (GOLD analysis project Ga0208828, IMG submission 185487) | Freshwater microbial communities from Lake Kivu, Western Province, Rwanda to study Microbial Dark Matter (Phase II) - Kivu_160m (SPAdes)... | ecosystem: Environmental > Aquatic > Freshwater >... | reverse complement strand
CCCGGTAGGAGTTTGAATAAAGGATAGCATAGATGTAATGGAAAATATCCTCCGGTGTGGGCTGCCTCTTGTAAGCATTTGCTAATGGCGTAAGGAGCTTAGAATTGATATTGGCGCGACGCATCGAGTATGCTGCTGCTGGCTCAAAAACGAACATGGTTTGATATCGAGAGATTCCCGTTCTCCGGCTTGAGCCCCCGAAATTGGATTCTTTATAAAGATAGAGTGGAAAATGATAGTTGGTAGTTTTCGAAGAGAGAACACCATGTTCTGAAATAAGATTTGTGACGAGAAAATGCGTGTAAGGAATTTGGATTTCTTCTCGGCGATGTGTCAACAGTGCGAGATTGGGCTGTAGCATATGCTGCATTACTTCTCGACGCCCACGTTCAATAACGGCATCGTGATAGAACAAGTGCCGGATATCAAATGGGCGATAAAGTATCTGCGTATAGTGTTTACCTCTCTCTTTGTCACCAAAAATTTTGTCCCGAGCGGTCTTCAACTTCCAGGCGCCAGTGTCTTTCAGGTTAAATGCTTGAGTGACGAAACTGTCATCTAAAGAAGAATTGGCAAATTGCTCAATGCGCCGCTGAAGAGGGCCTTTCTGAAAGTCAATAACAAAATGATCTCGGGCAGTCACGATTCCCACGCTGTTCACAGGGAAAATAGCCTGAATGCTTGGATACGATTGAAACCGTTTGTTTAATCTTTCATCTCTTGGAACGAAAAGGTAGAGTGGTGAGGTGGGTTTGAGCTTGCTCCAATCTGTTCTTTTTAACTCATGCTTTTTCAGCCATTCGTATTTCTGTTCACGCACACCCCAAATCCCGCTATGCATCAGGATTTTGGGAGCGGTTCTCTGCTTTCGTTTCACGAAGAGGGCAATGGCGACACCTTGCTGTATGTCAAAAACGTTTTCGTCTTTGGAACCGTCAGGGGCTTTTTCTTTTTTGAGGGAGTTGCCGTGAAGATCGAGGATGTATATTTCATCAAAAGAATCGATCAGCGATTGCCGCATTCCCCGAAAGGTAGGATTATCGAGATAGCTGTGGTTCGTGATAAACCCAAGCACGCCCTCGCCGATCTGATCAATCTTCCATTGACCAAATCGGATGAACTTGACGTAGTCATCCTGAAGCCACTTGGGATTTTTCTCGCCGAGAGGTTTCCCATCAAGCATTTTATAGGTCTCAATTTGATCTTTTATCCAATCGCCCTTGTTTGCTGAGTGTCCAGAATATGGGGGATTGCCGAGAATGACAAGAATCGGGCTCTCCTTCTTAACTTTACCGGCAAGGTGAGATTCTTCTGAAAGGGAAGCCATCCCAGGAAGCGATGTCTGAGCAAGCTCCTCCATTTCAAGAGTATTCGTCAGGTAGAACTGGAGCCGTTCGTCTCCTGAAAGCTTGTGACCTAACTCTTCCAGAAGATAACCCATTTTCAAGTGGCCCGCTGCGTATGGAGCCATCATCAGCTCGAAGGCGAAGAAGTGCTTGAGAATGTGATCCTCAATAAACTTTGACTTTGAGCCTTCACCGTACTTGCTCACAAATTCTTCCACGGCAAGCTTTGCCGCTTCAGCAAGGAATGTGAGCGTCCCTCCAGCAGGGTCGAGCACGGTAACGGATTGTGTAGCAAACCCATCATGCCGTACAAATTTCTCCTTCAGAATGATGTTGAGAGAGCGGACAATGTAAGAGACTACAGGTTCAGGCGTATAATAAACGCCCCGTCGCTCGCGCTCCTGGGGGTTATACTCTGAGAGGAACGTCTCATAGAAATGGAAAATCGGATCACTTCCTTTGCCTTCCTTAAAATACTGCTGAAGGATATTCCTGACATCTGCGACGGCAAGGACTTCTGCAATGTCATCAACGGTTGCCTGGAGTTGCTGAGGCGGGTCAAATGAAACGAAGTGGAAGATTTCGCGCAAGATACCGATCGTCTTAGGAATCAGATCGTAAGCGAGGATTCGGTTGAACGCTCCATTGGCTCGGGTTCTCGCAACGAAGAGGCCATACGTTATGGTCTGGGCATAGAGGTCCGCAAACTCATCCGGTCTAAGGTTGGAAATAAGGTGTTTCTGGAATGCTTCGTAGAAGCCAAGAATCTTCTTTGCGCCTGCGCTGGATGCTTCGCGCAATTCCTCTTTGATCACTTGATCTCTGAGGAAGCGAGTGCGGGTGGCAAGTTCTTTTGCAAGACTCTCAGCGGTGAACTTGGTTGGCAGAGAGAATTGAAAGAACTTTTCCAATAAGGCCAAAAATTCGTCGGTGTGCTCAGCAGGAGGAATGGCTTTCAGTTTTGTGGGAATATACGGGCGTGCGAGCAGAACGCTCGCAACACGCTGGCCGTTTCGGTAGAGTCTGAACTCATAGAAGTTTGTCAGGATGAGATTGGGAAAAGTGGATCTGTAGCGCTTTAATTGGTCAGAGGTCTCGATATCATCGAGGTTAGCTGTGGGCGGCTTCGCTTCAACGTAGCCGACTTGAGCATGCTTGCCGTCCCAAACTCGAAAATCTGGATTGCCTGCTTCGGTCTTCTTTGGCAGAACAGTGACGTGGGCCTTTTTTTTTCTTATGTTTTCGGAGAAGCATTCGAGAAGTTCCGCAAGAGCAGGGTAATAGGATTCCTCACGAGCGTCTCCCCGCTTGGTGATTGATGCAATTGTTTTGATGTATGTGTCTATCATGCTGATTTATAGGTTCAGTATACAGCTTTTCTTGATTTTTTGGAAGGTTTGAAGTTTTGTCTATTAAGAAGGTACTGACTCTTGAAGGTCAAGCTATTACTTTTCTTCCCCCAAGAGGATTCTCAGAACGGTGTTGGCCTGATGGTGAGCAACAATTCCCACCCTCGGTGCCATCAGCCCAATCCCGGGTTGGGCGGCCGTCTTTTGGTCGCCTACGATAAAAATTCTTGACGAGAAGCGAACCGTTTTGATCTCATTATTATCTCCATAGCCTGCTACGCCCGAAGCGGCGACCATATATTTATCCGGCATCTTCTCCGAGACCACATTGATCAGCATGGCCTTCTCTTCGGCTCGATCGAACGCTTCCACCACCACCGCCGCCTCTTCAAAGATTCGCTCGACATTGTTTCGATCAAGTTTCTCTTGATACGTCTGAACCTTTACATAGGGATTGATGTCGGCGATATTCTTCTGAAGGGCTTCCACCTTGGGCACTCCAATCTGGTGGATAAAATATTGTTGGCGATTCAAGTTGGATGGCTCCACCACATCGAAATCGACTAAGATCAGCTTTCCCACCCCGATGCGGGCCAATGCGATGGCAATGGCCGACCCAAGACCTCCCAATCCGGCAATTCCCACAACGGAACCTTTAATCTTCTCATGAGTCCCAGGGGTATGTCTCGCCATCATCAAACATTCGAATTCTTCTTGAGAAGGGGTTTCCCCTTTCTGGATGAAAACGATCTCATCTCCTTGCTTGAGAGAACTGTCCGATGTGAGAGGAAAACCATTATAGATGATCACATCGGCGTGGGATTTAAATTGATTTTTTAGCTGAAAAAGAGTGAGGTGGGCGGGAACAGACACCTCTTTTTCATTCACCCTAATTCGAATATTCATCGGGGTCTTCTCTTTCACCAAAACAAGGTTAATGGATAGAGGTTGAGTTGTCAATCAATATGTTATATTCAGTCATAGGGAGCATCTCCAATTGCGTGATGACATAATGAACATAAGGAGAGCAGGCGGACCAGACTTCAAAAGATTTAGGATTGCGGATCATTAGAAGATTAGGGGTAACTTTCCTAGTCAATGAAAACCAAGTTTTACTTGTTCTTGGAACGCTTGGAGCCAATCTATAAGCGGTTCCGCCCTAAATCTTTCTCAGCTGGTCCGCCTGCTCTCTCAAACTGACATCTCCATGGATCTCTATCCCGATTGGATTGACTTTTGTAGGTCTTGATGTTATGAAATTAAAGTTTTCTCTTTTTATTCATTGGGTTATAGAGGGGCCATGAAGGTATCCGCGTCAGGAAGGCCAACAGTCGCAGAGATCGATCTTAAGTGTCTTGAGCACAATTATCGGCAACTTCGAAAAAGAATCCCTAAGGGGGTAAAGATCCTGGGTGTTGTCAAGGCCGATGCCTATGGGCATGGGGCCATTCCAATTTCTCTTAAATTGGAGAAATTAGGGGTGGAGTACTTAGGTGTTGCGATTCCCGAGGAAGGGGTGGAGTTGAGAAAAGGGGGTGTGAAGGCGCCCATTCTTATCCTGGGAGGAATTTTTGGCCGGGATGCGGATCAAATTTTTCGTTTTCACCTCACCCCCGTTGTCTTTCGAAAAGACTCCCTGCGAGTCCTGTCAGAAGAGGCGGAGAGACGAAGGAGGAAAGTGAGGGTCCACTTAAAAGTGGATACCGGAATGGGAAGACTCGGTGTCCCATTCAACCTCTGGCGCGACTTTTTAAAAGACGTTAAACGATTTTCCAGAATTGAAGTAGAAGGCATCCTTTCACACTTCTCCATGACCGATGAGGAGGGGGGGAACTTCACCCGGCACCAATGGGAGATATTTCAAGATGCGGTCGCAATGGTGGAGGAGATAGGAATTTCCTTTCAACATCTTCATATGGCCAGTAGTTCGACCCTGACGAGGTTCCCATCCTATTCAGGGAATCTGGTTCGCCCAGGGATTATGCTTTATGGTTCCTATCCCTCTCCAGCGTTTCGAGACCTCGTCCAACTCAAACCGGTCATGGCTCTCAAAACTCGCATTCATTTTCTGAAGCAGGTTTCACCGGGTACGAAGATCAGTTACGGAGGAACATTTGTGACCCAGAGGGAGAGCCTCATTGCGACCCTTCCCATCGGCTATGCAGATGGATATAGGCGACATCTCTCCAATCGAGGAGAAGTTTTGATTCGAGGAAAGAGGGCACCGGTCGTAGGGAGTGTCTGTATGGATTTCACTGTGGTGGATGTGACCGATATTCCCAACGTTACGATGGGCGACGAAGTGGTATTGATGGGAAGTCAAGGTAAGGAGCAGATTACAGCCGAGGAGATCGCAGAAAAAGTCAACTCCATCTCTTATGAGGTGTTGTGTTTAATTGGGAAGAGGGTCCCACGCATTTATAAAGGATAAATTCAAATGTCAAATCTCAAATGTGTAGATAAACGCTAACCAAAGATATTTGAAATTTCCCCTCACCCCCTCCCTCTCCCCAGTGGGGAGAGGGGAAGGGTGAGGGGTTAAATGTTAGAGACAAATTCTCAGACTTCTTCCCTAAGGGCATGAGATTAAGGTTCTCGCACTTCGTGCAGGTTAAGAGTTAGACTGAGATCAAGTTTTTTTCTCAACCTTAGTCTCAACCTCAACCTTAGATTTTTTTAACCTGGATTTTGAAATCAGGCATTATCTTTGGGGGTTACCTTGAATCTGTTTCAATGGATTGGGAATTCTACGATCCGCTTTTTAGAGGAAGCGGGAAAGATGATGATTCTGTTGGCCCAAACCTTCAGTTGGATCTTTCGACCTCCTTTGCAAGGAAGAGAGATACTGAAGCAGATGGAAGAGGTTGGGGTTCGCTCTTTCCCGGTGGTCGTCATCACCTCCGCTTTCACGGGAATGGTATTAGCCCTTCAGAGTTTTACCGGGTTCAAGCGTTTCGGTGCCGAAACGATGGTGGGAACAGTGGTCGCCCTGTCCGTGACGCGTGAATTGGGGCCTGTCTTAACAGGGTTGATGGTCTCCGGCCGGGTGGGTTCAGCGATGGCTGCCGAGTTGGGGACAATGCGAGTGACCGAACAGATCGATGCCCTCTACACCCTGGCCACCAATCCGATCAAATACCTGATCGTTCCAAGATTTCTGGCAGCAACGATCATGCTTCCGGTTCTGGTCATCTTTGCCGATGTCATCGGAATCCTGGGAGGGTATCTGGTGAGCGTTCTGATTCTGGGGACGAATCCAACCCTCTATATCCGAAGGACCTGGAATTTTTTGGAATTTAGCGATCTCTATAGCGGACTTCTAAAGGCCATTTGTTTTGGAATGATTCTTGCGACGGTCAGTTGCTACCAGGGTTTTTCTACCCAAGGTGGTGCAGAGGGGGTTGGCCGAGCAACCACCAAAGCGGTCGTCCTCTCATCGCTGACCATCTTGATCTCAAATTATATTATTACGGCAATTCTATTTTGATGAGAGTGGTGCGAAGGATATCGAATGGTAAGGATAATCAAAGGACAATGAGTTCGGATTCGCCTAATAAAATCCGTGTGGTCAACCTCCAAAAATCCTTTGGAGAAAACCAGGTTCTTCAGGGTGTTCATTTAGAGATTCAGCAAGGGGAGAGCATGGTGGTCATCGGAGGAAGTGGGTCAGGGAAAACGGTCCTGATTAAATGTATCATTGGACTCATTCGGCCAGATGAGGGAGAGATTTATATCGATGGATTGGAGATCGCCTCTTTGAACGAGCGGGGGTTGAACGAAGTTCGGAAGAAGTTCGGAATGCTCTTTCAGGGAGGGGCCCTTTTTGACTCATTGAAGGTCTGGGAGAATGTGGGCTTTGGACTTCGGCAACATACTCGCCTCGGTGAAGAGGAGATCAGGAGGATCGCGACTGAAAAGTTGAGACTCTTGGGGTTGAAAGATGTTGAAGACCTGATGCCGGCAGAGTTGAGCGGAGGGATGAAAAAACGGGTGAGCTTGGCGAGGGCGATCGCTTTGGAGCCAGAGATCCTCCTCTATGACGAGCCCACGACAGGGATTGATCCTGTGGTGGCAGATGCCATCAACGAACTGATCATTCAGATGAGGGAAAAGTTAAACGTGACCTCCATTGCAATCACTCATGACATGAAAAGTGCTTATAAGATCGGTGATCGGATCGCCATGCTTTATCAAGGTCAGATCATCGAGGTGGGAACACCGGACGAGATCAAAAACTCCTCGAATCCGATTGTCCAACAGTTTATTCAGGGGAAGTCAGAGGGTCCCATAAAGATGATATAAACCAATGTCAAATGTCAAAGTTCAAATGTAAAGATAAAGGCTGAGGTTGAGGTTTTCGCACTTCGTGCAGGTTAAGGATGATGTGGAAGTTAAGTTTTTTCCTCAACCTTAACCTTAGCCTCGACCTTAGGTTTTCTTAGTCTTAACCTGAATTTCAGAGTTTGGCATTGATTTGACATTTGGATTTTGAACTTTGTATTTCCTAATTTAATGAGGAGGTGGTCAAAGATGAAGAGAAGGAGTTCAGAGATATGGGTGGGTATTTTCGTCGTGATTGGAATCCTCCTTTTGGTTTTGATGACATTGAAAATTGAAAAATTGAAATTGGGGAAGGAGGCAGGATACCTGCTCAACATCTACTTCGATTCCGCGCCTGGTTTGGACCGAAACTCACCCGTGAGGGTTGCAGGCGTCCATGTGGGGGATGTGGATAAAGTTTTGCTCGAAAAAGGAAAGGCAAAGGTGACCTTCCATCTCCCAACCGATATTGTCCTTTACAAGGATGCGAAGGCCTATATTAAATCGGAGGGGTTTCTGGGGGAGAAGTATGTTGAAATTATTCCTGGGACACCGGGGTATCCCAGGGTGGAATCGAATGGCGTAATCGAACAGGGGGCGGCTCCGGTTGATGTTGAGCAATTTCTATCCCATATGAGTGGCATCCGGGAAGATATTCAGGAGGTTGCAAAACCCTTGGGGGATGTATTCAAGGCAATGGATGCGAAGAAAGTCGAGAGTTTGATCAGCAACATCGATAAATTTTCAAGCCAATTGACTGGTATTGCCGACGATTCGAAAAAGACATTCCAAAAAGGGACAGAGGCCTTTTCCCGATTTGAGGAGATTGGGGATAAGGTGAAAAAGGGAGAGGGCACTCTGGGAAAACTGATCACAGACGAGACGATTTACTGGGAGGCCAAGAAGACCGTCGAGACAGCAAGAGAAGCTCTCGATACGGTGAAGAGTGCTGCCGAGACGGCAAAGAAGACGGTTGAGTCATTGAAGAATGTTTCTGAGAAGATTGAACAAGGGGAAGGGACTTTAGGAAAATTGATCAAGGATGAAACGATCTACCGGGATGCAAAAAAGACCGTTGAGATCTTGAAGAATGTTTCAGAGAAGATTGAACAAGGGGAGGGGACGCTGGGAAAACTCATTAAGGACGAATCCCTTTATAAGGACGTCAAAGGGACATTCGAATCTGCAAAAGAAACGATGCAATCTGCAAAGGATGCGGTCCAATCGGTTAAGGAGATTGCGGAGAAGGTCGAAAAAGGGGAAGGAACCCTTGGAAAGTTAATCAATGACGATTCCTTGATAAAGGAAACGGAGAAGACTTTAAAGAAGGTTCAAAAGGCTGCAGAGGGCATTGAGGAACAGACACCCATCACCGTATTGGGGACCATCATTGGGATTTTCTTTTGAACCCCTCACCCTCCCCTCTCCCCTCAGGGGAGAGGATACAGGTGAGGGGGTAATGACAATGGCCATCCGGAAAATATTCTTTCTATTAATGATGGTTGTATTCCTGATTTGCATTCCTTCCCTTTCCATGGCGGAAGAGAGATCGATCTCCATCAATTTTTGGCCACTCTTTCAATACTCATCCGATCCAGTAGAAGGGGTCAGGGAGATCGAGGGATTGGGCCCCTTCTTCTCATGGAAAAAGGATGATCATCGGAATCAATGGGGCATTCGGCCCCTCCTTTACTGGATTGAGAATGGGGCTGAACCTCTTCAGAAATTAGAGTTCCTCTATCCTTTCGGAAAATATCAGGTCAGAGAGGGTGAAAAGAGAGGGTACTTCGCTCCACTCTCTCTTTATAAAGAGGAGGAGTTGGACGGAAAGAAGAAGTGGGAATTCCAATTCTTCCCTTTCTTTATCGGCGAGACGAAAGGGGGGGAAGATTACTATGGTCTTTTTCCCATCTTCGGCACCCTTCTCAACCGATATGGTAAAGAGGAAATCCGTTTCTATCTCTGGCCTCTCTATGGAAAATCCACCTCAGAGGGGTTTTCCACGACCAATCTGATTTGGCCATTCTTCTCTTTCACTGAGGGAGAGAGAAAGAGAGGGTATCGCTTTTGGCCTTTTTACGGATGGCGAGAGGAAATGGGGGTCTCACAAACAGAATTCATCGCATGGCCCATCTTCATCAGAGAGAGAAAAGGGATGGATACGGACGATCCTGTTGAGGAATGGATGATTTTCCCGCTCTATATTTCAAAAGAGTCGAAACGTCTTGAAAGCAAAAAATATCTCTGGCCGTTCTTCTCCCATGCCAGAGATCGACTCAGCGGTTTTGAACAGTGGGATTTCCCATGGCCGTTCTTTCAATCATTAAAGGGAGAAAACCTGGAGGGGATAAGAGTTTTTCCACTCTATGGATATAAGGTTCGAGAGGGGATCATGAAAAGAACATTTGTCCTCTATCCTCTTTATCAATTTGAAGAGGATCGCACGGGGGATGTTCAGGAGAAGACCACCCGGATTCTCCTCCTCAGTCGAATCCGGACAGGTGAAGTCGATCGAGGGGTTAAAAAAGAGGATTCCCTTCGTATTTGGCCCTTTTTCGATTATGAGAGAGGAAAAACGGGTCATACGACATTCTCCCTTTTCTATCTCTTTCCGTTCAAGGATGATGGGTTTGAAAGAAACTTATTTCCGCTCTTTCGAATCTTCCGTTGGGAGAAGGATCCGCAAGGAGGACTCTCGACTAATTTCCTTTGGGGATTTTATAAAAGGAAGAAGAAAAAGGAAGTGGATTCATGGGAGGTCGCCCATCTGATCGGGGTGAAGAGAGGGAATGGGTGGAAGACGCTCTCTTTTTTGAAAGGTTTGTTTCGGTATCAAAGCGATGGGAAGACGGCTGATCTCAGGCTTTTTTATTTACCATTTCATTTTCGATGGTCTCATCATCATCTCTCCGACCCTCCTTTAGAGAAGGAGGGAAAGGGAGGATTTAGATCGTTAATGGAGGAGTTTGCTGATGGGGAACAAGAGGATCGGGATATTGGGCACAGGCTCATTTGTTCCAGAGAGGGTGCTTTCTAATTCTGATCTGGAAAAGATCTTAAATACGGATGATGAATGGATTTATAAGAGGACTGGGATTCGGGAACGGAGAATTGCGGCACCGAATGTCAATGCCTCAGACCTTGCTAAAGAAGCCTCCTTGCGTGCAATGGAGATGGCAGGGATCTCTGTAGGGGACTTAGACCTCATCATCATGACGACGATGACCCCCGACACCTGCTGTCCTGCTGGGTCCAATTGGCTGGAGGCGAAATTAGGTGCGGAGAGAGCGGTTTCCTTTGATGTGACCGCAGCCTGTTGTGGATTTGTCTTCGGCCTTTCGGTGGCCGAGCAATATCTCAAGGCTGGGACTTTCAAAACCGCTCTGGTTGCGGCGGTAGAGATCATGAGCCGCACCCTCGATTGGACGGACCGGGAGAGTTGTATCCTTTGGGGTGATGGCGCAGGCGCAGCTGTGCTCCAGGCATTTGATGATTCCGGAAAGAAGGAACCCCTCATGGACAAAGGGAAGGAGATTAGCGAAATCCTTTCTGTCCATATCCACACGGATGGAGCGAATGGTGAAAACCTCCTTCTCCCCGGCGGGGGGTCGAAGACCACCCCCATCTCCTATGAAAGCGTCGATAGAAAGCTTCACACCCTGAGGATGATCAAGGCCAACGAATCGGTCCGCGTGGCGGTGAAACGGTTTGCTGAGGCCGCTGAGGAGGCGGCTTCCTTCAATGGCGTCCATCTCTCAGACGTGAAGTGGATCATCCCTCATCAAGCAAACTCCAGAATTCTTCAACAGATGGCTAAACGGCTCGATATCCCTTTTGAAAAAGTTTATCTCACTATTGAAAGGTATGGCAATATCTCTTCTGCAACCATTCCGATTGCCCTGGATGAGGCGGTTCGAAATGGGTCGATTCAAAAGGGAGACCTGATCATCCTCAACGGATTCGGTGGAGGGCTCACCTGGGCCAGCAGTTTAATAAGGTGGTAATGAAGACAGTGAGCAGTAAGCAGTGATCAGTGGGCAGCTAATGAATGATGGAAGTCAATTAATCGAGCAGGCCTTAGGGATACTGCGGAGGAAGTCCATTGATGGATACGAGATTTATCTTCATCAATCCTCCCATTTTGAAGTTGAATCAAAGGATAGGAAAGTGGACACGCTCCATGCCTCTGACTCCTTGGGGATGGCGTTTCGTATTTTAAACCGTCAACGAATAGGTTTTTCTTACAC
>Ga0208828_1001029_pt1 | contig 11268 bp, 5 predicted proteins | sample Kivu_160m_FD_185487 | JGI IMG/M metagenome (GOLD analysis project Ga0208828, IMG submission 185487) | Freshwater microbial communities from Lake Kivu, Western Province, Rwanda to study Microbial Dark Matter (Phase II) - Kivu_160m (SPAdes)... | ecosystem: Environmental > Aquatic > Freshwater >... | reverse complement strand
ATTTCACATTACATTCTGCATCGTTTGCAGGAGGTCGGCATCAGGCACCTTTTCGGGGTTCCCGGGGATTATACCCTCGATTTCCTTGACGGGGTCGTTGACAGTCCGATTCAATGGGTAGGCACCTGCAACGAGCTTAACGCCGGTTACGCGGCCGACGGCTATGCCCGGCTGAACGGCGCAGGAGGCGCGGTTGTTACTTATGGCGTTGGTGGCTTGAGCATCTTAAATGCCGTGGCAGGCGCCTTTGCAGAGCAGGTGCCCGTTATCATCATCAGCGGCGCTCCGCCGGCACGGCGAAGGGAGTCGGGCGCTATGGTCCACCATCTTATTTCCAATTACTACCTGCAACTGGATATCTTCAGGAAGATAACCGTCGATGCGGCTCTTCTGACAAACCCGGATACCGCCCCCGATGAGATCGACCGGATTATCCGGAACTGTATCGTCCGGAAGCTGCCTGTTTACATTGAGCTTCCTGCCGACATGACAAATGCCCCGTGCCGAGCACCCGGCGAGTTGCAGTATGCCACGCCGTTGATCTCGAACGAGGAGAGCCTTGAGGAGTGCATCGCGGAGACTGTAGAGATGATCAACAAAGCCGATCATCCCATGATCCTCGCGGGCGTGGAGCTGCTCCGCTTCGGGCTTGGGCAGGAAGCCCTTCAACTGGTTGAAAAAACGGAAATTCCCTTTGCCACCATGCTCAGCAGCAAGTCGGTACTGCCGGAGCTTCACCCGCAGTTCACCGGCATCTACCAGGGTGGCTGGAGCCGCGAAGCAGTGCGCACGCAGGTGGAATCCTCCGACTGTCTCCTGTCGCTCGGGGTCTGGATGACCGACCTGGATACGGGTCTTTTCAGCATGAACCTCGACAACCGGCGGATGATAACGGTCGGAGGCGGCCAGGTCCGCATCGGCAGCCATTATTATCAGCAGATCCAACTGGGAGATTTTATCCGGAAACTGGCGCCGGCGGTCCGGCCCCGCTCATACCTGGCTTCACACCCGGCTGAATCCTATCGCCCCAAACGACTTTTCATACCTGAACCTTCGTGTGTTCTTACTGCGCCGCGTCTTTACGAATGCATTAACTTCCATCTCGACGACCGGATGATCCTTCTTGCCGAGCCCGGAGATGCATTTTGCGCGACCCCGGAATTCCACATCGAGGAAGCTGAAAATTTCATCGTCCAGGCCTATTATTGTTCGATTGGCTATTGCACCCCCGCAGCGTTGGGCGTGTCGCTCGCGCGTCCCGCGAAGCGGCCGGTCGTCCTTTCCGGCGACGGCGCCTTCCAGATGACGGCGCAGGAGGTCTCCACGCTGATCAGGGAACGCTGTCCCGCCCTGATCGTGATCATCAACAATGACGGTTATCTCATTGAACGCCGACTTCATACGGACGGACCCTATAACGACATCCGGATGTGGCAGTACGCGAAACTGCCGGGTGTTTTCGACGACGGCTCTTTTGTCATCAGCTTCCGGGTTACAACGGAAGAAGAGCTTGAACAGGCTATGAGAACCGCCACGCGGGAGAAAGACAATCTTGTTTTTATTGAAGCCTTCCTTCCCGCCCGTGACTGTTCCGTGGGGCTGGATCGTCTCGGGAATGCATTCAGGCAGGCACAGCAGAAATCATGATTCAATAAATAAATCAGATTTCTCTGAGACAACTTACAGAGAAGCCGAACGTCTTGTAGTTGCTGTACATATTGCTGCCGCTAAAGTAGAAGTCCAGGTACCAGCCATAAGTGGTATCGTCCTGCGTACTGCTCCAGTATGTGCCGTATGTGGCTGTTTTAGTGACCGGAGCCACTGTTCCGGCAATATGGTTGATTGTCATCGTCATACCGCAGGGGGATGTTAACTGCGCCCACACAGGAACACCATTTTTCAAAGTAAGAAATTGTCCATCCGTACCAACAGGTACTTTGACCCATTGGGTGCCATTCCAGTAAAGCATATCTCCGACATTCGTACCCTGTGGTGGAAAAACCGGGATCTATTTTGTTCCATTCCAACAATAGTAACCTGGCATCACATCATTTGGCGGAGCGCCTGCGACGGCGGTATTATAAACAAGAAGTCCAACTGCAGGATCCGTTACCGGCAAGGCAGAATTAATCGCTGTTAGTGCAACACGTGGCGGAAGTAATCCTTTGTTACTGTAATTCACATCCAATCCGGCCGAAGGATCTGGAGCACTGTTGTCGGCATTGATGCCAACCTGGGAAAACAGAAAACTATTGCTGAATAGCAGAAAAGCGAACATAAGGGATGATTTTTTCATGGAAGGTAGTATTCATTTGGGTTAAGAAAGGATATTTTTTAGGCTTTCCGGAATCAACGCTAACTTTACGAAATTTATGACTAAGTTAAGTAAAATGTCAACCCGGTATAAAATAATTAATTTTAGCAAAAGCTTTGTGGACAAAAAAACCTTGGTTCGTAAACGATCTTGAAAAAAACTGCTATGAAAGCTTTCAGAAGTATTCTTGCAATTATCCTGGTGGCCTTTGCAATACCCGTCAGGGCCGATTCTCTGGTTGTCACCAGACCCGCGAACATCAGGGTCAGCGCGTCAGGCAGTTCTGACATCGTGGGAACCGCCAAAGCAGGAGATACCCTTTACCTTTTATCAGATGCCCAGCAGAACGGGTATTTCAATGTACGGGCCCCCAACAGAGCCATAGAAGGATGGATCTACCGGACACTGGTAAGACGATATAGAGACGGAACGGTTTCCGGTAAACAGGCGTCAACAGGCGATCTGAAGATCCGGGTCCTCGATGTGGGCGTCGGACTCTGCGTGGTGATGTCACTTCCCAATCATAAATACCTGATATACGATGCAGGGGACCAACAATGGAACCTTCATGCGACCTTGCCGGCCATCGAAAAGATCATTCCCAAAGGCAGCGTCGTTGAACAGCTTATCCTGAGCCACAACGACGGCGATCATATCTATGCCGTCACCGATATCATTGGCGCCTACAAAGTGAAAAAGATCTTTTATACGGGCTACGACGCTTCAGCGCTTCCCAATCCCAAAGAGCAGAGCGGAACCTATACCAAAATGGTTGGTGTTTTTGAACATCCGCCCTATCCCATTGAAATAGTAAACCTGCATGATCCGCCGAGATCCATTACTCCCGGCACCACCAACACCTTTGATGATGTCAGGCTTGAATTCCTGTGCGGATTCGGCGAGCCGATGCAGGATTGGGACCTGAAGGATGACGGGGAATATCTGAATTCGGTCAGTATTGTCGTCAGGGTTGTTTATCAAAACGTTTCTGTTCTTCTGGCAGGCGATGCCGTGGGGAGGCACCGGGAGGACAAGAATACGGACGCGTTGATCGCCACCGAGAAATTCCTGGTTGAAAATGCTGGCCTTTGGCTGAATTCCGACATCCTCGTTGCCCCGCACCACGGAGGGAATAACGGAAGCTCCACGGCATTCATCAACAAGGTCACTCCGGCGGTGGTGATCTTTTCGGCGGGTCATGACAACCAGCATCCCACGCAGGCCGCGGCCGAACGGTATCTCAGGACGGTAAAACCGGATAGCATTTTCCGCACCGACAGGGGTGATGATGAAGGGGCATACACCGGATGCTGTCCCGAATGGACGTATGGCAGGATACAGGGATGCAGGGATCCCATCGGGGATGACGATGTAGAGATTACCGTTTCCGGGAATGGTGTTTATACGGTCAGGTATTTGCAGGAGAACGGTCAATGTAAATAAAAAAAGACCTTCCAGGTTTCCGAAACCTGGAAGGTCTTTTTTTGTGAAGGTCCGCCGTTATTAGTATCTCTTACGCGGAGTGTAATAAGTATGCAGCAGCTCGTGTGATTTATGCCCGAGCGGTTTTTCGAGGAAGTCCTGATAAAGCTGAACGATTTCGGGGTTTTCATGCGACTTGCGGATGGGCATCCCCATGTCTTCCTCGTAAATGGCATTTTTCCGTTTCTGTCTGATCTCGGGGTTGGTCGGGATGGGCTGACCGCCGCCTCCCAGACAACCGCCGGGACAGGCCATCACCTCGACGAAGTGATAGTTGGATTTCCCGTCTCTGACATTTTGCATCAGGGTTTTGGCATGGGCAAGACCGTTGGCGACCGCGGTTTTCAGCTCAACTCCTTCCAGGAAACTCCATTCGGGTTTGACTTTTTCGATTTTGATGGTTGCCTCGCGGACTTCGCCTTCGGTGCCGCGAACAGCAACAATGTTCAACCCGTTGAACGGGACTTCTCTTCCGGTAACGACTTCGTAGGCCGTACGGAGTGCAGCTTCCATAACGCCTCCGGTTGATCCGAAGATCACGGCGGCGCCGGTGGAAGAGCCCATGAAGCTGTCATATTTCTCATCGGGGAGGGCTTCGAAATCGAGGCCGGCCTGTTTGATCATGATCCCAAGTTCGCGGGTAGTGAGGACGAAGTCGACGTCCTTATAGCCGCTTGATCTCATTTCCGGCCGGTTGGCCTCGAATTTCTTGGCCGTACAGGGCATGATGGAGACCGAAATGATGTTTTTCGGGTCGAGCTTACGCTTCTGGGCATAATATGTTTTCGCCAGGGCGCCGAACATTTGCTGGGGTGATTTGCAGGTGGACAGGTTGGGCAGATACTCCGGGAAGGTATGCTCGATGAATTTGATCCATCCGGGCGAGCAGGAGGTGAACATGGGCAGCGCCACGGAGGGGTCTTTGTCAACCAGCACTTTTTTCAACCGGGTCAGGAGCTCATTCCCTTCCTCGATGATCGTCAGGTCGGCGGTGAAGTCGGTATCCAGCACCGAGTTGAATCCGAGTCTCCGGAGAGCTGCCACCATTTTTCCCGTAACGATTTTACCGGTTTCCAATCCGAGCGATTCACCCAGTGCAACGCGCACAGCCGGCGCCGTTTGCACGATGACATGTTTGGTCGGGTCGTAGATGGCATCCCATACCTGGTCAACATAATTCCGTTCGATCAGTGCGCCGGTCGGGCAGCGGTTCACGCATTGACCGCAGTTCGTGCAAACCACCTCGAAAAGGGAGTGCTCGAAGAAAGTGGACACCTTCATCAGGTTGCCTTTGTAGGCAACTCCGAGGGCGCTGACATTCTGGAGTTCTTCGCAGGTGCGCACGCAACGCTGGCAACGTATGCAACGGCTGTCGTCCTTGATGATCGCCGTATTGAACATGTCGATCGTATATTTTCTGTCGGGAACCAGATCGAGGAAGAGGTGGTCGCCGGTGAGCATCTGGGAGGCGAGTCCCTGCAGTTCGCAAAGCCCGTTTTTATAGCACTTGGTGCAATCGGCGTTGTGTTCTGAAAGAAGGAGTTCGACAATGTGCTTGCGGGCCATCCTGACTTTCATGCTGTTGGTATGGATGATCATACCCTCGGCGGCCGGTGTGGCGCATGATGCAATCAGGTTACGCACTTTTTCCTGCTCTACCACGCACACACGGCAGTTCCCGGCCACGCAAAGGTCTTCATGGTAACACAGGGTGGGGATGTGGATATTGAGTTTACGGGCGGCTTCGAGAATCGTTGTTCCCTCGTCCACTGCAATATCTATCCCGTCAATGTTCAGCTTTATTGTTTTGGACATATCGTCGGGTTGAGTTTTCAGGTTAATAACTGGATTAATAGATCATTTCTTCTTTGAAGTTGTTGACGATGGAGGAGAATGAGTTGGCGACGGACTGGCCAAGGCCGCATTTTGCCGTGATCTTCATGCTCTCGCTCAGCTTCATCAGCTGTTCGAGATAGAGGGCCTTCTTCTCGCCTTTTTTCACTGCCACGATCCCTTTGAGAAGCTGCTGGCAGCCTACGCGGCACGGGGTGCACTGCCCGCATGATTCTTCTTCAAAGAATTCGAGATAGTTGTGGAGCACGTTGTACATGGACCGCGAGCTGTTAAAGATCATCATGGATCCTCCGGTCGGGACGCCTTCGAAACCGATCACGGTATCTTTGAATTTCTTGCGGGGCACGCAAAAGCCGGAAGCGCCTCCCACCTGGACGGCTTTTGTATCGCCGTCGCCGAATTCATCCACAAACCGGTCGAGGGTCATGCCCAGTTCCAGTTCATAAATGCCGGGGATTGGGGTGTCGCCGGAAACTGAGAAGACCTTTGATCCGCGGGAGTCCTGTGTTCCGAGTTTTTTGTATTGGTCAGGGCCGAGGCGCATGATCATCAGGACGTTGACGAAGGTTTCCACATTGTTGATCACCGTGGGTTTTTTCATGAAGCCGCTGGTGGTCGGGTAGGGGGGCTTGTTACGGGGCTCGCCGCGTCCGCCTTCCATGGATTCGAACAGGGCGCTTTCCTCGCCGCAGATATAGGCGCCTGAGCCCATCTTGATCTCGATGGTGAAGTCATGGCCAAGTTCCCGGGCATGTTCATGGTATGCTTCGAGTTCTTTTTTCAGCGCCGGCACCATGAATTTATACTCACCACGGAGGTACATATATCCCTTTTTTGCGCCGATCACTTTACCGCAAATGGCCATCCCGGAGAAAACCTTCCGGGGAACCCGGTAGAGGATCTCCCGGTCTTTGAAGGTTCCCGGCTCTCCTTCATCGGCATTACAGACGACGTATTTTTCATCGCCGGGGGTCTCCGCTGTGAATTTCCATTTCATGGAAGTAGGGAAGCCAGCGCCTCCGCGGCCGCGAAGGCCTGATTCCAGCAGATCTTTCAGTATATCGTCGTTGCTTCGCTGGAGGGTGGCTTCAAGCACCTTGTATTTCTCATTGGAATACTCCCCGAAGATCAGGTCAACTCTTTTTAGGGTTTGTTCTGACATGGCAGGTTCTCCTTTTCAGTTATAATTATTTATTGATATACTCACTGATAATATCGTGGACTTTCTCGGTGGTGAGCCCGCTGTAAGGGATATCGTTGATCAGCATCGCGGGTCCCTCGTGGCACCAACCGAGGCAATTGGTCTCCAGCAGGGTGAACTTCTTGTTCGGGGTGGTTTCGCCGACCTTGATTTTCAGCATGTCTTCCAGCGCCTGGATGATGGTCTTTTTCCCGTGCATGTCGCAGGTTATCGTTTTGCATACGCGGATGACAAACTGCCCACGCGGTTTGGTGTCAAGGAAGGAATAGAAGGTGGCCGTCCCGTAAACCTGGGCGGCCGAAAGATCAAGTTCCTTGGCAATTTCTGTCATGTCCTGGTCGGAAATGAAATTATTCCGCTCGACGATTCCCTGCAGAATAGGCATCAGGCTCGACCTGCTCCTGCCATGAATATCCACCAGTTCATTGATGTAGTTGATTGAAGTCGGTGTCATGTTGTTGAAATTTAGGTGTTTAGAAAAAATAAAAAACAATCGGTTCAACTTTTGCAAAATTACCATTTCTTTGTTAATAAACTAACAATGGAATGAAAAATCCCGAAAAACCCACAATTTTAACTCTATCTAAATAACAACAGCGATGATCATCCGGCAGAATATATTTTTTTTTCACGTCGTTTACTTGTTAATTTGCTAACAAGGATTTATTAATTTTACGGTGCAACTGAATTTCATATGAAAACGATAAACTATCGGAAGCTGCTTCAATGGATTCTTTGGCTTATAGCCATTCATTCGATCTGTTTCGGCCTGGCGCTCATTGTATTGCCAATCAGTTTCATCGAGCTGTTCGGGTTTCAGCTTTCTGAGAAGTTCTTCGCCGTGCAGGGCGGGGTGTTCCACATTATCATCAGCACGTCATACATCATGGCAGCCCTGAAGCCGGAAAGTTCCGGAAAACTCATTTTTTTATCCTGCTTCACGAAATTTTCGGCGGCTGTTTTTCTTTTCTCCTACTATTTCTTTGAAAAGCAGATTTTCATGGTCTTCTTTTCGGGGGTGGGCGATCTCCTCATGGGGGTTGCCATCCTGTTTTGCTACAAGCTTTATCGGAGATATGGTGATCCTCCCGGCGTAACACATTCTGTATGAGCGCAACACAACCATCCATCCTCCTTACCGGTGCATCAGGCTTCATCGGAAGGTATTTCCTCGATTTCATCAAGGATCATTATACGGTGTTTGCCATTGCCAGAAGATCGGCAAGAGAGGCCAATATTCCTGACCATCCCAACATCAACTGGATCCAGTGGGACATCTCCTATGCCTGGCAGATTGAAGAGGTAACTGCTTTTATTCAGAAGAAAGGCGGGGCGGATTTCCTTTTACACTTTGCGGCATTCTATGATTTCAATTACACGGACGATGCCGCCTATAAACGGACCAATATCGAGGGAACGAAGAATATAATCGAAGTTGCCCGTATATTGAAGGTTAAGCGGTTCCTTTTTTCCAGTTCGCTGGCTGCCAGTAATTTTCCTCCTCCGGGTAAATCCATCAGCGAAAAATCGGAGGTGGATGCCAATTATGCCTATGCCAAAACGAAGAAGGCAGGTGAAATGATGCTCCGGGAACTTTCAAAAGACATTCCCGCCACGGTCATCCGGTTTGCTGCCGTATTCAGCGACTGGTGCGAATATCCTCCGCTTTACAAATTTCTCGGGACCTGGCTTTCGAAAGGGTACGATTCAAAGATGCTGGGAGGGAAAGGAAACTCAGCCGTCCCGTACATCCATATCCACGATCTGGCCAGGCTGCTGCAAACAATCCTTCATAAGAGTCACCATCTTCCATCTTTTGCGATCTACGCGGCCAGTCCTGACGGCAGTACATCCCATAAAGAACTGTTCGAAATTGCCACAAAGGACTATTTCGGAACACCTGTAAAGCCGATCTTCATTCCAAAATTACTGGCTTATCCCGGGATTGCAGCCAGGATCATGTTGGGTAAACTGGGATTCACGCCTCCGTCATTCGAACGCTTCTGGATGCTCAAGTACCTCGATCTCCGGCTTGACACAGATTCATCCTTCACCCGGAAGGCACTGGAGTGGGAGCCCCTGCCCAGGTTGCACATCTCCCGGAGGCTCCTGTTCCTGCTTGCCAGGATGAAGAGCAACCCGATGGAGTGGGAGATGAAGAATGAGGCCGCGCTAAAGCATATCTCCTTCAGGACCAACCTTATGATCTATGAACTTCTGATCACCAGGAAGGAGCAGATGCTTGCGGATATTTCAATGACCATCATGTCGAACCGTTACACGGATATCCTGCCCCACTACCAGCAAATGGAGGTCACCGAGCTGAGCCTCCTGCTCCATACGCTTTACAGCGTGCTGGCGTCAACCATCCTGAACGCCGAACGCAGCCTGATGATCAACTACATCGACGATATTGCAGTCCCCAGGTTCTCCGAAGGATTCACCGCCGGCGAAGTATCAAAGCTGCTTTCGCTGGTCGGCGAGATCATTACGGCGCAACTGCAACATACGGGGATTCAACCTTTTTCACGACAGGACCTGTACGACCATATCTCCATCCCGATCCAGTTGGCGCAGGATGAGATCGAAGAAAAGTACGAGATGTACCTCCGGACGGAGAGGGATATCTCATCCCGCAGGATGGTCAGGTTCATGATGGATGGGATGCAATTCCAGGTAGAAGAGGATACCTCTATCCTGGATGCCGCACGTTCCAACAACATCCACATACCCACCCTGTGTTATCACAAGGACCTGAAGATCGCAGGGAATTGCCGTGTTTGTCTGGTCGAGCTCGAAGGCGCTAAACAACTGGTTGCTTCCTGCGCAACGCCGGTGGAGGAAGGGATGGTTATTCATACCAGCAGCCTGAAAGTCCGTACCGCCCGCAGGGTCATGCTCGAGCTTCTCCTTTCCGAGCATTTTACCGATTGCACCAACTGTTATAAAAACGGTAAATGCGAATTGCAATCGCTGGCCTCGGAGTTCAAGATCATCAATCCGTCATACATTAACCTGCATAAGGAGGAGAAAGCCACACTTGATGTCATCTCCCCGGCGATCATCAAGGATGACCGGAAATGTATCCGCTGCCAGCGTTGTGTCAGGACCTGTTCAGAGATACAGGGAGTAAGCGCGGTTTGGGTCGCCCACAAGGGAGGGGAGATGAAGATATCCACCTATATGGGGAAATCTCTTTTCGAGGTCTTCTGCACCAACTGCGGGCAGTGCATTGACCGTTGCCCTACAGGCGCTCTTGTTGAAAAGAACTACATCGAGGAGGTATGGAGCGCCATCTGGAACAAGGACAAACATGTGATCGTGCAGACTGCTCCGGCCGTGAGGGTGGCCATCGGCGAGGACCTTGGGATTGAGCCGGGCAAGCGGGTGACGGGCAAGCTTGTGACAGCGTTGCGCAGGCTTGGCTTCGATACGGTGCTGGATACGGCTTTTTCTGCTGATATCACGACCATTGAAGAGAGCGCAGAACTCCTTGACCGTATCCACCGGAGGTTCAAACAGGGCGACCTGTCGGTGAAACTACCTATGATCACCTCCTGTTCGCCGGCCTGGATCAAGTTCGTTGAGCATGGTTTCCCTGACCTTCTTCATCATCTGTCGTCGTGCAAGTCGCCCCAGCAGATGTTCGGTGCGCTGGCGAAGACCTATTATGCGAAGTCACACGGGCTTAAACCGGAAAATATTGTCACGGTTTCCATCATGCCGTGCACGGCGAAGAAGTTCGAAGCCGACCGCCCGGAGATGCGGTCAAGCGGGTTCAAGGATGTAGATTATGTCCTGACCACAAGGGAACTGGCCATCATGATCGTTCAGGCCGGGATCGATTTCCGGTCGCTTCCCAACGATCATTATGATACGATGATGGGCAAGGCATCGGGATCGGGCGTCATCTACGGCGCCACGGGCGGTGTGATGGAATCCGCTCTCCGCACGCTTTACGAAAAGGCGACCGGAAGGGATGTGCCCTTTGAAAATCTGATCATTCATCCCGCGCGTGGGATGGAGGGGATCAAAGAGATCAACCTGAAGATCGGCGATTGCCTTGATGAATGGTCCTTCCTGAACGGGGTGGAACTTCACCTCGCGGTGGCGCACGGTCTCGCCAATGCAAGGACCATTCTTGAGGAGCTCCGGAATGGCAATTCCCGGTATCATTTCATCGAGATCATGGCCTGTCCCGGTGGATGCCTGGGTGGCGGCGGACAACCCATCCCGACCAATCCCGAGATCAGGCTGAAGAGGATCCAGGCGCTTTATGCTGAGGAGATGGGCATGGAACTCAGGAAAGCGCAAGATAATCCCGAAGCGGTCAAGGTTTACCAGGATTTCCTGGGAAGCCCCCTGAGCGAATTATCGGAGAGCCTGCTCCACACCCATTATACCTGGAGAAAATTTT
>Ga0208828_1001025_pt1 | contig 11297 bp, 4 predicted proteins | sample Kivu_160m_FD_185487 | JGI IMG/M metagenome (GOLD analysis project Ga0208828, IMG submission 185487) | Freshwater microbial communities from Lake Kivu, Western Province, Rwanda to study Microbial Dark Matter (Phase II) - Kivu_160m (SPAdes)... | ecosystem: Environmental > Aquatic > Freshwater >... | reverse complement strand
ACCGTCCTGTTATTGAATACCTGCCTGAAATAGTAAAGCCCCGTAGAAGTTTTTCATTACACAATGTTAATAATTCCTTAATAAAAATCACGGAATTATTCGCATATTTGTAGTTTCCGTCGGTCGGAAGTCCCGCCGGATAGGAAAGGTATGCCAAAATATTAAAAACCAGGATTATGAAAGTTTTTACGCTGCGGATCATGATGCTTGCCGCCCTGTCCCTGTTCTGCTTTTCCAGAGCGGGATTGAGCCAGGCGATCCTTTACGAGGAGTTTAACTACACGCCGCCCGCCAATATCGGCGGCAACGGCGCAGCCGGCTCTGCCAACAACAACTGGACGACCCACAGCGTCTCCTCCGGGCAGACGACCACCATCGACGTCGTCAGCGGAAACCTCTCCTATACCGGCCTCACCCCGCCCGCCGGATATAAGGTATCGATGTTCGGAGCCAACAACACGATGTCAAGGGATGTGAACCGGGGCTTTAGCTCGACCGATAATGCGCTCTATTTTTCCGTACTGCTGAACCTCGTTGACAATTCAGGGATCACGACAACGGGAGATTATTTCATGCATTTCGGCGCCACTTCCGGCACCTCCGTGACCATCTTCGGCGGAAGGCTGGGAGCGAAGCAGGTCAATGGCGGAACGAATTACCGGTTCATGATCGCGAACACCTCCGGCGGAACGGTGATCTTTACCGAATTCCCGCTGGATTGCAACTTCGGAACGACTTACCTGGTCGTGGTGAAGTACGACAAAAGCGCTGCCCCGACCATGGCCAGCCTGTGGGTGAACCCAGCCAGCCTGGGAGGATCCGAACCTGCCGGGGCGGTCACTAACAACAGCGGGACGAGTCCATTTGCCACTTTCGCCTCCATATGCCTCCGGAACAATGCCACCACCCCCAAGGTCGAGATTGATGAGATCAGGGTCGGCGCCTCCTGGGCCTCCGTCACCCCTACAGGCGGCGTATCATCCCTTACAGTGGCACCCAACGCCCTCACCGGTTTCAAGTATGATCTCGGCGCGGGACCTTCGACATCGCAGTCCTACAACCTGAGCGGAACCAGCCTGGATCCGCCGGCAGGAAACATTACGGTCACCGGTTCGGCAAGTTTCGAGGTTTCTGCCGATAATACAACCTTTACCGGTTCGGTATCCATCCCTTACGCGGGGGGTAACCTTGCCGCAACCCCGCTGCACGTCCGGATGAAAGCAGGCCTGGCGCTGGGCAGCTACGGACCGGAGGCCGTCGCCAACGCAGGCGGCGGCGCATCGGCCCAAACCGTGAACTGCTCCGGCACTGTCGTTAAGCCCGAGCCGACCAACCATGTCACAGGTTTTGCCGCGGCAACCGGCACGCCCTCCTACAGCACCCTCGTCACTACCTGGACGGACGCAACAGGTGCAACGGTTCCTGACGGATACCTGGTCAAGGGAAGCCCTGCCGGGTATGCTTCCATTACCGACCCGGTCGACGGGACTCCTGAAGCGGATGCCCTGCTCGTGAAAAATATCGTACCGGCAGCCCAGACTGCTTCATTTATCAACCTGGCCGATAACACGCCTTATTATTTCAAGATCTATCCGTTCACCAATTCAGGGACCTCCATCAACTACAAGACTTCCATACCTGTTCCCCAGGCGACGGCCGCTACCACTGTCAGCCCGGCCATCATCTATAACTGGATCGGGGCCGACGGCGCGGCATGGAACGTTTCCACCAACTGGAACCCTGTCAGGCCCGGACCTTCCCAGTTCGACGTCCTCATCTTCAGCGGGGGAGGAACCAAAACCGTCACCGCCGTGCCTGCCGAGACCATCGGAAAGATCATCCTTTCCGGCAATACGACGATCAACCTGCAAAGTACGGCCGCCGCAGTGGTCACCCTTACCGGGCTGACCGGCCCCGACCTCGACGTTCCTGCCGGCTGCGCCCTGAACATGAATGCCCCCAACGCCATCACCCTCGCCCTCGGCGCCATGTGTACGGCATCCATCAGCGGCAGCATCACCTTTTCCTCAACTGTGAATACACCGCACCGGCTTACCGGCGCCGATGCAGGGTCCATTGTTTTCCACAGCGGAGGCAGCTTTACAGGGGGACCGTTCTTCCAGGGCAACGCTTTCGGCGGGGTGACCGCCGGATCGGTCCTCTTTGAAGCCGGATCGGTGTACATCCATTTCGCGGGGAGCAATCCTTTCGTGAATAACCCGCCCAACAGCATTGCCGTATTTCAGACCGGGAGCCTTTACAAGCTGACCGGAACCGCCGTGCCATCCTTCTCGGGAAAGATCTACGCGAACTTCGAAATGGATGCGCCCGGGGTCACCACCACGACCACGGGAAGCAACCCGGTGGCCATGGACAACCTCACCATTACCAACGGCACGCTTAATTTCAACATGACCGGGACGCCGGGTCATACCATTAAAGGCAATATCAGCGTAGCTGCCGGAGCCATATTGAATTTCAACCCCTCCTCTGCCGGAACGGTGCTGTTCGGCGGGACGGCCGTTCAGGAGATTTCAGGAACCGGAACCATTTCCAACGGAGCCAATTCCACCCTTGACCTGTCCAATGCCGCCGGCCTCAGCCTCGGGACAACGGTCGCCATCGGCGGTCAACTGAACCTGACCAATGGCCTGGTTTACCTGGGTGCAGCCAACCTGGTACTCACCGAAGCTGCGACCCTGGCAGGCGCCTTCTCGGCAACGAAAATGATCGTGGCCACCGGTTCAGGACAACTCCGGAAGATGTTCAACGCCCCGGGAACCTATACCTATCCGGTAGGGGATACTACGGCCACCGACGAATATTCGCCGGTCACCCTGAACTTTACGGCGGGTACTTTCGCAACCGGCAGCTATGCCGGCGTCAACCTGGTCAATGCCAAATACCCGGGGGACCCGAACACCGGCAACTACCTGAAGCGTTACTGGACACTCAGCCAGTCGGGGATCACGGGGTTCACCTGCAACGCCACATTTCAGTATGTGACGGCCGATATCAACGGCGCCGAAAGTCAGATCTACTGCTTGCGGGTGTTGCCGCTGCCTTTCACTCTTTACAGCGTTGCGAATACCTCGCTGCACCAGCTCCCCGCCAACGGGCTGACAGAATTCGGGACCTATACCGGATCGTCCCCATCGGCTCCCGTGGTCATCACCTCCATGGTGACCAACATCGTACATAATGCCGCTACCGGGGGGGGGGATGTTACATCCGATGGCGGCAGAACGATAACCGCCAGGGGCGTTTGCTGGGGAACCTCCACCAACCCGACCATCTCGGGTAATCATACCACCGAACCCGGCACCACGGGCCCATTCACAAGCAATATCACCGGCCTGAACCCACAGACGACCTATTACGTAAGAGCTTATGCCACCAACTCGATCGGCACCAGCTATGGTACCCAGGTCTCCTTCACCACCCAATGTGAACCTTTCCCGCCGGCCATTGATTTCAGCGCCGACCAGGTGAACATCATGGTGGGCGACAGCATCAATTTCCAAGACCTGTCGCTCTACTGCCCCACCTACTGGAAATGGTCGTTCGTAGGTGGCGAGCCTTACATGAGCAACGCCCAGAATCCCACCTGGATCCGGTACAATTACCCGGGCGTCTTCAATGTCTGCCTCGATGCCAGCAACAGTTGGGGCTATGAATCCGTCTGCAAGGAAGGATATATCAGGGTCACCGCTCCACCCGTGCCGGTGAACTCCAAAATCGTCATCACCGAGATCATGTACAATCCCCCCGAATCGGGCGTAGATACGCTTGAATTCATCGAGATCTACAACAACGATACGGCCGCAGTCAACCTGCAGAATTTCCATTTCAGCCTGGGCGTGGTGTTCACTTTTCCGGACATGACCCTGCCGCCCCATTCCTATCTGGTGGTTTCGGTCGACAGCGCAGTTTTTCACCGTACTTTCGGGGTACACTCCCTGCAGTGGGAGGCCGGCAACCTGAACAACGGCGGGGAAGCCCTCGTCATTCATGATCCTCAGGGTTTTACAGCCGATTCGGTCTTTTTCGACGATGTATCCCCGTGGGACCCGCTGGCCGACGGCCACGGGCCTTCGCTCGAGCTCTGCGATCCCAATGCCGACAACAACATAGGATCGAACTGGCGCGCTGCTGTTGAATTCGCCGCGATCAATGCGGCAGGCGACACCATTTGGGCGACCCCGGGCGCCGGTTGCTCCGTGCTTCCCGTGGCCAATTTCATTGCCAGCGACTCGACCATCCTGCAATATGAATACGTCACCTTTACCGATCTCTCTACCGGCAACGCCACTGCCTGGGAATGGACCTTCCAGGGCGGTACACCGGTTGAATATTCGGGCCAGACCCCGCCCCCGGTGCAATATACCAGCATGGGATCCTTCGATGTCACCCTGAAGGTGACCAATGCGGTCGGACAAAATACCCTGGTCAAGCCCGGATATATCGTGGTCGGCACCTCAGGCATGGAATCCCGCCGGGGTAGCGAGGGGATCAGGATTTTCCCAAACCCGAACAGCGGGCTCTTCACCCTGGAGCTGCCATGGAGCGAGAGCGCCCTGGTCCGGATCCTGGATCAACTTGGTCGGGTGATTTTTGAACAGGAAACGACCCAACATTCTGATATACTCAATCCCCCAGGCCTGACTTCCGGTGTTTACTTCGTGAAAGCCACCGGCAGCAGTTCCGGCGAAACAAGATCAACAAAGCTAATCATTCAATAATTAAAAATCAAACCCATGAAAAAACTATTTACCGCATTCACACTCATTGTGACCCTGCTCTCCGTGTCCATTGCATTTGGTCAGGGTCTGGAGAATTTCAACAACTACCCGGAAACGACCAATGCTTACCATGACGGAACATTCACAGGCCAGGATGGCTCTACATGGACATATAAGCAGTGCCGGGGCGATTCCGCGATCGTGGCCCCCTCGCCCACTCTGGGGAAGGGAAGAACACCCACTGCCGAAATTTACTCCGGAACGATCTCCGGCGGCTGCGGGACGCTCAGCTTTGATTTCAAGCAGGTGTTCACAACCAGCGTAAAAATGGATGTTTTTGTCAACGGCCTTCTGGTTTTCACTGCCACCACCGGCACCGGCGAGCAGGGCGTGGTTAAAAATTCCGGGCCAATCACAGTCAATGCCTCCGGCGATTTTACCCTCGATTTTAAGCAGCAGTCCAACACTTCCGGACAGATCTGCATCGACAACATCGCGTGGACGTCATATGGAGGAGGCCCCCTTCCTGAGCCTACCAACTATCCGACGATGTTCACCGCGACCCCGTCACCCTTTACAATCAATCTTACTTGGGTTGACGCCACAGGGACACAGCTTCCGACAGCCTACCTGCTCCTTGGCAGCGACGAAGACAATATTGATCTGCCGGTTGACGGGGTGCCCGAGCCCAACGACCCCGACCTGAGCGACGGAACCGCTGCCGTGTCGGTGTTTCCCGGGACGCAAGCCTACCAGTTCACAAACCTCCAGAGCAACGTTCATTATTTCTTCAAGATTTTCCCTTATACCAATACCGGGTCAAGCATCAACTACAAGACCGACGGGACACCGCCGGCCGCCAGCGCCACAACACCGAACGTGACCATCATCAACTACGAAAATTTCAACACCGGCACGCTCGGAACCTGGAAGCAATACAACGTGTCGGGTGACAGTATCTGGAGGATTGATATGATCCACGGTGTGGGAGGTTCTCCGTGTGCCAGGGTTTCAGGATATTCCTCGACGAATATGCAGGCAAACGAGGACTGGCTCATCTCCCCTGCGATGAACTTTAACCTGTACACGCAGGAGACCTTCACTTTTCAGACGGCCAAGAACTACACCGGCCCCGACCTCGAAGTCAAGATCTCGGGAAATTATGACGGCGCCGGAAACCCGAACAACTTCACCTGGACTCCGCTCACCGGTACCCTGAGCGCCGGGGGATGGGTCTGGACCCCTTCGGGCCCGATCGACGTATCAGGCACGAGCAGCAATGCGGTTTACATCGCCTTCAAATTCACCAGCACGGCAACCGAATCAGCCACCTGGGAGGTGGATGAGATCCTTACAACGGGAATATTGATCGTCGGGGTCCCCGAAACCGGCGCCGGGATTAGCAGCTTCAGCATCCTTCCGAACCCCTCCGATGGAAAGTTCAGACTGGTGTTTGGGGATAACGCCGTGAAGGACGTACGGATCCTGTCGGTGGTCGGACGTGAGGTCTATTCCGCCAGCACTGCAGGCGCCACATGGACGGTCAGCCTGCCGGAGCTTCCGTCGGGAGTCTATTTTGTCCGGGTGAATCAGGCCGGTTCCGCCAATGCAGAAGTGAAAAAACTGATCATCAGGTAGTATAGATAATAAAAAATACGCAAAGAAAGCTGAAAAAAATCATGGATCCTTTGCGTCTTTGCGTCTTTGCGGTGAAGAAAAAGCAGGCAACCTGGAGACAGGTCCTGCTTTTTCTTTTCCTCTATCCGGCTGTGACAGCTTATTCACAGAACAGTTCGCCTGGCGGCGCCGCAGATCAACCCCTGCGCATCGAGATCCCTGCCCGCTCGGCCAATGAAACCTACCGGATCCTGCCCTGCGGCAAAAGTGGAGCCATCCTGTTCTACCGGAGCCTGGAAGGGGTTGGCGACAACGGGGTAAAATGGTATTTCAGCTGTTATGATACAAACCTCCGGCAGTCGTGGGTGAAGGGCATCCCCCTTGTCAGCGACCATGATTACCGGTTCCACCACCAGGGAAAAGACACGCTTGCCCTGCTGTTCGTGCATACAGGAAAGACAAAGGGGACTGAAAACACCTTTGAGATCCTCCGGATCGTCCTGAAGAGCGGAACCATGATCCTCAACAAAGGGGTATTGGAAGATAATGCCGTGGTCGTCGCTTTCGGGATCAGAAAGGACCGGGCCTGGCTCGGGGTCAACTCGGCCGGGCGACCGGGTAAGATCGTCAACCTGTCGCTGAAAAAAGGGATCGTCCGAACTGCAGCGTTAGGATACGGTGACCAGATCTCGGTTCTCTGGATGAGCCCCGACAGCTCCTCCCATACTGCTACGGCACTGGTAGGCAGACAGATGTCGAAAAAGCTTACCGAATATTTTCTCGCTACTTATGACACTGCCGGTGCGATCAGGCTGGAGCTCCCGGTGGGTAAGGCTGCCGAAGGATTCACCCTGACCGACGCGAGGGTTGTCAGTACTGAGAATGGCGGCAAACTGTTGCTGGGGTGTTACGGACAGGATGTTTCCGGCTCCCGGAAAAAGAACCTGCCGGTCGAGGAAACCACGGGACTCTACGCCGGCGCTTCTGAGATGATCCACCAGCAGCCCCTGAACCTCTACAATTTTTTGGAATTACAATCTGCCGGTTCGGTAATCGGAGAACAGGATATCCTGAACCTGAAAAAGAAAGCGCTGAAGAAGAAAAAGCCCTTGTCGGAATATTCCCTCGATTATGCCGTACTGCTTCATGACATCCTGGAGTTTAACGGGCAATACCTGCTCACCGCCGAATTATTTACACCCCAATATCACACGGAGAGCTTCACCGATTTCGATTTCTACGGAAGGCCCTTCACCAACAGTTACTCTGTTTTCGACGGTTACCGGTTTTTCAGTGCGATTCTCGCGGGATTTGACCGTCAGGGTAAACTGTTGTGGGACAACCAGATCGAGATCAGGAACCTTCTCACATTCGATCTGACCCCCAAAGTAGTTCTCTTCCCGTCGGGAAGAGATATCGTGCTCTGTTACATCAGCGACGGAAAGATCGCATCCAAGATCATCCGGGAAAACGAAGTAGTGGAGAAGCTGGATTTTTCCATGCCCGATCTGTTGAATCCCGGGGACAAGCTGGTATCCGAATCAAAATGCGCGATGGTCCACTGGTATGGCAACTACTTCCTGAGTTTCGGCTACCAGGAGATAAAAAACCTGGCCATCTCTTCCGATAAGCGGTTCGTCTATTATTTTAACAAGCTGAGGTTTGACAAGTGACCCGGGCGGTCATTTTGTCACGATGAACAACTTGTTGTCGCAGTACAGGACCATGAAGGTTGTGTCCTTGTGATACTGGGGGCCGTCGATGGTAAGTGTATAAGGCTGGTTGCCCGGAAGCGAGAACGGAAAGGTGTAGTCCTTGTTGATGCTTTCCGTGTGGTGCGTTTGTGTCACCTTGACAGTGATCGTTGAATCAAGCTTGTTTTCAACATTCAGGATCCCGTATCCGTCGCAGGGATCTGCCGCTTCCTTTTTTTTGCAGGAGGAGTTGAGGAATGCGCTTATAAGAAGGAAGAAAGCGATGACAAAGAGTGATCTTTTCATGGGATGTGGGATTGTTAGTTGCAAAAATACGAGGATTCGGCCAATTTCATAACACTATACCGATTTTTTCTTGCCGGTATGACATTTTCAGCGATTTACACCCTAAGACAAAATAAATACTGTTATGGTTGTCTTTTCCTGACCTTTTTATCCGATTATTTGTTATTTTTGTTGATCCGGGGATGCTGTGGTTTTTTTTCTGTATGAAATCTTCCCTTACAGGCAACTTTTGGAATGAAACTTTTGTCGTACATTCAAGTATAAAATATCTGAGGATAAAACTCGCAAACCACGTTCATATGTCTCATCGCTTTCTTCGCTGCATTTTCTTGTCACTATTGCTGATCTTGGCAGCGTTACCGCTACGGGCCCAGGATTGTCCCGACACCCAGCCCGTCATCACCGGGGCCGACATTGCCTGTGACCAGAACTCAACGATGACATACTCCTATTCAACACCGGCCACGATCGGCTCACCCACTCATTCCTACCTGTGGGAGATCACCCCGGTCACGGGCTGGACAATTGTGGGACCCTCCAATCAGAACACGGTACAGGTGAGATGGCTGTCCACCGGCGCCTATACGCTCAAAGTGACCGAATGGAATAACGGATTCATGCCCTGCAACGGTGTATCGGTTACCAAGACCATCACGGTCAAACCCCTTCTTCACGCCTATTTTTATTATGAATTCGATCCCACCGGCGGCTGCTTTTACAATAAGGTCAATTTCAATGGCGATGTATCGGTTCATGCCGATCCGAACATCACCTATACCTGGGATTTTGGCGACGGCACTCCTGTGATACCGGGGCTCTCCATCCAGCAGCATACCTTCCCGGCCATCTCCGGCGTTACTTATACGGTGATCCTCACCATTACGAATTCTGCAGGGGCAACGGATCAAATCACCGATTACGTGTATGTCAACCCCGACCAATACAAACCGGTGGCCACCTTCACCAACTCAGCCCAACCTGAACCCGCGAACTGCCTTTATAACCCGGTTTCCTTCGATGCATCCGCCTCCCTCCCGAAACCTCCGACCAATCCGGAGACCATCACTATCCTCTATTATGAATGGGATTTCGGCGATCCGGGAAGCGGTTCGGCGAACCAGGTGAATTCGGGCACCAACCCGCTTGTCACCCACGTTTTTCATGATTTCGGCGCCCACACGGTCACCCTGACAGTCACCAATTCCAAATACTGCACGCATTCGTACACCAGGGATATTTTCATCGACAATACCATCCCGATCGCAAATTTCACCAACTCGCTGGCATGCCTCGGGGAGGCGACTACTTTCACCAGCATTTCTTCGACGCCGGTCGGGGCGATCAACCAACTGGAATGGATCTTCGGGGACGGCCTCTCCTATACTGGAACCGATCCCACGGAGATCGTGAGCCACACTTATAACGACCTGGGCACCTACCAGGCTAAACTCCGCGTGACCAACACCAACGGCTGCATCTCGGAATATTTCACCAGACAGGTTTCGGTCAATCCTTCACCCATGGCCAGCTTCCTCGTAGGGATCGCCTGCCTCGGCGACCCGGTCGCGTTTACCAACACCAGTACGCTGAATGGCGGCAGCCAGGTCACCGGGTTCCTCTGGAACTTCGACGATCCTGCATCCGGCTCCAATACCTCCACAGCCACCAACCCGACCCACCTGTTCAGCGCTGCGGGCAACTACAATGTCTCGCTCACGGCGACCAATGCCGACGGATGCGCCAACACTTTTACGATCAGCCCCCCATTGGTCGTAAGCCCTGTGCCGACAGTCAGTTTCACCTATCAGAACGGCACCGTGAACTGGGAGATCCTCTTCCACCAGACTTTCTCGCCCTCCAGTGTGGGGAACAACCTCGTATGGGATTTTGGTGACGGATATTACGGCTACGGACCGGATCCGACGCACATATACCAGGGGCCGGGCAACTTCCTCGTGACCCTTACGGCGACGGATGGCCTGACCGGTTGCTCCAACAGCTACCAGCAACAGGTGACCATCCTGAGCAACGGCTCGGCATTCTTTACGGCCGACACGCCGAAATGCATCGGCGATACCATGCATTTCACCCCGCAGATACCCGGGGGGAACATCGTTCAGGAGGTCTGGGATTTCGGCGACGGCAACATCGTGACCTACGCGCCGCCCGCGATATTCCCCATCTTCGCGACGCATATCTATACCGCCACCGGCACCTTTGCCGTGACCCGGACCGTCACCTATGTAACGAATTTCTATGTGTCGTTCAGCATCCAGGTGGTGGTTTATCCGAGACCGACCGCCAACTTCACCTGGTCGAACAATGCAAGCTTCCCCAACCAATATGCCTGCGCGAACCAGACCGTCTATTTCACCGACCTTTCCTTCTCGACAACCGGAAATATCATCGACTGGGCCTGGGATTTCGGGGATCCGGGCTCCGGGATCAACAATACTTCGGTGCTTCGGAATCCCTCACATGTCTTCAGCGGCACCAACACAACCTACCATGTCGTTCTGAGGGTTTTCGATAATATCAACAACTGCTCCGATACGATCGGGATGGATGTTTTTGTCGCTCCGCCCGTACCGGTTGATTTCATCTTTACGAACAACACCTGCCTGGATCAGACGGTCAATTTCAACGCCAACCTCGGCGTGATGATACCCGGCAGCATTGCTTCGTGGGACTGGGATTTTGGCGATGGCACCGCACATGTCACGAGCCCGCTCACTGCTTCACACCTCTACGCCGCAGCAGGGAATTACCAGGCGGTTCTTACCGTGACCGACACAAACGGCTGTACGAACTCGATCATCAAGACCGTAAACATAATGCCGAAACCGGTTCCGGCCTTCGTATTTTCTTCACCCAATTGCGATTCGGTGGCGGTCCAGTTCACCAACCAATCCTATGTGCCGGCAGGGTTCCCCGGGTA
>Ga0208828_1001018_pt1 | contig 11328 bp, 11 predicted proteins | sample Kivu_160m_FD_185487 | JGI IMG/M metagenome (GOLD analysis project Ga0208828, IMG submission 185487) | Freshwater microbial communities from Lake Kivu, Western Province, Rwanda to study Microbial Dark Matter (Phase II) - Kivu_160m (SPAdes)... | ecosystem: Environmental > Aquatic > Freshwater >... | reverse complement strand
CACGTCCATCTCATTGCGACCCCGCAGAGAATCGACGCCTTTTCTCGGCCCATTGCCGAAACGCATCGAAAATATACGACGATCATCAACGCCCGAAACGGCTGGCGGGGATATCTATGGCAAGGCCGTTTTTCTTCTTTCCCGATGGATGAACCTTATCTCTATCGAGCCCTTCGCTATGTTGAAAGGAATCCCGTTCGGGCAGGGATCGTCTCAAGGGCGGAAGATTATCCCTGGTCAAGCGCCAGGGCGCATATCGATCATTCGCCGGACCCCCTTCTATCCGATCTGATCCCAAGAAATTTCATTCGGGATTGGAAAAGCTATCTCGAAGAGCCCGACGACGATGAATTTCTTGAAAAAATGAGGAATCATTCAGAAACAGGAAGGCCTTTAGGGGAAACTCCCTTTTTGGAAAGGCTCGAGATCCTGACCGGACGGAAATTTTTAAAGAAAAAGAGGCCGATCTGAGAAATACCGCGATCACAGGGAGAAAAATGGGGACACTTTAATGTGTCCCCCATCTTGTCATTCCGCCAGAGCTATCTTCAGCTCGGCCTTGAGGGCCGGGATGACGGCGAAGAGGTCGCCGACGATCCCGTAATCGGCCGCTTTGAAAATCGGGGCCTCGGAGTCCTTGTTGACGGCGACGATGACCTTGGAGGACGACATCCCGGCCAGGTGCTGGATGGCGCCGCTGATGCCGAAGGCGAAATAGAGGGTCGGGCTGACGGTCTTGCCCGTCTGGCCGACCTGGTGGGCGTGGCCGATCCAGTTCGAGTCGACGGCCGAGCGGGAGGCCCCGACCGCGGCCCGGGGAAGGACCGCCGCCAGCTCCTCGAGAAGGGCGAAATTCTCGGGTCCCTTCATCCCCCGGCCGCCGGAGACGATGATGTCGGCCTCGGCGACGTCGAGGGTTTCGCCCTTTTCGCGGAGGATTTCGGCGACCTGCCCCTTGACCGCCCCGTCCGGAAGGGCGACGGCCTTGCGGACGGCTTCGCCCGCCCGGGGCTCCGGAGCGAGGAGGGAAAAGACGTTGGGCCGGAGGGTCGCTACGGCCGGCGCGGACTTGAGGGTGAAGGTCAGGAAGGCCTTGCCGGCGTAGATCGGCCGGGTGAAGACGAGACTCCCGTCCCGGATTTCGACCTTCGTGCAGTCGGAGGCGAGCGAGACGCCCAGCCTGGCGGCCAGGCGCGGGGCCAGTTCCCGGCCCATGGCCGTCCCGGGAAGGAAGACCGCTTTCGGGGAGGTCTCCCGGACCAGTTCGGCCAGGGCGAGGGCGAAACCCTGGGCGGAATAGGCGGCCAGGGCGGGGGCCTCGAGATGGAAGACGGTGGACGGCCCGTATTTGAACAGATCGGCGGCCGCCTCGCCGCCGGCCGGTCCGACGAGGACCGCCGCGGCGGGGAGGCCCATCTCGCCGGCCTTTCGTTTGGCCTCGGAGAAGGCTTCGAGGGAGCTTTTCTTGACCTTGCCGTCGCGCGTTTCGATGAACGTCAGGATCATGGCCGGCCTCCTTAGATGACCTTGGCTTCGTTGCGGAGGAGGGCGACGAGGGCCGCCGCGGCTTCCTCGGGAGTACCGGGGACGATCTTTCCCGCCTTCTTGGCCGCCGGCGCCTCGAGAGAGACGACCTCGACCTGGGGCGCCGTCTCCTCGGGGGCGAGCCCGAGGTCGGCCACGGGGATGACCGGGATCGTTTTCTTCTTGGCGGCCATGATGCCCTTCAGCGTCTCGTAGCGCGGCTCGTTCAGCCCCTTCTGGGCCGAGACGACGGCCGGGAGGGCGAAGGCGACTTTCTCGACCGCCCCCTCGATTTCCCGGAGGGCCGTCCCCGAGGCGCCGTCGATCTCGAGCTTCGTCACGACGCTGGCCTGGGGAAGGCCGAGGAACTCGGCGGCCATGGACGGGACGGCGGAGTTGTCCGCCCCGACCGACATCCGGCCGAAGAGGAGGAGGTCGGCGTCGGGATGCTTCGTCTTGACGTATTGGGCGATGACCCGCGCCGTCCGGAGGGGGTCATAGGTTTCCTTGAGGCCGTCCTTGAGGAGGACGGCTTCGTCGGCCCCCATGGCCAGGGCCTTGCGGAGGACAGCCACGGCCTCGTCCGGCCCGACCGAGACGATTGTCACCCGGCCGCCCTTCGCCTCTCGGAGCCGGAGGGCTTCTTCGACGGCGTACTCGTCGTTGGGGCTGATGACGAAATTCAGCCCGTCCTCGGCCACGGCCTTCGTTTCGTGGTTGATCCGGATCTTGGATTCCGTGTCCGGCACGCGCTTGACGAAGACGAGGATGTTCATGACGCCTCCTTAAGATAAAGGTCAAAGGCCGTCGAAGCGACGCAGGAGCAGCGAGCCGTTCGTCCCCCCGAAGCCGAAGGAATTCGAGAGGGCATAGACGATCTCGGCCGGACGGGCGGCGTTGGGGACGTAGTCGAGGTCGCAAGCCGGGTCGGGGACCTCTTGGTTGATCGTCGGCGTCATCGTCTGGTGCCTGAGGCAGAGGGCCGTGATCGCCGTCTCGACGCCGCCCGCGGCGCCGAGGAGATGGCCCGTCATCGATTTCGTCGAGCTGATCCCCAGGCGGCGGGCATGTTCGCCGAAGACGGTCTTCATGGCCGCCGTCTCGATCTTGTCGTTGAGGGGCGTGGAGGTCCCGTGGGCGTTGACATACTGGACGACGGTCGGCGGAACGCCGGCGTCGTTGAGCGCCCGGCGCATGACCCGGATGGCCCCGTCGCCGTCCTCGGCCGGGGCGGCGACATGATAGGCATCGCCGCTCATCCCGTAGCCGACGACCTCGGCGTAGATCGCCGCCCCCCGACGGAGGGCCTGGCCGAGCTCCTCGAGGATGACGATCCCCGCCCCTTCGCTCATGACGAAACCGTCGCGCAGGGCGTCGAACGGCCGGGAGGCCTTCTCGGACGCGTCGTTGCGCTCGGAGAGGGCTTTCATGGCGCAAAAGCCGGCGATCCCGAGGGGGGTGATGGCCGACTCCGCCCCGCCGGCGATCATGACCTCGGCCTCGCCCCGCTGAACGATCCGGAAAGAATCCCCGACGGCGTGCGTCCCCGAAGTGCAGGCCGTGACCGTGGCCGAGTTGGGCCCCTTGGCCCGGAAGCGGATCGAAATCTGCCCGGAGGCTTCGTTGATGATCGCCGCGACGAGAAAAAAGGGCGAAACGCGTTCGGGACCCTTCTCCAAGAGGACCCGATGCTGGTCCTCGATCGTCCCGATGCCGCCGATGCCCGAGCCGACGCAGACGCCGCAGCGGTCGCTCTCGAGGAGGGCCGGAGGGAGCCCCGAGTCCCGGACGGCCATGTCGGCCGCGGCCAAGGCGTACTGGATGAAGGGGTCCATCCTCCGGGCCTCCCGCTTTTCGACGAAAAGGAGGGGGTCGAAATTCTTGACTTCGCCGGCGATTTTTGAAGCGTAGCGGGCCGGGTCGAACTTCGTGATCGGGCCGACGCCGCTCCGGCCGGACCGGAGGGCTTCCCAATTCGCCTCGACGCCCACGCCGAGGGGGGTCACGAGGCCGACCCCCGTGATGACAACCCGTTTTTGCGTTATGGTCTTGGCGCTCTCCGGCTTACTTGACATGGCCGACGATGTAGTCCATCGCCTTCCCGACGGTCGTCAGCTTCTCCGCTTCCTCGTCGGGGATGTCCATCCCGAACTCGTCCTCGAGGGCCATGACGAGTTCGACGGTATCGAGGGAATCCGCGCCGAGGTCCTCGATGAACGAGGCGTTTTCCGTGACCTGATCTTCGCTGATCGACAGCTTGTCGGCGACGATCGCTTTCATCTTCTTCAGCAGTTCGTCTCTGTCCATAGTGACCTCCTTCACGATTTGGGGTTGACCCCTACATATACATCCCGCCGTTGACGTGCAGGACCTGGCCGGTGATATAGGCCGCGTCGTCCGAACACAGGAACCGGACGGCCCGGGCGACCTCGACGGCCTCCCCGAGGCGCCGGAGGGGGATGACCTCGAGGAAGGCCTTCTTGACGGCCTCGGGGAGGCCCGCGGTCATCGGGGTGTCGATATAGCCCGGCGCCACGGCGTTGACCGTGATCCCCCGCGAGGCGACCTCGCGGGCGAGCGATTTCGTGAATCCGAGAACGGCGGCCTTCGAGGCCGCGTAGTTCGACTGGCCGGCGTTGCCCATGAAGCCGACGACCGAGGCGAGATTGACGATCCGCCCCCGCCGGGCGGCGATCATGCTCCGGAGGACCGCCTTGGTGAAGTTGAAAATCCCCTTGAGGTTGACGGCGATGACCGCGTCCCAGTCCTCCTCCTTCATCCGCATGAGGAGGTTGTCGCGAGTGATGCCGGCGTTGTTGACGAGGTGGTCGATCCGGCCGTGGGACCGGAGGACGGCCTCGACGACGGCCGCGGCCTGGTCGGAGCGGGCGACGTCGGCCGTCCGGACCTCGGCCCGTCCCCCCGCGGCGCCGATCGCCGCGGCGACGGCATCGAGCTTCTCCCTCTGGATGTCGACGAGGACGACATGGGCCCCCTCGCCGGCGAAAGTCCGGGCGATCGCCTCTCCGATGCCCTGGGAGGCTCCGGTCACGAGCGAAACGCGGTCGGCGAAAATCATGGGGCCTGGAGTCCGGAAATCACCCTTCGGCTTCCTTGATGACCTGGCGGCCGCGGTAATATCCGCATTCGGGGCAGGCCTTGTGGGGAAGCTTGGGCGTCCCGCAGTTCGGGCAGGCGGCGAAGGCCGGGACGGCGATCCCGTCATGGCTCCGGCGGCGTCCCTTGCGGGCGTGAGAGTGGCGGCGTTTCGGGTTGGGCATTTATCTGTCTTTCTCTTTCTTTAGGGATTCGAGGTTGTCCAATCGGGCATCCCTCGTCTTGACCTCGCAGCCGCATTCGCCGTCGCGGCGGAGCCTGCCGCAGATCGTGCAGATCCCCTCGCAGTCCGGCGAGCAGAGCGGCTTGGGCGGAAAAGTCAGGTTGAGCTGTTCGAGAATGACCTCCCGGATGTCGACTTGACGGTTCTCGAAGAAAAGCTGGTCGAGGTCGTTTTCGTCGAGCTCCTCCTTGAGGACGTGGGCTTCCTCGGGGAGGAAGACGAGGTCGAAGGTCGAATCGACCGGGAACTCGTAGGGGGAAAGGCACCGGCCGCAGACGAAGTTCATCGTCGTCGTGATCCGGCCCTTGATCCAGACGTCCTCGCCGACCCGCTTGATCGCGACATCGGCGTGGACGGGGCGGAGAAAGACGGCCTCCTCCTCGACCAGGTCCCGGCTCGGGAACTCGAAGTCCCGGCTCAGCGACAGGCCGTCCCGGGGCAGCTTATCTATATCAATAATCATAGGTTGCGTCCTTCGGAAGTCGCTTTATTATACCCATCCGCCGCTCAAAGTCAACGAAACCCATTTGAACATTCGGGGCGAAAGAAGCGCGGCCGTATCCCCCGGAGCGAAATGGGACCCTCGTCAGGGTGATGCAGCGAAGGGGATAGGGCCGCGCTGAAAGTCGTCCATAAATGGCTTGATTTCGCGGCCGAAAGGGACTATAACTCGGCCACGGAAATGGGCGGGCCGACGACCGAAATCAGCCACCGGGGGACGGCCTTTCTCGTCCAGACCCAGGACAACGGCCCCCGGGCCCAGGCCATCGAAACGCTCGTCTACCGGAGCGGCCGCCTCGTCTATTCCCGCAAGGCCTCCTGGCAGCCCCTTCTCGGCCAGCCCCGCTTCGAAGCCCGCCTCCGGGAGATGATCTTCGCCCAACACAAGGACGTCTGCGCGGACATCCCCGCCGGGCGCCTCGACGGCTTTCTCTTCCGGAGTTGAGCATGGCCCAGCGGACGGTTTACCTCATCGACGGCAACTCCCTTCTCTACCGCTCCTTCTACGCCATCCAGCGGCTTTCGACCGCCGCCGGCTTTCCGACGAACGCGATCTACGGCTTCCTCATGACCCTCCGCAAGCTCCTCGACGAGGCCAAGCCCGAATACCTGGGGATCGTCTTCGACGCCCCGGGGGCCAAGGTCCGCCAGGCGGTCTACAAGGACTACAAGGCCCACCGCAAGCCCATGCCCGACGACCTCCAGAAGCAGATCCCCAAGCTCAAGGAGATCCTCGGCGCCTACCGGATTCCGATCCTCGAGAACGAGACCTATGAGGCCGACGACGTCCTCGGAAGCCTCGCCCGCAAGGCCCAGGAAGCGAAATTCCGGACGGTCATCGTCTCGACCGACAAGGACCTCCTCCAGCTCGTCGGGCCGGAGACGCGGGTTCTCAATCCCGCCAAGGACATCCTTCTCGACGAGGCCAAGGTCAGGGAAACGTTCGGGGCCGGCCCGGACCAGGTCATCGACGTCCTAGCCCTCTGGGGCGACCCCTCGGACAACGTCCCGGGCGTGCCGGGCGTCGGGGAGAAGACGGCCAAGGGCTTGGTCGCCGAGTTCGGGAGCCTCGAAAACCTCCTCCGGAACCTGGACAAAATCAAGAATCCCCGCGTCCGCGAGGCCATCCGGGAAAACCGGGAGGCCCTGGAGATGAGCCGCCGCCTGGTGACGATCGAGCGCGACTTGGAGGTGGATTTCGACTCCCCCCGGTTCGCCGTCGGGGAACCCGACGCGGGCGCCCTCGCCCGGCTCTTCCAGGAGCTCGAGTTCGGGAAGCTTCTCGCGGACGTCGCCCCGGAGAAGGCCCCGGTCGAGAAGCGCTACGCGACGATCACCGCCGAGGCCGACCTCAAGGCCCTCGTCGCCCGGATCCGGAAAGCGAAGACCGTCTCCCTGGACACGGAGACCGACAACATCTTCCCGACCCGGGCGCGGCTCGTCGGGATGTCCTTCGCCCTCGAGCCCGACGAGGCTTTCTACCTTCCCCTTCGCCACGATTATCTCGGCGCGCCCGCCCAGATTTCCGTCGAGCGGGCCTTCCGCCTCCTCCGGCCCGTCCTCGAGGACCCCAAGGTCCTCAAGACCGGCCAGAACATCAAATACGACGCCATCGTCCTCCGGCGGGAGGGCCTCTCCCTCGCCGGGATCGACCTCGACACGATGGTCCTGTCGTACCTCCTCGAGCCGAATTGGGGCAAGCACAACCTCGACCGTCTCGGCCTGGCTTATCTCCAGGAAACGGCCATTCCCTACGCCGACGTCGCCGGCCGGGGGAAGAACGAGGTCACGATGAACCGCGTCCCGGTGGAGACGGTGACGCCCTACGCCTGCCAGGACGCCGACTTCGCCCTGAAGCTCGCCCGGCTTCTCTGGCCGCGGGTTGAAGCCGGCAAGCTCGACCGGCTCTACCGCGACCTGGAACAGCCCTTGATCGAGATTTTGGCCGAAATGGAGACGGCCGGCGTCCGGGTCGACGAGGAGGCTCTCCGGGCCCTGTCGGCCGAGCTCGCCCTCGACCTTTCCCGGCTCGAAAAAAAGATCACCGAGCTGGCGGGGGGAGAGTTCAACATCAACTCGCCCCAGCAACTGGCCGGGATCCTCTTCGACAAGCTCCAGCTCCGGCCGTCGAAGAAGACCCGGGAGACGAAGCGGTTCTCCACGGCCATCGAAGTCCTTGAGGAGCTGCGGGGGCGGCATCCCATCATCGACGCCGTCGTCGAATACCGCCAGCTGGCCAAGCTGAAATCGACCTACGCCGACGCCTTGGCTTCGCTCATCGACCCGGCGAGCGGCCGGATCCACACGTCCTACAATCAGACCGTCGCCTCAACCGGACGCCTGTCGAGCTCGGACCCCAACCTCCAGAACATCCCGGCCCGGGGAGAGATGGGGCGCCGCTTCCGCCGGGCCTTCGTCCCGGAGAAGGGCCACGGATTCCTCTGCGCCGACTACTCCCAGATCGAGCTCCGCGTCCTGGCCCATCTCGCCGAGGACCCGGCCCTCATCGACATCTTCCGCGGCGGCCGGGACATCCACGCCGAGACGGCGGCCAGGGTTTTCGGCGAGGCCGGCAGCCTCTTTCCCGAGGAGTCCCGCCGCCGGGCGAAGATCATCAACTTCAGCATGATCTACGGCGCCTCGGCCTTCTCCCTGGCCAAGGAGCTCGGGACCTCGAACCGCGAGGCCCAGGACTTCATCGACCGCTACTACGCCCGCTTTCCCCGGGTCAAGGATTACCTCGACCGGATCGTCGAGGAGGCTAAGAGCCGGGGCTACGCCGAGACGATGTTCGGCCGCAAGCGCCAGGTCCCCGAGCTCCGCCTGTCCGACAACGTCGCCCAGCAGGCCGGCCGGCGGATCGCCCTCAACATGCCCATCCAGGGGTCGGCGGCCGACATCATGAAGAAGGCCATGATCGACGTCCGCCGGGAAATGGGGAGCCGCGGCCTCGCCTCGCGGATGATCCTCCAGGTCCACGACGAGCTCGTTTTCGAGGTCCCGGAGAAGGAGCGGGAGCCGATGGAACGGCTCGTCCGGGAGGCGATGGAGGGCGTCTGCGAGTTCCGCGTCCCCCTCCGCGTCTCCCTGGGCTGGGGCCCGAACTGGGCCGAGGCGAAATAACTGGCGCACAGCGCCGCTCTCTCTCGATCGGCCTCCTTTCCCAAAGATCGGACGGCGTCCCAAACGCCCATCGGTCTCTTTAACGGCCGGAACGAGAGGCGGATTTTCCACCCCGCAGGCGCTCTTCGATGGGGTCGGCGTGTCAGGCGGCGGCATGGCCGTCCGACGAAGACGCTTCCAAGAAATGGGACCAGTGATACTGCCCCCCTCGCCTCCGACCCCCGAGGGCGCCTTCCGGTTTCGGGGCCTCCCCTTTCTCGAGGGGAGGAAGGAGGGGTGAATATGGATAGTCCCATTTCTTGAGGGCGCCCTCGAAAGGGGAGCCCTGAAAATCGTCAGCGTCTTCGAGAGTCGGAGGGGGGGCCCCCCAGGCTTTGCCGAGGGGGGGAACCGACGGGACTGGTTCCCCGGGGCCGGGGTAAGAGGATGGGCATGTCGCCGCGACACGCCCCGCGAAATGGGCTGTGGCGCCGCGAGCGGGAAAACGCTATGTCGGGGTTGCGCCGGCCGAAAGCCTGTGCCACAATGGCCGGGAGGCGACGCCATGGTCAGAACATTCACTCTCTGCGACAACCGGATCGAGGAGTGCCCGGCCGAGACCGCGCCGATCCTGTTCTATATCAATCCCACCGAAGAGGAAAAGCGCTACCTCGTCGACGTCCTGAAGATCGACGAGCACACCCTCGCTTCGGCCCTCGACCCGGACGAGCTCGCCCGCCTCGAGTTCGAGCCCGAGCACACCGCCCTGATCTTCAAGCGCCCGAAGAATTACTCGGCCGAGGATCTCTTCCTCTTCCGGGTCACGTCGACGGGCTATTTCCTCTTCAAGGACAAGCTCGTCTGCCTCCTCTCCGAGGACATCCCCCTCTTCGAGGGGAAGATCTTCGCCCGGACCTCGAGCCTCCACGAGGTCATGCTCAAGATGCTCTACCGGACGATCTACCATTATCTCGAGCACCTCAAGATCATCAACCGGATCTCGGAAGAGCTCGAGCAGAAGATCAACCGGGCCATGGAGAACCGCTACCTCATCAGCCTCTTCACCCTGGAGAAGAGCCTCGTCTACTACCTCAACGCCATCCACTCCAACGCCATGGCCATCGAGAAGATCAAGCACAACGCCGGGAAAATCGGCCTGGGCCAGGAGGCCGTCGAGCTCCTCGACGACCTGACCGTCGAGAACAACCAGTGCCTCAAGCAGGCCGAGATCTACTCCAACATCCTGACCGGCCTGATGGACGCCCGGGGGACGATCGTCGGCAACAACCTCAACGTCCTCATGAAGACCCTGAACATCATCACCGTCGGGATCATGGTCCCGACCTTCGTCGTCAGCGCCTTCTCGATGAACGTCAAGATCCCCCTGGCCAAGCTCCCCTTCGCCTTCTGGGTCATCCTCGGCCTGGCGGCCGTGTCCGCCGTCGGATTCCTCGTTTTTTGGAAGTTGAGAAAGTGGTGATCCAAAACGCCCCGGAATTCCGGCCGGATCAGAGCGTTTTCGTGTAGACCCGGAATTTTTTGTAGAGAATCCCGCCCATCTTCTCCATCTCGGCCCGGACTTTGACGTTCGACTCCATCTCATGGTGGGTGTCCATGACCTCGAAGCCGGCCGCCTGGGCCGAGCGGATCTGGGCCACGCCCATGAGGACGTCGAGGCCGACGCCCCGGCAGGGCTCCTTGATGCCGCCGAGGAGGAGGTCGAGCTGCTTGGTCCGCTTGGCCGCCCGGAGGATGTGGAGGAAGCCGAACGGGAGGAGCCGGCCCCGGGCTTTCCGGATCCCGGCCGTCAGGTCGGGCATGGCGACGATGAAACCCACGAGTTCGTCCCCTTTCTTGACGGCCTTGACGAAACGGGGATCGAGGACGGGGAGATAGCGGCGGGCAAGGTCGTTCATCTCGGTTTCGTCGAGGGGGGCATAACCGTAGATGTTGCTGTTGACATAGCACTCGTTCATGAGCGTCAGGACGGGGACGATGAGGGGCTTGATCTCCTTGCGCGACTTGAACTCGAGGAGGGTGTACTGACCCTTGCGCTGGATCCTCTCGAAGATCTTCAGGTAGAAGGCCGGGAATTCCTTGGGGACGGGGATCTTGTAGACGAAGTAATCGATGTCCTTCGCGTAGCCCTCGGCCTCGACATAGGCCGGCATCCATTCGAAATTGTAGTAGGTGGCGATCGTCGCCCGGTTCTCGAACCCCTCGATGAGAAAGCCCTCCGGGTCCTGGTCGGTGAAGCCGTAAGGCCCGATGATTCGGGTCGCGCCCTTCTCCCGGGCCCAGGCCTCAACCCGCCCGAGGAGGGCGTGGAAAGTCTCGGGCTCGGGGGGGGACTCGAGATAGGCGAAGCGGGCCAATTTCTCGCCCCGGTATTCGTTGAACCGGCGGTTGATGATCCCCATGACCCGGCCGACGGCCCGGCCGTCCCGCCAGGCCAGCCAGAGGACGACGTCGCAATAGGTGAAGGCCTTGTTTTTGGCCGGGTCAAAGTACTTCCGTTCGTCGGCATAAAGGGGCGGAACCCAGTTCGGCCGCCCGGCATGAAGGCGGGCGGGAAGGGCGATGAACCTCCGGCGGTCCCGCCCGGAGACGACTTCGCGGATCTCGAGGCTCATGGGTTCTCCTGCTCCGTCCTTTATCCTATAACGGGCCGAAAAATGCAACCCGGATATCCACTGACCGTATAACAGTTTCCGTTCCGGCGTGTCAGGCGGCGGCATGGCCGTCCTCGTGACCCCGTAGCGGAGGGGGGTCCCATCGGCCTGGCCGATGGGGGGAACCGACGGGACTGGTTCCCCGGGGCCGGGGTTAGAGGATGGCCATGTCGCCGCGACACGCCCCGT
>Ga0208828_1001017_pt1 | contig 11331 bp, 10 predicted proteins | sample Kivu_160m_FD_185487 | JGI IMG/M metagenome (GOLD analysis project Ga0208828, IMG submission 185487) | Freshwater microbial communities from Lake Kivu, Western Province, Rwanda to study Microbial Dark Matter (Phase II) - Kivu_160m (SPAdes)... | ecosystem: Environmental > Aquatic > Freshwater >... | reverse complement strand
GGCCAGGGAGGTTACCAGAGAGAAGCCCATCGTCGTCCTAAAATCGGGAATTACCGAGGCTGGGGCCGAGGCGGCTCTATCACACACCGCATCCCTGGCCGGCCGGGCCGAGGTCTTCGACGCCGCCTGCAAGCAGGCGGGCATCTCGAGGGTGCACAGCTTCGAGGAAATGCTCGACGTGGTCAAGGCCTTCTCCTTCCTCCCCCCTGGCCCCCCAGGGTTGGGGGGAACGGGGGGAGGGAACAGGGTGGCCATCGTCCACTACACAGGAGCGGCCTGCGTCCTCGCTGCCGACGCCTGCCAGAGGGAAGGGCTGGAACTGGCCGAGTTCTCACCGGCGACGGTGGAAGCCCTCAGAGAGATCACACCTGCCTGGCATAGGATCAGAAACCCCATAGACCTCTGGCCGGCCATAGAGCGCGTTTGGCTGGAGAGGGCCTACGGGGTGGCCATCGAGGCCCTGCTGCGCGACGAGGGAGTGGACGCGCTGGTGATCAACCTGTTCGCCATACCCCGTTTCGAGACCTACACCCCTGACTTCGACTGGCTTCGGGCCCTTCGTAGGGCAAATTGCCAATTTGCCCTACGAACGGGTGGCAAGCCCGTGCTCTTCTGTGTCGAAGGGAACGAGGAATTGGCGAGGTCGGTGGCGGCCAGGATCGAGGGCCAGGGCTTCCCTGCCTACCCTCAGGTGAACAGGGCGATCTTTGCTCTCTCACACCTGAGCAAATACAATTCGAGACGTAACTACCCAGGCTGTCATTGCGAGGAGGCGTTTTTGCCGACGAAGCAATCTCCAATTCGCAAGTTGGGGATTGCTTCGCAAAAAACGCTCGCAATGACAACAAAGGCTGAGTAGTTCTTCGAGACAGCAATAAAGGAGGTCAAAACTATGGACATCAAAGAAATAGGCGTTGTGGGCTGTGGGCTCATGGGCGCCGGGATCGCCGAGACGGTGGCCCGGGCCGGGTACCAGGTCGTGGTCAGCGAGGTCAATGACGAACTGCTCCAGAGGGGCCTGGGACGGATCAAAGCCTCCCTGGCCAAAGCCGTACAGCGCGGCAAGGTCAGCCAGGCCGACATGGAGGCTGCTCTGAGCCGCATCACCGGCACCACCCGCATGGAGGACTTCGCTGATTGTGACCTGGTCATCGAGGCGGCCATCGAGAACCTGGATCTCAAGAAACAGATCTTTGCCGAGCTGGACCGCATCACCCCGCCCCACGCCATCCTGGCCAGCAATACCTCGTCGCTGAGCATCACCGCCATGGCCGCGGCCACCAGGCGGCCGGCCAAGGTGCTGGGCCTGCATTTCTTCAACCCTGTGCCCATCATGCCCCTCTTGGAGATGGTGCGCACCATCCTGGTGAGCGACGAGACCTTCGACACCGCACGCCAGTTCGGGCAGAGCCTGGGCAAGACCATCATCGTGGCCAAGGACAACCCCGGCTTCATCGTCAACCTGCTGCTCATCCCCTACGTGCTGGACTGTGTCCGCGCTCTGGAGAACGGGGTGGCCAGCAAGGAGGACATTGACACCGGCATCAAGTTAGGCCTGAGCCACCCCATGGGGCCCTTCGAGCTGCTGGACCTGGTGGGTCTGGACACCACCCTCTTCATTGCCGATGCCATGTACGGGGAGTTCAAGGACCCCCGCTACGCCGCACCGCCCCTCCTGCGCCGCATGGTCACTGCCGGCCACCTGGGGCGCAAGTCCGGCCAGGGGTTTTACGGCTACGGTCGCTGAATTGATAAAAAGGCAACGAGGCAATAAGTCACCGAGGCAACGAGGATAGGTAGATCGGAAAGGGTGTGTCATGAAAGAACCGATTTGGGAGCCTTCCGACGAACGCAAGCGCCAGGCTAACATCACCCGATTCATTGGGCTGATCAACGAGAAGTACGGTCTTGAAATCAAGACCTATCCTGAGCTGTGGAGCTGGTCCGTTGAAAACATCGCGGATTTCTGGGCTACGATGTGGGAGTTTGCGGACATAAGGGCCTCCCGCGGATATACGGAGGTGGTTGACGATCTGAGCAAGTTTCCCGGCGCGAAGTGGTTCGGCGGCGCCAGGTTGAATTTCGCTGAGAACCTCCTGAGATACAGGGATGACCACATAGCCTTTATCTTCAGAGGGGAAACCCAAAAATCGGCCACCATGACCTACGCTGAGCTTTACGACACGGTGGCGCGCCTGGCCAAATCGCTGCGCGACATCGGGGTTGCGGCGGGAGATCGGGTGGTGGGTTACATGCCCAACCTGATGGAAACGGCCATCGCCATGCTCGCTGCCACCAGCATCGGCGCCACCTGGGCCTCCTGTGCCACAGATCTCGGTTCCCGCGCGGCACTGGACCGCCTCGGCCAGGTGGAATCGAAGGTTCTCTTCACCGCCGACGGCTACTTCTACAAGGGCAAGCTCTTCGACACCCTGGGAAACGCCGCGAAAGTTGCCAAAGAGATTCCCTCGCTGGAAAAGGTGATCGTAGCTTCTTACGCCAGGGAGAGGCCCGACATTAGCCCTATCCCCAACGCCGTACACTTTGATGATTTCCTGGCCAGGAAAGACTACCTCCCCATTCGGTTCGAGCAATTGCCTTTCGATCACCCCGTGTACATCATGTTCTCCTCTGGAACTACGGGCAAGCCCAAGTGTATGGTGCAGGGAGCCGGCGGCGTGCTGATCAATCACCTGAAGGAGCTCATCCTGCACACCGACCTGAAGCGCGAAGACCGAATCATGTACATCACCACGTGCAGTTGGATGATGTGGAACTGGCTGCTGAGCTCCCTGGGGGTGGGGGCCACCGTGGTCTTGTACGATGGCAACCCCAATTACCCCGACCCTAACGCCATGTGGCAACTCATTCAGGATGAGAAGATAACGATCTTTGGCACCAGCGCGGCCTACATCAACTTCCTCCAAAAACAGGGGATCAGGCCCGGTCGGGACTATGATCTATCGTCGTTGAGGGAGATATCGCAGACCGGGTCAGCCCTGTCAGCCGAAGGCTTTGAATATGCTTACCAGGAAATCAAGGAGGATCTGCATTTCAATTCCATCTCAGGCGGGACCGACATCAACGGCTGCTTCGCTGCAGGTAGTCCCATTAGCCCAGTGTATGCCGGCGAGTTGCAGGGGCCGGCCCTGGCCATGAAGGTAAGGGCCTATGACGAGGAGGGCAATCCCGTATGGGATCAGCAAGGAGAGCTTGTCTGCGAGGCGCCCGCCCCTTCCATGCCGCTATACTTCTGGAACGATCCAGACGGCCAGAAGTACCGAGATGCTTACTTCGTTTTCTACCCCGGCAGGAACGTGTGGCGCCACGGGGATTACATCGTGATCCACAGCGACACCGGCGGCGTTACCTTCTACGGCCGTTCCGACGCCGTGTTGAAACCTGCCGGGGTGCGCATCGGTACGGCGGAGATATACAACGTGGTGGAAAGGGTAGAGGGGATTGCGGACAGTCTAGCCATAGGACAAAGTTGGCAGGGCGATCAGCGCATCATCCTGTTTGTGAAACTCGCTGAAGGCTTCTCTTTGACCGAGGAGTTGAAAACCAAGATCAAGGAAGCGCTGCGGAAGAATGCCTCGCCTCGACACGTTCCGGCTTTGATCATAGAGGCGCCCGATGTTCCCTACACCTACAACATGAAGAAGGTCGAAAGCGCCGTTACCAATATCGTGAATGGCCGTCCGGTGCTGAACAGGGACGCTTTGATCAATCCACAGTCGCTGGATTACTACGCGCGGATTCTGCCTGAGCTACAGGGTTAACTCTGTGGTGACTATTTGCCTATTTGGCTTCTGGCGCAAACCGGCTGCGAGAATGTCCTGAGCCAGATACGATAGGCCGAGGGGGCAAGGCATATTGCTGTCTTGCCCCCTTCGATTTCCGTCCGTGGGGCGATAACTTCGGTTTGATTTTCACGATTTTGACAAGATTCTCGTTATGAGGTATTATTGAAGCAGGAACCGGGGGGAGCTGTGACTAGTGTTAGCATCAAGGGCACAAGGGATGGCTTGTTTGTGACCCTGGGGGAGGGAGAGCTGACGATGGTCCTGGCCGAACTCGAGGAGCGCCTGAGCGGCACGGCCTCCTTCTTCGAGGGAGCATGGGTGTCCCTGGCGGTTGGGCAGCGGGAACTGTCCATCGAGGAGATCGGACGCATCAGAACCTTGCTGGCCCAAAACCAGGTCGTCTTGGGCAGGGTGATTAGCGAAGCGCCGCTCACCAGAGCTGCTGCTCGCCATCTGGGTTTGGAGACAAAGCGCAGCCTCCAGCCCAGGCCACGGACGGGGTGGCGAACCGAAGAGGAGTACAGCGAGGGGGCCCTGTTCCGTTGCACCTTGCGCTCAGGGCAGATCATCGGGCATCCGGGGCACGTGGTGATTATTGGCGACGTGAACGCTGGCGCTGAGATCATCGCTGGCGGCGACATTGTCATCTGGGGCAGGCTAAATGGTACGGTGCACGCCGGCGCCGCAGGTGACGACCAGGCCGTCGTGTGCGCCCTGGATCTGGACCCCACCCAACTGCGCATTGGCAAACACATCGCCCGCTCGCCGGAGCAGACACCAGACCGCCGGCCTATGCCAGAGATGGCCTTCGTTCAGGATGGGAGAATTATCGTCAGGGCTTGGAAGGAATCAGGGATCAGGGAATCAGGAATCAGGGATGTGGGCCGCATCCCGATTCCCTGATTTCCTGGGCAGGAGAAACAACTATGGCAGCTAGAGTCATCACGATCACTTCGGGCAAGGGAGGGGTAGGCAAAACCACCGCCACCGCCAACCTGAGTGTAGCCCTGGCCCTGTTGAGCCATCGGGTGGTAGCAGTTGACGCCGACATCGGCCTGCGCAACCTGGACGTGGTGATGGGCCTGGAAAACCGCATTGTGTACGACATCGTGGATGTCACCGAAGGACATTGCCGCCTGCGCCAGGCGCTCATCAGGGACAAGCGCGTGCCAGAACTGTATCTCTTGCCTGCGGCCCAGACCCGCGATAAAACCGCGGTCAGCCCAGAAGACATGATCGGGCTCTGTGACCAGATGCGTAACGATTTCGATTTCATTCTGATTGATTCACCAGCCGGGATCGAACGGGGCTTTCGCAATGCCATTGCGCCTGCCGACAAGGTGCTCATCATCACCACGCCCGAGGTGTCAGCCGTCCGTGACGCCGACCGCATCATCGGCCTGATCGAAGCCGAAGAGAAGGGGCCGGCCAGCCTGATCATCAACCGCATCAAGCCAGAGATGGTGCGTTACGGCGATATGCTGAACACAGCCGATGTGCTTGAGATCCTGGCCATAGACCTGATAGGCATTGTCCCCGATGACAAGGCCATCATTGTCTCCACCAACAGGGGCGTGCCCATCGTTCTGGATAACAAGGCGCCGGCTGGGTTGGCTTTCCACAACATTGCCCAACGTTTGTTGGGTAAGGAGGTCCCCTTCCTGAACATCAGGGAGGATCCCAATCTTCTCGAACGTTTTGTTCGTTTTGTCCGTCAGGGAGGGTAGGCATGGGAATTCTAAACCGGCTATTCGGACAACGCGAGCCATCCAGCGGAGAGATCGCCAAAGAGCGCCTGCAATTGGTGCTAGCCTATGACCGAGTCAAGATCTCTCCGGAGCTTTTGCAGACTCTTAAGAACGAACTCATCACCGTCATCTCTAAGCACGTGGAGATAGACCGCGAAGGAGTGGAGGTCACCTTCTCTCAAGGCAAAAGACGCAGTCGGCTCATCGCGGACATCCCCCTCCTGAGCGCGCGCCGGCCAGGACGCTGACCGCAGGATTGGGGTGCCAGATGGATCGCAAGGTATGGCGCAACTTCGATTTTGTGCTGCTGGCGGCGACAGTACTGCTGATCGTTTTCGGCGTGGCCATGATTCACAGTGCTACACAGGACACACCAGACCTGAAAGACCTGCCCTTCAGGCAGGCTGTCTGGGGCCTGGTAGGTCTGGTCTTGCTGTTGTTTGTGGCCGCTGTGGATTATCGCTTCCTCGAAAGCCTGCCGAAGCTGCTTTATGCCCTGGTTATCGCCTCTCTACTCCTGGTTCTCGTTGTGGGACAGGCATCCCATGGGGTGCAGCGCTGGATCACAGGCTCTTCTCTTCAGCCCTCGGAATTGGCTAAGGTTCTGATCATTGTTACCTTAGCACAGTTCCTGGCCCAGCACGAGAAAGACATTGGGCGTTTGGGCTACATCCTGGTGACGATGATCCACGTGGCCGTGCCTATGGTTTTGATCTACCTCCAGCCTCATTTGGGCACGGTGATTGTGTTGGCCGTTATCTGGCTGGCCATGGTGTTGATGGCTGGTATGCGCCTGGTGCATATCATCATTCTGGGCTTTGCTGGACTTTTGGCCACGCCTCTCGTGTGGTTCTCGCTCAAGGACTACATGCGGAAAAGATTGCTCCTGTTTATCAACCCCGCCCACGACCCATCCGCCAGGTACAACATTGACCAGGCCCTGATCAGCATCGGCTCCGGCGGGTGGCTGGGAAAGGGGTATGCCAGTGGTACCCAGAGCCAGTTGCACTTCTTGAGAGTGCGTCATACGGATTTTATCTTCTCAGTCATCGGCGAGGAGATGGGGTTTGTGGGGGCGTTGCTGCTATTTGCCCTCATGGGTGTCGTCTTATGGCGGATCCTCAGGGGGGTCAGCGTGGCCCGTGACAGCTTTGGCCGTCTGATCTGCTGTGGGGTGGCTGCCTTGATCTTCTTCCAGGTCGCGGTCAACGTCGGCATGAACCTGGGCCTGCTGCCGGTGATCGGCATCCCCCTGCCCTTTATTAGCTCTGGCGGCAGTTCCCTGGTCGCCCTTCTTTTGGCCGAGGGGTTGGTGCAGAGCGTGGTGATGCGGCGTAGGAAGATCGAGTTCTAGGGATGTCCGTTCAATCCTGTGGTCCGTTGTCCCTCCTTGTCCCTCTTTGCGGTCGGCGGCCCAGCGGAGCTTCAAAGGGGGTACTTTGTATGATCAGTAGTGACCAGTCAGTCCAATCCCGGCGTCCCTACTTTATATGGGACTACGACCTGACCGAAGATGACGTGCACCGCATCCTGCGGGGCGACAACGAGGTTGAAAAGGCGTGGCTGATCACCCGCATCCTGGAGTATGCCAAATGGGAGGACATCTGGCGCTACCTGACGGTGGACGACGTGCGGGAGAACTTTGAGCGGTTAAGGATGAAGCCCTACCAGCGCGATCTGTGGGCCTATGCTCTTGAGGTATGGTCAGAAGATGACAAACGACGTTCTTAACCCGCTGCAAAAGGCGTTCTTGCAAGCATTCTTCGCTACATCCGTCGGTCAACGTTTCTTCCTGACCGGTGGATCGGCCCTGGCAGCCTTCCACCTTCAGCATCGCTTCAGCGATGACCTTGACATCTTCACTCTGGATGACCAGGCCTTGGAAGCGTCGGTGCGGCCAGTGGAGACCATAGCCCTTGAACTCAACTGCGAGTTAGAGCGCACCCGTGTATCACAATACTTTCAGCAGTTCTTTCTCAAACATCCTGAACAGAGTGTCCCCTTGAAGATAGACATGGTGCGTGATTTCGGCCCTCAGTATGGTGAACGGTTCATCCGCGAGGGCATCATTGTAGACTCGCTCGATAACATCGCTGCCAATAAGGTCCTTGCCATCTTTGGCCGAGCCGACATCAAAGACTTCGTGGACCTGTACTTAATCCTTCAAGCGGGCTACGACCTGGATCAGCTTTTCGAGAAGGCCCGCGAGAAGGATTTGGGGCTAACCTGGTTTTATTTCGCCGGGATGTTGCGACAAATCAACCGACACAAGGTTCTCCCCTACATGTTGAAGCCTCTGGAGCTTGAAACTTTGCAAATCTTCTATAACGATTTGGCCCGCAAGATCATGGGCAGATTGAGCCCGGAACGATAAACCACAGCGGTTGAGATTATGAACCTGGAGAGGAAGGAAGATGACCAACACCGTTCGTGTCCGCTTTGCCCCCAGCCCCACGGGCTACCTGCACGTGGGGGGAGCCAGGACGGCCCTCTTCAACTGGCTCTTCGCCCGCAAACACAACGGCGCGTTCATCCTGCGCATCGAGGACACAGACCGCAAACGGTATGAGCCCGAGGCCGTGGGGAGTATCCTAGAAAGTCTGCGCTGGCTGGGCCTGGAGTGGGACGAGGGGCCCGAAGTGGGCGGCGATTATGGCCCCTATTACCAGTCTCAGCGGCTGGACATCTACCAGGAGTATGCCCGCAAGCTGGTGGATAGCGGCCATGCCTATCGCTGCTACTGCAGCGCGGAGCGACTGGCCCTGATGCGGGAGGAGCAGCGGCGTCGGGGCGAGCCAAGTATGGGTTACGACCGCCACTGTCGCTATCTGACTGCCAGGGAACGCGCCGACTACGAAGCTCAAGGCATCGTGCCGGTGGTGCGTCTAAAGGTTCCGTTGGAGGGCCAGACCTCCTTCCACGACGTGCTCCACGGCGATACGACGGTAGATAACGCCACCCTGGACGACCTGGTGCTCCTGAAATCCGATGGCTATCCCACTTACCACCTGGCCAACGTGGTGGATGACCACCTGATGGAGATCAGCCACATCATGCGGGCCGACGAGTGGCTGCCCAGTGTCCCCAAGCACGTCCTGCTCTACCAGGCCTTTAGCTGGGAGATCCCCGTCTACGCCCATCTGCCCGTCATCCTGGCCCCCACCGGCAAGGGCAAGCTCAGCAAGCGGCACGGTGGAGTGGCCGTCCACGAGTTCCAGCAGGAGGGCTACCTGCCCGAGGCCATGGTCAACTTCCTGGCCCGTGTGGGCTGGGCCTACGACGACAAGACCGAGTTCTTCACTCGCCAGGAGTTGATAGAAAAGTTCAGCCTGGAGGGCGTCAGCAAATCGCCGGCCGCCTTCTCCTACGACAAGTTGGAGTGGATGAATGGCGTCTACATTCGGATGCTCCCACCCGACGACCTCGCTGGGCGGCTGATGCCCTTCCTGGAGCGAGCGGGGCTGGAGGCGGACCTGCCGACAGTGCGCCGCCTGGTTCCTCTGATTCAGGAGCGTGTCAAGAAGCTCAATGAGGCTGTGGAGTGGGTTGATTTCGCCTTCGTGGATCAGATCAGCTATGAGCCTTCGCTGCTGGTGGACAAGAAGATGACGGCTGCAGAGTCGCTAACCGCCCTGCGGAAAGCCCGCGAGACCCTGGCGGCCCTCCCTGATTTCCAGGAGGAAACCCTGGAGAAAGCCCTCCGCGCCCTGGCTGACCAGTTGGGCTTGAAAGATCGTCAACTCTTCGGCATTATCCGCGTCGCGGTTACAGGCAAGACAGTAGCCCCGCCTCTCTTCGGCACGTTGAGCATTCTGGGGCGGGAACGGGTGCTGAAGCGGCTGGCCGATGCCGAAGGGCAAATCGGCAAAAGGAGGCCTAACTATGGCAACCTATGTGCTTATTGAGAATATCGCCGCCCACCAGGACGAAGAAGTCACCCTCAAGGGCTGGCTCTATAACAAGACCGATAAAGGCAAGCTCCAGTTCTTACTGGTGCGAGATGGCACGGGGATCATCCAGGCCGTGCTGTTCGAGGGTGACGTTTCCCCTGAGATGTTCGAAGCCGCCCAAACGCTTACCCAGGAGTCGTCTCTGATCGTTACCGGCACTGTTCGAGCGGACAGGCGGTCGCCGGGCGGCTATGAATTGGCGGTGAAGGAGTTGGAGATTGTGCAACTGGCCGAGGATTACCCTATCACCCCCAAAGGGCATGGCGTGGAGTTCCTGATGGATCGCCGCCACCTTTGGCTGCGCTCCTCCGGTCAACATGCCATCCTGCGGGTGCGGGCCGAGGTGGGGCGGGCCATCCGCGGCTGGCTGGATTCCCACGGCTTTGTCAACCTGGACACCCCCATCCTCACCCCTTCCTCCTGCGAGGACACCACCACCCTGTTTGAGACGGACTACTTCGGGCAGCGCGCCTATCTCACCCAGAGCGGTCAACTTTACAACGAGGCCGAAATCATGGCCTTTGGCAAAGTGTATTGTTTTGGCCCCACTTTCCGGGCCGAGAAGTCCAAGACCCGCCGCCACCTGCTGGAATTCTGGATGGTAGAGCCGGAGATAGCCTGGGCCGACCTGGAGGAGTGCATGAGGGTCGAGGAGGAATTCGTCAGCTTTATCGTCCAGACCACATTGAAGAATCGAGCCAACGAACTGAAGACCCTCGAGCGCGATACGACCTTGCTGGAGAAAGTGGAGCCCCCGTTTCCGCGCCTGACGTACGACGCGGCAGTGGAAATCCTGAACAGAGACGGTTTGCCCATCGAGTGGGGCGATGATTTCGGGGCTCCTCACGAGGCGGCCCTGGCCGAACACTTTGAGAAGCCAGTCTTTGTCCACCACTATCCCACGCAATGCAAGGCTTTCTACATGGAGGTTGACCCGGAGCGGCCGGAGGTTTGCCTGTCGGTGGACTTGCTGGCCCTCGAAGGGTATGGCGAGATCATCGGCGGTGGTCAGCGCAGTGCCAGCTACGAGTATCTGGAGCAGCAGGTGGAGAAGCTGGGCATCTCCCGCCAGGCTTATGAGTGGTACCTCGATCTGCGGCGCTACGGATCAGTACCCCACTCCGGCTTCGGCCTGGGCCTGGAACGGACCGTGGCCTGGATATGTGGCGTGAAGCACATCCGGGAGACGATTCCCTTCCCCAGGATGCTGGGTCGTATGTATCCGTAACTTTGAACCCCGAGCTTCTTTTGGGATTTTGCACAAATACAGGAATTGGGTATAATAATGTTAAATAGCAAAGGCAACATTGAAACAGCCAGTTAGGATAACAATGGCTTTCTCTGATTATGTCTCCATAATCATATATTGGCTTCTGGTCATAATATGGGGTCTCATCGTTCTGGTATTCCTGACGAAGTATGATCAACCCAGGGTCAAGGAGCCAAGAACCGCTACTGTGGCCAGACTCATTCTCATTCTGGGATTGGCCGTGCTGGTCATTGACAGCCTGTTCTTCAGCGCCTGGTTCACGGCCAGGGATGCAGCATCCAGGGATTACCTGTCTAGGACCCTCTATCAGAGCCACTACACCATCATTCCCAAGGTCGGTCTGCTGATTGCTGCTATTGCTGGGCTTATCCTGACATGGAGAAATAGGATAAAGGAAGTTGAAAAAGAGACCGAGAACCTGAGAAAGATTTCCGCCCTGAATGCCATCGCGGCCACAGTTAGCCAATCACTGAATCTGGGCGAGGTTTTGGACGGCACTCTGGAGAAGGTGTTGGAGGTGATGAGGGTCGAAACAGGGGCCATCGCCCTGGTGGATG
>Ga0208828_1001014_pt1 | contig 11343 bp, 16 predicted proteins | sample Kivu_160m_FD_185487 | JGI IMG/M metagenome (GOLD analysis project Ga0208828, IMG submission 185487) | Freshwater microbial communities from Lake Kivu, Western Province, Rwanda to study Microbial Dark Matter (Phase II) - Kivu_160m (SPAdes)... | ecosystem: Environmental > Aquatic > Freshwater >... | reverse complement strand
GGTTGGGCTTGATCACGACGTGGCTGCCCTTTTTGATTTTGGACTTGAGTCCGCCCGCTAATTCAATAGCCTTGCGCACCATGCCATCTATTTCTTGCCTATCCGGCGGAAATTTGCCTTTGACGATCGACACGACCGGTTTATCGCTCACTTGAGTGCTCCTTTAGACGGTTTTCTTTTATCCAGAATGATGCGGGCCATCTCGGCGAATCCGTGCCCGCCTTCTTTACGCGTAATATACTTCGGCGGATGTTTCATGCGGGAAGTGAAATTCCTGATGTTGGCCACGCCCACGGTCAGCTCCAGCGCTTGGAACATCGGCTCGTCGTTGGGCGAGTCCCCGGCGAAGAGCATGCAGCGCCGTGCCTCGTCCCATTTAAGTGAGAACCTCTCCTTTAGAAACAGTTTAGCCGTGGACAGCTTGTTGTAGTCGCCGAACCAGCCGTTGACGTGGATGGAGCTGATCTTATGTGTGGCGCCATGCTTTTCGAAGACGCGGCAGATCTCGTCTATCTCCTCCTCGCTCAGCGGCTTAACGTCCTCGCAGAAGTCGATGGCCAGGTCGAACAGCCTGAAGGGCTGGTCGGAGGCCACGCCGGCGGCCGGCACCTTTTGCAGCACCTCGCGTTTGATCTTTTCCAGTTTCCTCCGTTTATCCGCGATCTCCTGCGGGCTGAAGATATAGCGCTGGCGCAGCTTGCCGGCCTTGTGGTCGTAGTAGTAGTAGAAGGCGCCGTTCTCGCCCACAATGCCGTCCACCGGCCACATGCGCGCGAAGTGGTCGCACCAGCCGGCCGGGCGTCCGGTGAGCGGCACTGTGATCAGTCCCGCGTCGCGCAGGTCCCACAGCGCCTGGAAGGCCGCCGGCACCATTTTGCCCTCATGGGTGAAGGTGTCGTCGATGTCGAAGAGTATGCCGCGTAAGCGGGCGCATTCCGCAGATGTAATAGTCGCGATATTTTTCATGGGCAACGTTGTAGGCCGGCGCGGTTAATTGATTACAACAGCAGCAGCACCGGGACGATAATGGCCACCAGGCCGGTGACCAGCACCACCAGCATGAACAGGTTGTAGCGCATGTTGTAATTACCGAGCAACGACGGGTCGTAGTAGCCGTCCACTCCCTGGTCCTTGTACATCTTAAGCAGGCCGTCTATCAGCTTTTGCCTGTTCTGCTTGCCCTTGATAATGCCGATCTCCGCGACGAGGTTGATCACGATCACCAACACGATGAAGGTGAAGAAGACGATCCACTGGGTGGCGCTCTTGTCGGAGTTGCCGGCCACGCCGGAGTTGACGGCCAGCGCGATCAGGTTGAGCAGGATGGAAGCGAGTATGAAGATGGTGTCCGTCTTGGTGTTTTGCTCGAGCTCCGTGATTATATGGGTGTGGACTTTTTCGATCATTTTCTTCACCTTCCTGAAGCGGACTTTTTTTAGAGGGTTAGGTAGTAGCTGAGTAGCTATAGCAGGGCAGCCGACCTGTTTTGCCGCTCGTTCTGGATTGTTATAATTGCATGCTTGTTCAACGCGGGAACATGTAAGCCTCTTTCTTTGAGAAGTGCAATGTGTTCTTCCATACCCCACCTGGCCTTATAAATGCAATCTTCGATCGAATGGCCGATGCCGGTGAAGCCTTCAAGATCAGGCGAATAAAAACCGAAGATGTTCGGGTCTTCAGTAGCCTCTACAACCAGTGAATATTTCAGATCAAGCATATTATTTTCTCTTAATACCCGCGGCTTTTAAGATCGCGTTACATGTGCCCGTCGGTACTGCCCGTGAACTATGATAATCGATTCTAATCAGTTTATCCAGTCCTGCCCTGGCATAATACCTGATCGAACCCTTTTCTTTAATGAGCTCGAACCCGTTCTGTTCCAGCAGCCTCACCAACTCATTGAAGGTCATGCGTTGTTGGATTATACAGCATTAGTTAACGGGTGCGTTAAGAAGGATGGGGGGTCAGGATTAATAAGTTGTCGGCTGTATTAAAATTGCTCACAGCAGGGGCAGCAGGTAAGGGGTTATTGAGACGCAGAAATCGATGAAGGAGATCAAAGACAGAGCATTTGCGCCGGCTAATCCGCGCTGACTGCCGATCAGATATTGTTGAGGCAGGACATAGCGGCGTGGAAGCCGCACATGCCGTGCACTCCGGCGCCGGGAGGTGTGGAGGATGAGCAGAGATACATGTTTGAGCCCGGTATTCTGTACGGGTCCCAGCGCAGTGCGGGGCGGGCGAAGAGCTGCCGCAGCGTTTGCGCGCCGCCGCTGATATCGCCTCCCACCAGGTTGGGGTTGTCCTTTTCCAGAGCGGCCGGCCCGGCCGTATGGCGCGCCAGTATTATCTCGCGGAAGCCCGGCGCGAAGCGCTCCACCTGCGCCTCGATGGCGCCGGTCATATCGCCACCGTAGCCGTTGGGCACGTGGCAGTAGGCCCAGGCGGTATGTTTGCCGGTGGGCGCGCGGGATGGATCGAACAGGCTGGGCTGGGCCAGCAGTACGAAAGGCTGCGGCGCGGCCTCGCTGTGCCGGGCCGAGCTCTCCGACAGTGCTATCTCTTCGAACGTCCCTCCCAGGTGCACGGTGCCGGCCAGTTTGCATTCAGGGGATTTCCAGGATATGGGCTCGGTCAGCGCCCAGTCGATCTTGAAGGCGCCCGGGCCGTATTTATATGATCGCAGCGACCTGCGATAGCCGTCCGGCAGGCTGAGTCCCCTCATTCCCAGCAGCTGCGCAGGTGTGATGTCCCAGATTACCGTCGCATCAGCGGGAAGGTCGTCCTCGCTTTCGACGAATTTGCCTGTGGTTATCGTCCCGCCTCCGGATTTAAAGCACGAGGCCAGCGCCGCGCTGATTTTCCCCGCTCCACCCTTTGGCAGGGGCCAGCCGGCGGCATGCCCGGCCAGTGCCAGCGCCAGTCCAAAGGCTGCGCCGGGGATCTTGTCCAGGGGCAGTATCGAGTGTGCGCACAGTCCGGCCATCAATCCCCGTGCCTGCCTGCCCTTGAAACGGTGCGCCAGCGCCGCGGCGGACTGTATTGCTTTGAGGCCGAAGTGTGCCAGTGAGAGGGGGCGCTGCGGCATACGCATCCTGCCCAGCAGCTCCGGCAAAAGGTTGTCCCAATCTTCCAGCAGGGGGGTGAAAAGCGCGCTGTATCCGGCGGAGTCCGGTCCCAGGGTTGCAGCAGTCTCGCTGACCGATCTGAAGAGCAGGGCGCAGGAGCCGTCGTCGAAGGGGTGGGCCAGCGCCGCCGGCGGCTCTATCCATTCAAGCCCGTGGCCGGCCAGCGGCAGGGAGTTGAAAAAGGGTGAGGCTGCGGCCATGGGGTGTACTGCCGATCCGGTATCGTGCACGAAGCCGGGCAGCGTCAGTTCCGCCGAGCGCGCGCCGCCGCCGACGGATGCGTTGCCTTCGATTACGCTTACGGGTAGTCCTGCCTGCGCCAGCGCGATGGCCGCGGCCAGGCCGTTGGGGCCCGAGCCGACCACGCAGGCCCGTTTAACGCTATTCGCTTTATTGGTCAAGTCCGGTTAAATCACCTTCTGCGTATTTTCCGCAGCAGTAAAACGGGTGTGTAAAGCATGCTGAGTATCTGAGCGTTGAGAAAAACATTGAAGAAGCGGTTCCACTGGAGACGGGTGTCCAGGCACACGGGCGTCACCTGCACCTGTCCGTCGACATTCAGATGTTTGAGCATGGACTGCAGCACGTGGGTCCAGATGCCCTGCTGCAGCTTCGATCCTGCGATGCGGAAGGCCAGTTCGTATACGGGGTCGCCGGCCCGCGCCAGTCCCTGTATCTGCACGATGGTGGAGTCACCTTCTTTGAAGGAAGAGAAGGTGACCCATCCCGCCTCGGGATGACCCTGGGGTGTGATGAAGGTGAAGCTTTCGGGTCCGGCGTAGAGCACCATCACACCGGTGACCACCAGGCCTCCCGGCGTATCGGCGTTGATCAGGATCACCTCGCCCGGACTGATGCCTTCGGGTGGAGGGAAGAAGCGGTTGGCCGGGGGCTGGAACCTGGTAAAGTTCTGCTTGAGTATGGAGATGGCCTGCGCGGGCGATGTGTTGCCCGGCAGGTAGATGCGGTATGTTTTCTGCCAGAGCTGTCCGAACCCCTGCAGCGGTCCCGACACGCGCCTTCCCTTTACATTCAAATTAATAGCCGCCTTCGGCATGGGCTTGACGTTCAGCCTGAATACCGGTTTGGCCCAGGGGTCGTCCCCGGGCGAAGCGGGATTTCCCTGCGCCGGTTTCACTAGGTCCGGTGGGGCCTGACCGCTGTAGCCGGCATGTTTCAGTGCAGAGGCGATGCTGTCGAAGCATGAAATGCTCTCGTCCAGCCGTGCCAGGCGGAAGGCGTCCAGCAGGCGGCCTTTGAGGCCGGCTGTCAGCAGCCTCTTGCCTTTGTGCCCGGCGGTGTTGGGCAGGCGCAGCAGCATGCTGAGCGCGGTGTTGTCCAGGGACGCTGCGGCATGGAAGTCCAGTATGACCGTGCCCTTTCCGGGCACCTCTTCGACAAGTCCTGCGATCTCAGCTTCCAAAGCCGCGGAGACATCACCCTCCAGGGCTATGATCCTGATGTTACTTCCCGCGTCAGCAGCTTTCATCCAATCTCCTTCAGAGTGGCTACAGCTTTTTCAGCTTTTCTATCAGAGTTTGCTTGCTTATGTTGTTGTGAAGGCTGATTCTATTAAGGATGTCGTTTAATGTTCCCCTGGCGATTTCTTTATGCATGGGAACTGTTATGACATGCATACCGATATTGGTTGTTTTTGCGTATGTGGCATGACTGCCTTTACGGCGGTTGAGGGTATAGTCGAAGGACAGGAGCAGACTGACAATCTGGCTGCCGCTAACCGGCGGAAGCTTTGGCATTTGCCAGTTTAACCTCAGAAAGTGTGAGGATGGTAATGGATTCGGTAGTATCGCCGAAATGGCATGCTACTGCTTCTTTGATATTTTCGTGTAGCTCATCCAGGGTTTTCCCCTGGGTGAATATATCGTAGCCGATGCCGCGAGCGCACCACGAGTCTCCGTCAAAATATGTTTCAATTTTTACTAGCATAACTATCTTCGTCTGATTGGATTATACAACATAAGCTGCAGGGTGCGTTAAAAAAGAAATGGTTTGAGAAATTGCCGGCTATGGTACAATTTCGCAAAATAGATGCCTGGCTGCTAAGGAGTGGATACATGGAGAAATCGAGGCAGGAGATCAAGGACACGGCGTTTGCGCTGGCCAAGAAGTACGAGATGGAGAACGGCAACTGCGCGCAGAGCGTATTCGCCGGCGTGATGGAGTCGCTGGGGATGTGGAACGATGACGTCTTCCGCGCCGCTACAGGCTTTGCCGACGGCATCGGATTGTCGGGTGACGGCCACTGCGGGTCGCTGTCCGGCGCCGTGCTGGCCATCAGCTGTTTGTACGGGCGCAAGAAGGACGAGTTCCACCGCCGCGGCAAGATGATGAAGGCGCTTTTGATCTGCCGCGAGCTGGAGAACAGGTTCAACGCCATCTACGGCACCTGCCGCTGTCACGACCTACAGGTGAAGTTTTACGGGCGTTTCTTTAATCTATTGACCTCCGAGGACCTTGAGGCCGCGCTCAAGGCCGGCGTGCTGGAGAGGTGCTCATCGCTGGCCGGCGAGGTCGCCTCCATGGCAGTCGAGCTGATACTCGACCAGCAGGCGAAGGACGCCGCCAAAGGCTGACTCCCCACCCTCGTTATTGCGAGGCAGCAGGTGCGACTTCGATCCTGTAATCCCCTGGTTCCATCATCGCATTATTGGCGTTCAAGTCTCGCTGTTTTTTTGGAAATGGACCGCGGACGAGATCACTCGCACGGTGATCAGGACGGAGAGGGGCGTGATCTTCGACTGGTGCCTGACCAACGGGGGTTTCGACCTGGAGAAAGAGAACCTGAGGATGTTTACGCTGGTCAGCGAAGGAATCCGCAGCAAGTAAGCGGGCAGAAGGTTATTGACTAATGTGTAATAATGTGCTTAAATACCACCGTATCACGACGAGGCGAACGCTTTAGGGTTAGTCCGAAAAGGGTTTTGCCTCTTTATTTTTTATATTCGAGTTTATTCCGCAGATTATCAAGAAAATCTATTTTAGTACCTGCTGCTTTACTCAATAATCTGGAACAACCAAATTTGCTTGCAGCTAATACTGCGTTGAGTTTTCCTCTCTGCACTAAATATTTTACCAGGCAGGCGAAATCGCCATCGCTGGTCACAATCACCGACTGATCGTATTTATCAAAATCAATCATTGCCTGTAATACTAATTCAGCATCAATATTGCCCTTGATGTTGTTCTCATCATCATGTCCGACTTCTTTAAAAATAAGTTCAAACCCGCCTTTTCTCAGGTTATTGTAAAGGTCTTCATTATCTTCAATGTATCCAATGAAATAGTATGCTAAGCTGATATTGTATTTATCACTCAGATAAATACGAAACCTGCGGTTGTCTAATTTCCATCCAAGTACCTTTGTTGACAGATATAAATTATTGCCATCTATGAATGCGTAATTTCCTATTGCTGCGCACATCGTAAGAGATTATATCATGTATCGTCGTCAGGAAGAATAGGCTATTGCTCATTGACAGCGCTGTGTCAAAACGGATACTATCGGACTGATTTATCGGTCCCGCCGCATTAAATAAGGAAGGGAAAACAGGGAGGTAGTAGAAGCCTATGAACTGCCACGAACGCACCGCAACCGCATTGAACCTGGGAGTGCCGGACCGCGTGCCCATCTTCTCATGCACTGAGGAGCAGAACCAGATTTACGAGATCCTGGGCAACAAGGACGGGGCCCTGCCGTTGAGCATGATCCGGGAAGGGGTGAGCGGGGCGCTGTTCAAGCTGGCCTCCCCGCTGATCAACCGCATGGGCTGGATGACCAGCGAGACCGAGAAATTCATGGGCAAGAAGCTGGAGGCCGACATCGCGCTGGGCTACGACTGCTCGTGGCTGATGTATTCGTCGATTTTCAATTTGCGGGGCAACCGGCAGTCCACCGACATCTGGGGCAAGTTGTACGACCTGGTGGCTGACCCGGACGGGAACGTGGACACGCCCATGTACCGGCAGGGGTTGCTGACCACGCCGGAACTTTGGGAGGCCTGGCATCATCCCGATCCCGACAAATTTTACAAGACCATCTACCGCGTTTTCGCCGATCTGCAGAAGAGGTACGGAGATAAAATATACCTGATGGGCAGCCTTTTCTCCGGTCTATGGGAGTCCGCCTCCCAGTCGATGGGCCTGGCCAATTTCGCTGTGACCCTGCGCCGCAACCCGGACTTCGTGCGGAAAATGGTGAAATACTACGAGAAGATATACCTGGCGACCATCAACGCCACGGCCGATGCCGGCATGCCGGCCTTCGTCTATTCCGACGACATGGGTCACAAAAGCGGCCCGCAGATGCCGCCGCGCGTGCTGGACGAGTTTTTCGGGCCCAGCCTGCGCAGGCTCTGCGAAGAGGCCCACAGGCGCGGCATCAAGATCATCGTACATTCCTGCGGCAACGTGAACCTGCTGCTGGAGATGTTCGCGGACTGGGGCTTCGACGGTGTGCACTCGCTGGAGCCGACCGCCGGCATAGACATTGCGGATGTGAAAAGGCGGCTGGGGAAGCGCATGTGCATCTTCGGCAACCTGGACATCTCGCACGTCCTGAGCGAGGGCACGCGTGAGGAGGTGGAGTCGGCGGTTAAGGCGATGCTGAAGGACGTCGCCCTGGACGGCGGGTTCATCATGGCCATGACCAATTCGCACAACGCGGTGAAGGTCGGGAACACGCGCTGGATGATCGAATATACCCACCGCTACGGTAATTACCCCATTAAATTAGCCTGAGATCGGAGGGGTGAGAGATGAACGAACGTGATGCTGTAAAAAGTGTGCTGGATACGGTTGTCAGCCTGGATATAGATGCAGTGGCGGGGCAGGTAAGCACCGCCCTCAAGGCGGGGGCCGACCCGCGCGTCGTATTGAACGACGGTTTGAGCGCCGGCATGAGGATCGTGGGGGACCGCTTCCAGAGCGGCGAGTATTTTCTGACCGAGCTGTTGCTGGCGGGAGAGGTGATGAAGGCCGGGCTGGCGCCGTTGGAGCCCCTGCTGGCCAAGACCGACGTACAGGGCAAGGGCACGGTGGTGCTGGCGACCGTCAAGGGGGACATCCATGACCTGGGCAAGAGCCTGGTGGGCATGATGCTCAACGCCTCCGGTTTCGAGGTGGTCGACCTGGGGTCCGACGTCCCGCCGCAGCGTATCGTCGATGCGGTGCGCGCGCACAAGGCCGGGATTGTGGGTCTTTCGATGCTGCTGACGCCCATGGTCGTCTCATTGCGGTCCACGGTGGAGGAGATAACCAGGGCCGGACTGCGTGACCGGGTGAAGGTCATTATCGGCGGCGCCTGCACCACGCCCGGCCTGGCCAAAGAGATGGGCTGCGACGGCCACGGTGAAGACGCCATGGCGGCGGTCTACCTCTGCGAGAGCTTCATTTAACGGATGCTGCATCCTGCAATTTGGTGACATTTTTGTGCTATAATTGCTCGTAACAAGGGGTAGCCGATTATGAAAGTTTACAACTACACAGTGATATTTGAGCCGGTCGAAGAAGGTGGTTATGACGTTATCGTGCCGGCGATCCCGGAGATATGCACCTCTGGCGCCACAATCGAGGAAGCAAGAGAAATGGCCGAAGATGCCATACGTTGTTATCTTGAGAGCGCATTGGAAGATAACGAGACGATCCCACAGGATAAAGAGCCATCACTGGAGCGCATAGCTGTAAAGATATAAAATGCCCAAGCTCCCCATTCTCAAGGGCAAACAGGTTCTAGAAGCCCTGATTAGTACAAGAGGCGGGTTTTTTATTCACCATCAACGCGGCAGCCATGCAAGGTTAAAGCACGCGACCAGGAAAAACCTGAGGGTCACCGTACCGATACACAGCAAGGACCTCCCTGAGAGAACTCTACGCAGGATATTAAAACAGGCAGGTTTGAGCGACGAAGAATTCACAAGGCTAATATAACGGTTTCTTCTTACGTGATTGCGGGCTCCCTCTCCACGTCATTGCGAGGCCGAAGGCCGTGGCAATCTTGTTTACCCGCAGTCACGCACAGGATTGCCGCGTCGCTGCGCTCCTCGCAATGACTAAAAAATACGTCATTGCGCCTCACTTCAAGCTCTTCTTAAACTTCGCCCTGAACTTACTCATCTTCGGCGCGATCACCGCCCGGCAGTACATTTGGCCTGCATTCTCCCTGTAATAATCGTGGTGGTAGTCCTCAGCCTCGTAGAACATGGTCAGCGGTCTCAAAGTGGTGACGATAGGCGCTTTAAACTCTCCGGAGGCGTTTAACCTGGCGATGAACTTCTCGGCCGCCTCCTTTTGAGCGTCATCAGCGTAGAAGATGGATGAGTGGTACTGTTCGCCCACATCGTTTCCCTGGCGGTTGGGCGTGGTCGGGTCGTGCGTACAGAAGAAGACCCCCAGCAGGTCGTTGTAGCTGATCAGCTCCGGGTCGTACTCGATCCTGGCGGCCTCCACGTGTCCGGTATTGCCGCCGCAGACCTGCTGATAGGTCGGGTTATCGGAGAGTCCGCCCGTGTACCCCGGTATAACCTTTAGAACGCCCTTCAGTTCGGAGAAGATGGCCTCGGTGCACCAGAAGCAACCGCCGCCGAAGACTGCTATCTCGGTTTTGCTCTCCACATTATAAGGATATAAGGTACAACGATAATGAACAAATCGGTAAATTAAACCATCGTTAGATTGCCATAAGCTGATATAACAGATTATAATCATAGATGTACTTCCCCTGAAATTAAGGCGGCAATATGGTTGAGAATACGGATTTAAGTGAGATACTGAAAAACTATCCTGATAAATGGGTAGCTCTGTCTGGTGACAGCAGCAAAGTAGTGGGTGTTGCGGATAAACCGGCAGATGCTGTGCAGCAGGCTCACGCTAAAAACGAACCTGATCCTATCTTGACCAGAGTTCCAAAGAACTATGGAACTTACATATTGTGAGTGTCCGCTTTAAACTAGATTACAGGAAATTTCCTGCTCAGCCAACTGAGCCCTTCCCCAGACGAACCAGTGTATCACGGCCGGTAATCCCCATTGCCTTGATAAATAACCAACGGCGCGTTAGATATCTGGCCTTGATAGATTCAGGTGCTGATTATTGCATTTTTCATGCAGAAATCGGTGAGCAGATAGGCCTTCAGATAGAATCTGGTAAACGTCTTTCTTTTTTTGGCTCCAGTGGCCAGGAGCAGTACGCTTATTTCCACGAGATTAATATTGAAGTCGGCGGTCATGAGACCGCTTGTTTTGCAGGATTCTCTCGTGAATTACAGAGCCTGCCGTACGGTATCCTGGGCCAGGAAGGTTTTTTCGATAACTTCAAAATAACATTCGATTATCTGAAAGATAAGATAGAGCTCCAGTCCATAGCCGATTGATTTTAAGTTGACTGGTAAACGCCCAACATATCCCGTGCGATCCCCGCGACCTTCTTTCTCAAGCTTGCCGGGCCGAGCACCTCCACTTTGTCGCCCCAGCGCGTTATAAAGGAGGTGAACTCGTCCGTCAGCGGGACTTTGAGCAAGACCACGGCCGAGCCGTCCGGCTGCACGGCCACCTGCTGCGACCGGTGCCACCTGGTCTCGCGCGCGATCCTGGCGATGGCGGGGTCGAACCTCAGCCTGACTTGAGTGGGCGTGCCGGTGACGGTTATGCCCCAGGCCGGCTCCAGGAATTCGTTGGCGTCGAATCCGGCCGGTATGGAGTAGCGCTCCTCCAGCACCTCGATGTCCTCGATGCGGTCTACCTTGAAGGTGATCACCCTGCGGGCCTGGTGGCAGTAAGCGATCAGGTAGTTGGCATGCTCGAAGGTGGCCGGCTGTATGAAGTAAGGCTCGACCACCCTTTCGCTCGCCTGCGGGCGTCCCAGCCCCCGGTAGGTCATCTTAACCCTGCGGCCGTTGATCCAGGCGTTGGTCAGCGCGTCCATGATGCGCCGCATCCGGTCGTCCCGCTCCATCCTCCGCATCCAGCTGATGGTGCGTCCCACCTGAGCGCGCAGCGGCGGCGGCATGGCCGAGTTGAGCTTGATAAAGGTCGATGCGATGCCGGGGTTGTAGGCGTTGCTGTAGGAGAGCAGCAGGCGCGCGGCCAGGAAGATGGTCATGGCCTCCGGCACTGTGAAGCAAATCAGCGGCAGGAAGTAGGACGGCTCGATGCCCCGCAGCGATCCCTTCTCCCAGACCGGGACACCGATCTGCTCCAGG
>Ga0208828_1001012_pt1 | contig 11353 bp, 8 predicted proteins | sample Kivu_160m_FD_185487 | JGI IMG/M metagenome (GOLD analysis project Ga0208828, IMG submission 185487) | Freshwater microbial communities from Lake Kivu, Western Province, Rwanda to study Microbial Dark Matter (Phase II) - Kivu_160m (SPAdes)... | ecosystem: Environmental > Aquatic > Freshwater >... | reverse complement strand
TATTGAAGTTGAGAACAGCTTTCCAAGTTATTTCCCAACTTCAACAGTTCATCATCATCAACATGAATATGTTTAATAGTATTAATCTATCAAAAACGGTCAATGCTATTTAGGCATGGTCAACTCGTGACTCGTGACTCGTGACTCGTGACTCGTGACTTGTGAATCGTGTTTCTCTAACTTTTTCCTTTTTACTTTTACCTTTTTACTTTCCTTATGCCTTCTGCCTTTATTTTCGACATCAAGCCTTACAGCATCAATGATGGCCCGGGGATCCGAATAACGGTATTCCTGAAGGGCTGCCCGCTGAATTGTGCCTGGTGCCACAATCCGGAGGGGATCTCTCCCCATGTGCAGAAGATGTACTCCAGGAACAAATGCATAGGTTGCAGGACCTGTGTCGAGGCCTGCCCGGTCAAAGCTCTGGAGCTGATCCCGGCAGGTATCGTGACTGATTCTAAAACCTGCGATTTGTGTGGCATCTGTGCCGATGTATGCCCGGCCAAAGCCATGGAGATGTCAGGCCGCCCGGCCACGGTGGAGGAAATCATGAAGATCGTCCGCCGCGAACGGGTAACCATGGATCATTCGGGTGGCGGGATCACTGTTTCCGGAGGTGAACCGATGATGCAGGCCGCTTTCCTGATTGGGTTGTTTGATGCCTGCGGAGCTGAAGGGATACACAGGGCACTGGATACATCGGGATTGGCCGATACCGGCACCCTCCTTGAAGTGGCAAAGCGCACTGATCTTTTCCTCTATGACCTTAAAATGATGGATCCCGTCAAGCACAGGCAATGGACCGGTGCAAGCAACGAAAAAGTATTATCGAACCTGGTTGTTCTGGCCGAAACGGGTGCCGAAATCAATATCCGCATACCCTTGATCAAAGGAGTCAACACGGATCACGAAAACATCCGGCAAACGGCGTCATTTGTGGCTTCCCTTCCGGGACCGAAAAAGCTTGTCAGCCTTCTTCCCTATCACAACATTGCCATTAACAAGTACAACAAGTTGGGCAAGGACTATGACCTCAAAGGCATGTCAGAGCCAGGTAAGGAGGTGGTTGATAAGATCATCGCCCTTTTCGCCGCGTACGGACTTGAAGCGGCCGCAGGAGGCTGATCGTGATTCGTGCCTTGTGCCTTACGCCTTGAGCCTTGAGCCTTGAGCCTTTTTTCTATCTTTACACATCTTAGGAATCCCGAACATGAAAAAGCTCCCCATCACCTTGTTGATTCTATTGACCGGCATTCTTGTGCTGGGCATTGTCTCGATCCAGAATTGCAGATCAGACAATGGAGCTTTCCAGTGGAAGAAAAAGGATGGAAAGCAAGTCCTGTCATTTGCGGGCCAGTCGGTCGGATTCCTGGAGCCGATGAACATTGAAGGTATCCGGTCAACGGACCAAATCACCCGCCTCGGCGATGGGGTTTTCAGGATTATACGCGAGGTTACCAACCGTTCAGGCAGGCAGATGGATTCACTCCGGCTGACGGTGGACTTTGTTCATCCGGTCAGAGCTTCCTGGCTAATGATCCCGGCCGTGAACTATAACGGCAATGAATGGGGAAGGGGCCTGGAACCGAAAGGCTTTAAAAAGGACGGAACCTGGTGGAGCTTTTCCTTCAGCCGTACATCGGTGCCCGGTGCGACCTATTCCGAAGGCGACCGATGGGCCATCGCACTCTGGGGGGACCTGGATGAGACACTGACTCCCTTCTCCTGCTCACTGATGCCAGAGGACTCGATAACCATTCACCGGCTGATCTGGCCTGAGGAAGAAATGCCGCTGGTGTACTCCAATCGCGATCGCTACTCGCCCGGATTCAGGAACAATCTGGTCCTAGAAAACGGCGAAAAGCTTACCCTGAGCGCGGTTGTTTTAGCCACTCCTGTTCTCCCGGACCATGCAGCTATAAAAAGTTTCCTTGGTAAAGCATGGGAGCTGATTCCGCATCCGGAGATCCCGGTTGCTGATCCCCGGGAGATCTGGGATCTGGCCAGGCGGTTCGCTACCGAAAGCCTCTGGGCTGAAGAGGGAGTTTTTAAGGGATTCAGCATCGGGCTGTGGATGCGCGATACCGGCTGGATCCAACGGCCGGCCTGGAAATATGAGGTCGGCTGGGCCGGACAGAATGCCTCCTTCGGCATTTCCCTGATGACCGACTACCTTAGGAACGGTAGGCAGGAGTCGCTCGACAAGGCCCTGGCCTGCCTGGATACCTGGGCGAGATATAGTCCCCAACCGAATGGGCTCTTCCGTACTCATTTCGATTATATTCTGGGGATAGAAGAAAGCGAGGAAGTTGTGGATGCCTGCAATCTCGGCCAGGCGGTTGCCGATTTTCTGGTGGCATACGAGGTTGCGAAACAGTGCGGGATCGAACGGGGGAATTACAAAACCCTGGCACTCAACCTTGCCGATTTCCTCATGAATGATCAGCAGCCCAGCGGCCAGTACGGAAAAGGCTGGTCCACAGACGGCACCTGCCTTTACCGTGATGGCACTGTCGGGGCCTTTATCATTCCCGGCATGATCCGGGCATGGAAAGCGACAGGCAAAAACGCTTACCTGGCTTCGGCCCGCAGGGCCTATGATTTTTATTTCGATGAGTTTGCCCGGCAAGGTTTCTCATCGGCCGGTGCCCTGGATACCTGGTGCATCGACAAGGAGTCGTCCCTGCCGGTCCTCAGGAGCGCCCTGATGCTGTTCGAAGCGATTGGCGATTCCTCCTACCTGGCCAAAGCCGAAAAAACATCCTGGTACCTGTCCTCCTGGCTCTGGCATTATGAAGTTCCGGTAACAGATTCATCAGACTTTAAAGTTTACGAATATTCCACTTTCGGGGGTACGGCTGTTTCCACCCAGCATCATCATATTGACGGATTCGGGATGTGGTTGGTTCCGGAATGGCTGAAACTCTCCAAATGGACGGGCAATCCCATCTGGAAGGAGTTCGCGCTGGCAACCTGGGCCAACGGCAACCAGTGCGTCGCCGACGGACAAACCGCTTACCATGGGGTGATCAGGCCGGCCGGATCCCAGGCCGAAGCCTATTTCCAAACCCGGTGGTCGGGCAAACCTGGTTATTTCAATGACTGGCTCGTGAGCTGGATGTCGGCGCTGAGAATGGAAGTGCTGCGGGGACTGGAAGACTGGAGTGAACTCAAATAAAGGAAAAAGGAAAAAGGAAAAAGGAAAAAGGAAAAAGAACGGGATATTATGCCTAACCCCAGACTTCAGTCTGGGGTCTCCCGGTGTGGGAGACTTCAGTCTGGGGTATTTAAGTACTTTACTATGGATAGCAACCTTATATCTCACAACTCCATACAACCAGCAGATATAGACGCTGTTGTCCAATATCATTCAGAGTATTACAGTAAAAGGTACGGATTCAACCATGAATTCGGAGAATATGTTCGACAACCTTTGACGGAGCTGGTCCGGAGAAAGTCACCGAAAGAAAGGGTCTGGCTTCTCAGGGAGGATGGAATAGTGCAAGGTTGTGTCGCGTTGGTGCATAATTCCGATGAGGAAGCTCAACTCAGGTGGTTTTATGTGGATGAAAAACTGAGGGGACAGGGTTATGGAAATAAAATGATCACCAGTCTTATCCGGTTCGCTACTTTAAAAGGCTACTCCCGGATCATTCTCTGGACCGTGAGCCTGCTTGAAAAAGCCATCAGGTTGTACAAACAGCACGGTTTTGCGATGGTCGAAGAACTGACTCACACCAAATGGGGGCTGGAACTGACGGAACAGAAATTCTTGTTGAATTTACCAGGCAAGGAATGAAAACCATGGTACTTACCGGACCCGGCCGGATGTCAATGATCCAGCGTCCCAAGCCGGTCATTGAAAAGGACACGGATGTCCTGATCAGGATGAAAGCCCTTGGTGTATGCGGTTCCGATATTCATTACTACCGCAACGGGAGAATCGGGAACCAGGTTGTGAAATACCCTTTCCCGGTGGGGCATGAAGGCGCGGGAGAAGTGATGGCAGTCGGAACCGCCGTTACAACCGTGCGTCCCGGCCAGCGGATTGCCATCGACCCTGCCATGCCTTGTTTCCAATGCGACCAATGCCTTGAAAACCGGTTCCATACCTGCCGCAACCTTAAATTCCTCGGATGCCCCGGCCAGGCCGACGGCTGCCTCTCGGAGTACATCAGGATGCCTGAAACCAGTTGCTATCCGATCCCCGGATCCATGTCCTTTGAGGAGGCCGCCCTGTCGGAACCCCTGGCCATCGGGATTTATGCCGCAAGACTGGCTGGCCTGGCGATGACCGGTAAAAAGATCGGGATCCTGGGTTTTGGCCCTATCGGGATGAGCGTTCTACTGGCAGTCCGGGAACAGGGGGCATACAATATCCTGGTCACGGACAAGATTGATGCCCGCCTCGACCTGGCAAGGTTATCAGGGGCTGCAATGACGGGCAATCCCGAGCGGCAGGACATTCCAGGCCTGGCCATGGCTGGATCAAATCCTTCACTGGATGTGGTTTTTGAATGCTGCGGCCGGCAGGAGGCCGTGGATCAGGCCATTGAGATGCTGAAACCGGGTGGCAAGCTTCTGATCCTCGGCATTCCTGAATTCAGCCGGTGGTCGTTTCCGGTTGACGATCTGAGACATAAGGAAATAGCTATTCAAAATGTGCGCCGGCAGAACGGATCGGTCCACAGGACGCTCGACCTGCTGGCTTCCCGGCGGATCGATGTCAGCCGGATGATTACGCACCGGTTTCCTTTCAGCCAAGCACAGGAGGCATTTGACCTGGTTGCCGGATACCATGACGGTGTAATGAAAGCAATGATAGATTTTGACTAATCCTGGGCTTGATGAAAAAGTGGATTCAAAAGGCGATCGTTCAAAAAACGATATCTTACCTGCCGTTTAGTCACAGGCTGAACTACTTCTTTCAGAAATACGTTACCCACGGGATCAACCTGACGGATGAATACCTGACCGACCGTATCGGGCATGCCCGGGATCATCTGAATGCCTATCGGAAACTTTCAGGCCTGCGGGTTCCTGAATGCTGCATGGAACTGGGTACCGGCTGGTATCCGGTGGTGCCGGTCTGCTTCTTCCTGGCCGGATCCGAAAGGATTTTGTCGGTCGACATTACCGGCCATATTACCAAAGACCGTCTCCACATTACCTTGGACCGGCTGGCGGGTTGGCACCGGTCGGGCCAGGCCGGGGACGAAACCGGCTACCTGCCCGGGAAATGGGCAATCCTCGACTCCCTCCTGGATCATTTCGACCATCTCTCCCTGCAGGAAATCCAAGAAAGGCTGAACCTGACCTGCCTGGTTGAGGATGCCCGGAAACTTCCGCTGCCGGATCGCTCAGTCGGCCTGGTCCATTCAAACAATACCCTGGAGCATGTTTATCCTGAGATCCTGATCCCCATCCTGAAGGAGTTCCGGCGGATCCTGAAACCGGAAGGAGGCGTGATGTCACATTTCATTGACATGTCGGACCATTTTGCCCATTTCGACAAGAAGATCAGCATCTATAACTTTCTCCGCTATTCCGATAAACAATGGAAATGGATCGACAATTCGATCCAGCCGCAGAACCGGCTGAGGATCAATGATTACCTGAGGATCTTTGCCGAGTTGGGCCTGCCTGCTGAAATCGAGTCCTGCCGGCCGGGGAATGTCGAAGAACTGCGTTCGATGAAACTGGACAACCGGTTCACAGGTCATCCGGTTGAAGAAATTGCGATCAGTCATTGCCACCTGGTTTCGCGCTGTCAATAAAGTTTTAGGGCATCTTTTCTTTGTCAAAAAAAGTGTACATCGTACTTTTATTTAAACAAAAGAAAACAACATGAATGCACGCCGTTTCATCACGTTGGGGGTCATTCCGCTGATCGCCCTGTCTGGACTGGTCTGGGTGGGTTGCGGAACGCTCAAACCTGCTGCCGGAAAGAACAACCTGGCTGTTGTGGCCACTCCGTCGGGTTCCATGAGCTGGGGTAACTGGTCCCAAGCCATGAATGATGGCCTTACACCTACCGACACACTTCCGTTCAGGCCCCGCCAGGGCCGGGGATCCAGAAGGCCTCCTATGCCGCAATGGGTTGAATATGAATGGATACAACCGGTCAAGACTGGCCAGATCGATCTTTTTCTCTGGAATTATAAGGAGGTATTCCCGTTGCCCGCGGCCTACCGGATCCAGTACTGGGACGGGAAGGATTACCAGCCGGTCAGTAATGCGAGGGGATTGGGGCTGGAAAACGGCCGGTTCAACACGACAACCTTTGATGCCGTGGAAACTGCGAAACTCAGGGTATATGTTGATTCCGCCGCTTCCTTTGTAGCCAATGTCGTGGAATTTAAGGTTTATCCTTCCGCCGGTGCTCCTCCGGTACCCCCGGTCATTTCAGCCGGCGGCGACCGCGTGGTGATGGTTGGAGGAAAAACCTGGCTATCGGGCAGCGCCAAATCGGTGACAGGCCTTACCGGAACCAACTGGAGCAAGCAATCCGGACCAGGTCCCGTGACCTTTGAAAATGCCGACTCAATCCGCACAACGGCCAGGTTCACCACTCCGGGCGAGTATGTGATAGCCCTGACTGCCAGGGAAGGGAAGCTCAGGTCGGTTTCCGCCATAAAAGTGAAGGTCCAGCTTCCTCCCCCCGCCGAAAGGCTGGATGTGGTTTATACCAAACGCTACAGTGTCAACAGCCCTCTCTGGAGTAACCGGGCCAAGGCCATCATCGTCAACTGGATACCCTGGTGCATTGACCAGATCAACCGGACCGACCTGAAAACCGGCCAGGGAGGCATGGATAACTTCATTGAGGCAGCCAAGGCACTAAGGGGCGAACCGCACGGGAAACACCTGGGATATGTCTTTTCCAACGCATGGGTGCATCAGACCGTGGAATCCATGTGCATAGCCCTGATGATTGATCCGAAAGGCGATCCGGAAATCATCAGGGCCCATGAAAAAATGAAGGCAACCTTGGAAGACTGGATCCCGAAAATCCTGGCAGCCCAGGAACCCGACGGTTATTTACAGACCGCATTTACCCTGCGCGACACCACCCGCTGGAAAGCCCGCTGGGCCCCCGAAACCCGCGGCAACCACGAAGGCTATGTGGCCGGTTATTTTATCGAATCGGCCATCAACCACTATACCCTTACCGAAGGAAAAGATACGCGTCTCTATGATGCCGCCAAAAAACTGGCCGATTGCTGGGTGGCTAATATCGGGCCAGGAAAAAATGCCTGGTTCGACGGGCATCAGGAAATGGAACAGGCCCTGGTTCGGTTCGGCCGTTTCGTCAATGACATGGAAAAGAACCACAGGGGTGACAACTATGTCGCCCTGGCCAAATTCCTGCTTGACAACCGGTCCGGCGGAGATGAATATGATCAGAGCCATGTGCCTGTCCAGCAGCAATATGAGGCCGTCGGGCATGCTGTCAGGGCGGCCTATACCTATTCGGGCATGGCCGATATTGCAGCCGAGACCGGTGATATAGATTACCAGAGTGCCACGATGTCCCTCTGGGACAATGTCGTCAACAAGAAGTACTATATCACGGGGGGCATTGGAAGCGGCGAAACGGCTGAAGGTTTCGGCGACGATTTTTCCCTGGGGAATAACGCTTACTGCGAGGCATGCTCCAGCTGCGGGATGATCTTCTTTCATTACAAGATGAACCTGGCTTATCACGATGCACGATACGCTGATTGTTATGAAGAGACGATCTATAATGCCCTGCTGGGATCGCTGGACCTCGACGGAAAGAATTTTTACTATGATAACGAGCTGAGTTCCAACTCGCCCCGCTATAACTGGCATGTTTGCCCTTGCTGCGTGGGGAATATCCCGCGAACCCTGCTGATGATCCCGACCTGGACCTATGTAAAAGGCAGCGATGGAATATACGTGAACCTGTTTATCGGCAGCACGATCACCGTTGACCGGGTAGCCGGGACCGACGTGGAAATGGTACAGGAAACCGATTATCCATGGAGCGGCAAGGTGGCTCTGACCGTAAACCCGAAAGAATCGAAGCAGTTTACCGTTTATGTCCGCATACCCAACCGCACAACCAGTGACCTGTACACCCCGGTGCCTGAGGTGAAGGGATTCAAGACATTGAAGATTAATGGTGTACAGGCTGATGTCGGGATTGAAAACGGTTATGCTCCCATTACGCGTAAATGGACTTTGGGCGACCGGATCGAGGTGGAATTCCCCATGGCGGTGCAAAAAGTGACAGCCGATGAACGGATCGTGGCTGACCGCGGCAGGTTAGCCCTGCGTTACGGACCCCTGATATATAACGTTGAACAGGTCGATCAGCCTGATCTCAGCAAGTCGCTGGGTGATGGAATACTGACTGCCGAATGGAGGCCTGACCTGCTGAGGGGCGTGGTAGCCATCAAGGGAACTTGGGCCGACGGTTCACCCATGTTAGCCATTCCCAACTATGCACGGAATAACCGGGACACCACCCAGCCGGCCGATCGCCGGATACCGAAATCGATCGTCTGGATGAACCGGTAAAGTAACCTCCGGTGCATCGGCGCAGCCGGTGCGACCGGAGGAGAGCAGGCATAAGAAGAAAGGAGAAAGTAACCTCCGGTGCATCCGGCATAGCCGGTGCGACCGGAGGAGAGCAGGCATAAGGAGAAAGGAAAAAGGAAAAAGTAATAACTCCCGGAAAACCGGGCAAAAAATAAATACCATGAAACCAATAGCTATTGCCATTATGAGCGCTTTGTTGTTCAGCGGACTTTCAGCCCAGGAGATGAAACCCATCAAGCTCAACGCCCCTGATAAATCGAAAGGGCTGAACATCATGAAAGCTCTGGAACTCAGGGCATCGTACCGGGAGTTTGCCGACACTCCTTTGAGCCTCCAGGAACTTTCCGACCTCCTTTGGGCCGCCAATGGGATCAATAGGCCCGAAAAATCCGGCCGGACAGCTCCGTCTGCCATGAATGCACAGGATGTTGATATCTATGTCTTGACTTCCGAAGGAGCCTATTTCTATGATTTCAAGCAGCACACTCTAAATCCGGTCGCTGCCGGTGATCATCGTAACCTGGTTGCCGGTAGGCAGGTAAGCGTGGCTGCAGCGCCTGTCATTCTCATCATGGTTTCTGATCTTGCGCGCTTCCGCGGCGAGGATGAGAACCAAAAGATGAAAACCGCCTGTATCGACGTAGGTACCGTCTCTCAAAACATTGCCCTTTTTTGTTCCGGTACCGGCCTGGTAACCGTACCCCGCATGGGGATGGACCAGGAGGGACTTCGGAAAGTGCTGCAGCTGAAAGAATCGCAAAGACTGATTCTAAATAATCCTGTGGGACACAGGAAGTAAGGCAAAAGGCAAAAGGTAAAAGGAAAGTAACCTCCGTTGCACCCGGCGTAGCCGGTGCGACCGGAGGAGAGCAGGCATAAGGAGAAAGGAAAAAGGAAAAAGGAGAAAGTAACCTCCGGTGCATCGGCGCAGCCGGTGCGACCGGAGGAGAGCAGGCATAAGGAGAAAGGAAAAAGGAAAAAGGAGAAAGTAACCTCCGGTGCATCGGCGCAGCCGGTGCGACCGGAGGAGAGCAGGCATAAGGAGAAAGGAAAAAGGAAAAAGGAGAAAGTAACCTCCGGTGCATCGGCGCAGCCGGTGCGACCGGAGGAGAGCAGGCATAAGGAGAAAGGAAAAAGGAAAAAGGAGAAAGTAACCTCCGGTGCATCGGCGCAGCCGGTGCGACCGGAGGAGAGCAGGCATAAGGAGAAAGGAAAAAGGAGAAAGGAGAAAGTAACCTCCGGTGCATCGGCGCAGCCGATGCGACCGGAGGGAAAAAGAGGATATATGATGAAACCAATCGTGACCGGACTGCTAATGCTGTTGGGCAGCCTCAGCGGCTTCGCCCAGGGGAATCTCAGCGTGCAGTTTGGAGGCCTGAAGAAATCCACCACAGAAGGTGATGGTGTGGTCCTGACCACCCGGGAAGCGCAGGTGCGATTATCAGTTTATGGCCCGGAAATTATCCGTGTCCGGGTAACTCAGGGTAAACCGGCACCTGATTTTTCCTATGCGGTCGTAGGAAAGCCCGATGGCAAGCTCACTAAACTATCAGAAAATGAACAGGAGATTGTCTATTCCACCGGGAGAATAAGCGTAACCGTGAATAAGTCACCGCTCCGGCTCCGGTTCACGGATAGCGCCGGCCGCGTGATCAGCGAGGATGACTTGGTACTTGGCATAAGCTGGATGGGCACGCAGGTGACCAGTTACCGCAAGCTTTTTCCGGATGAACGGTTCATCGGGCTCGGAGAAAAGACCGGAGGGCTCAACCGCCGGGGCAACTCCTATGTGCACTGGAACTCCGATGTGCCGGCCTATGCGCTCGACAAGGATCCGTTGTATTCCTCCATTCCGTTCTTCATCGGACTGCATGACCGGCTCACCTACGGAATCTTCCTCGACAATTCCTATAAGACCTTTTTCGATTTCGGCGCTTCGACCAACGGCCGGATGTCGAGTTTCGGTGCTCCCGACGGGGAACTGAACTATTACCTGATCAGCGGGGCAACCGTTGCGGATGTCATCAGGAACTATACTGCCCTTACCGGAAGGGCCAAACTCCCGCCTCTGTGGAGCTTTGGGTACCAGCAATGCCGCTGGTCATATTATCCGGATAAAGAACTACTTACAATAGCCAAAACATTCAGGGATAAGCAGATACCTATTGACGTCCTCTATCTTGATATCCATTATATGGACCAATACAAGATTTTCACGTTCAGCCCCGAAAATTACCCGAACCCGAAAGAGACGATTGCCGAACTGAAGAAAATGGGGTTCAGGGTGGTGGTGATCATTGATCCCGGTCTGAAGGTGGAATCCGGTTATCAGGCTTATGAAGAGGGAGTCAGGAACAACTATTTCGTTAAGTATCCTGATGGCACCGATTACACAGGGAGCGTCTGGCCGGGGCCGTCGCACTTTCCCGACTTTACCAACCCGGTAGTCAGGGAGTGGTGGGGTAAATTATTCAAGGTTTATACCGATACAGGCATTGACGGTTACTGGAACGACATGAACGAGCCGGCCGTCTGGGGCCAGAACATCCCCGACCTGGTTCAGTTTGATTTCGACGGACATAAGACCACCATGCGCCAGGCTCATAATGTCTATGGCATGCAGATGGTCCGCTCTACGTATGAAGGGGTTCGGAAGCTTAATCCTGATAAACGGCCGCTCACCATTACCCGGGCCACCTATGCCGGGGGCCAGCGCTATTCGACCATCTGGACCGGCGACAATGCCTCTTACGATGATCACATGCTGCTCGGTGTAAGGCGGTGA
>Ga0208828_1001011_pt1 | contig 11354 bp, 6 predicted proteins | sample Kivu_160m_FD_185487 | JGI IMG/M metagenome (GOLD analysis project Ga0208828, IMG submission 185487) | Freshwater microbial communities from Lake Kivu, Western Province, Rwanda to study Microbial Dark Matter (Phase II) - Kivu_160m (SPAdes)... | ecosystem: Environmental > Aquatic > Freshwater >... | reverse complement strand
CGTTGGGAAGGCATGAATTTATGATACCGATTTTTGAAGGGGGCTCAAGGGCCACGAAACCCTTATTCCATGCGGTCGCGAACACGATTATGCCCTCGTTTTTACCCACACACTTTCACGAAGAGCCGATATTCGGATTGATGATATTCGGGCTGAGGACCTGATAATTGATGATATTGGGGTTGATGATGTTCGGAGTGATGAAGGCCGGGTTGATGATGTTGGGGTTGATGATGTTCGGAGTGAAATATTCTTTATACGCCAGCTCGTCCCCTCCCGGGGGGAGGGGATTGGACGGGTCGGGATTGATCACGACGGCCCCGCTGTAGCCGTCCTTGGCAGCTTTCCCGCCGGGGACTGCGATTTCGTCGATCCGGACGGTCACCGAGGCGTCGGAGGATTCCGACCTGATGAAGACCGACCTGGAGATCGATGAATTGGCCCCGACCCAAACGTCAATCTGGTCGAGAGTCTCGAATTCCAGGAAGGAGGGGATGGCGTTCTTCCGAATATCGTCGAAGGTCAGCCGGAAGCACCTGTTCGACTCGGTCTCGTTCCGGACGAAAACGGCGAACGCCCGCGGAACGACCGAGGCGTCTCCCCCGGTCCATTCGATGGGCTTGGAATTCCGCGGAATGCCGATCGTCACCCCCCTCGTCAGCCGCGAAGTGTAGATGTTCTGGTTGCGTGAACCCGTGTTGTTGCCGGCGCAGGGGGATGGCGTGGGGAAGCCGGGCTGAAAGGATCCCGGAGGCGAATAATCTTCCCAATTTCCGGTCGACGGCGCCCGGACGTCGCGATTGTCCGTCCAGGCGAGATGAAAGACGGGCGATGCCCCGGAATCCGTGTTGAAACGCCAGCTGCCCGCGTCGTAGACGAATGCGGGCGAAGGGGCGATGTCGATGTAATCACCGTGGAACGGCTGCGTCCCCGTCTTGAACATCGGGAGGTTGGGCGGATTGAATTGGACCTGTTTGACCTTCCCGTCGGCGTCCAAAGCAAAGAGATACCGTGAGACCTGGATGGATTCCTCGAATTTCGGCTTCTTGCTCAGGCTGGCCAGGGCGGCCCGGACATCGACCGTGTGGCGGAACTTTGGATGGGTCTCCTCGATGTATTCGGTGAATTGCCCGGTAAAATCCTCGCGCTGGTCGTACCAGGCGCAGATGAGCTTCCCGCCGGCGTAAGCCAGCGAAGGCATGAACTGATGGCCCTTGGCTTTTCCTTCGATGTTCTTTTCGTGGGACCATTTCTTTCCCCCGTCGGTCGAAGTCGAAAGGACGATGTTGGAGCCGTTGTGCCCTTGCCGCTCCACCCAGGCAATGTAAACATTGCCGGATCCGTCGACGGCGATGGCCGGGTAGGTGTTCGTCCGGAAGGTGAGGTTCGAAACGCCCTGGTCGAATGGCTTGATGTCGTCCGCCACGAGGCTCGGCTCGGAGAACGTCGCCCCGCCGTCGGTCGATTTGACGATGAGAATCGCGTCCGACCGTTTTGTGTTGCCGAAGCACCTCCACGCCACGTAGACCGTCCCTTCCACGGGATCGATCCCGATCGCCGCGCCCTGGCTGATTCCGACGATGGCCTTCTTTCCCTTTCCCGGCATATCCCCGTCGAGGCGGACGTTGTTTTTAAACCAGCTGTTTCCGCCGTCGACGGACCGGGCGAACCGGATCTCGCTCGTCAACCCGTCCTGGCCGGACGTGTTGAAGACGGTGTACGCCAGGTAGACGTTGAACGCGGGAACGTTTTCTCCCCCGATCGTCACGGTTCCGCCGTCCCGGGGAATGTCGACCGCCAGCCAAGGTTTGTCGATGAAATGGGCCGCTCCAAAATAGTCGCTTTTGTCGACGGGGAGGGTATCCAAGAATTGGATCTGGTCGCTGCTTTCGACATTGTTTTTGTCGACATACCGGGACATGAAGAGCGCGCCGTGGGAGAGAGCCCCGGTCGTGGTGTCGCGATCGAAAGCGATGCCCGAATAGAAAAACAGGCCGCCGATCCCCGCCCGGACGACGGGGTCGGCCGCTGCGCGATAGCCCTTCAGAACGGACGACGTTCCATCTTGCGGATACCCCGGAACGAGGGTCGTCGTCCAGGATTCGCCGCCGTCGTAGGACATGTAGACGCCCAGCCAGGCGTCGCCGGCCGGGGCCGAACCCGGAGGTCCCGGAAGGCTGTAATTGTCCGGCATTTCGACGGTCCGATAATCGTTCGCCCCGGCCAGGAGATGGAGCGGATTCCGCGTCGAGACGGCGATCGACGGTTCGTTCTGTCGTTGCAGCCAGGGGTCGCCGCCGGGGAGCGTCGTTCCCGAGACCATGTTGACGTTCCGGCCGGCGACGAGGGCATCGTCCCGGGGAGCCAGGCCGACCGGCAGCCAAGCCAGCGCCGCCGCGGCAAACAAGATGAAGCCGAGGATGAACAGACGCCGAGTTTTCATGGTTATCCCCTTTCCTCGAAAGGACCCGGACGGCAGGCGAATCTTGGGTTGGCGAACAGACGGAGAATGCCCTTCCCGAGAACTCTACTGCTCTGCTGCCCCGCCTTCAATGAAATCCCGCTCCCAAAAGGGCTTTACTGCTGAACGTTCAGGGAAGAGCCTGCGATTTCCCTTATGGCCGTATTTTTTCAGGAAAAACCGGGCGAAGTCAAGCGGAATTTTTTTATTTTCAGCAGGCTACAAGAAAAAAGCAGACGCCATATGTAAAAAAAACGGCCTATTCGCTCTCCCTGGCCAGGGCCACGCTGCAGACCAAATCTTTATCTTCGAGGTTGATCAACCGGACGCCCTGGGTCGCCCGCCCGCACGTCCGGACCTGCTTGGTCTTGATCCGGATGACCTTGCCGCTCACCGTGACGACGAGCAAATCATCCTCGGCGACGGCCAGGGCGGCGATGGCCGGCCCGATCTTGGGCGTGACCTTAAGGTTGAGGATTCCCTTCCCTCCCCGCCGCGTTTTCCGATAAAGCGCGATCTCGGTCTTCTTGCCGTAGCCTTTTTCGGTCGCGGTGAAGATGAACTTGTCTTCCGCTCCGACGGCCATGAGCCCGATGACCTCGTCCTTCTTGGCCAGGGACATGGACCGGACCCCGGCCGCCGCCCGGCCCATCGGCCGGATGTCCTTCTCGCCGAAGCGGATGGCCTTGCCGAGCTTGGTGGCGATGACGATGTCCCGTTTGCCGTCCGTGAGCCGCGACCACAGAAGCTCGCTCTTCGGCCGCAACGTCATGGCGATGATTCCCGCCTTGCGGATGTTCTGGAACTCGTCGAGGGCCGTCTTCTTGATATGGCCGTCCTTGGCCATCATGACGAGGAACTTGTCGGGGCTGAACTCCTTGACGGCGACGACCGAGGTCATCCGTTCGCCCGGCTGGAACTCGACAAGGTTGACGACGGCCTTGCCGCGCCCCGAGACGCCGACGTCGGGGATCTCGAGGGCCCTGAGCCAATAGAGCCGCCCCTTGTTGGTGAGGAAGAGGAGGTAGGCGTGGGTCGAGCAGACGAAGACGTCCTCGACGACGTCCTCGGCCTTCATGCTGATTCCCCGCCGGCCCTTGCCGCCGCGCATCTGGAAATGATAGGAGGACAGACTCGTCCGCTTGATGTAGCCGGACTGGGTCGTCATGACGACGACGTCCTCCTCCTTGATGAGGTCCTCGGCCCGGATGTCGGTCACGACCTCGTCCCGGATTTCTGTCCGCCGCTCGTCGGCGTAGGCCTTTTTGACCTCCCGCAGTTCCGCGACGATGATCTCCTGGACGAGCTTGTCCGAGCCCAGAATCCTCTTGAGCTTGACGATGAGGGCCTTGACCTCCTCGTATTCCTGGACGATCTTGTCCCGCTCGAGGTGGGTCAGGCGCTGGAGCTGCATCTCGAGGATGGCCTGGGCTTGAATTGGACTCAGTTTGAACCGCTCCATCAATCCCGCCCGGGCCTCGTCGACGTTCTTCGAGCCCCGGATGAGCTTGATGACGGCGTCGAGGTGGTCGAGGGCGATCGTCAGCCCCTCGAGGATGTGGGCCCGGAGCTCGGCCTTCTTGAGGTCGAACCGGGTCCGCCGCCGGATGACGTCCTGGCGGTGGCTGATGAAGTATTTCATGATGTCGACGAGGCTCAGGATCTTGGGCTGCTTGTCGACGATGGCCAGCATGATGATCCCGAAGGACGTCTGGAGGGCCGTGTGCTTGTAGAGGTTGTTGAGGACGACCTCGGGAAGCTCGCCTTTTTTGACCTCGATGACGACCCGGATGCCCTCCCGGTCGGACTCGTCCCGGAGGTCGGCCACGCCCTCGATTTTTTTCTGGTTGACGAGCTCGGCAATATGTTCGATGAGGCGGGACTTGTTGACGGCGTAGGGAATCTCGGTGACGACGATCCGCTCCCGCTCGCCCTTGTCGCCGTGCTCGATGGTCGACTTGGCCCGGACCTGGATGGTCCCCCGGCCGTCGCGGTAGGCGTCCCGGATGCCCGGAAGGTTGAAGATGTAGCCGCCCGTCGGGAAGTCAGGCCCGGGGATGAACTCCATGATTTTGTCAAGAGAGGCGTTGGGGTGATCGGCGAGATAAATGAGGCCGTCGCAGACCTCGCCGAGGTTGTGGGGCGGGATGTTCGTCGCCATCCCGACGGCGATCCCCGACCCGCCGTTGACAAGGAGGTTGGGGAACTTCGTCGGGAGGACCTCGGGCATGGTCAGGCTTTCGTCGTAGTTGGGGACGAAGTTGACCGTGTCCTTCTCGATGTCGGCCAGCATCTCCTCGGCCAGCTTCGACATCCGGACCTCGGTGTACCGCATGGCCGCCGGCGGGTCGCCGTCGATCGAACCGAAGTTGCCCTGGCCGTCGACGAGGAGGCAGCGGAGGCTGAAGTCCTGGGCCATTCGGACGAGGGTGTCGTAGACGGCCTGGTCGCCGTGGGGGTGGTACTTGCCGATGACGTCGCCGACGATCCGGGCCGATTTCTTGTACGGCTTGCTGTGAGTCGTCCCCGTCTCGTAGAGGGCATAGAGGACGCGGCGATGGACGGGCTTCAGGCCGTCCTTGATGTCGGGGATGGCCCGGCCGATGATGACGCTCATCGCGTAGTCGAGGTAGGAGCGTTTCATCTCCTCCTCGAGGGAGACGACGGACAGGTCGGCGGCGGCCGGCGGGAGGGGCGTCGTCTCGGCCGGAGGCGTCTCTTTTTCTTTTTTTTCTTTGGCCGGTTTGGTTTCTTCGAGCGGAGGAGCCGCCGCAGGCTTGTCTTCGGCTTTTGTCTTGGCCATGTCTTAAATGTCCAGGTTCGTCGCCAAGAGGGCGTTGTCCTCGATGAATTTCTTCCGGCTTTCGACCTCGTCGCCCATGAGGACGGAGAAGACATCGTCGGCCTCGACGGCGTCCTGGATCGAAACCTTGAGGAGGGCCCGGTTCTCGGGGTTCATCGTCGTTTCCCAGAGCTGGACCGGGGTCATCTCTCCCAAGCCCTTGTAGCGCTGGATCGCGACCCCCTTCTTCCCTTTTTCGTGGAGGTAATCGACCAGCTTGTTCTCGTTCTCGACGACGACGGCGTCGCCGTTGGACAGGACCTCGTAGGGCGGCCGGAACTCCTCGAGCTCCTTCATGATCTTGAAGAGGTTCTTGTATTCGACGGAATCGACAAGCCCAAGGTTGACTTTGCAGTGGATCGACATCCCGTTGACCGGGAATTTGATCCCGAGCTCGTAGGCCTCGTACTCCTCGTCCTTCGAGAGCTCCGTGGTCAGAGCCTTGTCTTTGGCTTCGACGAGGCCCTGGATCCGCTTCATGGCCTTGCGGTCCTGGAGGAACTCGAGGCCCTCGACCCCCTCGCGGATGAGAAGCTCGATCAGGAAAAACGGATAGCTCTTCCGCTCGAGAAGGTGGATGTAGTTCTTCTTCTGCATGATCCGGAGGAACAGCTTCCGGAACTTCTCGCCCTCGAAGACCTCCTTGCGGCCCTTGACCCGGACCTGGAAGTCCTCGGAGATCTTCTTGACGAGCCACTTTTCGTAGGCCCGCTCGTCCTTGAGGTAGAGGACTTCCCGGCCGCGGGTGATCTTGTAGAGCGGCGGCTGGGCGAGATAGATGTGTCCCCGTTCGATGAGGGTCTTGAGGTGGCGGTAGAAGAACGTCAGGAGGAGGGTTTGGATGTGGGAGCCGTCAACGTCCGCGTCGGTCATGATGATGATTTTATGGTAGCGGAGCTTCTCGAGGCCGGATTCGCTCGCCTCGTTCGCCTCGAACGCATCCGCGCCGGCGATCGAGGCCCCGAAGGCGGCGATCATCATCCCGATCTCCTCGTTGTTGAAGACCTTGTCCTGGCGGGCTTTCCAGACGTTGAGGATCTTGCCCCGCAGGGGCAGGATGGCCTGGAAGCGGCGGTCGCGGCCCTGCTTGGCCGACCCGCCCGCGGAGTCGCCCTCGACGAGGAAGATTTCGGACAGGCGCGGATCGCGCTCCTGGCAGTCGGCCAGCTTGCCCGGCAGGGAGGACGACTCGAGGACGCTTTTGCGGCGGGCCATCTCTCGGGCCTTGCGGGCCGCCTCCCGCGCCCGGGCGGCGTCGAGGGCCTTGAGGACGATCCGCTTGGCGTTCGTCGGGTTCTCCTCGAGGTAGGCTGCCAGCCGCTCGTTGACGAGGGACTCGACGATGCCCTTGACCTCGGAGTTTCCGAGTTTCGTCTTCGTCTGGCCCTCGAACTGGGGGTCGCGCATCTTGACGCTGAGGACGGCCGTCAGGCCTTCTCGCGCGTCGTCGCCCGAAAGCCCGCCCGAGCCGAGGTCCTTGAACAGGTTGTGGCTCTCAGCGTAGGCGTTGAGGCAGCGGGTCAGGGCCGACTTGAACCCGATGAGGTGGGTCCCGCCCTCGTGGGTGTTGATGTTGTTGACGAAGGTGAAGATGTTGTCGTTGTAGCCCGCGTGGTATTGGAAGGCCAGCTCGACGATGATGTCGTCCTTCTGCGATTCGAAGTAAATCGGCCGGGGATTGAGGACGGTCTTGTTCTGGTTGAGGTACTGGACGAATTCCAAGATGCCGCCCTTGTACTGGAACTCGTGCGACTTGGAGGACCGCTCGTCGGTGATCGTGATCCGGATGCCGCGGTTGAGGAAGCTCAGCTCCCGCATCCTCTGGGTCAGGATGTCGAAGTCGTACTCGATCGAGTCGAAGACCTCGTCGTCGGCCCAGAAAGTGACCTTCGTCCCGGACTTCTTCGTCTTGCCGACCTGCTTGAGCTTGGCCAGGGGGATGCCGCGCTCATAGCTCTGGGTGAAAATCCCGCCGCTGCGCTTGACCTCGAGGTCGAGGCGCTTGGACAGGGCGTTGACGACCGAAACGCCGACGCCGTGGAGTCCGCCGGAGACCTTGTAGGACTTGTCGTCGAACTTCCCGCCGGCGTGGAGCATGGTCATGACGACCTCGGCCGCGGACTTCTTTTCCTTCTTGTGCATCTCGACGGGAATGCCCCGCCCGTCGTCGATGACCGTGACCGAATTGTCGACGTGGATGAGGACCTCGATGTTCTTGCAGAAGCCGGCCAGGGCCTCGTCGATGGAGTTGTCGACGACCTCGTAGACGAGGTGGTGGAGGCCGTCCGGCCCGGTCGAGCCGATGTACATCGCCGGCCGTTTCCGGACCGCCTCCAGGCCTTTCAGGACCTTGATGCTTTCAGCGGTGTATTTCGTTTCCGGCATGGGCACCTATCTCACTGATAAATGACGTGGTTAGGGGCTTGAAATTCTCACCGAATCGGGCCTATTTTTCTCCCCAAAATTATACCCTGAAACGGGGCATTTAGTAAAGCGATTTTTAGGCTCTCGGACACAATATTTTGGGGCTCCGGGGGAGGCCCTTAACAACTTATTGCGCTCGGGCCGTCGGGACGATGAGGCGCTTTTTGCGGCCGCATTTGACCGGGTTTTTCAAGGTGGGTTATGATGCTTCCATGCCGGCCAACCTGACCCCCCAATACATGGAGGCGGAGAAGAAGCTCCGGACGGCCAAGACCCCCGAGGAGAAAATCGAGATCCTCGAAGAGCTTCTCCGGCTCATCCCCAAGCACAAGGGCACGGAGAAGATGGTCGCCCAGCACCGGGCCAAAATCGCCAAGCTCAAGGAGGAGATGCAGAAGGCCGCCGCCTCGGGAAAGAAGGGGCCGAGCACCATCGTCGAAAAGCAAGGCGCCGGCCAAGTCGCCGTCGTCGGCCCTCCCAACGCCGGGAAATCCCAACTTATCCGGGCGCTGACGGGGGCGGATCCGGAGGTCGGAGACTATCCGTTCACGACCCGGACGCCGGCGCCCTACATGATGAAGTACGAGAACGTCAAGGTCCAGCTCGTCGACCTCCCCCCCATCACCGCCGAGTTCATGGAGAGCTGGCAGGTCGAGATCATCAAGGTCGCCGACGCGGCCCTCGTCGTCGCCGACGCGGCCGACGCCGATACGCCGGCCCTGCTCGAAACCCTCTTCGGCCGCCTCAAGGAGAAACGGGTCGAATTCGTGGGCGAGGATTTCGTCCCCCCGGCCGAGGAAGCCGTCCGGGTTTTCCGAAAAAAGGCCATCCTCGCGGCCAACAAAACCGACGCCGACCCGGGAGGGGAAAACCTCGAGGCCCTGAAATTCTTCTTTGCCGCCGCTCTCCCCATCGTCGCCGTTTCGGCGGCCGAGGGGACGGGCGTGGAGGATCTGCGGACGCGGATTTTCAGGATTCTTCGCGTCATCCGGGTCTACAGCAAGGCCCCCGGGAAAAAGGCCGATCCCGAATCCCCCTTCGTCCTCAAGAGCGGCAGCACGGTCCTCGACATCGCCTCGGCCGTCCACAAGGACTTCTCCGAAAAGCTGAACTACGCCCGTCTTTGGCGCGGCCAAGAGATCGCCGGCCTGATGATCAACCGCGACTTCGCCCTCGAGGACGAGGACATCGTCGAACTCCACCTCTAAATCGTCCTCTAAAGAGGACAACGGGGAATTCAAATACCACCTCAGAAGGCCGCTAAAATTGGCATGACTCTTGCATAATATAGGGGCGAGGAGCAGAGAGATGAGCGCTAAAAAGAAAATCGCCCTTGGCGCCGCCTTTATAGGCCTGGCCTGGACGGGGCTTCAGGCTGGGACGAGGCTTCAGTTCGGCCTGAGCTTCACCCCCGGAATTCCCACCGGCGAGTTCAAGGATAACATCGGCCGCAACGCCTGGGGAGGCGATTTCTTCGTCGCTTATCGGCCGGCGAGAAGCCCGTTTCTCGTCGGGACCTCGGTCGGTGTCCTCGTTTACGGCTGGCAGTCGCGCGACGAATGGCTCAGCCCCAACATTCCGGAAGTCCTGGTCGACGTCGATACGGTCAACTCGGTCTTTCTCTGGAACGTGTTTCTCCGTGTCCAGCCGCCGCAAGGCCGGCTGCGGCCGTACCTGGATTTTTTCGCCGGAATTCATCATCTGACGACCAACACGACCGTCGACGACGACGACGGCTGGGACGATGATTCCTGGAGCTCGAACAACTACCGGGACACGGCCTTCAGCTACGGCGTGGGAGGCGGGATCATGATCCCTCTCGCCCGGTTCGTGAACGCCCGGTCGGGAGAGCTCCTCTCCTCGCTCGACCTCGACCTCGGCCTCCGGTTCTCCAAGGGCGGCCGGGCCGAGTACCTGACCGAAGGCTCGCTCGTCCGCCGGCCGGGCGACCTCGTCTACGACGTCCGCGAGTCCGAAACGAACCTCGTCAAGATCGTCATCGGGCTGGCCGTCACTTTTTAGGCCGGAAGTCGAGCGCCTCCTCGTCGGCCATGTCCATCACGGCCATGAAGAAGAGCTGAGCCGTGTCCTCCATGATTTCCGGAGTGACGAGGTCGAGGGCGTCGCGGGTGTTGTGGTAGGTCGGATAGGGGATGGATTTCCCATAAGAGCCGAAGGTCAGAGAAGGAACGCCTTTCCAGAAAAACCAGGCCGAGTCCTGGCGCGGACGGCCGGGATAGTTGGCCGCCCCGCCGGTGACGATCCGGTGGATGTATTTCTCGTTGGCCTTCTCGATGAAGGCCCAGAACGCCGGGTAGGTCCTGGCGCCCGAGGCCGAGATCTTGTCGCCCACCCCGGGTCCCTCCATGTTCATCAGGACGAGCGTCTTCTCGAGGGGAAAGAGGGGATTTTCGGTGTAGTACTTCGAGCCGGCCACGCCCTGCTCCTCGCTGCCGAAGAAGAAGAAGACGACGGTCCGCTTGGGCTTGACGGCGCATTTGGCCATCGCTTCGGCCGTGCCCAGGCCGACGGCCACGGCCGTGGCGTTGTCGTTGGCGCCGGGCATGAGCTCCCAGCTGCGGCCGAGGTGGTCGAGATGGCCGCCGATGATGATGACCTCCTCCTTGAGCTTCGGGTCGGCGCCCGGAATGACGCCGATGACGTTCATCCCCTGGCCCTCGGGATGATGCTCGGTGACGTTCTTGAGGGCCATGACCTTGCCCGTGGCGAAGGACTGGGGCTTGAGCTCCTTCCGGATCCTGGCCACGGTGTCGGCGTAAGTCCGCCCCGTTCCGGCGAAGACGTCGGCAACCACGGCCGCGCCGACATGGTGATAGACGAAGCCCTCCCGGTAGGAGTTGTTCGGATTGCCGATCGGCCCGTAGTTGTAAATCATCCCCTTGGCCCCGTGGGCGACGGCGTTTTCGAGCTTGAACTGATGGAAGGAATAGGGCCGCCATTTCTTGAAGACGTCGGTCTCGGCGGCCTGCATCGGCGCTTCGGGGTCCATGAGGACGATCTTGCCCTTGACATCGACCCCGGCGTAGTCGTCGTAGCCGAGCTCGGGGGCGGTGATCCCGTAGCCGACGTAGACGACCTCGGCCTTGACTTCGCCCGAGCCCGAGGTCGCGCCGGGCAGGAACTCGTCTTCGTACTTGTAGGTCTTGGTGATCGTCCCGTCCTTGGCCGGGATCTCCATCTTCAGGAATCCGCCCGGAGAGACGATGGTGTAGGGATTGGGGAAGGTCTGGAGGTAGGTCCCGTTCTCCCCGCCCGGCTGGACGCCCCACTGTTTGAGGAGCGAGACGACCCATTCGACGCAGCGTTCGTACTCCGGCGTGCCGGTCAGGCGGCCGCCGTACTTCTCCGAGGTGAGCTCCTTGACGTAGTCGTAGAGCGTCTGACTCTGGATGAGGTGCATGGCCTCGAGGAGCTTCTGCTCCTCGGTCAGCGGGGCCTGTGGCCGTCCGCGCTGCGGGGCGGCCGGGCTCGAGACGGCGACGGCGGCGGCGAGGCCAAGAACGGCCCCAAGGGCGAACTTCCGGTTCTTTCGCAGAGACATCCTCTCCTCCTTAAATATAAATACGGGGACACATCACTTATATGTCCGTTCACGGACATATAAGA
>Ga0208828_1001009_pt1 | contig 11364 bp, 10 predicted proteins | sample Kivu_160m_FD_185487 | JGI IMG/M metagenome (GOLD analysis project Ga0208828, IMG submission 185487) | Freshwater microbial communities from Lake Kivu, Western Province, Rwanda to study Microbial Dark Matter (Phase II) - Kivu_160m (SPAdes)... | ecosystem: Environmental > Aquatic > Freshwater >... | reverse complement strand
TAGCTCAGTTGGTAGTCCCGATACATCGGGATCCCAATCTGAGGGCCGCAAAAGATAATAAGCGGAAGTAGCTCAGTTGGTAGAGCATCAGCTTCCCAAGCTGAGGGTCGCGGGTTCGAATCCCGTTTTCCGCTCTTCACCAAAGTTCTTCAACTTTCCTGCAAATGCCCCGGAAATCGCCTCTAATAGCGGTTTTCGGGGCATTTTTCTTTTACATCTTCCCCCGTAGCTCGGCAATCCAATCCAACTAAAAGCAAAGAAAAGAGGTCTTTGTTGTGCCAAATGTTGTGCGAATTGTTATGCGAATTTTAAAAACAGAACCATGAAACCATCTATAAAAATCGTTTTGAATACACGAGCAATCAAAAAAAATGAAACCTATCCTATCGCTCTTAGGATAACTCATCACAGGCTTACGAGGTTTATCGGACTGGAATGGTCCGTCACTCCCGAAGAATGGATCGCTGAGCCCGGCGTCATTTCGTCATCCTGCAAGCGGTACAAGAACCTCACCCGGGTCAATAAACAGATCCTGCAGTTCTACACGGATAAATATGAGATCCTCGAGAAGCTCATTACCTCCGGGGAGGCTGACCAGTTGACCGTTACGGAACTGAAAAACAAGCTGCTGCAAAAAGAGGAGCAAGTCCTCTTTGGTGTTTATGCCGAAAATGTGATCAATGAGCTGAAACTGGCTAAAAAGGATGGCAATGCATTCGTTTATGAGCAGGCGGTCAGCTTCGTGAAGAAATACAATAATGATTGTGATATCCCTTTCCGGAAGATCACCTTTTCATTCCTGAAGAATGTGGAGGCCAGGTTCATGTCGGGCGATAACTCCTTCAACGGACTGAGTTTCTACCTCCGCACGGTCAGGGCAATCTATAACCGGGCGATCAAGGATGGGGTGGCCAGGGAGGCATGGTATCCGTTCAAGCATTACTCCATCCGGTCAACCAAGACAAAGAAACGGGCGATCCGCAAGCCCGATATGGATAAGATCCGGGGCCTCAACCTGGTGGAGAATTCTCCGAAATGGCATGCACGGAACTATTTCCTGTTCAGCTTCTATAACCGGGGAATGAACTTTGCCGATATGGCATACCTCCGGGTCTCCAATGTCGGTCAGGATCGGATTACCTACAGGCGCTCCAAAACGAGCAAGGAGTTCTCCATCAAGATCGCGGAACCTACTCGGCAGCTTCTGAATATCTACATGAAGGACAAAGAGCCTGATGAGTATGTTTTTCCCATTATTGAACGAACCGATAGGGAAGGCCAGATGAAGGATCTTTATAACAAACGGAGAACGCTGAACAAATATTTAAAGCGCATGGGGGCTGAATGCAGCATTGGGACCAAGATTACCTCCTACGTGGCCAGGCACTCCTGGGCTACCATCGCCAAAGACCTGAACCTCCCGATTGCGGTGATCTCCGAAGGCCTTGGCCACGAAGATATCAAAACCACCCAGATCTACCTGGATAGCTTTGATAAAGACGTGGTGGATGATGCGAATGAGTTGGTGATAGGGTAGGCCCAATCCTACCAATCCCTTACACACCTTACTGAAAAGGCATTCGGTGTCGCTGATGAACTAATAAATAGACCACCTTGACTAATGAAATAGCTTGGAGAGATGAATATAATAAGACCTGTATACGACATGCCTGGCTTAGAGTCGATTGACATTTTGCCGGTGAAAAATGGCTTTTTACCGGTACACTTTATTTTTTCATACAGGAAAAACAATACTTTTATTACCATGAAAACCAAAGTAGTCACCATACTGATTCATGTTGTTGCATGGGTGATCTTTCTGAGCCTTCCCTACATCTTTAGGCCGAAACCAGTAATGGACGCTATTGTGATGGAGCATAAAGCGACTTTTATATTCCTTCGCTTCCTGACTTTTAATATTTATCTCATCTGTATTTTTTATTTACATGCCTATTGGATGCTTCCCAGGTTGCTTCTGAAAAAGAGGTATGTTGGGTATATCCTATTGGTGGTCGTATTGTTCATCTTTTTTCAGTTGATCAGGGAAGCGCTTTTTATCAGGCCCATCCCTTTAGGTCCCATAGATCAGCATGAATTTGAGATTTTCAGACCCGACAGGATGGTTTCCATGTTTCTTTTTGTGGTGATCATGATCATTAGCGGGGGTATCCGGATCATTCAGGAGTGGATACAGGCTGAAAAACGGGCAAAGCAGATTGAAGCAGAACGGCTTGCGATGGAACTCTCTTTCCTTCGGTCGCAGATCAACCCGCATTTTCTCTTCAATACACTGAACACCTTGTACAGCCTTACCCTCCTGAAAAGCGATCATGCCCCCGAGGCAGTGATGAAGTTGTCAAACATGATGCGCTATATCACCGATGACTCCAACTTGGAGCGGATTCTTTTAACAAAAGAGGTCGAATACATCAGCCACTACGTCGAATTACAGAAACTAAGGCTCAGCCGAAACATGACCGTTCAGGTTAACATGAACGGAGAGTTCCAACAAATCGAGATCCCGCCTCTGATCCTCATCCCTTTTGTGGAGAATGCGTTTAAATACGGGATTAGCAGTCACGAACGGGCAGCTATACACATAACCCTCAATGTTATAGATGACCGGCTTTCATTCCGGGTTTCAAACCGCATTTTCCTGGACAGAGAATTACCTCAAACACCCGGATTGGGCATTAAGAATACACGGCTACGGCTCGAAAAAATATTTCAGGATAGGTTCACCCTTGATATCATCGACAACGGAAAAGTATTCATTGTTGCTTTGGATATTCACCTGGCATGATCCATTGTATTGCTATCGACGATGAGCCCCTGGCATTGGATGTGATCCGGAAATATGCTTCGGAAATTCCGTCCCTCCACCTGGCCGAAACATTCACGGATGCAATCCGGGCGTTGTCATACCTGAAACGTCACCCGGTGGACTTGCTTTTTCTTGATATCCGGATGCCTGATATCAACGGTATCCGATTTTTTAAATCTTTGGCCAAGCAGCCGCTTGTGATCTTCACCACCGCTTTTTCGGAATTTGCTGTCAAAGGGTTTGAAGTGGAAGCGGTCGACTATCTTGTCAAACCTTTTAAATTTGACCGGTTTGCATCGGCCGTTACTCGAGTGCAAAAACGGCTTGAAGGAATTATTAAGGAAACAAATCCGGGTGATGCATTCATTTTCGTAAATACAGGATATCGGTCAGTTAAGATAACCCTCGACGATATCTCACACATCGAAGGATTTGACGACTATATTAAAATCCATCTTTTAAAAAACTCCAGGATGGTTTTAACACTGATGAGTCTCAAAGCGATCCTGAAAAGACTTCCCGCCGGAGATTTCATCCGGGTTCACAGAAGCTTCATCGTACCTGTACGCCATATTTTGAGCATCCATAACAAACAGGTCGATTTAGGAAATGTAAAGATTCCGCTTGGAGATACCTATGTAAAACGCGTGCTCGACTGGATGAAACATCCGTGATATTCCTGGTTCCCCGATAGGAATCTGCTGTTTACCTATTTTATATCTGGACTGTATTCCGGAAATATACTTTTGTATCTCTCATAATTGTGTTGGTTATTTCTGATTCCCTTCCGGCCGGCAGGGAGGGGGTCGGAAAAACCAACTGGTTTATACCTCTTTCCTAATGAAAAAATTAATTTATCTGGGATTGCTGATTTGTGGACTAGTGATCCCGGTCATTTCAGCGAGTTGTTCGGGATCACACAATCCGGAGAAAAAGAAGTATCCTTACAGATACCAGACAGGACTAACGATAAACGGGAATCTTTCTGATTGGGCTTCAACATCGTTTTGTTACAATAACGATGCCCATGTGATGTACGTGGTGGCAAACGATACGAGTAACATTTACTTTTATATCAGGATGCCTGAAATGTCGCAGCAGATATCATTACTCACGAACGGATTCACCCTTGTTTTCGATCCTTCGGGAAAAAAACGGGAAACCTGTGTCATCAGGTTCCAATTTGGTCGTCCGGATAAGGATTCAATCATAGAAAAACCACCCACCATTTCAGGAATGATGACATGCAACGGATTCAAAGATGATTTCAATGGCACCTTTCCTTTCGGGGGAAATGGAAACGGATTCATGGCGGCCGTTGCCAAAGACTCCTCCGAAACATTGATTCTGGAAGGGAAAGCGCCATTACAGGCGTTTCCCATCGATCCGTTGAAGCCACCACAGGTGTTTACTATGGGATTTACTGTTGTGAGTACAGGAGGTTTTGGTGAACCGCCACATGGGAATAGGCTGGAAGGCACACCACAAGGAAGCAGACCAGGCAGAGGTGAAATGGGAGGCGGAAAGCCAGGAGGACCGCCTCCGGGTAATGATGTTTCAACGCAACCTCAGAAGGTCAGGATTTGGTATAAATTCTCTCTTGCCCCTATCCCGTGAACATGATGCAAAAATGCATCTCTTTTTAATTTGCCATTATAACAAACATCGCTGATGAGAAGATCCTTGCTCATTCTTTTTTTACTGCCTTTTTGTGTCTCTATCGCCATTTCCCAGAATATAGATCATATTCTTCTGGATACGCTCTACATTACAACCATGGATAAAGTATTGGACGACATTTCTAACCGGTACAAAGTTCGGTTCGCTTTTGATCGGGAACTGCTCGGTCAGATAGAGATTAACGAACGTCCCGTAAAGAAACCATTGTCACTCTTCCTGACTCAGGAGTGTGCAGCACGAAAGCTGCAATGGCACCAGAAGGAGGATTCGATTATTTACATTGAGGAAAAATATGAGAACCTGACATCTAAGCCCGTCATAGCTGAGCAAAAGATCGAGCAGAAAAGAACCTATTCCGGCCCATCGAAAAAAAAGGGATTTACCCTGACAGGAATCGTCAGAGATAAATCCACAGGAGAAGCGCTGCCATTTGCAAATGTTGGTGTCAGAGGTACTCCGTTAGGAGCCTATACAAGTGCCGATGGTTTTTTTACACTTCTAAACGTGCCTTCCGATACATCAACGATCATGGTAAGCTATATCGGCTATAAGATTGGCTATGTGTCTCTGAACCCTGACATGCCTGTTACGAACCTGCTCATTGAAATGGAGGCACAGTCGCAACTGCTTCAGGAGATTATTATTCAGGGTGAACAGGAACAGCTGATGAGTACAAATGACAAGATCAGTCTCCTTAAAATCACTCCAAAAAAGCTTTCCGCCCTACCCAATATCGGGGAAAAGGACGTCATCCGATCCTTTCAGTTGCTGCCCGGGGTCTCGGCAGCCAATGAATCTTCCTCAAATCTCTATGTCAGGGGCGGTACACCGGATCAGAACCTTCTACTTTACGATGGATTCACCGTATACCAGGTGGACCATCTTTACGGATTCTTTTCGGCTTTCAATTCCAACGCTATCAAGGATGTTCAGCTTTATAAAGGAGGATTTGATGCAAAATTCGGCGGTCGGTTGTCAAGTGTCACGGAGATCACTGGTAAAGACGGAACCTCCAAGGGTTTCAATCTGGGAGGTGAGGTCAGTTTATTAAGCTTCAATCTGTACGCTGAAATACCAATTGGTAAGAGATTCACCTCATTGATAGCGTTCAGAAGATCTTACCAGGGATTGTTATATGATAAAATTTTCAAGCAATTTAATGAGACAACCGAAATCCACCAGGTTTCCTTTACAGGTCAAGGGCCAATGGGCAGAGTTCCTTCGACTGAAACAGAAGTCAAATCCTATTTTTATGATATCAATGCAAAGTTCACCTATAAGCCGTCTAAAAAAGATATTCTTTCACTTAGTTTTTACAACGGAACAGATAACCTTGATAACAGCATGAATATTTCCGGCGGTCCGGGAGGCGGAGGAGGATTCAGCTTTAGCATGGACAATTCCGATCTGACAAGATATGGAAATATCGGCGTGGGTTTCCGCTGGACACGGAACTGGAATCCGCGTCTGACCGGAACCACACTGGTCAGCTTTTCCAACTATTATAGCAACCGGAAAAGAAGCAACAGTGGCAGCCATTCAGGTGGAGAAAGCGGACTGGGAAGCTTCAATTCAGGATTAAATGAAAAGAATGACCTTGTCGATCTGAGCTTCAAAACTGATTATAGTTATTCACTAAATAACTCCCATCACGTTGGATTCGGGGCCTATTTTACCGATTACATCATATCCTATGACTTTGGAGAAAATGATACCAGTATGTACCTGAGTAAAGATGATGATGGGATCCTTGCAGGTATCTATTTCCAGGATAAGATAAAACTATTCAAAGCTAAGTTTACTGTAACACCCGGCGTACGGTTGTCCTATTTTTCTCCGACCGGGATGTTTTATCCGGAACCCCGGTTATCCTTGTCTTATAATATCAGTAAATACTTCAAGGTCATTGCTCAGACTGGTAAATATTACCAGTTTGCCAACAGGGTGGTCCGGGAGGACTTTTTATCTGGCAGCAGGGATTTCTGGGTATTGTCGGATCGGGAAAAGATCCCGGTCAGTTCGGCATGGCATTACATAGCCGGAATCATTTTTGAAAAGAGATCATTTCTCGCCAGTATTGAAGGATATTATAAAGATATTGACGGCATTACAGAATACTCCATGCGGTTTAATCCATCAAGAGAAGGCGCGACATACGAAGAGAACTTTTTTCAGGGAGTTGGATAAGCAACCGGTCTTGAGTTTTTGCTGCAGAAGAAATTCGGTGACCTGACAGGTTGGATCAGTTACACGCTTAGTGAAGCGAAGAACAGGATCAGTATATATGGCGATAGCTATTTCCCGGCTTCCCAGGATGTGACCCATGAATTTAAATTTGTCGGGATGTATGATTTCCGGAATTGGAGTTTCTCATTAACCTGGTTGTTTGCATCGGGAAGACCCTACACTGCACCGGACGGAGCATATTCCGTCAATCTTATCAACGGAACCTCTCAGATGTTTATTGATTTCGGTGATAAGAATAGCAGTCGGTTGCCGGCTTATCACAGACTCGATGCCGCCGTGAACTATCATTTCAAAAACAGAGAAACCAATAATGAGTGGGGAAGTCTCGGGCTTTCCATATTTAATGTTTATAACAGGCGAAATATTTGGTATAAAGAGTATCAGATCATTGACGGGAATATTTTGGAAACCGACAAACTGTTTTTGGGGATTAAGCCGAATCTTACATTCTCCATGAAAATAAAATAAACGATGAAGACGAAATTATTCTTTTTATCCTTGTCTGCTTGGGTACTGATCACCTCCTGCCAGAAATCCGGGATTGCCGAATTTTCATCGCTGCCTGTGGTTGAGTCATATCTTGCTCCAGGGAAGAAGATCAATTTGATGATTTCCGAAAAAATTCCTTACAATGAAAGCGAAGGAACAGCAGATACATCCGTGAATACACTGGATATTAGCGTGGGATACAATGGGGTTTACTACAACATAATACCTCTTGGAAATGGTATCTATTCCGATACGGCAGGAAATGTTTCTGTAATTGCGGACAGCACCTATACATTATTGTTCATGTTTAATGGCAGCCATGTATATTCTTCTACCATTATCCCTCCCAGGCCGGTTGGCGTCACGCAATCTGCCACTACCATCAAAATGTCTCAGATCGACCCCGAAAGTCAATCGTGGTTTGATATGCCCGATCCTGTTGAGATCACGTTTTCAAATGATGATCAAAGCTATTACCTCGTAACTGTAGTGTGCATTGATTCAGTACGGGTTCCCGTCTATAAAGATTCAATACCAGAAAACGATATATATTCTTCCATGCCGGTCACCGGAACACAGATTAATATCATGCCCATGCAGCTCAGCTATTTCGGCCTGAACCGTATCATTCTCTATCATATCAATCCCGAATACGCAACTTTTTTTACGCAACAGGCATCCACATCACAAAATTACCAGGAACCGCCGACAAACATCGAAAACGGACTTGGGATCTTTACAGGGATTAATGCCGATACACTTTTTTTAAATGTTGTCCAGGAAAAATGAAATGGAGCTGAAGATATCGTCATCATTCTCCTGTTCGTATATGTAAAGGTACCGTTTATTGGTTTATACCTTCATCATATAATGTAGAGATGGCTTTTAAGCTTACAGTGAATCTACCACGCCTCTTACCGTCTTTTTCGACGAATTTTATTTCAAAATGATAAATACTCGGTCATTGATTGACCGGGTTCCCTTCAACCATTGATGAGATATCAGTTGGTTTGCCAAATAATGAACCTGTGACGATGGCTGAGCCATTGGCTGGAGCAATACTTTTCCCTTTATAACTCATTCTCAAACAAGGTTAATAATCATTACTTTGAAATCTGTTGAAAAACAGTTAACTTTGTGAAAAATAAGATGTCATGGATATTTCGGCCGAAAAATTGAACATCATACAAAGAATCTGCGAGTTACAGGATTCGGATCTTCTTGATTTGGTTAAAAATATTGTGGACATCCCTTCCAAATCAAAGTCAGATTGGTGGAACTCTATCTCAGATTCCGAGAAACAGTCTGTCGAAATCGGACTTTCCCAGGTGGCAGAAGGGGAAACCACTTCTCATCATATAGTCAGGAAGAAGTATGAAAAGTGGCTTAAAGATTAAATGGTCACTTGAAGCAGTTCAAAACCTGGATAATATTCTTGCATATCTTGAGGAGAACTGGAGTCACAAAGAGATTTCAAAGTTCATTATGAAATTTGAGAAACAGCTATCCATCATTTCAACCTTTCCTTTAGCTTATCCGCTATCAAAAAAGAAGAACGTTCATCGTTGTGTTATGACCAAGCAAATAACGGTCTATTATACAATTCAGGATGAAACTGTTTTTCTGGTTTCAATTTTTGACTCTCGGCAGGATCCCAAAAAGTTGAAGATCTAACTTTCTTGGTTTGTAAAAAGCCTGACCTTTTTCCGGCAAAAAACTCCGATCATGATTTCAATGAACGTTTATATCAATAGTACTCGCTTTTTTTATTCAAATTCTTGAAGTGGTTCCTAACGCCCTACCGGCAGCCGCAGTCCTGATTTCTCGGGATTGCTGGATGCCGGCTTGTTAGCAAATATTATTTCTTTATAACTTTCAACACCGCTCTTTTATTGCCTGCATTTAATTCAACAAAATAAACGCCTGCTGCTTCGGGTGTGCTAAGTTGAAGTTTGCTTTTATTGCCTGATGACAGTTTGTTCACTTCCTGCCCCAATATGTTTTTTATTGTAACAGCAATATCCTTATATGTATTACCCAAATCAATAGTAATGATGCCATCAGTAGGGTTAGGATAGGCAAGCAAAGTATTATCAAAATCATTTTCATGTATACCCAAAGGTATTCCATCATAAATACGGACATGACCTGCATCAGTTCCGTTTCCATCATTATAGCGTGCCCCAATTGCAACCGTGCCGGCATCGGGCATGCTTACTGAGCAACCTGAATAATCACCTGAAGATTCACCATCAATATCAGTTCCTTCTTGTACCCATGCTGTTCCGTTCCAGGAATATATCCGGACATAACCTGACCTAATGGGATTATTCTGACAATGTGCTCCAATTGCAACAGTACCGGCATTGGGCATGCTTACTGAGCAACCTGAGTAATCACCTGCCGCTTCACCCTCAATGTCAGTTCCTTTTTGCACCCATCCTGTTCCGTTCCAGGAATAAATCCGGACATAACCTGAATTGTATCCGTTTGCTGCATCATTAAAGACAGACCCAATGGCAACAGTGCTGGCATCGGGCATGCTTACTGACGAACCGAAATAATCATTAGGTCCATCACCATTAATGTCAGTTCCTTTTTGCACCCATGCAGTTCCGTTCCAGGAATAAATCCGGACATGACCTGAATTGGATCCGTTTCCATCATTATAGGGTGCCGCAATTGCAACCGTGCCGGCATCGGGCATGCTTACTGACGAACCTGAATAATCGTAGTCCGCTTCACCGTTAATGTCCGTTCCTTTTTGTACCCATGCAGTTCCGTTCCAGGAATAAATACGGACATGACCTCTAAGGATTCCATTTCCATCATTATTGTGGGCCCCAATTGCCACAGTACCGGCATCGGGCATGCTTACTGATTTACCTGATTGATCCCTATAAGCTTCACCGTTAATGTTAGTTCCTTTTTGCACCCATGCTGTTCCGTTCCAGGAATAAATCCGGACAAGACCGGAATGCCAAAAGTCATTAACAAATGGTGACCCAATTGCAACAGTGCTGGCATCGGGCATGCTTACAGACCAACCTAAGTCCTCCCCGTCCAATGCACCGTCAATGTCAATTCCCTTTTGCACCCATGCTGTTCCGTTCCAGGAATAAATCCTAACCTGACCTGCAGAAGTTCCGTTTCCATCATTATAGGGTGCCCCTATTGCAACAGTGCCGGCATCGGGCATGCTTACTGATTTACCTGCGTTATCACCTGCCGCTTCACCGTCAATGTCAGTTCCTTTTTGGGTTTGTGCATAGGTGTTAACGTGCATACACAAAAAAGTGGTCAGGCACATAATGATTATTGTAAAATGTTTAATTGTTTTCATGTTTTTTGTTTTTTTAAATGTTTGCTAACGCTCGGCTTGCAGCCGCCGTGCAGGGCTTACTTGGTGAAGTGTTTGTATTCGTTTTTTCTTCATTTTCTTTTCTTACGCTTGCTTTGAATCACTTGGCCTGCATGGCTTGGCTGCAAGCTTGTTATGCCCAGTTATTTTCGTTTTAGGAGTTCCGTTACTGTGTACACTATGTCATCAGAGTACACACATCGTGCAAGTCCAATATTTAGATCTATGTCAGTGACCTCAAACTTTAGTTCGTTTGGATTCGGTTGGTTAAGGATGTTCTCAATTTTAAGGCTTTGATGACCAACTATCATTCCTATTAACTTAGCATCACTCCAATCAAGTTTACCTGGTTTTGACCCAATAATAACTTTTTGAAATATTGGACTCCCACTGTTACCTCCATATGATAATGCATCAAGCAAGAAGAAATCATGTTCTTTCGGCAACCAGGCAATTGAAGCTGATCTAATGATAGGTTCAACATAATCAGTTACCCCATATCCAAGGGGGAAGCCGATAAAGTACGCTTCATCTCCTAAGGAAAGAAATTTTCGTAGTTGAACCCCACTTTTATATGGAATTAATTTAAGATCTATCGCTTTAATTTCAATTGTACCAGTATCAGTATGCTTGACAATATTTGGGAAAGTGAAGTAAAAAGCAGCTATATCTAGTGTCTTGACAAGTTAAAATATTAACATTATCTTTGTGGCATCAAAACCATAAAGGTATGAGAACAGCACCATTTAAATTAAAAGCAAAA
>Ga0208828_1001007_pt1 | contig 11380 bp, 10 predicted proteins | sample Kivu_160m_FD_185487 | JGI IMG/M metagenome (GOLD analysis project Ga0208828, IMG submission 185487) | Freshwater microbial communities from Lake Kivu, Western Province, Rwanda to study Microbial Dark Matter (Phase II) - Kivu_160m (SPAdes)... | ecosystem: Environmental > Aquatic > Freshwater >... | reverse complement strand
TTCATCCTCGAAATACCTTTCCTGGTGCTGCTGGTTTTCTGGGTGATCTACGCCGGTATCGAGATCATCCGCGGCAGGTTTGATATCATCACCTCGGTCGTCCCCACCGGGCTATTCATCATAGCCCATATCGTGGCACGCTGGGTGTCTAAAGAGAATAAAGACTGAATCTGAGCATCATGGACCTGTTTCTTGCGTTGGAACTGATTGCGCTGGTGCTCACCGGTTTGTTGATCTGGCACAGCGCCCGCACACGCGGCGCGGCCTTTACCTGGATGTTCTTCCTCGGCGGCGCATTTCTGGGACTGATCCGCGAGAACGTGGTCGCCCAGGTTGCCGCCCTCAACCTGTACTCCTACAACCCGGCGACCTTCTACCTCTGGGCCGGCGCAGCGCCCCTCATTCTAATGGTATTCTGGTCGTACACCATCTATCTGGCACTGACATTCTCCGAGGTCATCCTGGGAGGCGATCTCATCGGCGGCAAGTGCAGTGCCCGGGTCATCCTGCTGGCCATGGTTTTCATGGCGTCCTACGCCTGCCTCAATGAAGCATTTGCCAGCATGTATTCCATGGTGCTGTGGAAGTTCAAGCCGGCGCTATTCATCTGGGGACAAACGCCCGCCATGGTGCTCTGGGGTTATGCCGGCATGGCGCTGATTTTCCCGACAGCGCTGCTCATTGTCTATAAGCTGCGCATACGCACGGTCTACCGTGTTATGATCTTCTGCGCCTCGGTCATCGTCATGATACCCCTCCACCTCCTCTGGATCGCCATCTTCCGCCTGGCAACGTCTTTCATCGGCTGATGGTAGCAACAGGATGTTACGAGGTCTTTTTAGCATGTAATTATAAGGAACGAAGTGACAAAGCAATCCCCTGGTATTACGTCAAGCAACATTCCTTCGATCATGAGATTGCTTCACCCGCGTTCGCATGACATGAGAAATACCGGGGGTTGTCACGCTTCGCCCGCAATGACGGCTGGAGTTACTTCTTCAAGAAATCATCTATTTCCCGTGCGAGTTTCTCGCTCTCCTCAGTCTCCAATCCCTCACCGGTCTCCAGCTTGCGGACATAACCCTCGATTTCAGGTGACTTCTGGAAAAGCTGCCCTATTTTCCCGTTCTGCTCCATGACCTCCGCGTCAAGATCACGTAAATCTATCCCCAGGCTGAACCTGACATTAAAGAAATCCAGCAACCTTTTGCGGGCGCGGGGGTCATCCAGCGAAACCAGGTAATACGGTACCGGCACCCACAGGTTCGTCGCCGGAATACCCCGCTTCTTTGCAGTCCAGAGCAGATAGGAATTGAGGGTAGGTTTCTGGCCCGGCGGCGTCTCGTAGTCTGTGTTACCCATAACCCCGAAGGGCTCAAGCATCTCTTTCATCTCGCTTGAATTGACGATAGAGACCAACAGCCGCGGCATTGTGTGAGCGGCATAGGAGATCATGGCGCCCACAGCATATATCTGCTTCACGCCGCAGCCCTTTTGCGCTACGTCCAGGACCGCATTCAAGAACCTGTGCCAGTCCGTCCTTGGTGTGTTACTCTTGAAAACGACCAAGTTATGCTCGTCGCTCACGTAGAACTTGCTATCAGGGAACTGTGCTACGTCATCCGCAACCACCACCCCCGCCATAGGGAAAAAGCCCTCTGGCATAATCTCAGCGAATTCCCTGAAGCCCAATTTGCGGATGAGGTAATCGATGGAACTGGCGCCAAGCCCGCTGGCGTCTTCAATCCAGCCCGTAATCAGCGCAGGTCTATCGAGATTCGGCTTTTCAAATATCCTGAAGGACGGCTCTGCGCTCAATGTTGTTCCTCCCTCCCACCCCGCTTGAAGAATTTATCTATGTCTTCCAGTATCTTCTTCTTGTCTTCTTCGGTGATGCCCCCGGTGCTCTCCTGTGCCGCCACTGTGGCCTGCTTGAGCCGGTCAAGTTGCTCCCTGATCTCCTGGGGCAATCTTTCGTATAGCGCGGATAGCTCCCTTTCGCTCTGTTCCGCAAGCTGGTTGACAGTTTCCAGGTCTGCCCGGATACCGAGCGCTGAGGTAAGAACTTCCAGAACCACCTTCGAGCCCTTGGGGTAAGGGAAGGGAAAGCCCTGGAGGTAGACGGGTATCTCTCCCATGATACATATGGCATCGATACCGCGCCGGCGCGCCACGCCCAGGAGCAGCCCGTTGAGTCCCGTAATATTGCCCTGTCCTCCCCTGCCCTCAATGTCAGACATCAGCACGGTGTTATCGTAATGCTTTATCTCGTCTAACAGCCGCTGAGAATTGGGCACAGCCCAGACCCTCGATTTAGCCGTGTGGTGGATCGGTGCAACCGCTGCCCCGGATGTATAGATGCGTCTGCAGCCGAACTTCTGAGCCACGTCCAGCACCAGGTTTGCCATGGCATAGGCCTTGCTCCCTTCCGCGTATATCCTGCCACCCTCTGCCGGCTGCTCCTCTCCCACGAATAATATTAAGTCACGCTTATCAGTCCTCTGGTAATAAAACCCGCAGGTGGGGAATTCCATATCAACCAGCTCGCCGTCGCGGATGATCACCTTATTAGGATAGAAGAAATCCACGGGTTCTATACAGGCTATTTCTTCGGCATGCATGGTCCTGCGCAAAGTATCCACAGCTATCAGCCCGATATTGCCGATGCCGGGCCAGCTTGCCACCAGCACAGGATCTATAAGCTCGGGTTCTTTAATATATCTAATCCCCATACTACTCAACGAGATAAAAATATTATAGCACACCCTATGTAGCTGCTCAGGTTCTTCCAATATAGCAACTTCGTGAGCGAATGACAACGTTGGTCTATCATTGCGGCAGTAAAGCACCTAATGGACAGCTAACGGATAGATTGGGATGCTCTAGTACAAACTGGTACCCTCAGGTTTTGACCACGAGTATGAGGGGAAAGGGATTGATTTTAAAGCTTTATTGCACCACCATCAATACAAGTCGTGTCTATACTGATTTCTTCTCAATATTCCAGCAATACCTTGCAACGAATTCATTTATCCAGGGAGCTGGTTCCTGAGCATCTGATAATGCTTTGAGTGCATTACCAATATCATCCAGATATAGAACTCTAAATACCTCTGGTCGACGCAGTAATGCCTTGAAATCATTAAAGACTTGGCCATCACGGCTAAGTTTGTCGTTCCACCTTGGGCAGATGACCACGTAATTGAATTTTGAATAGTGGCCCTCTTTTGCGAGAGCATAAGCTAAAGAGAGATTTGTCCATAGCTGCCATAGCGAGCCACCAAAAGGGCAAGGTTGAGAATGTAGTAGCTCCATTTTATAGAGTCCCGATTCGCCAGCTACTTTCCAATAATGGTAGTTCTTCTTATAGTGATAACGGCAGTTAGAATAGCCATTATTAGCCACTGTTTTAGTGGGACATTGGTCCTTCTGATCGGATTCCCTGAATCCACATTGGCTAAACTCTGTCTCTACATATTTGGTTTCTATGACAATTAGCCCCTTTTCGCCATTTTGAGTTCCGGTATAGCGAACGAGGGCATCGCAATCAACTCCGCCTTTACCTGACTGATCATTAAAGATAGATTTACTAGGAGTATGTTCATATGCAATATCAGTATCAATTGAGTGTATATCACCAATAAAAGAGTTAAAAAGTCTGGCTGCTAATTGCTTATCTCTGTTCAATGGTACAAATAGGTTGAAACACATTGCTTGAGAAGAAAGCAGATTTCTCGATGTGCGACCAAAATCAACCCCTTTCCCAATTGCTTGTCTTTCTTTTACTGCTCTCAAGATATGGTCTTGGAGCGATGGTAAGAAATTTCTCCCTGCATCTCCATCCTTGGTGGTTAGCCGATGACCGTATTTGTCATAGTCTTTCAAGCGCAAGCTTTCTGCTCGATACTTTCTAGCTCGGGCTTCAGCAACTGCTCTAAAGCTTTTCCCTCTGCATTCCATCTTATTACTCCCAAACTCTTTTGCAATGGATAACCCGGCTAGACTTGGTTAGAAGGCAATTCCATTGATTTAATTAGAAACCAAGCGGGCGTACCATTTATTTTGAACCTAGTGTTCCAAGCTTCATTCGGGACGTGGTCTTTGACTTTTAGGCGCAGGTGATTTTCCCAAACAGCATGGCTACTGAACGGGCAGCCCTGATCGCACATCTCTTTGGCGTTTAGAAAGCCAAGGTAAACAAGCACGACGGGCACTCCCAGGCTGGTCAATTTCCACGTCCAGGCAAAGCGATTGCTCAACTGATAGTATGAATCTCGGGAAAGCGCCCAACGCTTTGAAATGCTGTTAAGGCCGGCATTTGCCTCTTCAATGGCCCTCCCAATCTTCACATGATTCAGCCTGCCATTGGCCGTTGTCGGTGGCCTTTTGCCATCCGCTGATAACTCATTGTCGTGTGCTTTGGCCTCGATCAGAACAAGACCCCGCTTGCCTTCGATTAGGCAGGTGGAAGCGATATCCCAGTTGGGCAAGCGAGCACGACGAGCTACTTTAAGCCACCAGCCTATCAGCGACTTACTAATATCCGGCTGGATGAAATCGGTGCCTTCCACAAGGGTGGTTTCCTTATAGTCGCTTCTGCCTCGCGGCCGCCAGGTATCTGCGCCAGGAGAAACAACCGCGCCGGAAAGATGAGCAAGGAACATAAGGCGTTCCGCCACCTTCTGAGCGGGCAACCCGGTCAGGTCCAGACAACCACGCAAACTACCGCGCAACCTATCTGCCGCCAATGGCTTCATTCCGCAACCTCCTAATGTATCCCTATTCACATGTGTGACGTGACCATACTAACATGTTGTCCAGCGCAGCGCCAATGTGCGCTGTATCATGTATAACCTGAAGCTGTAGAACAACTAATGGACAGCTAACGAACAGCTAATGAGCGGGCTGGGAGGCTCTGGTGCAAGTTGGTATTCTCAGTTATTGAATACGAGTAAGAGGGCAACAGAAAGGGACGGATTTAAACGTAATATGACCCTTTGGGATTATCGAAATGAGTTTCAAGATCGTCACCATCCGGTGATAGTGTACGCTATATTCGGCGTCCAACGTTGTTTCAGAGACGACCCATATCAGGGTTTTGTGTCTGATGTTGCACTCCATTGCATAGCTGCCTTTTGAACCGGATCCCATGGGCTGGATAAAGGTGGAGTATATGAGAGATCAAGATCGCAAAGGTTTTCAACCAACATGCCATCAAAAAGAGCCGCAGCAATTATATCGATACGTTTGGCAATTTCTGAGTCGCGATGCCCAACGATTTGCGCGCCCAGCAGGCGTCCATTACGGCGGTCGCCAGTGATCCAAATATTCATTTCCTTTGCTCCCGGATAGTATGCATTGTGATCCAAGGTAGTCAAAGCGACGGTAAAAGGATCGAAACCGGCCTTGTCTGCCTGTATGTCCCGCAATCCAGTCCCGGCTGCTATCCGATCAAATACCTTAACCACCTGGGTTCCCAGACTGCCCTGAAACTCACGATTGCCGCCAATCATGTTTTCACCGGCTACCCGGCCCTGTTTATGGGCAGTAGTACCCAGAGGCATGTAAACTTTGCTTTTCAGAATATAGTGCCAGGTCTCAGCGCAGTCGCCGGCAGCTAGAATATCCGATATATTGGTGGCCATAGTCTGGTCTACCCGGATGGCTCCGCCAACCCCCAAGGCAATACCTGCATTTTGAGCTAATCGAGTGGAAGGCTTGACTCCTGTTCCTATTAGCACCATGTCAGTGGTCGAGGTTTCACCTGTAGTTGTATGAACAAGTAGGCTGCTGTCCTTATGTTCAATGCTCTGGACGGCCATGCCAGTAATCACTCGCACGCCCTTGGATTCAAGCTCGGTCCTGATTAACCGGCCCAAAGCAGGATCCATGGTAGTTAATATCTCGGGGGCAAACTCCAATAAGGTCACATCCAGTCCGCGATGTGTCAAGGCATCTGCCATTTCCAGGCCTATATATCCCCCGCCAACAATTACAGCCTGGTGCGGATTTTTCTGCTCCATGAATTGTTGCATGGCAAAGCCGTCTGCCATCCAGCGCAAAAGGAAGACTCCGGTCTGGTCTAATCCGCTAATCGGTGGTTTGGCTGATTCAGCCCCGGTAGCAATTAACAGTTTATCATAGGTTATTTCTTGGGTTTGCCCTTCACTCGAAATTAACCGCACGCGCTTTGTATCCGGAAAAAGTACTTCCGCCCGCTGATTGAGAAGCAACCGGATGCCCTGTCCTTTGAACTCGTCCATGCTGTGGTGAGCTAGCGCTTGCCAGTCAGTCACCTCCCCACTTAGTAAAAACGGTAAACCACAGATGCTAAAACCGGGATAGCCGTCTGCCACCACTACAGTAACGATAGCTTGCGCATTTAGCTCCTTTATACGCAGGGCCGCGCTAATTCCGGCATCACTTCCGCCAATAATGAGCATGTGAGGCATTCAAGTTTCTCCTTCTCGCATAGGCTTCACTAGTTAGTATAGCAATCCACTTGAGTTCAAAACAAAAGAAGGCTTGGATGAACTTGGAAACTATCGCTTTATAGTACGGCTCCATTAAACCTTTACATCTCCTATTTTGCCAAAGTGCCTAGAGAGCCATCACCATCTAGCCATAGTGTCTGTTCGACAGGTAGCGGCAATGTTATCACTTTCGTATTGGAGATAATTGTCACATACCATTGAAGTTCCAAAGTGTAAAATTTATGTAATTTGCATAGCATTTAGAAAATGTGACAAAGGATGAATATGAACAATGAAAGTACCGTTAATTACCATAATTTCTACACTTGTCTTGCTGATGGTTGCAATTCCCTCTTGCGTAAATACATCAGGAGATTCGACCATGAAAAATAATATCAGCGAAAATCTGGAGACTGCTACCTTTGCAGGCGGATGCTTTTGGTGTATGGAGCCGCCTTTTGAGGTCTTAGAAGGTGTTGAGAATGTGATCACAGGCTATACAGGTGGAGAAATGGAAAATCCAAGCTACGAGGAGGTCTCCTCGGGCAGAACTGGTCATTATGAGGCTGTACAAGTTACCTATGATCCAGACAAGATAAGCTATGAGAGACTGCTTGACGTTTATTGGAGACAGATTAACCCCATCGATGAAGGAGGTCAGTTTGCAGATCAAGGATCGCAATATAAGACTGCCATTTTTTATCACAACCAAATGCAAAAAGACCTGGCTGAGAAGTCCAAACTGAAGCTCGATAATTCAGGTAAGTTTGATAAACCGATTGCAACCCAGATACTGCCCTATAAAGCATTCTACAAAGCCGAGGACTATCACCAGGACTATTACAAGACAAATGCTGACAGATATAAATATTATAAACAGGGTTCGGGTAGGGAAACGTACCTTGAAGAAACGTGGCCTAAGACAGAAAACAGCAGTGACGATTACCACAAGCCGTCCGATGCAGAGTTACGGGCAACTTTGAATCCGCAGCAATATGAAGTGACACAGACATGCGGAACCGAACCCCCTTTCAACAATGAATATTGGGATAACAAGAAAGAAGGTATATACGTTGATGTCGTCTCCGGCGAGCCACTTTTCAGTTCAAAGGATAAATTCGACTCCGGGACAGGATGGCCCAGCTTCACTAAGCCTCTTGAGCCTGCCAACATATCAGAAAAAGAGGATAGCAGCTATGGAATGCACAGGGTTGAGGTAAGGAGTATGCATGGTGATTCTCACCTCGGTCACGTATTCGATGATGGCCCACTACCTACAGTTGAACGGTACTGCATCAATTCGGCCGCCTTGCGCTTCATTCCAAAAGAAAAACTGGCAGAAGAGGGTTATGGAGAATATGAATACCTTTTCAAGAAATAACTTCAGCCGGTTGATATAATGGAAATCAGTCTTTTGTAGAATCAATGGAATAATTAACATGAATTATCGCTATCTATTCGCATCGTTATTAATATTACTGACCCTATCTGGTTGTACTGTCGGAACTGATAATCCCACTATTGCAACCTATCAATTCCCGTCCTCAGATACAGCACAAACGCCATCAGAGCGAGTGCCTAGAATAACCGTAGATGAACTATCGCAAAAGATAAATAATGGATCCGATATTATTATTGTCGATACCAGATTGGATGTTGAACAACAGTACAAAGTAGGGCATATAAAAGGGGCTATCGCTGTTCCACTGTCTAACATCACAGAAGGACAATGGGCGCCGCCTGCTGATTTGGGAAAGGAGATCATCTTTTACTGCTCCTGCCCAAATGACAGAACAAGTGCCAGGGCAGCACTCGAATTAATTGGCAAAGGTTACATGAACGTCAAAGCATTGAAGGGTGGCTATAATGCCTGGACGGAAGCCGGATACCCTGTTGAATCGGGAGCAAAGCAAGGTGGCTAACCAGATGCATATATTATCGCACTAACACAACCTTTATCCTTAGCCTCTATTTTTCCCTCTGCCTCTTCCCGTGAAATGCACTCAATGCCTTCGATCGTACATGCCCATTTTACCGATGAGTCATTCGATACAACAACCCATTTTCTCATCTTCCCCAGGGCGATTACCTGGCTGTCGATCCCCTTCTGGCCGCTGGGCCTGCGCCATAAGCCAGCATAAGTCTTGTTTCCCACTTTAAAGTCGTTCTTGCGATTATATTCAATATGTGAGAATTCCACCTTCTCATGATTTGCCAGGTTGGTCACTCGTGAATACAGTTACAAGAATTGAACACGAGATTGCACTGGTAACAAGCACCCCTTTAAGCCTAAAAGTCACCGTCGACTATAATCGCCGATCTGTCACACTTCAGTAGCTTTCGGCAACGCCAACGTATCTTGGATCAAAGGAAGAACTCAATAGAGTTACGGAAGACATATTTGCCCAATAAATTAAATGCTCAATACAGTACTAGCCGCAAAATGCACATGACTCAGCCATCTTGTTCTCAGTGCATCGACCTATTCTTCAGAAGAAAATATTTGGGCAGTACGGGGATATTAGTAGCTGTGGTTTGACCTGTCGTCGTTTAGATAAACCTTAGTTTACCGCACCCATAATGGCCAACAGGGCGATCGCAACATGGACACGAATTTAGCCGTTTTTCAGCTCTGCAAGCAAACCCCTCATGTCCGTTACAGGAGCACCGCATGTTCTGTCTCTGCAAACATATACTGTAGTGCGCCCGTTGAGCATGTGCTTGTTTTCCAATAGCTTGTATCTGGACACACTTCTTGTAACAGCATCGTTGGCAGCCACGACCTTGTTAGGTAAAAAGAACTTGTTTATAGCATTCACTGCATTTGCGGACTCTTCACTGCCGGATTCGCCGGCAACAACGATTTCCAGAGGGCGGGACAGGTAAAAGTCAAGAGCACAAAGCCAATTGGCAAAGCCCCTGGGAAATGAGGCCATTCGACTCTTCACGCTGGCAAGGCCGTTTTCGGCAATCGTATGGTAGTCCGGGTTTTCGGTAACATCATAAAGATATAACAATACCCTTATTGCTTCGGAATAACCCGCTGGCGTGGCGCCATCTATAATATTGTGTGGTCGCATAAAGAACTGCTCGCCTTCCTGAGGAATGTCATACAGAAAACCCTTCGACTTATCTAGAAACTTAGCAATCATAACATCCGCAAGATCTACAGCTAAATTCAGCCACTTGATCGAGAGACTGGCTGCATGCAGATCAAGTAGGCCTCGAATGATACAGGCGTAGTCTTCAAGATAAGTATTGGCCGCCGCCTTTCCATCTTTGTAAGTATGTGATATCTTGCCACCGTTGATCAGTGCTCTAGTAATAAAATGCGCGCAGGAAATTGCAGCCTTAAGATAATCGTTTCGTCCAAGAACCGCCGCTGCCTCGCTAAGAGCACTCAGCATAATCCCATTCCATGAAGCAATGATTTTTTCATCTTTTCCCGGCATGGGCCTCTTCTGCCGTATTGCGTACATTTTGTCTTTTACCCCGGCCAATAACTCATCCTGGTTTGTTTCGGGGCTTATATACAGTATGTTGCTTTGCTCAAAATTACCTGCGGAAGTGACATTGAAATACGAACTCACTTTTCCGATATCAGTCTCACCGACAGCTTGCTCGATCTCTTTCATGGACCACAAGTAATATTTGCCTTCAATACCTTCGCTGTCCGCATCCAGAGCACCGTAAAATCCACCTTCGGGCGACCGCATGTCTCTCAGAAGGAATTCAAGCGTCTCACAAGTAACGGCTTTAAACCTTTCCTTATGAAAAAGCTGGTAAGCGTGCAGATACAGGCGGCTTAAGAGCGCATTGTCATAGAGCATTTTCTCAAAATGCGGCACACGCCACATATTATCGGTGGAATAGCGATGGAATCCACCTCCCACATGATCATAAATGCCTCCACGGGCCATCCTATCGAGCGTCAATTCCACAGCGTCCAGCCCCACCCCATCCATTTTGCGATGGCTGACAGTTAGCAAAAATTCAATTGCAATAGGTTCGGGAAATTTCGGAGCCCCGGCAAAGCCGCCATTTTGCAGGTCAATGTCAGCAACAGCTTTATGATATGCATCGTCAAGCATTCCATTCCCTGGCAATCCAGAAGCCTTTTCTTCCCGCACGTTCGATAGGGCCGACCGAAGCTCACTGGCTTGAACTAATATTTCATCACGTTTTTCTGTATACGCCTGTTTCAGAACCTTCAATATGTATGCGAAACCAGGCATACCCTGCCGATTTTCAGGCGGGAAATATGTGCCGCCAAAGAAAGGCCTGCCGTCAGGAGTCAGAAACACGCTGAGGGGCCACCCTCCTCTTCCCGTCAGTGCCTGCACCGCTTGCATATAAATATGATCGATTTCGGGGCGTTCTTCACGGTCCACCTTAATGCTCACATAGTTCTCATTCAGATATTTTGCAATTTCCGCATTTTCGAATGACTCATGTGCCATTACATGACACCAATGACATGATGAATATCCTATGCTCAGAAAAATGGGCTTGTCTTCACGAACTGCCTTGTGGAAGGCCTCACTACACCATGGATACCAGTCCACAGGGTTACGGGAATGCTGGACAAGATAGGGACTGGTCTCGTTCGCAAGGTGGTTCACCCCGTCTGATTCACTTCGCATCTTGTAGTTAAACCCTGCACTCTATTGTGCATCAAAAGACACCTCAATCCAAATTCCTTCACCTATGGGATAAGTTATGCTGTGATCCTTTCCCAAAAACTAGGCCAATTGAGTGCGGCGGCCTAGGAGCGTAGCTCACCGGCTGCAGTCATTTGTTTAGGATAAGGTCTGGCTTCTTGATGAAGACCTTTGTTTGAGGAGGGACGGATTCTGTCAGCCAAACATTGCCGCCGATGACAAAAAGGTCATCACTCGGACTAATGC
>Ga0208828_1001006_pt1 | contig 11403 bp, 6 predicted proteins | sample Kivu_160m_FD_185487 | JGI IMG/M metagenome (GOLD analysis project Ga0208828, IMG submission 185487) | Freshwater microbial communities from Lake Kivu, Western Province, Rwanda to study Microbial Dark Matter (Phase II) - Kivu_160m (SPAdes)... | ecosystem: Environmental > Aquatic > Freshwater >... | reverse complement strand
GTTTTAATTCCGTGAATTTCGCCTGGATGTTCGGATCGGGTACCGGCTGAATACCGGTTTCCTTTAATATCAGCAGCGCTTTTGCCTGTGCCGAAAGTTCTAAATAGATTAGCAAATAACAAAATATATCAGCCAGGATTTCACCCGCAAGATGTTCCTGGAGGCTGTAAAGATAGTTACCGGCTTTGGTTTCCCGAAAATGACCAGCCCGAATGTCACTTAATAATTGAACATTGGCCGCCAGACCCTCCTCGAGCCATTTGCGCAGCGATTTTTCACTATTGATAAAAATCAGGCTTAGTAAAAGCGGTAAAACAACCAATTGCGCAATTACAATCAGTTCTGCGCTGATGATATGAACGAGATAGTTGAAACCGGAGTGGATCAATATTGCGGTTAAAAACCCCAGGATTAGGGGGATTAACGGAATCTGTTTTTGGCGTTCAAGCAGGTATCTGGCAATGATCATTAAAATAGCAGTGGTGCCGCCGTGCATGACAGCTGTGCCGAGACCGCGAATTAGCCAGAGGAAAATGTGACGCTCCCCCAGAGCGTGCAAGAAAAAAAGATTCTCTATTAGTGCGAATCCAGCCCCGGCGGCAAAGCCGAAAATGGCACTGTCAACCAGAAATCCGATTTTCTTTTTATTAAGCAGATAAAATGGATATACTGATTTAACCGTCTCTTCGATTATCGGAGCGACGACGACCGAAACAAGTAAGCTTTGGTGGGGAATAAATTGAATAAAAAACCGGTTAATAAACAGGGCGATTCCACCGGCAATACAGCCCCAGATAATTGCCTGAAGAACCATTATTGGTTTGATCAGTTTGTAACTGTCCAATAATATCAGCGCAACCAGAAAGATTAGGACGGGCAAGAGACTGACGATAATATCTATTATTGTATTCATAGGATTTTCAATGAAACCATTAATTCCGGGGAAATTTTATTGCCATTTTCAAAAGCCACACCATATCCGGCTGACCAGGTGGTGGTAAATAATGAGAATAGCACTATTTCCATATCAACCTGGGCGCCAAAGTTATAAACCGTGCAGCTGCTTGAGGGAGCAAACAGGTTGGTGGAAAGTCCCGAAGCAAATACCGCCGGTCTGAGCCAGCGGGGATAGCAGGCGGTTATCCCAATATGCCGGAAACGTACCGGTGGCAGGTTTAATTCGGCTAACAATTTAATAAAGTTTGTTCCGCCCACGCTGTTCAAGTCAATACCGGGGAAACTATAGTATTCGCGGTAACGTTTTTCATTCTGGTGATCAATCCAGTTATTGCCGAAACCGCCAAAATAAAAATTAGCAAACGGTTCGTCGCGTAGAGCCGGTGAAATTCCAGCCGCACTGCGCAACCAGACCGAAGCATGATTGACCGGCAAAGCGAAACCGCGGTCGAGAGTAGTGACAAGTTGCGGATACAGCTGGCGGTTGACATAGTTATTGCGGGAAAAGACACTAAACTGGTAACCCTTTTCGCCATCAACCGCACCCTGTGATTTCTGAACATGTTCATAATCCAGTGAAGCATTAACATAAAAGTAGCGATCGAAGCTGGCTGAAACATTTTGATAATCGGGCATTTTTTCCAGACCACCCCAGTAGCCGCTGCTAATGGTATAATCCATTGTGCGGGGATCATCCCAGATCAGGTTATTTTTATATTTAGCCCCCAGAAAATAACCGCACCGACTGGTGCGCGTAGGTCCGAACAAATCATAAAAATCGGCTGGATTATATTTCAGGCTAAACTCCCATCGCCAGTAGCGGTAATTAGCACTGAAGTGGAGTCGCTCGCTTACCGGTAGATTATTATCAAATGCCGAATAAGAGGTGGTGAATTTTAATGAATTATAGCCGATATCATTGGAAAAATCAAAATAGTACCCCAAACTGGTGGTACTCTTGTAACCTTCCGCTACCGGATAGGCAGATTTCAATTTGGTGTTTGACCAGAGTTTATAGTCACCCTTGTAAATCGTGAGTGATTCCAGATTGATAGTAGCTGGCGAGGGTGCTCGCCACGTACTGACCACTGGAAATTTCTCGTATACGCTCTGACCGAGATACTTGATCGCGGCGACATTTTCCAAGGGCTGATTCGGAATCCAGCCGGGAATAAAACCTTTCGCGGTGTATTGAAAAGCGATCAGCGAATCGGCGTTAACTGGTAACGGTCGAAACAAGCCGGTGGTGACATTGGAAATAATGGACATATCGCGGGCTGGAAAATCATAGCGATAGACATTTGACACGCCGGAATAATAGGCCGTTCCGTACAAATAACGACCATCCGCCGAGAATACAAAATTTTCCGGACCGGTCAGTTCAAAATCGAAGAGTTCCTCGTAATCAGCCTGGTAGTCTAACAGTTTAGTGATCTCAAAGCAGACCAACTTTTGCTTTCCATCAAGAAAAGTCAGGGCGCCGGTCAGGTATTTGCCATCCGGCGAAATATCTAAATCATATAAATCGGTGCCGTATTGAAAAGCCTGAATCGCCGAGTAATCGTTGTAAGGGGCTGGAATTTTGACCAAAGTTGAAATCCCGTTTTCATGGCGTACGCCCCAGATGGATTTATCGGTCGGATTAAAGGCTAAATCGCCGGTGCGAACATCGGTAATCAGGCGGGTGGCTTTATTGTTCTTCAGGTCAACGAAATTCAGGTCGCGGTATTTGTAATTGTCGGTGGTAAAGTAGAGTCGGTCGGATTCCGGGTCTAGTATCAGGTTAGACGTAAAGTAGGTCGAGGCGCCCTTGATGTCGCAGATTTTTTTTATTTTGCCGGTTTCCAAATCAATCGCCGCGATAAACGCCACCTGTCCCGGAAATTTGACTCCGGTATAAATTACTCCGCGTTTCGAGTCGAGGAATGAGCGCGATACGCTGCCCAGAACCTTGTCGGTCACAATCGGTTGAAAGGGCGTTTCCGGATACTTCCGCACCGTTTTAATATTCTGGTTTTGCCATTCCTTTTCGAAGTCAATCCAGTTTGACCATTCCTCTGTTAACGGGCGATTGAAGACCTGTTTGAATTGGCGCGAAAAATAACGCCGACTATCCGGCGAGCGCGCAACCCATTGAATCAATTTTTCGGGTCCGTATTGGCTGGCTAAGTAACTAAAGAAGCGGGTTCCATATAAATAGGAATTAGCCCCAACCTGGAAATCGATTGCCGTGCCCTCCGATTCCAATCCGACCATGTGGTAAATGTAGGTCGAGTCGTGTACCAGGGTGCGAAAAACCATTTCATCGTAGGCGCCCAGGGCTCGCCCGATGCCACCGCCTATCCAGGTCTCCATACTGACAGCGATACCTTCATGGTACCAGCGCGGCGAGTAGCGGCGGGGGGTTGTCAAAAAGGAATAAAACATCGAAACCGGGTGACTGGCAGTCTCCTGAACTTTGCCGCAGAACAGTGTGCGCCAGAGGCGATCACGCCGGGTGGCTTTGTCCATCGCAATCACATGCACCAACTCGTGACTCATCAGGTTGGACATGCGCTCACTGGCTGGGGCAACATCGAAAACATAAATATTTGGTGCTATTGAAACATAAACGTGATTACTTGGTACCGCCGAGGCGCCACCATTCGACCAATCTCCAAAATCCTCGATGAAAATGTTAACGCGCTCTGACGGTTCATAATCCCAGAATTTCCGATAGTAATTCATCGTTGTCGTGTAACAGCGCGCCAGATACGGCACGATATAACTGTGAGCATTACTGTAATATTCTAAGTTGAGATCGTCAGTGCGCAGATTCTGCAGCGTTTGTGAAAAGCCCCCGGAAGCAATTAAAATCGTTACAAAAATAGTCCGTTTGATGAAAGAGGGCATATTCTAAATTTTTAACAATTAATACGATCCATATCAATATTGCCGAATGAGTCAATGATCTAATTTATATAATTAAAAATCCTTGGATAATCTATTAGGATTTTTATAAAAGTATAGTTGAATTCTAAAAACTATGTCATTTTAAAGTCAGTTCAAGATTTCAATTAATATTGACTTTGGAAGTCTTTACTATTAACCAATTTCTGGAAATCCTTGCTCTGAATCAGCTGCTGGAAATCTTTACTATCTATCATCATTTGAAAATCTTTGCTATCTGCCAGTTTCTGGAAATCCTTGCTTTGAATCAGTCTCTGGAAATCTTTACTGTCTGATAGTTTCTGGAAATCTTTACTCTCAACCGTCACTGTTTTCTGGAAATCTTTGCTGTCTATTAGCTGCTGGAAATCCTTACTATCAAATAATGTTTGCAGGAAATCTTTACTCTGGGCTAGTTGCTGGAAATCCTTACTGTCAAATAATGTTTGCAGGAAATCTTTACTTTGGGCTATCTGCTGGAAATCCTTACTGTTTATCGCCTTTTGGAAATCTTTGCTATCTGCCAGTTTCTGGAAATCCTTACTTTCATGTATTATCTTACTGACATCCTCATTATCAAAGAACATCAGCTGGAAATCCTTACTATCAGTCAACAGTTTCTGGAAATCACTCTGACCGATTGTCTTTTGAAAGTCTTTTGAGCCTGGTACTAGTATCTGGAAATCCGTTTGCAATAATTGGTTCAGTTCCTTACTTTGAAGCAATCGTTTGAAATCGGGATCTTTCATCATATTCTGAAACTGGGCACTTTGGACGAATTGCGCTATTTCCTGATCTTCAAACTGAACATCTTTAAAAGTCATTTGTTCGCCGACAAATTTATCGGCTTTTTCCACCCCGCCGATTGTGCCGATTAATTCCGATTTTTTTTCAACCTGGGGAAACACTCCGGTCAACCGGAGGACAATCATGATGACGATGACACTGCCCAGAATGATACCGAGGATTGAAGTCGTAGTCTTTGAACTCATTGAATCTATTCCTCCTATGTTATGATATTTTTAACACCAAATGATTATAGTGAAAAATTAAAGAAATCCCAAGTGTTTTCTTGAGAATTGAAGTCCCTGCGAAGATCTATCTTGCCCTAAGATAAATGGCGAATTTCATCAGGCATACATTTGTTTTAATTCGGCTAACAATTCGGGAGTCAATTGTTCCTGTTTGCGAATCTGGATAAACTTATCTAACAGGTCATCAACCGTTAATTGTTTTTTCTCCACGGCGCCAATGTCCTCAATGATTCTGCCCTTGTGCAGCATAATTGTGCGATTACCCAGTTCCAGTGCCTGTTGCATGCTGTGAGTCACCATCAGGGTCGTCAGGTTTTCCTGGGCAATGAACATTTTGGTAAGTTTGGTCACCTGTGAAGCCGATTTCGGATCGAGTGCGGCGGTGTGTTCATCTAACAATAAGACCTGGGGCACGGTGATTACTGCCATTAGCAATGACAGTGCCTGGCGCTGACCGCCAGACAAGGTCCCGATGGTATCATCCAGCCGATTTTCCAGCTGCATTTCCAGGGCCGCAACTTTTTCCCGCAAGAATTGCAGACGAGCTGTGTTTAAACCTTTTTTGGGATAGCATTTTTGGCTGCGCAGGCTGGCAATATGCAGATTTTCAGCGATGCTCATCCCGGGTGCCGTGCCACTGAAAGGATTCTGGAAAACCCGCGAAATCAGTTGAGCTCGTCTAAAATCCGGAGTTCGGGTAACATCTTGCCCGGCGATTGTAATCGAACCCTCATCCGGTAAAAAGGCGCCGGCGACCGCGTTCAGGAGGGTCGTTTTACCACTGCCATTGGTGCCGATGATGGTGATAAAGTCACCCGCATTAACATCCAGGTCAATTCCCTGCAGGGCATAGACTTCGTTAATCGTACCGGGATTGAACTTTTTATGTAGATTGCGGATTTGAATCATTGCTTATCTCCTGATTACGGCGACCCGTTTAAGAAAAGTCTCCGGTAATTGCGGGCCGATTTCCTTAGCCAGTGGCAGGTTGAGTCCGATCTGAATCGGTACGCAATCTTGAATTGGGATGTTTTTGGGAGGGGTGCCACTAATGACTTTTTCCGTCAGCTTCGCCACCGCGCGACCGACCTCATAGTAATCTGCACCGACCGCAATCAGAGCGCCGCGTTCAATATCCGAAGGACTATTGCCAAAATACGGGATCTTATATTTTCTGAGAACTTCCGCGATAGATTCCATCGCCATCAGCACGGTATTATCACTGCTGGTAAAAAATATGTCTATTTTACGATCCAGCATCGAATGCAGGGCGTCCATGACCTCGGTGGTGCTGGTGACATTGGCTTCAATCAGTTCGAAGCCGTACTGCTGAGCAACCGTCCGGGCTTTAATCGTACAAGCCTCGGAGCAGGCTTCGCTGGGATTCCAGATGATTCCCACCCGTTTGGCGTGCGGCAATAATTCCCGCATGACCTTGAAGCTCTCCTTAACTGGCTGAAAAGTCGCCACACCGGTCAATTGCGGCAGATGCTCGGCAGGACTCTTGGCGACCCCCATCCGATAGGGATCGGTAACAGATCCGAAGACATGCGGGATTTTTTGATTAGCCTGAGCCATGATCTGCAGCGCGGGGGTCGAGAGAGAAACGATAAAATCGTACTTGCGACGCACGATATCCTGGGCGATTGATTGCCCCAGGGTAAACTCGTTCTGAGCATTTTTCCGTTCAACGACAATATTGTATTTTTTTAGAACACCGCTGGCGTTCAGCTCATCCATTACTCCCTGCGCACATTCCTCCATCATGCTGTGGGAACTGAATTGGAACAGGGCAAGGGTTTTAGAATTGGATTCAGTTTCACTGGCTTCATCTTCGCCAATAATTAGAGTTGCCCGCTCGAGCACCGCTGCCGGGATTTTTATGCCTATTTCGCGGGCAATGTTCTGGTTCAGACCGATTGTCAACTGGCGATAAATCTCAAAGGGGATCTGCGCTGGATCGGCGCCTTTGATAATCCGGTCTACTAAGTGAGCGGCTTGAATGCCACTGGAATTATAATCATAGCCAAGGGTCAATAAAGCGCCGTCGGCGAGTCGCTCCACGTCGCTGAGAAAAATCGGAATATTGCGGATTCGGGCAGCTTTAACGACAGCATCGAAGGCCGAGTAAATAATATTATCCGGCGGCAGTACAAAAACATCAATTCCTTTGTTCACCAACGACAAAGCCGCCTGGTAGACTTCTGCCGAATTGGAGGCATTGGCACCTTCGAAACGATATTGTGGATATTGGGCTAAAGCCTTTTTCAGGTTGTTGACATTGAAAACAACGTTAGCCTGCGACGGGTCCCAGAGGCAACCAATTTTCAATTGATCCGGGAAAAATAGGTTGACTATTGCGAGCGTTTTATCCATCGGCACGGCGCCATAGACGCCGGTGACATTTGCTAAATGCAGGCTGTCGTTCTGACCGGCTCCGATGATAAAAGGATTAGCGACAGTCGCAAAGACGACCGGACGATCTTTGACCTTATTAATTGCCGCCTGAGTAGCCGAAGTCGAAATGGTCAATATCAGATCAACCTCATCCCGGAGGAATTTATCAATGATAGTATTGATGGTTGGGGCATCACCATGCGCATTTTCGAGAATTATCCGGCAATTCTTGCGGTCAACATAACCGAGGTTTTGCATCTCCTTGACAAAACTGTCGCGGGTAACATCTAACAGACTATTGTCGGTAAACTGCACAACCCCGATTTTGGTTTTTTGACGATTGGGATTAGGTTTGAAAAGCAAAAATCCGGTGATAATCAAGATTATGGTAGCCAGTCCTCCCAGAATCCAGCGGCTGATTTTAGGATGAAATATGTTTTTAAGGTTGAGGCGACGCCGCGCTCGGGTGACCGATTTATCGGCGAGGGTTTTTGAGATAACCAGAGTGAGTAGAACGAACAGGGCGGTGAGCAATTTAAGGTCAATCGGATTCATGCCGATAAAGAGGGCAAAGGCAATCATAAAACGAAAAACTACCGAACCGATAATGACGCTTAGGAACTGCAGGTAGACCGAACGGCTTTTGATGATTGACTCGCCGATAATAACTGAAGCCAGACCAATCAGCACGGTGCCAATACCCATCCCGATATCGGCAAATCCCTGATATTGTGCCACCAACCCACCGGATAGCCCAACCAAACCGTTGGCGAGAGCTACTCCAATTAAGGTAAGATATTTGACATTCTGCCCAACTGCCCCAGCCATTGTTGGATTGTTGCCGGTGACCCGCATCGCGATGCCAAGGTCGGTTTTAAAAAACAAACTAATTAGCAGCCAGCTAAGAATGATGCAGACAACCAGCATAACAGCAAACCAGATTTCTTGCGGCAGACCGGGATTGAAATGCGCCAACTGGGTAAAGGCCGTCGTTTGCGCCAGCAATGGGATATTCGACCGCCCCATAATGTGCAGATTAATCGAATAAAGTCCGGTCATTACCAGAATGCCAGCCAGTAAACTATTGATGTTGAGTTTGGTGTGAATCAAGGCTGTTGCGGCACCTGCCAATAGACCCACGCCAAAGGCTCCGACTAAAGCGATTAGTGGATTACCACCTGCAACGATGATAATTGCCGCCACAGCTGCGCCACTCGTGAAACTGCCATCTACAGTAATATCGGCAAAATTGTGAATGCGAAAGGTAATATAAATGCCCATCGCCATCAGGGCATACAGAAAACCAAGGTTGAGAGCGCCAATCCAAAGCTCCATTTAATCTGTCTCCTTGAGTGCAACCTGAAGCATTTAAAACTCGAGATCAATCAGTCCGATCAAACCACTGCTAAAACGGCTGCCGTCTAAAATATGAATGACTTTACTGACCTCAGATTCGTTGGTAATGCGTTTTAACTCCTGCTGAAAATTAGCCGCTTTCTTATTCAGCGGTCCCCTTTCGAAGATTGCCGCATGCAGGTGAATATTCGATTGATCCGGTAATAGATGGCTAATTACATCCGGGACAGCATCTTTCTTAGGGACTACCAGCCCACAACCAATTACGGTCTTATTGAAATCGGTTGGTTCGACCGGAAAATCCATCCATTCGGCAAAATTTTCGGGGCTGTAGATAGTCAGTCCATTGTCCGGCTTATTCTCGCTTAGCGGTACTCGCTTCAGGTACATTCCCAGTAATCCCTTGCTCTCGGCAATCAGGACGACGCCCATGGCTTTAGCTGGACTCAACTCGGTGATAATTGCTACCAATTGGCGCAGGTCAACCAAGCCCTCCTGGCATTCGAAAGCCGCGATTCGACTGAAATTTCCGGTAAGATTGATGCCGAAGAAGAACTTGTATTCAATATTCGAATCTTCCTCAGAAATCAGCATGTAATCAACAACCGGTCGCCGGACAGCCGGGAAGTAGAAGAGACTGCCTTGGATAATTACCGCTTCGCCGAAGAGATTCTTGGTGTTTTCATAGTCGTCGCCAAGGGCGGCGAATCCCAGACCAAATTGCAGCTCGTCAGCCTTGACTGTTTGTAGGTCGCTTGGACCATAAGTTGAATCCGCCATCTTCTCCTGTGAACCGATGAGAGTCAGGTGACCCGGGGCAGCATCAGGCGAAAAATATTCAATGACAATGCCATCCTTAGTCAGCAACTTAGCCGCGGCATCTCCTTCCGTTTGGGTTTGCAGAGTGGTGATTTCATCTAATGAGGTCAGAATCCGGAACAATTTGATAAAACCGCTCATCCGCAAGACATCGGCAATCGCCGGACTGAGATTGCAGAGAATAATTTCACCGTCAACTTTTTTCAGTTGCTTCTGAAAAAGTAAAAGAATCCGCAAACCGGCACTGCTGATGTAATTGATTTGGGTAAAATCAATGACGATTTTGCGTTCGCCGGATTCGGTCAGGTTTTCCAAATACTGCTGGACTGTCTGGGATGTCAGACTGTCAATCCGACCGATGATCTGCAAGGTTACTACGCCGGCAATATGTTGGGGATTAATTTCGATCATGCTGTCAATTTCCTTTTTTCCAGTGATTCTGACGACTGGATTTACTCTATTATCTAAGTTGGTGGTCTACGTGATGAGTATTTCAGGGAACCTGAACCCGGTGAACAGTACAGGCTGGTTTTCCAGTGACACTATATTCACTGACAACTGCGGGAATGAGAAAGGATTGACCGCGGTGGAAAGCTATTCTGCGGCGCGGCTTGCCCCATCTGATTGTTCCCCGACCGTCGAGGATCAGTAGGATTTCGACGCGCCCGGCAGTTGAAAAAAACTGGCGATTATTAGCAGTTGAGAATCTACTAACGTTGAATTCGGCAGCTGGTGTCGGGTAGTGAATTTCAGCGAGAGCACTCGCAGGTCTAAAGATTTTAACGGGCTTATCCGAATAATCAAGCGCCGTCATCAGCGTTTTGACGTCCTGGAATTTCCGGGTTAGTCCGCTGCGAATGACATTATCCGAATTTGCCATACATTCAAGCAGATTACCCCTGAGGTAAGTGTGCGGCATGCCGGGGTGAATATAGAGGCTTTCACCCTGTTTCAAATTTATCCGGCGCAGGAAAAAGATGGTAAATAGTCCAATGTCTTTTTTACCATATTTTTGGTAAGCCTCTAAGAATAATTTTTCACGGATAGATGGTCGGTTTTTAGAGCGGAGTCGGCGCGCAAGATTAGCCGTTTTCTCCTGATAAAGAAGGGGCTTGGTAGAATACAAGTGAACAAAGGTTTGAAATAATAAGCGGATTAATTCAGTCTGTTGCTCTTTGACCGGCGGCGGTTCGGGAAATATGTTTGCCAGCGCCTCAGTTTTGAAGAATTGAGCAATTTCGGGATACTTTTCAATGGTTGTGCGTGACTCCTGATAACTGGCAAAGCCAGCCAGGAGGGTGAGGGAATCCAGGGCAATCGCGATTTCCGGTTTGTGATTATCGTCGGGATAGTGGTCTGGATCATTTTTATGCAGTAGGAATGCCAGTCCTTTACTGGGGTGTGCCTGAATCGAAAGCGGTTCAGCCACCGAGACTATTTTTAACATAAATGGCAGCTGTTGACCAAATTGGTTCTTCAGGTCTTTTCCGAGAATTTCTGCGGGAAACCGGCGAATTAATGCATGCAGCGGCAGTAATTTATCTTCCACCTCAATAGTTGAAGAATTGCTGGGGTGAGCCCCCATCCAGAGCTCGGCGTAGGGTTTATCCGGCTTTGGCTTTGTGCCCATTAGTTGGGGAATGAAAGCGGCCTGATTGCGTGTGCCCCATTGATAATTTTGAATCGGGTTATGGAGAAGAAAGGGTTGGTTAAATATTGAACTCATTGATCAAGTTCCAATATGTTGAGTGGCAAGCAAAAAATTATAGGGGACTGCGATAGTATTCAAAAGTATACCCAGTGTTATTCCAGTTGTCAAATTTCCGGACTAAATGGCTCTGGTGAGTAAAATTGAGGCTGACACCCTCCATGACGTGTCCGGTAATATAGAGATAGTCCTTACGTCTGAGGG
>Ga0208828_1001004_pt1 | contig 11417 bp, 19 predicted proteins | sample Kivu_160m_FD_185487 | JGI IMG/M metagenome (GOLD analysis project Ga0208828, IMG submission 185487) | Freshwater microbial communities from Lake Kivu, Western Province, Rwanda to study Microbial Dark Matter (Phase II) - Kivu_160m (SPAdes)... | ecosystem: Environmental > Aquatic > Freshwater >... | reverse complement strand
TGGGGTAGGCAAAGGCGGCGGGGACGACGGTGTACTGGGCGTAGCCCCCGTCGGCGTGGAGGCCGGTGAAGCGGGCCTGGTCGCACAGGTTCTCCAATCCACGCCGACAGAAATCGCACTGTCCACAAGCAGAGTGGAGCCAGGCTACGCCCACACGGTCCCCCGGGCGGAAGCGGGTCACGTTGGCCCCCAGTTGATCCACCACCCCCACGATCTGGTGGCCAGGGATGACCGGCAGCCGGAGCAGGGCCAGCTCCCCCTCCACGGTGTGCAGGTCGGTATGGCAGACGCCGCAGGCCCGGACTTTGATGCGGATTTCGTCCGGCCTGGGCGTTGGCTCCGGCACCTCCACCGCCTCCAGTGGGTGCTCCTCAATCGGTCGAGCCTCTCGCAGGATCATGGCTTTCATGAGCAAGGCAACAAGGGACGAGGGGCAAGGCTTACCTGGTCCCTGATCCCTAAACTACTGATTAGCCTCTCAGAACATATTTCACGCCGCGATAGCCGCCGATGTCCTGGATCTTGATGAAGATGGCCCTCTTGTTCTCGCCGGCCCGTTCTGGATTCTGCTCGGCCTCGACTTTCCTCTCATCCAGCCAGTTCATGATCTCCTGTTTCTGGGGGATGTCCTTGGGCGTGATGTAGTCTTTGGCCCTGTCCACGATCTTGTCCATCGGCATAGCCTTGAAAGCGGCCAGCAACCGAGAGCCTCGCTCCTCAATGGACTTGGTTATTCCAGGACGCAGCAACTTGTTCGCTTGCTGATAGACGGCTTCAAAGCCCACAGAGATGCTCTCTTCAGCCGTCTTTCCTTTGACGGTGAAGATCTTGGTGTGGGTGAGCAGAGGATAGCCCAGCACGACCCCAATCCAGGCCAGAAGATTGAGCTGAATACGGTTGGCCATATAGAGGGCATAGGTGATCAGGCCGGCGATGACGATGTTGACCAGATAAAGAATCCCTACCTCTCGTGTGGATATGGCCTCCAAGGGCTCCTCGGACTCGGAAATGACATCCAGTATGGTCAGCGCTGCGCTGACCAGTCCCGCCAATAGACAGAAGATGATTATCGTTATCACTGGCCACCTCGCATCTTCTCCGCCAGCGGCAGGATGGTCATCAGATCATTTCCCTCCTCGCTGAGGGCGAAGTACTCCTCTTCGTCGGAAGCGAAGATGTCCCGCTTCATCTGCTGGACGTTAGTGACCAGTCCCTTCTCCTGCAACTGGCTGAGTATGTCGTGGGCAGCCGTGGGACTGATCAGGAGTTGGGCGGCCAGCTTCACGGGCAAGGTGGAGCCGGCGTCCCATAGTTCCTTGAGGATCTTGATGTCCTCATCTGACAGTTCCATGGCCTTGTCGAACAGGTTCTTGGCCTCTTCAGGTGTTCTGATTCCCATTTCCATCCTCCTTGTTGTGGCTGATACCATTCTAACCTGTTTTTGAGCTTTTGTCAAGCATCTTGCTTGTTCCTCGCCCCGCAGCACTCGCAGAGCTCCCTGGGCCATGGCCAGCATCTCGTCCTCGCCGGGGTAGACCAGCGCGGGTGGTGGATCGTCTCCATGAAGAGACCGACCTTGGTGGAGGTAGAGCCAGGGTTAATAGTGAGAATACGATGGGAGTGTATCATAGCGGGGGAATAGTATGGAGTTGTCAATCCTGTCCAACGAGGCGCAACCTGTCAGTATCATAGCCGAGCGCAATTGGTCGGCATACTGGTTGAGAACCATGCTCACTCCTTCGGCTCCGCCGCCCACGGCGGCGATAGCCAGAGGCCGGCCCACCAATACCGCATTGGCTCCCAGGGCCAGCATCTTGAGGACATCTACCCCAGAGCGCACGCCCCCGTCAACCAGGACCGACACGTTTCCTCTCACTGCCTTAGCGATCTCAGGCAGCACCTCGGCCGTGCCTGGGGTATGGTCCAGCACCCGTCCACCGTGATTGGAAACCACAATGGCCGCCGCTCCTGCTTGCACACAGGCCCTGGCGTCCTCAACCGTCATGATGCCCTTGAGGATAAACGGCAGGTCGGTGGCAGCGATGATCTCGGCCCATTCCTGGGCGGATTTGGGCCCTACCGGCTGGCCGGCGCGCACCATGTTGAGGATTCCTGCTGCGTCTACATCCACCCCCACGGCCCAGGCCCCGGCCTGCTCGGCCTGGCGCACCTGCTTGACGATCTCTTCGGCTGGCCGTGGCTTTACGATGGGGATGCCCCGTCCGCCGTGGGCCCTCACTGCCTCCAGGCCCGCACTGAAGTGGATGGGATTGGGGCCGTCGCCAGTCAGTCCGATGGTTCCGGCAGCGTCACTGCCCCCGACCATGGCCAGTGCCAGCTCTTCTTCAGTGGTGGCGTCCCTCATGTTAGGCGAGACTCCGGCCACTGGCGCGGCCAGGATGGGCATGGAAAACCGCTGGCCGAAGAGCTCGAAGCTGATGTCGGGCTCTGATACGTCGTGGATGACCTGCATGGTGAGGTGAATAGCCGCCAGAGCTTCCACGTTGGCGATGAATGAAGCCCCCGTACCGATGCCGCCCATGCCGGGCATCTCCCCGGCGCAAGCGCGGCCGTCACAGACCCGGCAGACACGGCAGGCGCCCTTGAATCGTTCCTTGGCCGTGCGTCCGATCTCAGCGGTGTTCATGCTAGCGGTCGAAGTAGATGCTCTTGCCCGTGGCCGACAGGGGGATACCCATCACGAAGTCGGCGTCAATGAGCCCCATCTCCCGGGCCACCACACCCACGCGGTACATGATGCGGTTGTCCACGTTGAGCAGGCTGGCCGTCTTGACAGCCGAGCCCAGGGCGATGCCCATGTCCAGCAACCGATAGGCACACTGGGGGCCCTTGAATTCGCCCTCGTGGGTATTGGGCTTGAGACACTTGTCGAAGCCGCAGGCTCCGCAGTTGAGGCCCACGGCCTTAGCGTTCTTCAGGCCGATGAGGAGTACCGCAGCAGAGTCCCGCACGTTGGCCCCGTCGCGGTCGAAGTTGTTCTTACCTGTTCGCTCCCCGAATTCGTACATCTTCTCAGCCAGCCGCTGGAGATCGTCGCCCTCGATGATCTTGGTCACCACAAAGTCCTGACCGGCCGATTTGGGTGCCGTGCGGGCCGAGATGTCCATCAGCTCGGCGACTACCTTTAGGTTCACGATGCTTGTCCCCTTTCTATGCGTAGTTGACACTCAGGCAATACTCTGCTAAACTAATAAGTAATGAGGCAATGAGTAACGGCTCTCTGGGATTTCGCAGGGTCACAGCATCGGAGTCCCCAACTTGTTGGGGCCGGGGCGCGATAAACCTCAACAAGTTGAGGACTCCGGCCAGCTATCCATGCCAACTCCCAAAGACCCTGAGTAACAGGGCGACGAGAAACGAGGAGGGTTTAAGACAACATGACTGAGATTGCAACCAGGCTGGTGATTGCCTTATGCGTGCTGCTCTCTGTTTGGTACCTCGTGGGTTGGCAGATGAACCGCAGGCGCGGGAACTGCTTGCTGGAGTGGATGGTGCAGGGTCTACGAGCCCTGGGCGATCAGATCACCGTCAGTCGGCTGGGCACGTCGGGATTCCAGGTGCACGTGAGCAAGGCGCAGGCCCCCTTCAAAAAGATAGAAGCGACCATCCTTTTGCAGCCCAGGGAGATACTCTTGTTTTGGCTATTCAGTCTCCTGCGGGGAAAGACAGATTCTCTGGTGTTCAAGGGTACGCTGCGGGCAGGGCCCCAAGGCGAGATCGAAGTGATGAAGAAAGGGCGGCTGGCCAGCCAGATGCTGGGAAGGCTCGATGCGCAGGATTGGGCCCACCAGGAGACAGCCAGTGGTTGGGTGATGGCCTGTCGAGGTGAGAAAGGCCAGCAGCAAGCGGCGGCGATTTCGCATCTGGTGGAGGATCTCAGCCCGCGCCTGCTGAGGTTATCGCTCAGCAAGAAAGACCCTCACCTTCTGGTGACCCTTTCCCTGGCTGGAGTGGATGAACAGGCGGCGCTCTTTCTCCTCTCCTCTCTACGGGACCTGGCCCAGGTCGTTACCCCCAGTGGCCGCTAGGCTTCACCATTTTCCCCACCCTCGTTCACACTCTTACTCGCCATGCTCCCCTTGGCCCGCCTTTTCTTCAGGGCTGCCTGGGCGTACTGGGCGTAAGGAGACAATGGCCAGGCGTCAATGGCCTGGTTGAACTCGCGCACGGCCTGGCTTTCCTTGCCCAGCCGCATGTAGGCCACCCCCAGGTTGTAATGACAAGCGGATTCGTACTTGGGCTGCAGGTGATCCCCTCCTTTTTCCACGACGCCTTCCAGAATACGAACGGCTTCCTCCAGGGCTCCTATCCGCACCAGCACCGCGCTGTAGCTGATGAGAGCCATGAGACGGACGGGGAGATCGGGTCCCAACCGCATGGCCAGTCGGTAAACGGACAGGGCCGCCTGGTGGCGTCCCCTGGAAGAAAGCAGGTTCCCCAAATCAATCAGCACCCGACTGCGCATGACGATCAGATAGAGGAAGATCAAGAAGGGGATGGGATCCAGGCGAAAGCCGATCAGCATGGAAGCTCCGATGCTTAGGGCGGTCAGAACCAACACCTCTGCCGCAAGCTGAAGGGAAAGTCCCTCCTTTCTCAGCACGGGTAGGCCGCCAAAGATCAAAATAAACAGCAGAGCTTCCAAGAGGATTAGCAAATAGGGGTTCATACAAACATGGCCTGAGCCGTGCGCCCCAGCATTTTGACACCTCGCACCTCTGTCTCAAACAGGGGGACGATGGCCCGGACATCGGGGAAGCTGCGCCAGATCTCTTCCATGTACTCTTCTTGCATCTTCAGACGGTTTTTCACAAACTCCGGGGCGTCCTCCCTCACCGTGGCTTCCTCGATCTTCATGTTCACCACTACGCCGCCGACGGGAATGCCGAAATCGTGGAACCAGGCGATGAAGCGCTTGATGACGGCGATGGGCAGCGCTTCGGGCAGGGTCACGAAGAAGAAAGCCGTCTTCTGGTTATCGGTCAAAAGCTCTTTGGCCCGCCCCATACGTTTCTGAAATTGCAGGAGGTATTCGAGCAGGGGGTCTTTCTCCTGCTTCTTCCTGCTGTAAGAGAGCAGTTCTCTCAGGCTCTTGGCCTCCTCGCGGCTCTTGAGCATCTTGTTGACCCACATGGAGTAAACGCTGGACATGCCCAGGAGGCGCCGGGCGTTGGCCGTCGGCGCGGTGTCGAAGACGTAGGCCTCGTACTCGTCCTCGAACATGAGGTCAATCATGTTCTCGAACATGGCCGACTCCTCGAAGGCCGGGTTCATGGTGGCCGACTCGACGAACTCGTCGGCTTTGGTCTTGATGTCGGCGAACCTGAGGAACCAATTGATTTTCTCGCGGATCTCCTTCTTGGACCTCTCGATGGTGTCTTTGGTGTCTATCTCGTAGGCGTAGAGATTGTTTGCTCCCTGTACCAGGGTAGGGGCGCCGAAGACGTTCTGATCCAGCATGCTGGTCAGACTGTGCACTGGGTTGGTGGAGGCCAGCAGGGTGCGTTTGCCCTGACGGGCGAACCACAGGGCCGCCGCCCCGGCCAGGACCGTTTTGCCCACCCCGCCTTTGCCTCCGAAGAAGACGTATTTCATGTTTGGGTGCTCAGCCAGGAACTGTTGCGTGGTTTTGTCAATCATAGTTTTCTCCCTCATCAAGTTTTGCCTGGTCTTATTTCTTCTGGAAAACCTCCTCCCAGTTTACCCTGGCTGTCATCTGCATTAGCACTGCCAGGGTGATTATGGCTCCTACAGTCACCACCAGGCCACTATAGCCCTCAAAGAAGAAGGCGTAGGAAAACAGCACCAGGAAAAGAAACTGCGAAATACCGGCCTCGCGGAGAGCGAAACGCCGGTTGACCACCCGCCACAAGTAGCTCACCACCAGGCCCAGTGAGACGGCCGCAGATTTGGATTTCTGCCTGCTCGGCCGGGGCTAGCTCCACGGTAGTGACAACGCCCTCCCCTGATTGCTCATCAGGCGTAACTCTGACGCCATTGATGGTGAAGACGAAATCGTCGTAGATGGCGCTGGTGGAAGGGAAGACGAAACGTACCTTCACCTCCTCCGCTTTGTCCGACGGATTCAGGACAGTCATAAAGTCCTCCTCCATGGATGTTCGTACCTGAAAAGATAGTTGCCGATGCGGAACTGATTACCGGGGCGAAGTTCTTCTCCTCTTCTAGGGACAAGAGTCCCCCATGTGTTGTAGACCTGGCCATTCAACGGTTGGAGCATGACTACCACATTGTTCTCTCTCCTGATGGCCAACAATTTGGCCACCGCATTATGCCCTCCCGTGGGCCTGATGTCCACCCATCCTTCGGGATAAAGGCAAATGAACAACGTTTTCCTGCCATACTCTCCTAGATATATGCGGACACCAGTTTCCGATGGCTTGCTCCAGAGGAACAACTCACCTTCCAGCTTTGGCTGTCGCACCCGAAACCAGACATACGAAAGGGCCAGGGGCAGAGCTAATCCAGAAACAACAAGCAGAATTGTCCGATAAACAGTGAACGTCTGGGGCTTGATCAAGTCTGGCGTGTTAGAGAGATGGCTGACTCCGATTGCGATTCCAACTCCTGCACCTGTCAGCATTGCTGTAGGTGCTATAACATATTTCAGGCTCAATGCCAGCTTCGCTGACGCTTTAGTCACTTCAGCGCCAAACAAAATGGATGGGGCAGTGTATGTGAACACCATAACGGCCGCTGGAACCAACACGCTGACCTCTGGCGAGAAGTGGCTCAATCTCAGAACAGTATAGACAATGGCACATAGGAGAGTGGTAATGGTCAGAAGTGTCCACACGTATTTAGCTTCCTCACAAATCTGCCCAAGTATCGCTCGCCTGTTCAATTGTCGCTTCATTATCATTATCATTACTCCTCCAAAGCCTCCTCAATTCGCTTGGTAACCTGCCATTGAAGTCGCAGAGATGCAATCGTGCTGATCACAAAGTACACAGCAACACCCAAGAAAGAGAATATCTCAATTCCCTCCAACAAGGTCCCGATCATTTGGTTCCTGCTTGCCAAATCCCGGATCAGCCACTTGATGATGAGCAGAATGGCTTCGTCCGCCAGCAGGAACACGACAAAGACCAGGAAACTGGCGACGATCACCCGTGTTGGGACGATCACATCCAGGATCAGTTCTCGTAGATTCTCCCGGAGGATTTCACCTAAGGGCCTCTGTGGAGTCTCTTCCAACGTTGACTTCTATTCTCCGAACATGGCTTCAGCCATCTTCTCGATCATCTCCAGGCCGGTTATATCTCGCTCGAACTCAGGGATGCGAGCCAACACCTGGTCGCCAAACAGCCCGTCTATCCTCTTGAGATAACCCTCCTGCATCTCCAGGCGATGCCGCAGGTATTCGGGGATGTTCTGTGTCGCTAATTCAGGAGGGATGACTCGGTTGACCACGTATCCTGACAGGGGCACCTGGAATTTGGCGAAAAGCCCCGCCGCCTTCTGGGTGTCGAGGATGGCCATTTCCTCGGGGATGATGACGAAGAAGAAGGCGGTCTTCTGCTTATCGGTCAGAATGCTCGACGAGGTATTGATGCGGTATTTGATGTCTTGCAGTTCCTTGAGGATCAGGTCCTCGTCAAGCTCCTTATCGCGTTGGATCACCGCCGCCACCTGCCGGTACTCCTCCATTTCCTGGCGCAGTTTGGTGATCTTGCCTATCCACTCGTCGTAGACGCTGGCCATACTGAGATAATAGAGGGCGTGGCCCAGAGGCACCAGGTCGTAGATGTAGTAGTCGAACTCGGCGCCGACCACGATGTCCACCACCTTGTCGAAGATGGCGCTTTCCTCCATCGCCGGCTCAGCGGCCGCTGCCTGGATGTAGTTTTCGATCTCCTCGGGGATTTCGTCCAGGCCGTACATGTCAAAGATCTTCTGGCGGATCTCCTGCTGGTACTCCTTGATCCGCTGGTCGGCGTCAATCTCCTGGGCGTAAAGGTTGGGTATGATCTCCACCGCCCCCTTGCCGAAAATGTCCCGCTGGAAGATGTCGGTGAGGGAGGCCTGGGGGTCTACGGAGAAAACCAACACCTTGTAGCCCTGTTTGGCCAGCCAGTAAGCTGTGGCGGCGCTAAAGGTCGTCTTACCCAGGCCGCCTTTACCCCCAAACATGATGTATCTACGGTTGGGGTGTTCTTCGAAGATTCTTGCTAGTGACAAAATGAATATCCTCCTCTCCTGTCGTGATAAAAATGTGGGCGTCAACTGATTCTTTTGATACGCTGTTCCAACTCGACGCGACTCAGCGTCTTTTGCGCACGCCGTTCAGCAATCAGCCTCCAGAATTCGTCGCTACTCCCTAACTGTAACTGCTCTTCATCCATTCCTTCGACGCCAATGATAAGCGCGACTGGCTTGCCATTACGGGTAAGGACGATGCGCTCATGCTGAGCGTTGTTGACGCAAGTATCCAAAGTTGCCTGTCTCAGGTCCATCTTTATCATAGTATTTCCTCCGTCGTTTTATGGGGCGGCTTGTGGCGAATGGCGCGAATCATCACCACTGCTGTTTCCCCATTCACATCATAGAAAACCCGATATTCACCGACGCGCAGTTCCCAAACAGGTTCGATATGTTCCCACGGCGGCACCAAGCCAACAAGAATCTTTCTGTTTCGAGTTTCTCGTGTTGGCTCGTGCTTTAAGTGTTTTTCAATGCTATCCAAGATATTCTTGCGTTCGTAAGCGCGCAAATTTGCCAGATCATCGGCGACGCCTTCGGCGTATTCTATCTCATACATTTTTTAACGGCGCATCCACTGGAAACCTGGGCATTAGACTGCAACCCCGGCTTCGGCAACAAATGCTTCCAGAACAGTAGGCTCAACTTCGATTACTTCCCACCCAAAGGTCTCAATATGAAGCAGAGCCTTGCGCCGTGGGTCAGCATAGTCGCAAGGCGAGTGTTTGCGGCTCGTGCCTCTCCGCTTCGTGCTCTGCTCGTATGGGCTTTCCCGTCACCAAGCTGTATAGCACATCTGGACAAAAATCCACCTCGTTTGGCCAGACGATGGTGCCAACTTCAGGATCAACCCGAACCTGCTTGAAGAAGTCTATGTCCTGGAGTGGGGCGAATACGCCTCCACGGCCAACAACTCGTTCTTTGAAGTCCAACTCACCCTTTGTATCATCAGTGAAGCTTAGTTCCAAACGATATTCTCCAAGGTGGCGAACTTGCTTAACTCTCGGAAACATGCTTTGCCTCCCTACTCAAGAGGTTTGATCTTCAGAATGGGCTGATCATTCCGCAATCGCTCCCAGTTGTTCATTAACTCCCGCTGGTGAAGAGCGGCCCATTCAATGACCATGGAAATTCCACGATGCGGGAGTTTGCCCTCAAGCACTTTGATAGGATCAATCCCCACCTGGGCTTCATACCCACCGTAGATGGCGTGGAAGTGTGGTGGAAGATGTTCGTCAAAATACATGCGGATCATGATACCAAAAAAGCGGCTAACCTCCGGCATATTACCTCTGTTTGTGATGCAGCAGTGAATTGGGACGGCATGACGCCAAACAACATTATCACGCCAGCGCGTCGGTCAGATCACGCTCGCGCAGCATGCGCCGCTTCCAAGTGGAGATCTGCGGCACCACGTAGGGCAGCAGCCGCAGGGAGTAATAGGGCGGCAGGATGGGCACGCCCAGCAGGTCGCCCATGGTGATGAGAATGAACAGATGCTCCATGCTGCCACGGGTCTTGAGGGCGAAGCGGGTCATGTCGTGGCCAGCCATGCCATACAGTAGATCACGTATACCCAGGCCTAATTTCTTCAGCCCACTTGCTTTTTGCTCTTCTGACATTTGACTACCTCCTGACGTTATCTTGTTGTCATTGCGAGTGCAGTTAGACAATCCCCAGGATACAATTGCTGGCAATGGCGGAGATTGTTTCGTCGCTTCGCTTCTCGCAATGACGGCTTAGTAATCAGCCAAATTCTTGATCCAGCAGATCGGTAAGGTCTCTCTCCCTTAACATGCTGCGGCGCCACGTATCCAAAGTGGGGACGATGTAGGGCAGGAGCCGCAGGGAATAGTACGGGGGCAATATAGGCACACCCAACAGGTCGCCGAAGACAGCCAGGATGAACAGGTACTCCAGGTTGGCGCGGGCCTTGTCTAGCTCGCGCACCATGTCGTAGATGGTCATCCCATAGATGACCTGGCCCAAGGCCCGCGCCCATTGACGTAGGCGATCCGTTTTTGGCATCTTTGCAGCCAATTTCATAGGACGGCTCTACTCAGCGAGGCGGCTCTCAGGCAGGGTGTGCCACTTCAACCTGGATAGGGGGCCTCTCCCAGCGGGGAGCCAGGACATGCTGCTCGTAGATAGCGGTCAGAATCTGGTCCACGGTGACGTCCACCAGACCAAGCTCAGGCACGTCGTAACGCTCGTGGATGGGGTGCTCTTTCAGCAGTTGCATGATGCGAGGGTGATCCTCGGGGAAGTAGCCACCATCGTTAGAGAAGCCAACGATCTCCCCAGTCACCAGATCTCTGATGGGGAAGAACAGATATTCATAGTTGGCTTCATCGTGTCCTGTCCCTTTGCCAGCATAGTCTGACCACATCAGAGAAAAGTACCCTCTGTTCACTTTGTACCAGAACTGCAGTTTCTTTGTCATCGTCTATACCTCGGATGGAATGTATCTATGTACCATCGTCCTTGTCTGCTTCGCTTCACAATCACCCGCAACGGCACGAATATGCCCAGTTCTGGGTGAAGATGCTTCTGTTTGCTCAGATAGATGATCTTGCTCATCTCACTTGATACGACTTCGCCATGCTTCAGGATTTGAGGAATGCGAGAGATGTGCTCTATGGCCCATTCATCGCCATGCCTTATACGCTCCAGCATGATGTGGTCAATCTCGTTCTCACGGTAATGATACACCTTCCGGCCTGCCTGGTCAAGCACAGAGTACTCGACAGTCCACACCTCACCGTAAACGACGTGCTTCTCCCCTTGTTCGGAGCGATCCACCCTGCTGGGAGGGGCAGGCAAGGAGTAACCTTCGCTGGTCAAGAACTCCTCGATACGCTTCAGCCGCTCCTCCAGCGTAGGGAAGCTCCAAATCCAATCCGCGACCCCATTCATCGTTGCCGCCTTGTTTGACGGGCCCTGGCTTCCGGTTAATGATACACCTTTTGTCTCATTTCGTCAAGCAGACAAACCAAGAGGAGGGTCTCCTAGCTATTGGGTGGGATTCTCTCTGTCGGTGTATGCTTGCAGGACACGATCCAGGGCAGCCTTATCCCAGCCCACGTACTCCTTGCGACCGGCGACGATAAAGGCCGGATACCGTCGCACCCAGTAACGCACCGACTTGAGGAAGCCTTCCAAGGACTGGGGATCAA
>Ga0208828_1001001_pt1 | contig 11423 bp, 6 predicted proteins | sample Kivu_160m_FD_185487 | JGI IMG/M metagenome (GOLD analysis project Ga0208828, IMG submission 185487) | Freshwater microbial communities from Lake Kivu, Western Province, Rwanda to study Microbial Dark Matter (Phase II) - Kivu_160m (SPAdes)... | ecosystem: Environmental > Aquatic > Freshwater >... | reverse complement strand
ATCCTCTCCGCCTCGTGCGGCATGGCCAGATTGACATACAGCTTGGTGGCCGTAACTATAGGCGCCGTCTTGGCCACCACCTGTGTGCCCGGCTCCTCGGCCTTCTTGTCCTCTTTGAGTTTCCCTTCATAAACGATGCCGTGCGTTCCATCGACCGTCACCAGCATTTTGTCGCTGAGCACCTTGGTTGCATTGCGCGTTCCCACCACGCAGGGGAGTCCCATCTCGCGCGATACGATGGCAGCATGGCAGGTCATGCCGCCGCCGTCCGTGACGATGGCAGAGGCCTTTTTCATCAAGGGCACCCAATCAGGCGTGGTCATCTCGGCGACCAGCACATCACCGCTTTCGAATCCATCATCTTTATCGGGCGATTTCAGGACGCGCACCTCCCCACTGCCACGACCCGGGCTTGCTCCAAGTCCCCTGATCAGCTCCTTGCTCTCCTCCGCTTCAGATTTCTCAGATACGGCCTCAGCAGACCTTATCAGGGTTGTTATCGGCCTGGATTGCACCATATATATCTTTTTATCTTCCATGGCCCACTCTGTATCCTGGGGGCTGCCATAATGTTGCTCGATCTTCATGCCCAGCCTGGCGAGCTCCTGCACCTCGGTGTCTGTCAGCACCGGCTGTTCAGCTTCCTTGTCACTCAGATCAACGTTCTTATTGCGGCCTTTTTCATCACGAATGATCTTGAAATTTTTATGCGATACTCTGGCGTCTTTTACTTTCAGGCTGCTTTTTTCCACCTCGTAATAGTCGGGCGATACCAGCCCGCCCACCACAACTTCGCCCAGACCAAAGGCGCCCTCGATCACCAGGCTGCTCATATTATTATTGCTCGGATTTGCGGTGAACATCACACCCGCTTTGTCGGAGTTGACCATTTTTTGTACGACCACGGCTATCACAGGCTCATCCAGAAACTCTTTCTTGGCACGGTAAAAGATCACCCTTGCACCGTATAAGGAGGCCCAGCACTCCTTTACTTTCCTGATCAGGTCCTCTTTGCCGTGAACGTTGAGAAATGTTGCGTTCATACCGGCAAACGAGGCCTGCTCCGAGTCCTCCATAGTGGCGGATGACCTTACCGCCACGAACAGCGCCCTGGAGGAATCCCGCCTGGATAATTCCTCATAAGCCTTGATGATCTCCCCCTTGATATTGGCCGGCATCTCCGTACCTATGATCAGCCCCTGCACTTCCCTGGCCTTGGCCTGAAGCTCCGCCGTATCATCCACATTGAGCCCTTCCATGGAATGTACGATCTTCTGAGAAAGCCCGCTTTCCGTGTTGAACAACAGATATGCCTGCGCGGTTACGACAAAACCCGGGGGCACGGGGAGCCCGGCTTTCACCAGCTCTCCAAGGTTTGCGCCTTTGCCGCCGGCCTTGTTAACGTCGGCTTTGCCGAGATCCTCGAACCATTTGACTATCTCCATGGGTAAACCTCCTCAGATTATTGGGAATACAACCGGGTCTTCCATTTCGCAATGCTTATTGTCCGATAACATGGCCAGTAGCAGAATATTTGAAAAGCCATGAGATTTTACTGAGATAGAACGGGTATATATTTGAGGAAACGTTCATCGATGGTTTTTTTCTTTTGCCAGGTATCCTTGAAGGGCGTATAGACGATCTCGCCCTTGACTTCGCCGACAGCGTGTCCTTTTTTCCCATTCAACAGGCCTTCAACAGCGGCGACGCCCAGGCAGCTGGCAAGAATCCTGTCCGCGGCTGTGGGTGATCCTCCCCTCTGTATATGGCCAAGCGTGCACAACCGTGTCTCTACTTTGAGGCGCATCTGAACATACTTCTCGATATTGATGGTATCATCTACCGTATTTCCCTCGGCAACCACAATGATACTGCTCCTCTTACCCCGTTTGAAACTCTCCCTCAGGTTCTGGCAGAGGTCTTCCACATCCATATGGATTTCGGGAATAATGATCTGTTCGGCGCCACCCGCCAGGCCGACTGTAAGCGCGATAAATCCGGATTTCCTGCCCATCACCTCCACAAAGAATATCCTTTCGAAGGCGCTGGCGGTATCCCTGATGCGGTCGATGGCGTCCAGAGCAGTATTAACAGCCGTGTGAAATCCAATCGAGAAATCCGTGCCCCAGATATCGTTATCGATGCTACCGGGGATTCCCATAAAGGCAATGTCGCTTTCCTCAGTCATAGCCTGGGCAGCATGGAATGAGCCGCCGCCGCCTATTATCACGCAGGCATCGATCTCCTGAGACAATAAAGCATCGATAGCCTTCTTGCGGCCTTCTACCTCCAACATCTCGGCGCAACGGGAGGTCTCAAGGATGGTTCCACCCTTTTGAATTATGTTGGCCACAGATCGCTGGTTGAATTTCTGGAATTCACCGGCTATTAAGCCCGAGAATCCGCGACGTATGCCGACGACTTCCAGCTCGTGGAATATGGCACTGCGGACAACGGACCTTATGGCAGCGTTCATGCCGGGTGCGTCTCCACCGGATGTAAGGACTCCGATTTTTCTAAATTGCTTCTTCATTTCCTTTACAATTTATATAATAGATTACTGAATTTTCAATCATATCACAATACGTAGATGGGACAATGCGTGTCCGTTCATAATACGCTTTATCTGAGATTGTTTGTTTCAGCGTATTGCAGAGCTTTCAGGTAGAACCTCTCGACATATTCGCCGGCCATCCTCGATGTATTGAAATGCGGCGCGTTTGAGCGTATGCTCTCTTTCATCATTTTCACCCAGCCGTGTGGCGTTCCATTGATGTCGCGATCATAGTAAAGCGGTATCACGTGATCCTCCAGCAGTTCGTAGATGGCATCCGCCGTCACGTTATCGCGGTCCATTGAATCGATCCGGCCTCTTTCATCCACGGCCCAGCCATTGTCGCCGTTATACCCTTCAAACCACCAGCCGTCCAGTATGCTGAGATTAACCGCACCGTTCGCCGACGCCTTCTGACCGCTCGTCCCGCTGGCTTCCATTAATGTCACAGGTGTATTTAACCAGACATCCACTCCAGCCACCAGATCCCTTGCCATATGCATATCGTAGTCTTCAACAAAGGCGATCCTTCCACCGTAATCGGGATCCTTGGCATAGCGGTAAATCTGTTGTATCAGCCGTTTGCCATCGTCGTCTTGAGGATGAGCCTTGCCGGCAAAAATAATCTGCACAGGCTGTAACTCATGATTAAGTGCTTTCTTGAGCCTTTCAACATCTTTGAAGATGAGTGAAGCTCTCTTATATCCCGTAAAGCGCCTGGAGAATCCAATGGTCAGCACATCGGGATCTAACAGCGCTCCCATTGCCAGAGGCTGTATGGCGGCAACACGGTCATGGGACCACCTTTCACGCGCGCGGTCAAGTATTGCGCCGACCAGTTTAAACTTCAGCCACCGGTGTATGGTCCAGATCGCTTCATCAGGTATATCATTTACACCGTCCCATCTTTCCCTCTCAGCCTGATGATCTTCCCAGTCATCTCCCAGGAATCGCCTGAATAGAATCTGGATCTGGGGCGCCGTCCAGGTAGGCAGATGCACGCCGTTGGTTATAGATACAATGGGCACCTCGGACTCGGGTTTTTCCGGCCACAGGCCGTGCCACATACTGCGGCAAACCTCTCCGTGCAGCTTGCTTACGCCGTTTCTGTAGCCCGCCAGTTTCAGGCCGAGTATCGTCATATTGAATGTGTCTTTGTTCTGCTGGCTGGTACCGAAATCAAAAAATTGCTCCCTGGTGATTCCAAGCTCCCCCCAATAGGAATGAAAATACCTGTCGATGATATCGGGCGCAAAGGTATCGTTGCCCGCGGGCAATGGCGTATGTGTGGTGAATACCGACGTCTCAGCAACAGCCTTAAGGGCGGCATCCAGTGTCATGCCGGCTTTGATGAATTCGCGCAGGCGTTCTACCAGCATAAAAGTTGTATGTCCCTCGTTGGCGTGCCAGACTGCCGGTTTAAGTCCCAGCGCCCGCAATATGCGCACGCCGCCGATACCTATCACCAACTCCTGCAGCAACCTTAACTCCCTGTCGCCGCCATACAGTCTGGCTGTCAAACCCCGGTATGCCTGGGGGTTCTCTTCCAGATTTGTATCCAGCAAATACAATTTAACGCGGCCTACGTTCAGAAGCCAGGCCGCGACCTTGATATGAACACTATCCAGGGGGACCTGAACAGTCAGAGTTTTACCGTCATGGTCCATCACCCGTGAAACCGCCACTTTGTCATAGCCCAGTTGCTCATACATCTCGGTCTGCCAGCCGTCCTCAGATATATGCTGGTGAAAATATCCCTGCGGGTACATGAAGCCCACCCCTACCAGCGGTATGCCGAGATCACTGGCTGCTTTGCAGAAATCTCCTGCCAGTACACCCAATCCACCGGCATAAAGCGGCAACGAGTTGTGCAGGGCAAATTCCAGTGAAAAGTAGGCTATTAATTTATCGCTGTGCTGTGGATATTTAGTCATAAACCAGGGAGGATTGACAAAGAGGCTCTTGCGATACTCCTCCATAGTGGCATCGTAGTTGCTCAGATAATTGGCGTCCTCGGCACAGGCCACCAGTTGGTGATGCGGTATTTCCGTTAATAACCTGACTGGATTATGTGCGGTATTCTTCCAGACCAGCCTGTCAAGTCTCCTGAACAGGTTCCTGGCTTCGGGATGCCAGCTCCACCACATATTATAGGCAAGTTCACCCAATCCCGATATGCGCTCAGGTATTATCATCTGAAGATGCTCTTTCATAAACAACCTGTATAATACAATAAGTCATTATTATGCGGACTCCGATATCCGGTTAACTGTGGTGTTCTATTATAAGTAAACGGGCGAGCCTATTACAAACGAGTAACCATGAATTCCTTTGCACACAAACTATTAAAGCTGTATACTTACCTCCGGAGCGCTTTTCAGAATTACTCCAGCTAAGAGGTACTTATATGAAGATCAACGTTATGCAGGATGTGCTGCAGGCCAATGACAGGATAGCCGGGGAGAACAGGCAGCTCTTCAATGAAAAACATAATCTCGTGCTCAACCTGATGAGCTCGCCGGGCGCCGGAAAAACTTCGCTGCTGGAGCAAACAGCAGAGAGAGTCGCGGGCAAACTCAGGCTGGGAGTTATCGTCGGCGACATCGAGACGACGCGGGATGCAGACCGCATCAGCAAATTCAACATCCCCGCCATACAACTGACTACGGGAACCGCCTGCCACCTCGATGCCAACATGGTCGCTTCTGCTCTTCCCCACCTGAAGCTGGATAAAATAGATATTCTGGTGGTAGAGAATGTGGGAAACCTGGTTTGTCCCGCCGAGTTTATCGTGGGCGAGGATTATAAAATAATGATTTTAAGTGTTACAGAGGGTGATGAAAAGCCCCTCAAGTACCCTCTGATGTTCCGCGAATCGGCTCTGATGCTGATCAATAAAATCGACCTTCTCCAGTACACCAACTTCAGTGTAAAAGAAGCCAGAGCCAATGCCCGCAAGATAAATCCCAGCATCGATATCATTGAGATATCATGTACAAACGGCGCTGGACTGGACGAATGGGTCGCATGGCTGACGGCAAAACACCGTAAAAAAGCCGGCGGGGCCGGCCATGCATGAGATGGGCATCGCCCAGAATATACTGGATATAGCGCTCAGCGCAGCCGGCAAGGAAGGCGCATCGAAGATTACCAGGATCAATCTGGTGGCCGGGGAACTGCGCGGTATCGTACCTTTGCAATTATCCTTCTGTTTTGGGCTGGTGTCCAAAGATACCATAGCCGGAGGCGCCTATCTGAATATCGACGAAGTGCCCGTCAGCGGACATTGCGACGGCTGCAATTCAGATTTTTCCATCAAGGATTATGAGTACGTATGCCCCAAATGCGGCAGCACCAAAATCAAGTTAACCGGTGGCACAGAGCTCAGCATTAAAGATATCGAGATCGAGTAGCAGATCCGCTGCCTGGATCGTAGATACTCCCAGAACGATGCCCGATCATTTCATAGGAAGTATGCCGCTGGCCCTCAATTGCTGAACAGAGAGTATTTTTGATTTTCCCGATTTAATATTGCCGCTTGATACCTCTTCCGCCAGTTCCTGTTCCGCAGTTTCCGTGGCATCCGCGAAAGAAGCTGAACTGGTCATGGTGGTTTCCAGGCAGCCGAGGTTATTCGGGTCGTCGGGATTGATTTCGTAGCACAGGAAAGCATGGGTCGGTGTAAGCACTATATAGGGATGCATATCCATTGATTCAAGCGCTGAGGCATAGAGCACCGTGCCGTCGATACAGTTGGATGACTTCGTATTAATAGACTCCGCCGGTAAACGTACTCTCTGGGGCGCCTCCGATTCATTGCTGAAAGCGATAGTGGAGTTAATATATTTCAGACTGTAATCCTGCTGGAGCGCTTCATAAACCGCCTCCACCTGGGACATGGTATATTCTTTCCATTGCTCATCGGAACACTGGCCGCACTGATAGCCCTGCATGGAATTTGAGGGGTGATATTCAGCAGCCTGACGTACGAGCTCATCGATCTCCGGCGCATGAGGAGTAACGAAGGCCCCGATAAAGACCGATGTATCGGTCCAATCGTCACCCTCCTGAACAGCCCACAGCATCGTGTCCCTGCCATATATCTTGACCGGCAGGGTCTGCTCCTGGATAACGGCGCCGCTGCTGTCGGCTATGCGGTAACGCAACGTGGCATTGGCAATCTCGAGCGGGATAGCCTGCGGCTTAAGTAAAGGAGTCTGCCCGACAACTGCTGTCGTATGCGGGCTGATATCCACGGTGTCAATCGCTTTTTCAGAGTACCCCTGAAGCTCTGACTCCACACTGAGCCTGACCGGATTATTTCCATTATTGGTGATTTCGAAATCGACGAAGGTTATTTGCAGGTTGGGCATCTGCAAATAGATAGCCGGTGTAACCGACTGCATGGGCACAACATCAACCTTTATATCGCTTTTAACTATAGTCGCCTGACTGCCGCCCTGTTGCACCGGTTGACCTTCATCGTCTCCACAGGCAGCCGAGAAGATGAGTGACCCTGCTATAAATAACAGAGAAACAAGACCGGCCATTCTATGCAGATTAGTCATAACACCTCCTGCCGTTTATTATTCTCGCGTCACAATGACTTCAAGCATCGTCGGAACGTGTATCATCCCTGAAGCTGTCAACTGCTCTATACAGGGTATATTAACACAATGAAATTGGAATCTATAAATCGACCAGGCCCCAGAGTAATTAACCGGCAGCGAGGCTGCGCCCGGCAAGTACGTCTTTCAAATAACGCCCTGTAGCGGAAGTATCAATTTTTGCCACCTCCTCAGGCGTGCCTGAGGCTATAAGATAACCTCCTTCGTCTCCCGCCCCCGGCCCGAGGTCGATGATATAATCTGCGTTTTTTATCACATCCATATGGTGTTCTATGATGATCACTGTATTGCCCGCGTCCACCAGCCTTTGAATAACTTTCAGCAGGCAATCGATATCTGCGAAAGAAAGCCCTGTCGTCGGCTCGTCCAAAATATAGAGAGTCCTGCCTGTCGACCTGCGCGACAGCTCCGATGCCAGTTTGACTCTCTGCGCCTCTCCACCTGACAGCGTCGGGGCGGGTTGTCCCAGACGCATATACCCCAGACCGACATCCAACAATGTGGCGAGCTTATTCTTAACTTTAGGGAAGCTGGTGAAAAAGGCAGTAGCTTCCTCGATCGTCATATCGAGCACATCGGCAATATTCTTGCCCTTGAACTGTATCTCGAGCGCTTCCCGATTGTATCGTCTCCCTTTACATACCTCGCAGGGAACAGTAACATCGGGTAAAAATTGCATCTCTATCTGTATATATCCGTCGCCCTGGCAAGCTTCACAGCGCCCACCTCGCACATTGAACGAAAAACGACCCGGGCTGTAGCCGCGCACGCGCGCCTCAGGGACAGAAGAGAAAAGCTCCCTGATGGGGGTGAAGGCGCCGGTATAGGTGGCCGGATTGCTGCGAGGGGTGCGTCCGATGGGAGATTGGTCGATGTTAATTACCTTGTCAATATTCTCTACACCCGTTATCCCTGCGCATTTCCCCGGCTTGTCCCTGGCCTGATAAAAAACCTGGGCCAGCTTCTTATATAAAATATCGTTCATCAACGTACTCTTTCCGCTTCCTGAGACGCCGCTGATGCAGACCAGCTTGCCCAGTGGGATCTTAACGTCGATGTTTTTAAGATTATTCTCCCCTGCCTTTCTGATCACCAGGAATTTGCCGGACCCGTTCCTGCGCCCGGCCGGCATGGGTATATTCCTGACGCCGCTTAAATACTGGCCGGTGACCGATTCACGGGCCTTCATCACGTCTTGAATACTGCCGGTGGCAACGATGCGACCTCCGTGCTCGCCTGCGCCCGGGCCCAGATCAACAATGAAATCGGCCGCCCGCATCATACTTTCGTCATGCTCGACACTGATGACGGTATTGCCCAGGTCACGAAGCTTATTAAGCGTACTAATCAGCCTGTGTATATCGGCAGGATGCAGGCCGATGGTCGGTTCATCACAGATATATAAAACGCCCATCAATCCGCTTCCTATCATGGTTGCCAGCCTGATCCTCTGCGTTTCTCCACCGCTTAAAGTGGCCGAGGCCCTGTCCAAAGTCAGGTATCCAAGGCCTATATCTCTGAGAAAACCCAGACGGGCATTAATCTCCTTTATTATTTGCCCCGCGATCATTTTCTCATTGGAGGTCAGTATTTGCCTGCTGTCACGGCTGCCTGTAATGGATTGTATCCATACGCTTGCATCAACCGCCGAGAGGGCCGTGACATCCATAATATTTTTCCCATCGATCCTGACCGCCAGCGATTCCGGTTTCAACTTCTTCCCCCCGCAAACCTGACAGGGTGACGCCGACATATATCTCTCGATCTCTGCACGCCTGTTTTCGGACTCCGTCTCTCTGTGCAGTCGTTGCAGGTTTGGGATAACGCCCTCAAAACCGACCGCATACTCGCGTACTTTGCCGAAACGATAACGGTGCCTGTGCCGATCAGGATGTTCCCCATACAGCACCAGATTCAGTTGATCCTTGCTGAGCTTGCTCACAGGTACACGCAGTGAGAAATCATATTGCCCTGCTACCTCTTCGAGCTGGCTGATATACCATGAGTAGGTAGCCCATGGCCTGATGGCGCCCTCGGCGATCGTCAGTTCCCTGTTAGGAATGACCAGATCGGGATCGATTTCAAGCTTAATTCCCAGGCCGGTGCAGGCCGGGCAGGCGCCATGAGGGCTGTTGAAGCTGAATGTGCGCGGAGCGATCTCACCCAGGCTGATCCCGCAATTTACGCAGGCAAAATGCTCGGAAAAGAGCATCTCGTCTCCATCGGCAACAGACACCAGCACCACTCCACCCCCCAGCTTGAGTGCGGTCTCTACTGAATCGGCTATACGCGCCCGGTTGCTTTCATCACCTGTTACAATTCGGTCCACCACAGCTTCCACCGTATGCTTCTTGTTCTTATCCAGCTGTATGACTTCGGAGAGGTCGCGCACATATCCATCGATCCTGACGCGTACAAACCCCGCCTTCTTCAGATCGTCGAATATCTGCAGGTGCTCACCTTTTCTGTCCCTGATCAATGGCGCCAGTACCATTATGCGAGTGTCCGGCTTGATTCCAAGCACCGAATCCACTATCTGTTGTACCGTCTGGCGGGATATCTCCCGGCCGCATTGAGGGCAATGCGGCCTGCCTACCCTGGCAAACAGCAGGCGCAGGTAGTCGTAAACCTCTGTTACGGTTCCCACGATGGAGCGCGGATTATGAGATGGCCCCTTCTGATCGATCGATATAGCGGGACTCAGACCTTCGATATAATCGACATCCGGTTTATCCATGCGTCCCAGAAACTGCCGGGCATATGCCGAAAGCGATTCGATATAACGCCGCTGTCCCTCGGCATAGATGGTGTCGAATGCCAGCGAGCTCTTGCCTGAACCTGATACGCCTGTTATGACAACCAGTTTATCCCTCGGGATAGTGACGTCAATGTTCTTGAGGTTGTGTTCCCGAGCACCCCTGACTTCAATTGCATCAGTAGACATATTTTTACCGCAGCTAATAATTTTAGCACCAGCAAGACATGCTTAAAAATACATAAACTAAGGTGGCAGGCCTTTCGGCCTGCCACCTTAGTTAGCAGAAATACTACCTGACCTTGCTTAACTTATCTTTTTTGGCGGCTTCATCAAGAAGAACGCGATGAAAATACCGGCAAAAGCGAGTATACCCACAGGGATAAATGCCCTGAGGTATGACCCGAAGAGGTCGCTGGCAAAACCTGAGATGAAGTTAGCCAGAATTGCGCCCACACCGTAGGCCAGCAGCATTATTCCGTAATTTCTGGCACTGAATTTCACGCCAAAGAAAGTCGTAGTAGAGGTGGGGGCCACCGCCAGCCACCCGCCGAGGCACAGCCAGAACGCCGCAAAGCAGACAACGTACAGAACAAAGCTTCCCGGTCCTGCAAATAGCATCCCTATGGACGCGAGCAGGATAATTATGAAGGAGATTACAGCCGCATATCTCGGCGTAATCTTATCAGTGATCCAGCCGAATAACGGGCGTCCGCCGCCGTTGAATATCGCGAATACACCGACCAGTGTGGCAGCCGTTGCCGCATCGAGTTTAATGATCCCGGTGGCTACCGGGCTTGAAATACCGATCGCCATTAAACCGGCCAGTGAACCGATGATGAAACAGATGAAAAGTCCCCAGAATGACGTTGTCTTGGCCATCTGAGAGCTGTCGTAGTCAGCCCCGGCCGTTGCAGCACCGGCTTTGGGCGCCCATCCCGCCGGCTTCCAGCCAGCCACGGGAAACCTCAATGGCAGTGCCAGCAGAATAACTATAATTAAGAATGCAATGCCGAGGTACAAGAAAGTATTCATCAATTGTACTGTGTTGATCAGATTATTCGCTATAAAGGCGCTGACAAAAGGCGAGCCGCCGAAGCCGGCTACGGTCAAACCGACAGCCAGGCCTTTTTTATCGGGAAACCACCTGGTTGCTACCGAGATGGGACCGCTATAACATAGACCGACTCCCGAGCCGGCTATCACGCCATAAGTGAGTATCAGTATCCAAACATTACACAAAAGCGCCGGTAGAATACCCGATAGTATCCAGCCCAGCCCGACGAGAGCGCCGCCGATGATGCCCAGTTTCCTGGGGCCGATTTTTTCAAGTATCCTTCCGCTGAAAGGGAAAATTCCGGCGAAGAAGGCAATGAAGAACATGAACGGAAGACCGCCTTCAAAAGCGCCGATAGAAAAATAGTTCTGGCATGGTACTTTGAAAACGCTGTAAGCGTACACGCTGCCGAGGCACAGATTGATAATG
>Ga0208828_1001000_pt1 | contig 11430 bp, 10 predicted proteins | sample Kivu_160m_FD_185487 | JGI IMG/M metagenome (GOLD analysis project Ga0208828, IMG submission 185487) | Freshwater microbial communities from Lake Kivu, Western Province, Rwanda to study Microbial Dark Matter (Phase II) - Kivu_160m (SPAdes)... | ecosystem: Environmental > Aquatic > Freshwater >... | reverse complement strand
CTTCAAGACGAAACGGCCGCCGGCCGCGCGGGCGACGGTCGAGCCGAGCGCTGTGCGGGTGATTGCCGCTCCGCCGGAGCACGCCGAGCCGCTCGGCCCGCCCGCGAGGGACATCGCTTCGGTCCACGAAGAGATCCTCCGCTGCCGGAAATGTCCCCTGGCCGAAGGCCGGACGCGGGCCGTGCCCGGCGAGGGAAACCTGGCTGCGGAGCTCATGTTTGTCGGCGAAGGCCCGGGCGCGGACGAAGACGCCCAGGGCCGGCCGTTCGTCGGCCGGGCCGGCCAACTGCTGACCAAGATCATCGCGGCGATGACGTACGACCGGAAGGACGTCTTCATCACGAACGTCGTCAAGTGCCGGCCGCCCAGCAACCGCGTTCCTCATCGCGAGGAGGTCGAAGTTTGCACGGCCTTCCTCCTCGAGCAGATCCGATCCATCCGGCCCAAGGTCATCGTCACGCTGGGGAAAAGCGCCACGGACTTTTTCCTGCCCGAAACCTTCGGGGGGATGACCTCGATCCGCGGGAATTTCTACGGTTGGCACGGCATGCAGATCATGCCGACCTTCCACCCCTCCTACCTCGTCCGCAACGAAGGAAACAAAGCAATCAAGAAGATGGTCTGGGACGACATGCAAAAGGTCATGGCTCTCCTGGGCAGGAAATGACCCTCCTGGCCGATGTCGTCTTCCCCCTCCCGCTCGAACAGAGCTTTTCCTACCTCGTTCCCGCCCAAGTCGAGGGAGCGGCCAAGCCCGGCGTCCGCGTTTTGGCCCCCCTAGGCCGAAAAACCCAGCCGGGATTTATCGTCGCCGTCCGGGAACGGGGCTCGGCCGACGTCCGGCCCCTCAAGGAGATCCTCGCGATCCTCGACGGAGAGCCCGTCTTCGCGGCCTCGACGCTGGATTTCACTGGCCGGCTTAGCCGGCATTTTTTTTCTTCATGGGGAGAGCTTCTCCAGGCGGCGCTGCCTCCCTCGCTCGAAGTCAGGTCCAAGGCCAAGGTCCGCTTGACAGAAAGCGGGAGCGAAGCGCTCCGGAAAGGGACCCTGTCCAAGGTTGAAAAGAAGGCCGCCGACGCCCTTGGCGCAAAGGCGTTCACCGTCCTCCATCTGCGTCGGAAGACGGGCTTGAAGACCATGGCCGCTCTCGTTTCCCGCATGGCCAAAAAGGGATTGGTCCAGGTGGTCGAAGAGAACCGCCGGCCTCCGAAAAAGAGGCCGGCCCCTCCCGAGCGGACAGGCCCCAAGCAGCTCGAATTCGATTTCGCCGCCGAAGCGGAAGTCCGCGACGCCCTGGAGGCGATGCGCGGCCCGCTCCTCGCGAAGCGGCTCGCTTCGTTTTATTTGTACGGAGGGGCGAAATCTAGACGGGCCGTTTACGGGCCGTTGATACGATGGGCAACCGCGGCCGGCCGACAAGCCCTGGTCCTGGTCCCCGAAACGGCCGCTTCCGGCCCGCTCCGGGAAAGCCTGGAGAAGCATCTCGGTGAAACCGCCGCGTTCCTCCACGGCCAGATGGCGGAAGGCGCTCGGGAGCGCGAATGGCAGATGGTTCAATCCGGTCGGAGAAGCGTCGTGGTCGGCCCCCGGTCCGCCCTCTTCGCTCCATTCCGGTCGCTCGGCCTCGTTGTCGTCGACGAGGAGCAGGACGATGCCTATCTCCAGACCGAGCGGCCGGTTTACGACGCCCGGACGGCCGCCCGGTTCCTGGCGGCCGGCCACGCCGCTCTGCTGGTATTCGGCTCGGACGAGCCAACGGTCGAGGCCTTCCATGAGGCCCGCGAGGGCGGCCGCCTGCTGGCCCTGCCCGAGGACCGCGAACAGCGGCGGGTCGAGGTCGTCGACGACGCCTCGGAGAAGAGCCTGCTCGCACGGAGGTTCGTCGAGATCCTGAAGGCGAATCTCCAATCCGGACGGCCGGGGATCGTCTTTCTGAACCGGCGCGGCTACGCCTCATTCCTTTTTTGCCCCCGCTGCGGGCATATCCCGAAATGCGAGCGCTGCGACATCTCGATGACTTATTATAAAAAGGAAGAGCGGCTGGTCTGCCGTTATTGCGGGGCAACCCGGCCGCGGCCGAAAGTCTGCCCGAACTGCGGCTTCCGGGTGATGGAGCCGCGGGGAGCCGGCGTCGAAGCGGTCGAGGAAGAGGTCCGCAGGCTGTTTCCGGCGGCCCGCCTCTCGGGCTTCGACAGCGACCGGGTCAAAACGAAGGCGGCGCGGGAAAAGGTCCTGCGGAGCTTCAACGAGAGAAAGATCGACGTCCTCATCGGGACGCAGATGCTGGCCCATCAAGCCGGCCTGGACGCGGCGGCCTGGGTCGGAATCCTCAATCCCGAGGCCCTCCTGGCTGTAGCCGATTTCCGGGCGTCGCAAAAGACGTTCCAGGCCCTGCGCCGCATGATCCGCTTCGCCGCTCCGGCCGCCGGGAACGAAGCCGACGTCGTCGTCCAGACGGCTTTTCCCGGACATCACAGCATCCGGGCGGCGGCTCATCAGGATTATCGAGCCTTTTACGAAGAGGAGATCCGGTTCCGCCGGCTCATGCGCTATCCTCCGTTTTCGGCCATGGCCGAGGTCGTCCTCTTAGGGAGGGATGCGCGCCTGCTGGGGCGGAAGGCGAGGGAATTCGCCGGCCGGGCCCGGGCTTGCGGCCGCGATATCGAGATCTTCGGCCCGGCCGTCGCCCCGCCGTCCCTGCTCCGCGGGGAGAAGGGGATTCAGGTGATCCTGAAGGCGAGGGCCGCGGAAGCGCTCGACGCCTGCCTGGAGGCGTCTCTCGGAACGGCCGGGGTCAAGAAATCCGTCGCGCGCTACCGCTGATCGGGTGCGCGGAGGACCTGGATCTCCACGTCTTTGAATATGCTCTGGGGGGAGTCGGTCTTCATTTGAGCGCGGACGACGATCGTGTCGTCGGCATCGATTTCGGATTGCAGGGGTCCGAGGAGGATGACGGTGGCGGACCCGAATTCGTTCGAGGCCACGAACGTCCGCTGCGTGTAGTCGGAAAAGACGCCGAGCCCGCTGACGACCGTGAAATAGACGACGGCGCCCGCCACGGGATTGTTTCCGTCCTTGATGACGACTTTGACCTGCGCCGTCGGACGCTGCAGCCCGGCGTAAAGCACGTTGGGCGAGGAGGAGAGGGTGAAGGTCAGGTGGATGGTGGACGGCCCGAGGGGGGAAGGCTCACGGACCGCGGTTCGCTTGCAGGCGGAGCCCGCCAGCAGGACGATGCCCAGGACCATCAGGATGGCCGCCGTTCTTGGTCTCATGGTCGTTGTCCTCATCAGTTGCCGTAGTTCGCGAAAAAGATAGGAATCGCGGCCGTGGCTTTGACCGCCTTGTTGGCCAGGTCGCGGCCGTAGAAGTCCACCTGCGCGGTCACGTTCAGGATCTCTCCGGGAAACGCGCTGCGGAGATTCAGGAGGGGCGGCTCCTGCTTGGCGACCTCGCGGACGATGACGAACGACGCGGTCGTCGAGACGCCGGTCCGGATGAGGGCCGAGAGGGGCCCTTCGAATTGGTAGGGCACGTCGACGCCCTGCCGGTTCTGGCCGTCCGCACGGAGAAACGTGACGACGTAGCGGGTGAGCTGGATGTCGTTGTACTGGGACGTGCCGAGGAGCGGGTCGGGGTCGAGGGTCGTGGCCCGGAAGATCGCCGTGGCCGAGTCGGCCCGCACCGAGGTCGCTCCACTGGCCGGATCCTGGATCACGACGTCGGATTGGAGGAAGGCGCCTTCGGTGCCGTTCATGTCCAGCCCCGTCAAGCTCTCCACGAGCAGGAGGCTGGCGGACTGCGTTTCGTTCTCGATGGGATTGCACGCGGGCAGGACGAGACAGGCAGCGAGGAGGGCGGCCGCGGCGACGATGCCTTTGAGATGCCTTGTGATGTTCATGGCTGGCCTCCTCTATTTCAAGATCCTCGGCGTGATGAAGATGAGGAGCTCGCGGTTCTGGGTCGTCTTGGATGAGGACTTGAAGAGGGCGCCGATGATCGGGATCTGGTGAAGGAAGGGCACCCGCTCGCGGGTGATGGCGTCCTCCTGGCGGTAGATGCCCCCGATGACCGTCGTCCCGCCGTCGGGGACGCCGACGACGGTCTTGGCGCTTTGGGTCGTGATCGGGGGGATGCCGTTGACGAGATTGGCGAAATCGGCGGCGTTGTTCTGGATATTGATGTCCAGGATGACCGTCCCGTCGGCCGTGATCTGCGGGGTGGCCCGCAGCTCGAGGCCGGCGTTGACGTACTGGGTGGTGACGGTGAAATTGGCCTGGGTCTGGACGGGGATCTGACGGCCCTGGTTGATGTAGGCTTCCTTGTTGTTGTAGGCCGCGACCCTCTGGGTCGAAACGATCTTGCCCTCGCCCGATGTCTCGAGGGCGGTCAGGGCCATGTCCAGGCGGAAGGTGTCCAGGACATTGGCGAAGGAAACCCCGATGGCGGAGTTGAAGGCGGCCGCGGGCAGGTTGACGGCGTAGCCCCCGAGCGGCCCGCCGATGCCCCGGGTGGTGATGCCCTGCGGAATCATCGCGCCGTCGATGGCGATCTTGTTGGGAAACTGGAGCGACGTCTGATTCCCGTAGAAGGGGTCGGCGATGCCCTTCGCGCCCCATTGGATGCCCAGGTTGCGGACGAATGTCGCGGTGGCCTCGACGATCCGCGTCTCGATCTGCACCTGCTGGGTCTGCGCGTCGAGGGCGTTGATCAGATTCTCGAGGAGGTCGATCTTCTCCTTGACGTCGGTGATGATGATCATGTTCGTCCGCTCGTCCGTGACGATCTCGCCGCGGGCGGACTTCTTATTCTTCATCAGCTCGAGAATGTCCCGCGCTCTGGCGTAGGACAGGGTGAACGATTTCGTCATCAGGGGCCCGGCCTGTTCCTTCGCGTCGCGGAGGTTCTGCTGGGCCTTTTCCTCCTCGGCCAGGACGCCGAGGGGCGCGATGCGGAGGACGTTGCCTTCCAGGGTCCGGCCCTGCTTGTTGTTCTTCAGGATCATGTCCAGGAACTGGTCCCACGGAACGTCGAGGAAGCTGCAGGTGACCGTCCCGCGGACTTCGGGGTCGAAGAGGACGTTCAGGCCGACCCGCTCGCCCAGCCAGAGGACCACGTCGCGCAGGTCGGCATCCTTGAATCGCGGGCTGATCATCTCGCCCGAATACTTCTGCTCCGCGTCGTGGATGGTCAGGGTCTTCTGCTTGTCGTCCTTCGCCGGGGGCTCGATCTTGACCTCCTGCTGGGCCTCGACGGGCGGCTCGACCCCTTTAACCGGGGCGGCGGCCGCCTCTTTCATCTCCTCCGGCTTGACCTTCGCCGGAGGCGGCGCTTCCTCTTTGACTTCTTTGACCTCGGCGGCGGCCGGCGCCGGCTGAGCGCCCGTTTCTCCCGGGACGCTGATTTTCAGCTCCTTCGGGCCGTTGCTGACGGCATAGCGGACCGCTTCCTTGAGGTCGAAGACCAGACGGGCGACGGCTTGGGCCGGAGGCGTCTGGTACTGCCCGATGCGCACCTTGTCGAGGCCGAGCTTGCCGATCGCGACGGTCTTGGTCGGCAGGTTGTAGACGGTATCGTAGATATCCAGGACGAGCCGGAGGGGTTCGGCGAGGGCGAAGATGTGGATGATCGGCGCCTGGCCCGTGCGGGCGACGACGTCCACGCGGTCGCCCCGGTCGGCGATCGAGACGTCATTCAGGGGGACCGCCGTCCGCGGGGAGCGCTTGAGCGTTTCCTCGAGGTCGGCGGGAACCAGACGGTCGCTCGACCTGAGGATCTCCGTCAATTCGATGACGGCCTTGTTCGCGTCGGCATAGACCTGGAAGGGGACGGGCTCCCGGAGCGTCAAGAGCAGGGAAGCCCGGAGGTCGGGAGATGTCCGGACCTGGATGTCCTTGACGAGGCGGGCCGGGTCGTTCGGGAGTGCCGGCGCGGCCGGCACTTGGACCTTTCCCAGGTCGACGGCGAGGACGGAAGGGGACTCCTTGGAGTAGGCCGCCCTGAGGTTCGTCAGGGGTCCGCTGGATTCGAGGATGACGCGCGTCGCAGAGGAGGCGGGAACGACGGAAATCTTGGCGATGGTCGCGAGGGGCTGTTCTTGAAGGCTCCATCCGGCCAGGACGAGAAGAAGGCCGGCCGCGGGCAGAGCGAGCCACTTCGGGTACCTGTTCATGTTAGCGCTCCTCTTGCGTGATTTCCTTGATGATGTCTCTGGGCTTGGCCAGCGGAATGCCCTTGCTGTCCACGGTCTTGCGGAATATGACCTGGCCCTCGCGAATCGCCAGGACGAATCCGTCGGCCACCCGGTCGCCTTCCCGGATGGTGATCGGAAATCCCTGGGCCAGGCTGATGATGGCTTCGCTCTTGCCTTTCGTTGCGACGATCCCCATGATCACGACGTCTTCGATCATGAGGTCGGGGAGGCCGGTGGCCGTCTTTTTCTCCCGGACGGTCGTTCCGCCGAAGAGGTCCTTGAAAGGATCGCGCCTGCCGCCCGGCTCGTAGGAGAAGGCGGGAAACGTCGCCGCCGTCTTCTTCACCTGCGGCGCCTCGGCCTGGGGAAGCGCCGGCGCTCCGGCCAGGCCGATCAGGACGGCGGTGAGGGCGAGCGCTTTACTTGATCTTTGTCTCATCGACTTCCTGAACCGGTTTTTGCGGCCGATTGGCCTCCGGCTTCCTGATCTGGCTTTCATCGAGGAAGAAATACGTCCGGGCCGTAAACACGGCCGAGATCGTGGCCTCCTCGCTCTGGTTGGGGAGGGCTTTGACGGCGAAATCGTCGATATTGAAGATCCGCTGATAGTGGAGGATGCGGTCGAAGAAATAGCCCAGATTGTGGTAGCTGCCGACCACCTCGATCGGGATGGGCTGTTCGGAATAGATGTCCCGGACGATCTCCTTCTCCGGCGTGTAATGGATCAGCTCCAGCTGGGAGTCGATGGCCATTTGCTGGACGCTGCGGAGGATCTCTCCGCTCTCCCGTTTCTTGGGGATGATCGTTTCGAGCTCGGCCAGGGACTTGCTCAAATCCACGAGCTCGGCCTCGATCTTGTCGAGCTGGACCTTTTTGGCCCGGAGGACGGTCAGCTCCTGTTCGAGAGCGGTTCTCTCGGTCCGGGCCTGCGCCAGCTGGGCCTGCCGCGGCTTGAAATAGGCGATGTACAGGAGTCCGCAGAGGGCGGCGGCCAACAGGACGTACGTGAGCAGCGAAGTCTTCTTCATGGCTGTTCACCCGCGCGCCGGCCCGGCTTGTTGGCCGCTGGAGCCGCCGGGGCGCTCGCCGCCGCCGCGGGCGGAGTTATGTCGGCGGAAAGAGAAAACTCCAAATACGTATTGCCGTCCTGGGTTCTTTGCGTCGAACCGAGCATGCCGACGGCCGTGAAAACACCGCTCTTCTCGAGATTGCGCATGTAGTCGGAGATCTGGAGGTTGGACAGGGCCCGACCCTTGATCTGAAGGTTCTGGCGGGCCAGCGTCGCCTCCGTCAGCCAAACCCACTCGGGAAGGGCCGAGCTCAGCGCTTCCATGATCAGGACGGCGCCGCTCTGCCGGCCCTTGAGCTGGTTGATGAGATCGATCTTCTTCTGGAGGAAGGTCTTCTGCTGTTCGACCTGGTCCAGCTTGTCCGAGACGAAGGAGAGCTTCTGCTTGTCCTCCCGGGCGATATTCAGGAGGTCGCGCTCGGTCTTGAGGGATTTCTGCTGCAGATACGCCAGGGCGGCGACGACGAGGACGAGGAGGACGACGGCCAGGTTGCCGATCGACGTTTTCTTCTTGGCCTTGACGACCGGCTCGGCCGGAGCGGCCTTGACCTCGATCTCCTTCTTCTCGGCCCGCAGCAGGTTGATGCGGATCATGGCCTTATTTCTCTCTCGTCCGCGTCGCCAGGCCCGTCGCGACGCCGAAGACCGTGGCCAGTTCCTGGTAATAGACGGGATTCAATTTCTTGTCGTTGTAGAACACGGTGCGGAAGGGGTCGAAGAGGATCGCTTTGACGCCGAATTTCTGCTCGAAGGAGCCGGCGATGTTCTTCAGGTTCGCCAGGCCCCCGCTGAGGAAGATCTGCTCGATCTTCTTCTGGGTCTTGTCTTCGGCCTCGAAGAAGGTGAACGTCTTTTCGACCTCTTCCATGAGGCTCTTGATGTTGACGCCGATGAGGGCTTCGAGGTCGTAGGCCGGGACCGCTTTCGACGGGGTCCCGCGGAGGATGTCCTCGGCGTCCTCCGGCCCGATATTGAAATCCTTGCGGATGTTCTCGATGAAATAAGAGCCTCCGATGGACAGGTCCCGGAAGAGCTGGGGGACTCCCCGTTCGCAGATGACGATGGTCGTGACGGAGGCGCCGATGTTGAGGAGGGCGGTGATCTTGTCCCGGAAATCTTCGGGATAGTTGATTTCGAGGGCGTTGGTCAGGGCGAAGGAGTCCACCTCGACCGCCTCCAGATTCTTGCGCGCCTGTTCGACGACGCCGGCCAGGGACGAGATCTTGTCCTTCTTGGCGGCCACTAGGAGGATCTCCAGGTTCTGGCTGTCCGCGGCGCCGGCCGGCCGGAGAATCGCGTAGTCGACGTAGGTCTCTTCGTAGGGGTAGGGGATATTGTGCTTGGCCTCCCAGATGATCGATTCGGCGAGCTCCTCTTTTTCCATGGCCGGCAGGGAGATCCGCTTGATGATGACCGAGTTGCCAGAGACCGAGATGACGACGTCCCTGTTGACGATCTTGTTCTTGTCGAAGAGGCGGCGGATGGCTTCGGCGACGGCGACGGGGTCGATGATCGTGCCCTCGACGATCGCGTCGTGGGGGAGCGCCTCGAACCCGATCCGGGCGACCTCGAAAACGTCCGTCTTGCCCTTCTTCCGGGTCCGCAGCTCGACGGCTTTGACGGAGTGGGACCCGATATCGAGCCCCACCAGGGCCTTCTCCCGCTTAAAGCCGAACATGCGCTTCTCCCGTTCTCTCTTCTAGGAAAAGACTCTCACCTCTTCCGAAATTTCTCATACAGCTTCTGCTCGACGATGCGGGGCACGAGGTCAGGGAGGCGGCCGCCCAGGGCATAGGCTTCCTTGACCAGGCTCGAGCTCAGGAAGGCGTACTTGGCGCTGGGCATTACGAAGAACGTCTCGACCTGGGGATTCAGGTTCTTGTTCATCAGCGCCATCTGGAATTCGTATTCGAAGTCCGATACGGCGCGAAGGCCGCGGATGACGACCCGGGCGCGATTTTTTCGGGCGAACTCGACGAGGAGGCCGTGAAACGCCTTGACTTCGATGGCCGGGTGGCCCCTGAAGATCTTCCGGATCGTGTCGATGCGCTCGTCCGTCGTGAACAGCGTCTCTTTTCTGGGGTTTTCGAGGACCGCGACGAGGATCCGGGGAAAAAGCTTCTCGCCCCGGAGAATAATGTCGATATGGCCGTTCGTGATGGGGTCGAAAGAGCCGGGATAGATAGCCCTCTTCTCCACGGGTTTCCGGCTACTCGTCATCAAATTCGCCGTCTCCTCTTGTGATTAACAAAAAAATCCTTTTCTGTCAAACTCATTTTCGACAGTTGGTTTTTCGAAGTTCATGTAAATAAACGGATTATGGGCGCACGAAAAGACTTTGGCACTACAGATCATGTCTACTCGTCATGGCCACTGGGGACGGCGGCCGAACGCCGGCCGCCAGGAACGCCTGATGGGCCGTCCCTTGAAGATCGGTCCGCAACAGATACGCCTGGCCGCCGGCTTCGACGTGAACGGCTTGGACCTGAGCCAGATCTCTCATCAGCGTCGGCCAGGAGACATCGATGCCGCGCTCCTCGAGCCTTCTCTGGAGGTCCACCTCCAGCCGCAGCGCCAGGAACCCGGCCACGATGTGTCCGATCGACATCTCGTCGCTATGATGGAAGATCGGCCGCACTTCGAGCGTGCTCTTCGTCTCGCGGAAGGCGCGTTCGACCCGCCACAGGCTCTTATAGGTCCTAGCCACTTCGGAGGCGGCAAGATCGGTATTCGTCCGCAGAACATACTTCCCGTCGTAGCGGGACTCGGCCAAGACCTTGTCCTCATCGATCCGCATCGAGCCCTTCGTCACTTTCAGATACCGGGCATAGCCCTTGTTGCCGACCAGGCTCATGGCCCCGCCCTCAAGCTTCTCCCGAAGATGCTCGAGGATGGCTTCGCGCGCCGCTTCGTCTTTCCGTTCCTCTTCCTCATTCAGACAGACGATGTAGCGATGCTCACCCACAAGAACTTCCTTGACCTTCAGGTTCTCCGCCACCTCTTGATACCGCCCCGCCCGGGCCAGAACCTCCGCCCCGATCTCTTTCTGTTTCCTCATCCGGCAGCCCAGGATGTAGTCGTAGGGAGTCTTGCCCTCGGTCAGAAGCTCCAAGCTCTTTTTCCCCATCATGCCCCGGTCCGCGACAACCACCACCCGGCCGATTTTGAATCGCGTCCGCATCTTGACGATCATGGCCTCGAAGGCCGCGGGATCGGCCGTGTTCCCCGGAAACACCTCCCACGACACCGGCCAGCCCTTCCGGTCGACGGCGACACTCAGGACGAGCTGCGGCAGATCCGGCCGATGGTCCCGAGAGTATCCGCGTTTCCGCCATTCCGATTCTTCATCCCGATGGATGGCGACACTCGTCGTATCAAGGAAGACGACATCCAGTTCCTGGGAAAACAGGTCCCGGTCCCGGGCGAAAAGCGCCTTCTCGAGCGCTTCCCGGGTCTCGGCCAGGAAGCCGTTGGTCCGATAGAGATACTGCAGAGCGATCTCGGGAAGCCCCTCGACGGTCTGGGCCCATCCGGAGCCCTGAAGATCGGAGCCGGGAGCCATGAGCCGTTGCAGGATCATAGCGAAGGCGACGCGTTCGACGTCGAATCCGAACTTGCGGCCCTCCGCGAGCCGGCCCAGGATCTCCGGCAATCCCTGTTCCTCCCACAGACGTCCGAAGATCAAGGCCGGCCCCCAGATCTTCGACGATCGCGCGGCCAGTGTCCGGTCCTTGAGAAGCCGATACTTTTGGCTGAACTTGGCCAGGCTTTCGACCAGAGTATCGATCGTTCCATGAGCCTCGAGCTCGTCGCGGCGTCCGAGGGTGGCCAGGACACGCTGGCGGGGTTGTCCGCCCTTGCGGTAGGACTCGGCGATCTGGAGGTACTCGTAGAGAACGCCGTTCTGGATGCTACGTTTGAATCGGAAGAACATACTATAATCATAATACTAAAAAGCCAGTTGTCAAGAGCCAATGAAAAGTATTTAGGCACTACTTTTACGGGGATAATCGCTTTTTCCGGACGTAAGTCGTTTATAATGTGATACTGGATCCTCAAGAAAGCTGCGCAACTGTCGAAAATGAGTCTAAGTTTTCAACATATAATTTAGCGGCTTCATTAAATCGAAATGTTTTTGATGTCATTTTTTCTCTCCTCTCCTAAGAAA
>Ga0208828_1000999_pt1 | contig 11433 bp, 9 predicted proteins | sample Kivu_160m_FD_185487 | JGI IMG/M metagenome (GOLD analysis project Ga0208828, IMG submission 185487) | Freshwater microbial communities from Lake Kivu, Western Province, Rwanda to study Microbial Dark Matter (Phase II) - Kivu_160m (SPAdes)... | ecosystem: Environmental > Aquatic > Freshwater >... | reverse complement strand
GTGATCTCGTCCGTGACGAGTTTCACCGGTACTTCGCGGGACTTCTCGTCGGCCAGGCCCAGGAGGTACAGCCGGCCGCCGTTTTCGAAGACGATGTCCGAGGGACCGAGCGAGGGGAAATGGATGTCGAAATCGGCGAATTTGGTGATCTGTTTGTCCGTCTTGGCCGCCGGGTCGTAGGACCAGATGTTGGCCCTGAGCTCCGGGCCGCGGTCGGAGAGATAGTAGATCTTCGTCCCGGACCACATCGGGAACTCGTCGTTGGCGATGTTCTTGGAGACGTTTTCGGCCGCGAGCGTCTCGAGGTCGAAGAGCCAGATGTCCGCGTGCCAGCCGCCGCGGTAGCGCTTCCATGTCCGGAAGGCCTGGGTTAGGGGCGTGTAGGCGATCCTTTTCCCGTCGGGCGAGAACGAGGCCATCTCCCCGTAGGGGATGGGAAGCTTCTCGGGCAATCCGCCCAACTTGGAGACTTTGTAAAATTGATTGAAGCGCTGCTTCCCGCTGGCCATGGAAGAGGCGAAGAGCAGGCTCTTCCCGTCGGGATACCAGTCGACAAGCCTGTCGCTCAGGCCGTGGTGCGTCACCCGCTTGGGGACTCCGCCCAGGGCCGGGACGATGTAGACGTCGGTATTGCCGCCGTATAGGGCGTTGAAGGCGATGTCGGACCCGTCCGGGGAGAATTTGGCGAAGGTCTCCTGCCCCGCCGGCGAGCTCAATTTCAGGGCGGTCCCCCCCTCCTTGGGGACGACCCACAGGTCGCCGCCGTAGGTGAAGACGATGTGCGATTTCGAGACGTCCGGGTTTTGCATCATCCGGGCGTCGACCTGGGCCCCGGAAATTCCCGGGAAAACCAGGACCGCGAACGCCAGGGCAGAGATCTTTTTCATGGACGACCGCCTTTCTTTGGAATTTTAGCCAAGAATCAGCCTCGCTCTTCTATACGCGGGATGCGCCCCCGAGGTTCCCTCCCAACGGGCCCAAGGAAGATTCCGGCTCTATTTCTTGACCAGGGCCATCCCGCCCCGCTGGGTGCCGGTGATGGCGATCGTCATCCCCATCGCCTCGGCCGAGATGACGCCGTTCAGGTCGGCGGCCAACTCCGACTTGACGAAGAGGCCTTCCTGGACGGCGAAAAACGAGGTCTCCGTCCCCTCCATTTTGGCCTCGAGGCCGAGGGACATCCCCATTTGATTGAGGGCCCCGGACATCACCGCCTTGACCGCGGTCTTGATCCGGGCGCAGCTGCGGCCGTCGATCGTTTCGAACCCGTCGAGCGTGTTTTCGTTCGTGAAGACGATCCGAACTTCGCCGGCGTCGCTTTTTTGGGTGATCGTCTCCTGGGAAGGCCATTTGTCGCCGACCTTGACCGGCTTCTCGGGGAGGTTGGGAAAGAGCCCCTGAAAGTCGGAGGTCATGTCCCGGCGTCCGCTGTCCGCCATGTCGATGAAGAAAGCAGCCGCGCCCGAGACGTCGACCTCTTCTCCGCGGGGGGAGAGGACGAAATCGAAGCTTTTGCCGATGTTGGCGCTCACGTCGGGAGATGTGCCGCCCTGCGGCCCCTGGACGTTGATGGACAGCGCGTCGATCGTCACCCCGAGGAGGTGATTGCCGTCCTTAAGGCCTTTCGGCGTCAGGGTGATGTCCATGCTCGAATCGACGTTTGTCGTCATCATCTGGCCCATGACGTCGATGTTCTGGATTTGGGCGCTCGTCTGTTTGTAGGCCAGGGGAGCGCCTTGGGCGAATTTGTAAACGAGGGTCACGGTCTCCTGGGGAGAGGAGGCCGCCCTGTCGGCCGCCGCGGCGGCCAAGCCGAAAAGGGCGAGAACGAAAGCGACGGTTTTTCCCGTAAGCCCGAGACGGTTCCGGACGTGCATCATGGACCTCCTTGGGGAATTCCTTTCCCCGGATAAAAACCGAGTCTACCCCAACTCGACGGGGGGTTCAAGCCTGCTGGCGACTGACCGTCGAACAGTATTTTCGCACGTAAACGTCGCCGCTTGGCCCGGCCATATCCCCCTCATTGCGTTACCCTGACGAGGGTCCCACTCCACTCCGGGGGACACGGCCGCGCCATAGTCTTTCTTACGGGATAACGAAAGAAATGTTCGACGGTCAGCGGGGGCTAGGGTTTCAGCTTGTTGAAAAACCAAGCCCAGAGCTTCTTGTGGAAGGCCCAGCTCGGCGGGCGTTTCTCGAGGTAGGTCCGGCAGCCGAAGAGGTCCTTGTCCTCGGGCGCGATTTTATACCTCGCCGCCGATTCCCAGAGCATCGGAAATTCCGGGTGGAACTGGACGCCCAGGACGTTGGGAAAGGCGACGTGCTCGATCGATTCGACGACCTTTTTGTCGAGCGACGTGGCCGCCGGCCTGAATCCCTTCCCGAGCCGGCCGGCGGATTGATGGTGGGCGCTCATGATGAAGGGCTGATCTCCCGGTTTGAAGCCCATGGCCGAGGTGAACTTGCCTCCGGGAGTGAGGTGAAGGGGATGGAGCATGTAGGGGAGCAGGCCGCGGTCGAGCGGGAAGAGGCGGCGGTGGGGATTGGTGTGCCAGTTCGCCTGGCCGAGGGCGATGACGTCCTCGACGAAGCGAGCTCCGTAAATGTCCGACCAGACGTCCTGGACGAGCGTTCCGCCCGCCGCGGCGTTGAAGGTCTGCATCCCGAGACAGATTCCCAGGACCGGGAAATCGGGCTTCTCCTCGAGAAACGCCTTGAAGGCCGGGTCCTGGGACCCGCCCAGGAGGTGGAACGCGGCCGTGAGCTCGAGATAGTGACGGTCGGGATCTTCGATCTCGGTCAGGAGCCCGGTCTTTTCGCCGTAGGCCGCCGGGGGGAGGTCCGGACCGCCGAAGAAGATGACCCCGTCGGAGAGGTCGAAGATTTTCCGGATGTCGCCCGTGGCGCCGTTTTTCCGATAGAGGGACTCCAGGCCGAGCTTGGCCGAGACGGCGTGGAAATGAATCCAGGGGAAGTCAATTTTCTTGACGAAATCCGCCGCCGCCGCGTAGTTCGTCATTTCTTTGACGTGGAAGACGCCGACGATTTCAATCCCTCCGCTTGGCATGAATCCCTGCTTCTGGAGAGCGAGGAGGGCCTGGATCGATCCGACGGAGGGATAGAAGACGGTCAGACGGATGACCCCTTTGGGCGCGGCCGCCGTGTCGAAAAAGCGCTCCATCGGCTGGGGAGGGGGCTGGCGCTTTGCTTTTTCCCCGGCCGGCGGCGATTTCTCCGGGGGCGTCTGGCCCCGTCCCCCGGCGGCGAAGACGCCGAGGGCGAGGAGAATCGCCAGGATGGCCGACTTCGTCTTTTTCATGAGCTTGCCTTCCTTCCGCCCCGACGGCGGGTCCTTTTCAGCCCCGGAGGGGAGCTTTGAAGGCCTTGAGGACCGCGTCGGTCACAACCGTCCCGAGGATGTCGACCTTGTAGGCGTTCTCGGCGAGCGGCGACGCTTCATCGGCCGCCTTGGCGACGGCCGCCCTGATCACCGGCTCGGACGGTCTCGCGCCCTTGAGGGCGGCCTCGGCTTTCCGGAGACGCCAGGGCACGGGGGCCACGCCGCCGCCCATGCCTTTCAGGAAATCGCGGCGTTTGATTTTTGTCTTCGGTTTGCCCACCACCTGCCTCTTAAACCAGCCTCAGGACGAGGAGAACGGCCAGGCAGACGAGGGCCGAGGCGGCGGGCAGGAGGGCCGCAACCGGTTTGGCGGGCCGCCGGGCGGCGAGCTTTCCCTCCCAAGTCAAGGCGCGCCCGCCGAGCCAAAAACCGGCGGGGACGGTGAGGAGGGACAAGCCGACGGCGAGAGGGGCGTAGTAAAGCGAGAGCGGGGTCGTCCCGCCGGGGATGACGCAAGCGGGGATTCCCGTCGCGAATTTCACGAGAGGAAAGACGTTCACCGCGAGAAGGGCCGAAGCGCCGCCGAGAAAAGCCTGGCCGGCGAAGCGCCCTTTCCGTCGCTCGGCCAGGAAGGGGACGATGAGGAGAAAGGCCAAACCCTCGGTGACGATGGCGAAAACGGGATTGCCCACGGCCCCGTGCATGACCGGCAGGCCGAGAAGGGCGGCGTCGAGCAACTTGAATCCGGAGGCCAGGACGACGAGAAGGAGCGGTCCGGCCGCTCTCCGGGTTCGCATCCAGCCGGCCGCCAGGAAGAAGAGGGCCGCTCCGGTCATGATTGAACCTGAAGCGAGATGGGCGCAGCTCCGAAGAAAGACGCCCAGGGCGGCTTCGGCGAGCCCCCAGACGGAACCGAGGACGACGATCGTCCCCCAACCGGATGAAGTCGGACGCGCGTTCATGGTGGACTCCTCTCGACCGACGGACATGTCGGAATTATATCGGCCGGAGCGGAATTATTCAACGGAGCGGACGGGTTTTCCTACTCGCGGCGATTGTAAGTATAATGTCGGTCTAACGCCATGGGTCTGGACTTCCTGAAGGACGTCGCCGAATTCCGGGAATTCGTCCGCGAAATCGATAACACGTCTTCCTTGAGCGGCTTGGTCGAGGCGGCCAAGCCCTATTTTTTCTCGATGCTGGCCCTCCAGGAGACGCGGCGGGTCGTCCTCATCCTCCCCTCCGACAGGTCCCTCGCCGATTTCGAAGACCGGGCCCGGTTTTTTTTCTCGGCCCTCGGCTCGCCGAAAAACGTCAAGGCCCTGCCGGCCTTAGCCGAGAATCCCTACCAGGGCGCACCTCCGTCGCTCGAGGCCGTGGCCTCGCGGATGAGGTTTTTCTACGACCTCCTCTACCGGCCGCCTGTTCTCGTCCCGACAAACCTCTTCGGCCTCCTCAGGCCTTTCCCCGCCCCGGAGCGTCTGCCGGAGCTTTTTCTCCGGGTGGGCAAGGATTCCGACCTCGACCGCGATGGGCTCATCGCCCGCCTCGCCGATTATGGATATGTCCGGGAGGACCTCATCTCCTTCCGCGGCGAATACGCCTACCGTGGCGGCATCGTCGACGTCTTTTCGCCCTGGCAGAGCCATCCCGTCCGGGTCGAATACGCGGGCGACCGGGTCGCCTCGATCCGCGAGTTCGACCCGTCGACCCAGCGCTCGGTCCGGCGGGTGGAAAGCGCCCTCGTCCCGTCGCTCTCGGAGGACATCGGGCGCGTCCAAAAAGATGGGGGACACGATCCCGATTCAAGAGAATCGGGTCATGTCCCCCATCTTACTTTTCGTCTGCCGGAATTTCTTTCGGACGCCGTCTTCGTCCTTGACGGGCCCGACGAGGTCGAGGCCGAGTGGGCCGAGGTCATGACCGAACTCCGGGCCCAGGAAGCGGCTCTCCGCCGGGCCGGGACGGACATCCAGGCGCTCGACGATGTCTATCCTCCGGCTCTCTGGGAGGAGGTCCGCCGCCGGGCGATTCCCTGCGGGGCCTTGGCTTCGGGAGGAAGCCGCCGGGATTTCCGCTTTCCCTTCCAATCCGTCCCCCGCTTCGACAACAAGATCTACTTTTTCGTCCAGTCCATGAAGCGGCTCCAGGAGGAGCGCGAGCGGGCGACGATCTTTCTCGGGACGACGGCCATCCGCCAGAAGTTCCGCGCTCTCCTCGAAGCCCACGACATCGCCTCCGTCGAGGCGCCCTCCCCCCTCGCCGAGCCGAAAGCCGGGGAGATTATCCTCTGCCTCGGGGACCTCGTCCAGGGCTTCGCCTATCCCCGCGAACGGATCTCGTTCTTCGCCGAAGAGGACATCCTGACGGAGGAGAAGATTATCGCCCCCCGGGCGGCGGTCCGGCCGAACATCGCCCAGTTCCAGGACCTCAAGGCGGGCGATCATATCGTCCACGCCGACTACGGCGTCGGCCTTTTCGCCGGGCTTCACAGGGTGGACGTCGACGGACAGTCCGGCGAGTTCATGGAGCTCCGCTATCGGGACGACGACAAGCTCTTCGTCCCCGTCGAGGACTTGGCCCTCGTCCAGAAGTTCACCCCCGTCGGGACGGGCCTCCCGCCGCTCGACAAATTGGGGACGGGGAACTGGCAGAAAACGCGGGAGAGGACGACGAAGGCCGTCGAAAAGCTGGCCGAGGAGCTCCTCGAGCTCTACGCCCGGCGGAAGGCCGTCAAGGGCTTCGCCTTCAGCCCCGAAGGATTCTGGCAGGAGGAGTTCGAGAAGACCTTCGAGTACGAGGAGACCGAGGACCAGCTCCGGTCGATCCGCGACATCAAGGCGGATATGGAGGTCGACGCGCCGATGGACCGGCTCCTTTGCGGCGACGTGGGCTACGGCAAGACCGAGGTCGCCCTGCGGGCGGCCTTCAAGGCCGTCATGGACGGCAAGCAGGCCGCGGTCCTCTGTCCCACGACCGTCCTCGCCAGCCAGCACTTCAAGACGTTTGCCTCGAGGCTCGTCCTTTTTCCCGTCCGGGTCGCCGCCCTGACCCGCCTCCAGCCGGGCGCGGAGCAGGCCCGGACGATCGAGGACCTCCGGACGGGCCAGGTCGATATCGTCATCGGAACGCACCGGCTTCTCTCCCGCGACGTCGTCTTCCACGACCTCGGCCTCCTCATCGTCGACGAGGAGCAGCGCTTCGGAGTCGGGCACAAGGAGAAAATCAAGCACCTCAAGGCGACGATCGACGTCCTGACTTTGACCGCGACGCCGATCCCCCGGACGCTCAATCTCTCCCTGACAGGCCTGCGGGACATCAGCCTGATCGAAACTCCGCCCAAGGACCGGTTGGCCGTCCACACCGTCGTCACGGCCTTCAGCCCCCGCCTCATCCGGACGGCCATCAAGCAGGAACTCGCCCGGGGCGGCCAGGTCTACTACATCCTCAACAAGATCGAGGAGATGGATCCTCTGGCCGCCCGGATCCGGGAGTGGATCCCCGCGGCCCGGGTCGTGACGATCCACGGCCAGATGAGGCCGTCGGAGCTCGAGCGCCGGATGATGGACTTCATCGACCGGAAGGCCGACATCCTCGTCTCGACGACGATCATCGAGAACGGGATCGACATCCCCCTCGTCAACACCCTCATCGTCCACCGGGCCGATCATTTCGGGCTGGCCCAGCTTTATCAGCTCCGCGGTCGGGTCGGCCGGTCTTCCCGCCAGGCGTATGCCTATTTTCTCGTCCCGCCGCTCCCCGAGCTGACCCCCCTTGCCCGCCGGCGCCTCGAGGCCCTCAAGGAGTTCAGCGAGCTGGGCTCCGGCTTTCGGCTGGCCTTGAAGGACCTCGAAATCCGCGGCGCCGGCCACCTCCTCGGCGAGCGCCAGCACGGGATGATGGAGGCCGTCGGCTACGACTACTTCATCCATCTCCTCGACCAGGCCATCCGGAGGCTTAAGGGCGAGGCCGGCGAGGAGGTCCGGACCGAACTCAACCTCAAGGTCGATATCCGGATCCCGGAATCCTATCTTCCCCAGATGAACGTCCGCCTCAACCTTTACAAACGGATCTCCTCGGCCGAGAGCCTGGACGAGGTCGGGCGCCTCGAGGAGGAAATCCGGGACCGTTTCGGCCCTCCCCCGCCGGGGGTCGCGAACCTTCTCGAATACGGCCGGATCAGGCACCTCGCCCGGCGGCTGGCCGTCAAGGCCGTCGATCGCGTCGACGGCCGGGTCGTCTTCAAATTCCTGCCGGCCACCCAGGTCGAGATCGGCCGCGTTTCGAAGGTCCTCAACCGGTGCCGCGGGACGATGACTCCCCAGGGCGTCATGAGTCTGCCTCTCGGACCGGCTCCCGACCTGGAGTTCCTCCGTGAAACGGCGGGCATCTTGAAGGAGTTACTAGGGATAGGATAGAATGTCTTGATATCCATGAAGATGAGCGACGTCCGGACGGCGGCGGGAACGGCGGCGGTTCTTGTCGCCGCGGCCTTCCTCGCCGCCGGGGCCTGCCGGCGCGAGGACTCGGAATCCGACCGCCCGGCCCTGGCCCTTGACGCCCCGGAAAAACAGGCCCTCGTCGTCCTTGAAATCGAGGGAGAAAGCCTGACCAACGCGGATTTTCTGCGATACGTCCGGGCCACCGTCGGCGAGACATGGACGGGCCTCGACGCCGAGGGGGCGAGCCGGCTGTTCGATGATTTCGTCGAACGGAAGATCATCGTCCGGAAAGCCCGGGACGGGGGTCTCTCCTTGACCGACGACGAGCGGTCCTCATTCCGGGCCCGGCTGCGGGAAGCCATGGGCGACGACGGCATCCGTGAGGCCCAAACGGAACCCGACGTCGAGGCCCTCGAAGAGGCTTTCCTCGTCGAGAAATACCTCGCCCTCCAAGCCGGAGACCTTTCCCTGACGGACCAGGAAGTCGCCGACGAGTACGCCCGGCGCAAAGCCGAATATCTCCAGCCCGAGCGCGTCCAGGTCAGCCAAATCCTCCTCACGGCGGAGGGGCGGGCCAGCGAAATCCGCGACCGCCTCAAGGACGCGGGCGAGGAAGAGTTCCGCCTCGCCGCCCGGTCCGAATCGGTCGGACCGGAGGGGGCGCGGGGAGGAGTCATGGGGACCTTCAGTCCCGGCCAGCTCCCTCCGGATCTCGAAAAGGTCATCTTCGCCCTGAAGGAAGGAGAGATCAGCCCCGTCGTCGCCTCGACGTACGGCTATCATATCTTCCGCGCGGACAAGAAGACCGATTTCCGCCTTCTGACCGCCGCCGAGGCCGCCCCCCTCGTCCGGGCCCGGCTCCTCGAGGAGCGGAGGAAGGCGGCCGTGGCCGTCCATCTGGCCGAGCTCAAGGCCTCCTTGGATTGGCGGCCCCGGACGGAGAACCTGCCCTTCGTCTATCAAAGGATCGAACCATGAATCATCGTCGCTTCGTCCTGGCCGGCTTCCTCCTCGTCGTCCCGGCGGTCCTCAGCCCGGCCCAGAAAGTCGTCGAGGAAATCGTCGCCATCGTCAACGACGAGATCATCACCTTGTCCGAGATCCGGAAGGAGTACGAGATGAGGCTCGAAGCCGTCCGGGCCGAATTCCAGGGCGAGGAGCTCGAGAAGGCCGTCGAGCAGATCAAATCCCAGCTCCTCGAAGCCATGATCACGGATATGCTCCTCCTCCAATTGGCCAAGGAGCTCAACCTGAACGTCGCCGACCAGGTCCGGATGACCATCGACAACATCAAAAAGCAGAACAACCTCGAGTCCGACGACGAGCTGAAACGGGCCCTGGCCAGCCAGGGGCTGGAGTGGAGCGCCTGGGTCAAGCAGGTCGAGCAGACGTCCCTCCAACAGGCCGTCATCTTTTCCGAGGTCAACCGGTCGATCGTCCTCGACGACGCCGAGATCGTCGATTACTTCAAGAAACACCCGGACGAATTCGTCGAGCCCGAGGAGTACACCCTCCGGGCGGTCTACCTGAAGACCCTCGACGTCCCTCCGGCCGACATCGAGGCCCGGAAAAAGGAAATCGACGCGAAGATCGCCGCCGGCGGGGATTTCGCCGTCATGGCCGAAACCCTCGGCGATTCGCCCCTCAAGGAAGTCAAGGGAGAGCTGGGGACGATCCGGCGGGGACAGCTCGACGAAACCCTTCAGAAAGCCGTCGACGGCCTGAAGAAGGGCGAACACTCCTCCTGGGTCGAGACGAGGAACGGCTGGTATCTTCTCAAGCTCGAGGACAAGAAGGACCGCCGCCTCCCGACCTTCGAGGAGGCCAAGAAGACGATCGAGGAGAAGATCTTCATCGCAAAGCAGGGGGTCAAGATGAACGAATTCATCCGCGACCTCAAGAAGCGGAGCTTCATCAAGATCCTCAAGCCGAACGTCCTCGCGGATGTCGGCTGATTATTTCTTGACCGGCTCCTTCGCCTTCGGCTCGCCCTGAAGGACGGCCTTATCCTCTTCGAAATCGATGAACCGGGACATGTCCCACTCGCCCATCGGGACATGACGGGAGGCTTTGACAGCGAAGACCTTGACGATCCAGGGCTTCCAGAAGGGGTTGCGTTCGATGTCGCCCTTGTCCCGGCCTTCGACCCCGAAGTTGGACTTCAGGGTGATCGTCGGACTCATCCCGCCGGGCGGGATGGGGTCCTTCCGGATCGCCGCCAGGAAATTGTCGCCGACGTTTTCGACGGCCCCTTTCTCCTTGAAGACGGCGTTGAAATTGACGTACTTCAGCGGGAGGGAGGAGATGTTCTTGACCCGGAAGGAGACGACGGGGACGATCTTGAGCATCGGGTTCGGCCACTGCCGGTATTCCTTCATGACCCATTTCGTTTGGACGTCGACGAGCTCCATCGAGGCCTTGATCTCCTCGGCCGTCGGGGCCTGGCAGGCCGTCGTCAGGAAAGCCAGCGGGGCGGCGGCCAGGGCGGCGAAAAAGCCGAGCAGCCTATGGATCCGTTTCATGGTTGTCCTCCTCTGACATATACGAGTTTAGACGAAATTTCCTTTCAGGGCAAACCCGGAGGGCGGCTGAGCGTATAATAAGGTCGATGCGGACGCAGATCCTCAGGGCGAACGTGTGGCTCGGCGCGGCCGGGCTGGCCGGGGCGGCGGCCCTCCTGGCTGCGGGCGTTCCCTTCATGAGGACCTGGTTCTACAGCTTCGCCTGGTGGTCGTTCATCTTCTTCATGGACGGTGTCAACTACCGGACCGACGGATCCTCGCCGCTCTCGGTTTCGGGCCGGGATTTCGCCGCCGCGGTCTTCCTCTCCGTCCCCGTCTGGCTCGTCTTCGAGCTGGCGAATCTCCGCCTCAGGAACTGGTCTTATCACGGCCTGCCCTCGGGGACGGCAGAGCGGTGGCTGGGCTATTTCGTCGCCTACGCGACGGTCGTTCCGACCATGCGGGAGCTCGGACATTTCTTTTCTCGCCGCTTCGAGGGGACCCTAGGCCGTCGGACCGGAGTCCGGATCGGACCCGGCGGCCGGCGCGCCCTCGTCTTTCTGGGCGCGGCGGCCCTCGTTCTTCCCCTCGTTTGGCCGAGGTTGTTTTTCCCCCTCGTTTGGCTGGGCTTCGTCCTTCTCCTCGAGCCAGTCAACTCCGGGCTCGGGGCGCCTTCCTTGCTGGGGGACCTTGCCGCGGGGAGAAGGTCCCGCCTTGCCGGCTGGATGGCCGCCGGGCTGGGGGCGGGCGTCCTCTGGGAGTTCTGGAATTGGTGGGCGGGGGCGCATTGGCAATACCAAATCCCGTATCTCAATTTCGGCCGGATTTTCCAGATGCCCGTCTTCGGCTACGCCGGATTTGTCCCCTTTGCCCTCGAAGTCTTCGTCCTGACGTCTTTTCTTTTCGCCGCGAGGGACAGGCTCCGGCGTCGACGGGGGGCCGTCCTGGCCGCGGCCGTCGCCCTCTTGGCCTTCGACCTCATCGCCTTCCGCCTCATCGACCTTCATTCCGTCCGATAATATACGGGGACACATCACTTCTATGATGACGTAATGCAAGCCTCCCGGTCTTGCCTTTCTGTCTTCATGCCTTTCTCCTCGGTCTTGTGAACCACACTTCTATCCGTGCCTCCTCGGGGCGCACACACCAT
>Ga0208828_1000998_pt1 | contig 11450 bp, 10 predicted proteins | sample Kivu_160m_FD_185487 | JGI IMG/M metagenome (GOLD analysis project Ga0208828, IMG submission 185487) | Freshwater microbial communities from Lake Kivu, Western Province, Rwanda to study Microbial Dark Matter (Phase II) - Kivu_160m (SPAdes)... | ecosystem: Environmental > Aquatic > Freshwater >... | reverse complement strand
CGAGTACAGTGCGTTCTGCCCGTCAGCGCCAGTGTGGGCGAGCACGATGCCGTACTGACCGACCTCGTGAGGTGCCAGTGAGCCGATAGCGCCGTTTAGAGCCGACATCATGTTGGTGTCAGCCCATCTGTAGGCACCGGCTGCGGAGTTGCGGTACACGGAGCCGCCAAGCCCGGCGCCTGCGAAGGCGTCATCATCGGCGATGAATATGGTGTTGGTGTCCTCGAAGTTGGGGTCAAAGGCTACGTGTACGTTGCCGCGGGCAGCCGTCACGCCAGGCAGAGCAATCGCGGCGAATGACGGCGTATCGGTGTTCATGTTGGCGGAGTAGGCCGCAGCGTAAAGGAACAGCTGGGTAACTGTAGATGAGCCAACCAGCACCTTGCCCTCTGGGTAAGCGGCGATGGTATGCATATTCGGTAGTGCTGAAGACACGCTGTCCAGAGTGTTGGACCAGGCGGTGCCGGTGTAGGGCATCTTCTGAACCAGCCCGGTGACGGCTGCTAAGAAGTACAGCACGGTGGGTGATTCGAAGCAGAAGTCCTGAACCGGGTCTCTGGGGTTTACTGCCGCCCAGTAATCGCCGTAGTCCGGCGACCACATGGCTATACCATTGTAGTTGGCAGCCGGGTCGAAAACTGCCCAGGCGACAATCTGACCGGTCGGGTCAGCGCAGTAGGGAACTATGCGCAGCAGAGCCGCGTTTGTATGCACATCGGTGCAGGTGGGCGCGGTAACACGGCACAGGACTCTCTCCCAGTAGTTGCCAAGGATAGTTGTCCGAAACGGTGAGTCGACTTCAGGGTTGATGGTGGCGCGCCAGACACTGTCAAAGCCGCTGCAGATAGCTCCGGCGTTGACTGTAGCCAGATAGATGGTCTTGCAGTCTGGCGTGGGTGCCACATCCACCAGCCGGGTTATAGTGGTATCGATTAGGGCGAGCTGGTTCCAGGTCTCGCCGTTGTTCCGACTTACAGCAAAGGCTGATTCGTCATTGGGAATCGGCGCTAGTAAGAATTGAGCGTACCAGAGCGCGCCGGTGGTCATTAGACGTGTGCCGGTGCCAGCGTAGGCGAGCACGCCGTCAGCTTTCCAGTCGACGTTGGCGCCACCGTTACCTGTCTGCGTCGTGGCACAGGCAGCCTGGTTAGCCGCGCCAGTGGTCGGCTTGAGCGCTGGATACCAGCAGGGAATGGGGCAGGTGGTCGGCGAATCGGTGAACCATGTGGGCACGGTTGCCGTGCACGGTAATCCCCTGCGTTCGCCAGCCAGCAGCTTGCCCGAAGCATAGGTGCCGAAATAGGCGATGCTGTAGATGGACTTGTTGATAATCTGAGAGGTGTCCATCAGTGTGTAAACGGTGGTATCGTCGATGCGGAAGATGCCGTCGCGGTCTGTGGCAGCCTTTGGGGCGCCGCTCCAGGTGTCAAGGCTGATGTAGGCGCGGCGTAAAGACGCTGCCTGACCGGAGAAGTCAGATGGCAGCTCCAAATCAGCCCTGTTCAGGGTAAGAAGGTTAGGTAAGAAGGTTAGGTGAGGCGCCAGCCGGCGCAGTCGGGTCCCTGACCTCGATGCCGGGGGGTGTGGTGGTGAAAGCCCAGTTGATTGTCGTGTTCCGGGCAATGTCGCGCAGCCAGATGTTGTACCAGGTGCTGGCAACATTGTCGGCAAATACCACTGCCAGTGAGGCATCGCTCGCATAGGTCGGCGAGAACTTGAGGTCGAAGAAATCGTAGCCAAGCCCTGCAGCAACGGGCTGAGCCTGGGCAAGCCAGCTGCTGAAGCCACCGGACTTGATTGCCCAGATTCGACCAGCGCCAGTGCCGGTGACGGTGCCAACAGCGATGTCATGCTCGTCCCCGTATTTCGGGGAGACATCGATGGTGCGGATGGTTTCACCAGCGGCTAGTAACCCTGCTAGCCTTGTGTTTCTCCAGGTGGTTCCAGCGTCCGGGGTAATCCATACTTCTATCGGAAGGTTTCCAGGACCAAAGGCGGCAGTAGAGGTGACGATAGCCCAGAAACTGGCGTCGTCGGGGGCAATAGCCGCATCCCATACATTCGTTTGTGCACCAAATTCGGTAATCATCGCTCGGCCAAGCGCCGCCGATGTACCCCATGACCTGCCGCTGTCCCCTGATGAATACAGTATTAACGGCGGCACTGTGGTTCTCTGTACTATAGCCAGTAATCTTGAGTTAGGGCCAGCTACTACCCTGTTAATCTCGGAGTTTAGTACGATATCAGCGATGGGAAGGCCAAAGCCGGGAGTGATAACATAGTCCCACTTGCAGATGCCTGGTGTGGCGGTTGCGGGGGATGGAATGGGTAGATTAGCAAATACTGCCAGGCTTGCAACTAGCATAAAAATAACTGAGAGCCTGAATATGCCTGTGTATTTCTTTTTCATTGTTGCCTCCCGAATTCGCTAACACATAGAGCAAATTTGCGCCGGCATACCAAGCCTGATTCCTATTCAGGGCTTTAGTCTGCTTCAGGGCTTTAGTCTGCGAACTATTCTAACATTTATTTCGCATATGTCAAGGCGTTTTTAAATAGATTACCGAGGCTTTGAACTTTTTTGTCGAAATTCCTTGACGTAACTGGGGTTAATTTATAGAATTGTGCCTGGACTTGCCGCAGAATCTGAAGGGGGAGATTTTTTACGATGGAGCTAGTTGAGGCCATGCTGGCTGGAGATGTCTTATCTTTAGCGCGGCTGATTACGAAGTTAGAAAGAGATGGTGCTGATGTGCCTCAAATAATGAAACAGCTCTATCCTCATCTGGGTAAAGCCTATTGCATAGGTGTAACCGGACCGCCGGGGTCAGGCAAGAGCACCGTGGTGGACCGACTGACAGCAGTGATGCGGCAACGTGGGTTTACAGTGGGTATAATAGCCGCTGACCCCACCAGTCCCTTTACCGGTGGTGCTGTTCTCGGAGACAGGATAAGGATGCAGCAGCATTATCTTGATGAGGGGGTTTTTATTCGAAGCATGGCAACACGAGGTAGCCATGGCGGTCTGCCCCGTGCTGCAGGTGGTGTAATTAAGCTGATGAGCGCCTTTGGCAAGGATTTTGTCTTGGTTGAGACGGTGGGTGTGGGGCAGACAGAGCTGGATATTATGCAAAATGTGGATACAGTGGTGGTGATTTTGGTTCCTGAGGCAGGTGATACTATTCAGACGATGAAGGCAGGCTTATTTGAAATTGCCGACATCTTTGCAGTGAATAAGGCTGACCGCCCCGGGGCTGATAATCTGGTGACTGAGCTGGAGATGATGGCGCGGCTTCGTTCCGGTGAAAACTGGTGGCAGGTGCCGGTGTTAGCCACCGAAGCCATCAATAATGTGGGCATGGATGAGCTTTATGGGCAGATTGAAAAACATCGCCGGACTTTAGAGGAAACCGGGCGGTTATCGCAGCGACGGCAGGAGCAGCGCCGTCGTGAGTTTCTGGAAATCGTGGAGCGTAGAGTTTCTGGCGAGCTTTTGAAGTTGGTGGAAGGGGACGAGGAGTTAGGTCGGCATATGGCTATGGTGGAGGCTGGTGAGGTTGACCCATATTCTGCGGCTGATGAAATTCTCCGGCCGAGGACTTTATTAGCCAGCTGGTCACGGCAGATGGCTGAAAGGCGCCCCGGCGCTTAGGCTGGAGTACTTGTGACTGAAGAAATAGTGGCAGAGGTCTTTCGGGTCTTTCCCTATAGATAGCTGCGGTCGTAGAGAAGTCGGTTCACCAGTATACTTCTGATGCTTGCCTTAGGCTCTTTGAGGTCTGTGCTCAACCTGGCGGTGAGGCGGCGCACCGTAATGACGATGAAGACGGCTAATAGTCCAAGAGTCATCTCCAAAGGCTGATTTAGTAGCCATGAGGCCAGCGGAGCCACAGCAAAAGCGATTATCATACCCAGTGGCAGGCTGTTACTTACGGGCCCGCCGAACATGAAGCGTTCGTTAAGCGTTTGGCCTGGTTTCATAAACCGGGGAATTGTCCTGATAAAGAAACCTATGAGCGCAGGGACAGCGGTGATGATGAAGACCCAGTAAGCATTGGGGTACTTGGTCACGCTAAGGTACACGGTCAGGGTGAGGAGCATTCCTGCACCAGCGGTGTTGCCTTTCTCGCCGTCGAACTTTCGGAATACAGGCCACATCTGCCCGGTAACTGCGGCTACACCGGCTGCAGCGGTCACCGCCAGGGGGAAATCGAATGTGAAGCCGATGACGATTGGGATTACCCCTTTCAGTACATCGACCAATATGCCAGATAAGCCTTCGAGGCGACCTACCTTGTGCCACAGCGCTATGTGTAGGTCCTCTTCCTGAGATAGGTCAACGCCTCGGACGCGACTCAGAAGGAGCATGTAGGGCAATGAGCCCAGAAGGTAAGCACCTACCACCAGAGCTATATCGGCTAGCAGCATTCAGTCCTCCTCATAAATTTTGCCGAAGAGAGTAAAGATAAGAAAACTCTCAGCTGGCTGTTGTCAAGAGGTCTCATTGAGATACTGTAAAGCATAAGACTGCTCTACAGAGTCAGGTGCCCGGTCTATTTGTTGGCATGGTATCATTATTACGACCTAGCCCAAACCTGATTAAGGAGATATGTAATAGCCAAGCCTGTCTGTTGCTTTGAGGCAGAGCTATAGATTTTTACCGTTCTATTATCTCGGTTGACAAGCCTTTGGCTTTCAGGTCTTTGACAAGTTGATCAACATCCTCTTTATCAACGTGTATGCACACGTCTTGTTCCTTGCCTTCAACAGGTGGCATGCTATGGAATGCCATTATTTTGGCTACGTTCTTTTTAACGGCATCCAAAATATCTTGCATGGTTTTGATGTCGGCACCTTTTGAGATAACTATGCGAGTGCCCTTCCTGCCAATTCCTAATACCGGATTTAGTATTTTGTAGAAGAAGTCGTTGGTGGTGGCTATGCCTACGAGCTTATTCTTTTCCAGCACCGGCAGTGCGCCTACACCTTTCTTCTGAGCCATGGCTATGGCAGCTTCTACCGACATATCGGGGCTGACAGTTACCGGGTCCTTGCCCATGACTTCTTTGACCGTCATCTTTGCCAGGAGGTAGTTAATTTCCCACACGCTCAGGCTGGTGGCTGGTGACGGAGCTGTACGGGTGATACGCTCTTTACTCACCATACCAACGAGCTTCCCTCTGTCAACCACTGGCAGACGGCGAACGCCATGTGCGTCCATGATTTTCCTGGCTTCCATGATAGGTGTATCGCTTGATACAGTGACCACATTCCAAGTCATAACGTCTCGAACTTTCATTTCCCGCCTCCCTGTATTTTCCAGCTATTCTATCATAGACTGAAAATACTTAAAAGGGGTGTCAATGCTTATTGCTGATAAATTTGTGTTTTTGCTGCTGGCTTTAGCCTGATTGTGTTGGCATTATTACAAACAGCCGGTGATAGTGAAGCTATTATATTTTTTCATCGCGAGACATAGAGCGAAGTGTGCTACCTTTAAGATAGTTGGATTGAAATTGGCACCTACCAGATGACCAAGAATCGATTTATAGTGTCGTCACGTGGTGGTGGTGTGAAGCCGTTAATCTGGGAATAGCTTTGACCCTCAATTATTTTTACCTCCAGGTCGAACTGAGGCTCTACAAAAATTAAGCCTCTGTCTGTAGTTTCGAATGCTACTATAGTGTGGCCGTAGCCTTCGGGGTAGAAAATATCGACAATAGCGCAACGGATGCCTGCAGTGTCAGCGCTATTGTTTACGCCAGCGGCGAAGTCGGTGCAGACATATTCATTTTCGTTATATTTGTTTGAATTTGTGGTGTCCTGGTCTAGAAATGCCTTCATTTCCTGATAGGTGGGATTTCGGGGGTCGTAGTTGATAGATGTTTTCTGTTCGGCGCTGGGTTTGAATCCAGCCTCGTAGCCGGATTTATAACCGTCATCATAACCTTCGTTTTTGCCCTGGCTGTACCCCTGGTTATAGCTGGCTTCATGTCCGGTTTGATAACCGTACATATAGCTGAGAAATCCTGAGCCGCCGCACAGCATGATGATGGCCAGAAATATGCTAAGCGCAGTAGCGATTTTTTGGCTGTTATCCATGATTAACCTCCGTTGATGAAAGCAGGGCGATTGTTGTGCCTGTTATTAGTTTATCGTCTTTGTTGCTGTTAAGGCAAGAAATCCTTGACGGTTAAGGGCTGAATGCAGTAGTCTATTAGGATAAAAATAAATGTAGAGGGAAGAATAAATTGTGGTGCCGTGGCATAAGAGGCGCTATTACAGTGCCGGAAAATAACGAAGAGGCTATAGGAGCTGCGACTAAAGAGTTACTTCGGAAAATGATAGAAGTCAATAAGGTGGAAATCAGCGATATAGCTTGTATTTTGTTCACCACTACGTCTGACCTCAATGCCGCATTTCCGGCTGCCGCTGCACGGGCATTGGGGTGGACGCGAGTTCCTTTGCTTTGCGGTCATGAGATGAATGTGCCCGGGAGTTTATCCGGTTGTTTGAGAGTACTGGTGCTGTTCAATACTGATAAAAAAAATGAGGAAATGGTGCACGTTTATTTGGGTGGTGCGGAGACGCTCAGAGATGAGGGTGAGAGAACCTGGCAGGGCGAGGGTAAAAGATGATAGTGGTTATGAAGGTAGGCTCAAGCGATAAAGAGATCACCGGGGTGATTGAGCGGATTGAATCGGCCGGGTTGAAGACTCATGTTTCTCAGGGTGTGGAGCGGACTATAATCGGTGTGGTGGGGCAGATTTTCCCGGAACTTCAGGACATGCTGGAAATGCTCCATGGTGTTGATGAAGTTATCCGGGTCAGCAAGCCGTATAAACTTAGCAGTCGTGAGTTTCATCCCTTAGATACTAAAGTTAACGTTGGTGGGATTAATATTGGTGACAGGGGAGTAGTGGTCATGGCTGGGCCATGCGCGGTGGAAAGCGAGCAGCAGCTTTTAGATACAGCCAGAGCTGTGAAGGCAGCCGGGGCGACCATATTACGCGGCGGTGCCTTTAAACCCAGCACATCACCATATCAGTTCCGTGGTCTTGGTGAGCGTGGTCTTGAACTCCTGGCGAAGGTCAAGAAAGAGGTTGGATTGCCAATAATAACGGAGGTTATGACGCCCGGTGAAGTAGAGATGGTGTCAAAGCATTCTGATATTCTCCAGGTGGGAGCTCGAAATATGCAAAATTTTAATCTCCTTGAAGAAGTGGGTAAAACAGGAAAGCCGGTAATGCTGAAGCGAGGGCTATCGGCTACTGTTCAAGAATGGTTGCTGGCTGCTGAATACATACTTGCCCAGGGCAATGAGCAGCTCATCCTTTGTGAACGAGGCATCAGAACGTTTGAAACCTATACCCGTAATACTATGGATATAAGCGTTATCCCCATAATTGAGAAAGTCAGTCATTTGCCGATTATTGCTGACCCGAGTCACGGCACAGGTAAGTGGTATCTGGTGATTCCCCTGGCTCTGGCTGCGGTGGCTGCTGGGGCTGATGGAATAATGGTCGAGGTTCACCCTCATCCAGATTTGGCGCTCAAGGATGGGGCTCAATCGCTGACCTTCTCTAATTTCCAGCAACTCATGTCCCAGTTGAAGTCTGTGGCTGAGGCGGTAGGCCGACAGGTGGCTGGTCATTCTGTTGGGCTGGAAGCTTAGTTTGTAGTGCGGCGGCTAATTGGAGAAATCATTCGTGCAGATTGAAAGAGAGCTAGCCAGAGTAAAGCCGCAGAGAGAGATGTTGCTTAGCGTCGGCGTTTTTGATGGCGTTCACCTCGGTCATCAACGCTTGCTGACCCATCTACGCGATGAAGCGCGCAGAAAGAACTGGCTCAGCGGCGTGGTAACTTTTAGCTCTCACCCGGAGATGGTTCTATCTACAGAGAATGAGTTACTCTGGCTTAATGATTTAGAGACCAGGATTAGACTGGTTCGGGATTTGGGAATAGACGTCGTTGTTATTCTGCCATTTAGCTCTGAACTGGCTCGGCTCAGCGCTCGAGGATTTGTTCAATTGCTTAAGGACAACCTGAAAATGCGTGGCTTGGTAGTAGGTCCTGATTTTGCTTTGGGCAGAGGTAGAGAAGGTGATGCTGAGAAGCTCCGACTTCTGGGAAATGAAATGGACTTCAGCGTTGAAGTCATACCGGTGGTGGTGCTTGACCGGCAGGTGGTAAGCAGCAGCGCCATTCGTCAGGCTCTGGCCCAAGGCGATATGAAAACGGTGGAGAAATTGACCGGACGGCTATTTAGCCTTGGCGGTCGGGTTGTGAGCGGTAACGGGCGGGGCAGGACCCTGGGATTTCCTACCGCTAACTTGGAATTGAGAGCCGAGCAGGCATTGCCCGGCGACGGAGTTTATGCTACTATCTCTCACGTTGACCACCATCTTATGCCTTCAGTAACAAACATTGGTGTTCGTCCTACCTTCGATGATGGAAAGCACTTGGTGGAAACCTATATCTTTGATTACGAAGGAGATTTGCTTGGGCAAAAATTCACCATCGACTTTGTAGATAAAATTAGAGACGAAAAACGCTTTGATAGTAAGCAGGAACTTAAAGCTCAAATAAGAAGGGATGTAGAGCAAGCCAGGCGGATTTTAAACGAACATATGAAACACACGGGAGCTTAATCTGAAACATGGCCGGTTCTGACCTCAAGTGGCTGTTAAGGCGGGGAGTAGCTGAGACTATAGTGGAGTCTGAGCTGTTAAAATTGCTCGAATCGGGGAAACCGCTGAGATTGAAACAGGGTTTTGACCCTAGTTGCCCGGATATACATCTGGGGCACGTGGTTGGCTTGAGGAAGCTGCGCCAGTTTCAGCACTTAGGTCATCGTGTTGTCCTTATCGTTGGTGACTGGACTGCCCAGATTGGCGACCCTAGCGGTGCGTCGGCTACGCGTTCCATGCTCTCCGCGAAGGAGGTACAGGCCAATGCCCAAACTTATATGGAGCAATTTTTTAAGGTGGTGGATAAAGATAAGACCGAAGTGAGGTGGCAGAGCGAATGGTTTAGCAAATTCGGCCTCGACGATGTCATCAGGCTCACCAGTAAGTTCACTGTGGCTCAATTTCTTGCCAGGGAGGACTTTGCAAAGAGATATAGTTCTGGCCGACCCATCGCTATCACCGAGTTCCTTTATCCTTTGCTCCAGGCTTACGATTCGGTAGCTATAGAGGCTGACGTTGAATTCGGCGGCACCGACCAAAAATTTAATTGCCTGGTAGGCAGGGAACTGCAGCAGATTATGGGAAAGCGTCCGCAGCAGGTGTTCCTTGTTCCTCTTCTTATCGGCACTGACGGGAGCCAGAAGATGAGCAAAAGTTTGGGAAATTATATAGGTGTAGATGAGCCGCCCAGTGAAGTTTATGGTAAAATTATGTCGATTCCCGATAGCCTTATAATCGACTATCTTGAGCTGGTGACTGACATACCGGATGAGGAAATTGCCGAATTCAAGGCGCAGATAGCTAACCAGTCAGTTAATCCGATGGCTGTCAAGAAGCGCCTGGCTTACGAAGTCGTAGCTCAGTTTCATAGCGTTCAGGCTGCTGGTGAGGCTGAGGAACATTTTGCCAGGGTGTTTCAGAAGAGGGAGGTGCCTGACGAGTCGGTCGTAATGATAAATACCTCAACTGGACTCAACAGTACTCTCTCGGCTGAGTTGACCAGGGCAGGGCTGACCAAGAGTCGCTCGGAGGCGAGGCGTCTTTTAAGTCAGGGTGCTATTGAGATTGACGGGAAAACGATTACTGAAGATTTAGAAATGGCACAAATAGAAAAGGGTAGTATCATAAAAGTAGGCAAACGGCGCTTTGCAAAGGTTGCCGATAATTAAAAATGGAGGTACGACATGCAATTAAGGATACCCGGACCCACTCCTTGCCCCGAGGAAGTATTACGAGCCATGGGAAAGCAGATGATCAATCACCGCGGCAAAGAGTTCGGTGACATGATCAACCGCATTACGGCAAAAATGAAGGGACTATTTCAAACCAAAAATGACCTTTATATCCTGACCGGTTCAGGTACTGGAGGCATGGAAGCTGCTATAGTTAATATGCTATCGCCAGGTGACAGAGTGCTATCAGCTTCCAACGGCGTCTTCGGCAACCGTTTTGCTGACATAGCTGAGTGCTATGGTGCTGAGGTAACACGGCTCAAGTTCGAATGGGGCAAGCCTGTTGACCCGGATGCTGTGCGTAATGCTTTAAAGGCCGACTCTAAAATTAAGGCAGTCCTGGTGACCCAGAATGAGACTTCTACAGGCGTAACCAATGATTTGAAGGCAATCAGTGCTGTTATTAATGAGTTTGACAAGCTTATTCTGGTTGATGCGATAAGTGGTCTTGGCTGTATTGACCTGAAAACTGATGACTGGAAGTGCGACGTGGTTGTTACCGGCTCTCAAAAGGGCTGGATGGTGCCCCCCGGCCTGGCTATGGTGAGCATCAGCGAAAAAGCTTGGAAGGCTCATGCTCAGGCAAAGGTACCTCGGTATTATTGGGATTTTACCAAAGCCAAGAGCTATCTGGAGAAAGGGCAGACCCCGTGGACACCCTGTATTTCGGTCTTCTTTGCCCTGGATGTCTCGTTGGATATGATGCTAAAAGAAGGATTAGCCAATATCTTTGCTCGCCATGCTAAATTAGGCGATATGACCCGAAAGGGAGTGAAATCTCTGGGGCTATCCCTTTTAGCTGTCGATGAGAAGTATGCCTCCAACACTGTGACGGCGGTTAAGGCTTCGGAGAAGATGAATGTGTCGAAGCTGCAGCAGGTGCTTAGAGATGAATATAAGGTGGTAGTGTCTGGAGGTCAGGGTGACCTCACAGGGAAGATTTTCCGCATCGGGCATCTGGGCTGGGTCACCGAAGCTGATATCAAGGAAACCTTGAGTGCTGTAGGTAAAGCTTTACCGCAGGCAAGCGCGTAGCTCCAAAATTATGGGTAGAGATTTAGACTTGCTCGGAGGGATTGTTTGCTATGAAGATTTTAATTGCCGACCCTGTGGCTAAAGAGGGAATAGAGGCTTTACAGGCTCAGGCTGAAGTCGATGTCAAACTTGGGCTTAAACCAGAGGAACTGAAGAACATAATTGGCGATTACGAAGCTCTGGTGGTGCGCAGTGAAACTAAAGCCACTGTCGATATTATTCAGGCTGGCAAAAAGCTTCAGGTCATTGCGCGGGCTGGTGTTGGGTTGGATAACATTGATGTTGAGGCTGCCACCAAGCAGGGTGTTGTCGTGGTCAACGCTCCCACCGGGAATACTATGGCTGCTGCCGAGCACACCATCGCTATGATGCTGGCTCTGGCTCGGCACATTCCACAAGCTAATGCCAAACTCAAAGCAGGCGTCTGGCAACGTAGCGACTATATGGGCATCGAACTCAGGGGCAAGACCTTGGGTATTGTTGGGCTTGGTAA
>Ga0208828_1000997_pt1 | contig 11455 bp, 10 predicted proteins | sample Kivu_160m_FD_185487 | JGI IMG/M metagenome (GOLD analysis project Ga0208828, IMG submission 185487) | Freshwater microbial communities from Lake Kivu, Western Province, Rwanda to study Microbial Dark Matter (Phase II) - Kivu_160m (SPAdes)... | ecosystem: Environmental > Aquatic > Freshwater >... | reverse complement strand
GCGTAGTCCCCCAGGAACGAGGTGAACTCCAGCTCCTGGAAGAGGCGGGCGGCCTCTCCCGGGTCGGGCTCGGAGACTCGAAAGACCTTGGGATCGAAGGCGACATCGAGGCCTTGTTCGATGGTGACGAGGCGCCGGCTCATCTCGAGCTTGTCCAGGTTCTGTTCGAGCGTTTCGCGGACCCGCGGATTTTTTATGCGGGCCTTGTTCTTGAGGAGGTTGTCGAGCGACCCGAATTCCTCGATCAGGCTTTTTGCCGTCTTCTCTCCGATGCCGGGCACCCCCGGGATGTTGTCCGAGGGATCCCCCCAGAGGGAGAGGACGTCGATGACCTGGGCCGGGGCCGCTCCAAAGACCTCCTTCACCTTGGCTGCGTTGAGGGTTATGTCCTTGACCGGGTTGTAGACCACGGTCGATTTATCAACGAGTTGGAGAAGGTCCTTGTCGGTCGTGACGATGACCGTCTGGAAATCATCGGCCGCCGCCAGGCGGGCCAGGCTGCCGAGGACGTCGTCGGCCTCCTGGCTCTCCTGCATGACGACCGGGATGCGCAGCGCCGCTATGACCTCTTTGAGCTTGGGTATTTGCTTGACTAAATCCTCGGGCATGGGCTTGCGTTGGGCCTTGTAGTCCTTATAGAGCTCATGCCTTGCCTTGAGGCCCGGAGCGTCGAAGACGATCCCCAGGTATTCCGGTTTTGCCTCCCCCATGAGCTTGCGCAACGTGTTGATAAAGCCGAAGATGGCATTTGTCGGAAAGCCTTGGGACGTCGACAGGCGCTGGATGGCATAATAGGAGCGATAGAGCAGGGAATTTCCGTCGACGAGATAAAGCTTTTTTTCACTCATGGCCGAGCGGGCCTATTATTTATCGCTTTTGCTTGATAATCAAGGGGTTTCCGCCCCTTTTGGTTGACATCCGGGCATAAAAGAGTATAATAAGGCGAATTTCTTCGGATAAAAGATGATGCTGATCGATATCGACAAGATCACGAAAGACGGATTGAAGGTCAGCCGGGACTTTGATTTTCAGAGCCTGGAGCTGGTCGAGGAGAACGCCGTTTTCCTGAAGCCCGTCCATGCCGATTTGACCTTGGCCCGGGTGGACGAGGAAGTCTGGATCAAGGGCCGGGTCACGACCCGCCTGAGCTTTGTCTGCAGCCGGTGCCTCACCCCGTTCGAGTTGCCGGTCGACTCCAAGTTCGACCTGGTCTATCTTCCCGAGGAGATGCACGAGATCAAGGACGAGCTCGGCGAGGAGGACATAGACCAGCTCTTCTACCAGAATCGCCAGATCGACGTCCGGATGGTGATTTTGGAGCAGCTCAACCTGACCTTCCCGGCCAAGCCCCTCTGTTCGGAGGGCTGCGAGGGGATCTGCGCCGTCTGCGGCAAGATCCGGAGGGACGGAAATTGCGGCTGCCAGGTCAAGGAAACCGACGAACGTCTCGAAAAATTAAAAATCTTCGTGAAAGATAAGAGATAAATGCCTAATCCAAAACGACGCCACTCTCATTCCCGCAAAGGAAAACGGCGGGGCCACGACGCGCTCGTCGTCCCCTCCTTCTCCGTATGCGCCAATTGCGGAACCCCCAAGCTTCCCCATAGGGCCTGCCCCGAGTGTGGGTTCTATCGGGGCCGGCAGGTCGTCAAAGAAGTCGAAGAATAAGCGGGGGCAGAGGTGAGGATCTCCGTCAAGGCCGGGGGGAAGGATTTCGGTCCGCGGGTCGCGGGAGCCTGACATGATGTTTGAAGGCCGGGTTTCCGTGATCACGGGCGCCTCCCAGGGCATCGGCGAGGCCATCGCCCGCCTCTTCGCCCGCGAGGGAGCGACCGTCGTCCTCGTCGATATCCAGCCGGAGAAGCTCGACGAGGTCGCCCGGTCCATCGCCGCGGACGGGGGAAAGGCCCTCTTCCAGCGGGCCGATGTGAGCAAGCTCGACCAGGCGGCGGCCGTCATCGAAGCCGTCCTCAAAGACTGCAACAAAATCGACCATCTCGTCAACAACGCCGGCATCACCAAGGACAACCTCTTCATGCGCATGCGCGAGGAGGAGTGGGATGCCGTCATCGCCGTCAACCTCAAAGGCGTTTTCAATTTTTCCAAAGCCGTCATCCGGGCCATGGTCGGAGCGCGCTCCGGCCGGATCGTCAATCTCGCCTCGGTCGTGGGCGTGATGGGGAACGCCGGCCAGGCGAACTACGCGGCCTCGAAGGCGGGGCTGATTGGCTTCACGAAATCGCTCGCCCGCGAAGTGGCCGGCCGGGGGATCACGGTCAACGCCGTCGCGCCGGGCTACATTGCGACGCCGATGACCGCCGGGCTGCCCGAGGCAGTCAAAACCGCGTTCCTCGGCGTCATCCCGATGCAGAGGTTCGGGGAGCCGGCCGACGTGGCCCACGCCGTCAAGTTCCTCTGCTCGGACGAGGCAGCCTACATCACCGGCCAAGTCATCCACGTCAACGGCGGGATGTATATGTAGATTTCCGAAAATCATTAATGGAGGTACCCATGGAAAGAGACGAATTGTTGAAGAAAATGAAGGTGATCGTTGCGGACAAGCTGAGCATCAGCGAAGAGCAGGTCACGGAATCCGCCTCTTTCATCGAAGACCTGGGCGCGGACTCTCTGGACACCGTGGAGCTCGTCATGGCTCTCGAAGACGAGTTCGGCCTGGACATTCCCGACGAGGAAGCCGAGAAGCTGACGACCGTCGGCAAAGCGATGGATTATATCCTAAGCCATGTCTCTTGATCCGGGAGCGCGGAAGACTCAATCCGCGGATCGCCGGGTCGTCATCACGGGGATAGGCCTGGTCACCCCCCTGGGCATCGGGACCAGGGCCACGTGGGAGGCGCTCGTCTCCGGCCGGAGCGGGATCGGCCCGATCACGCGTTTCGACGCGGCCCGCTTTTCAAGCCGTATCGCCGGCGAGCTCAAAAGCTTCGATCCCGCCGACTTTATCGACCGGAAGGAAGCGCGCCGGATGGATCCGTTCATCCAGTATGCCCTGGCTGCGGCCCACTTCGCGGTCGAAGACTCCGGGATCGAACGTGCGCGCCTCGAGGGGCCCCGCTGCGGCGTCCATATCGGCTCCGGCATCGGGGGGATCGGGACGATCGAAGACATGGTCCTGACCCTCCACCAGAAGGGGCCCGACCGCGTCTCTCCGTTTTTCCTCGTCTCGGTCATCATCAACGAGGCGTCGGGTCAGGTCTCGATCAAGTACAAGGCCAAGGGGCCGAACCTGGCCGCGGTCACGGCCTGCACCACCTCGACGCACTGCCTCGGCGATTCCTACCGTCTGATCTCCCGGGGGGATGCCGACCTGATGATCGCCGGCGGGGCGGAGGCGGCCATAACTCCGCTCAGCGTGGCCGGCTTTTGCTCCATGAAAGCCCTTTCGGAGCGCAACGACGAACCGCAGAAGGCCTCCCGGCCCTTCGACGCCCGCCGCGACGGCTTCGTCATGGGCGAAGGCGCAGGCATCCTTCTCCTCGAGGAGCTGGGGCATGCCCTGAGGCGGGGGGCGAAGATCTACGCCGAGATCGTCGGCTTCGGCATGACCGGAGATGCCTATCACGTCGCCGCTCCGGCGGCGGAAGGCGAGGGCGCCGAGCGGGTCATGCGGATCGCCATGGAGGAGGCGGGCGTCCCGCCGGGCGACGTCCAGTTCATCAACGCCCACGGCACCTCCACTCCGCTCAACGACAAGATCGAGACGGCCGCCATCAAGAGGCTGTTCGGAGAGAGCTCCCGGAAGGTGGCGGTGAGCTCGACGAAGTCCATGACCGGGCATCTGCTCGGCGCGACGGGCGGGGTCGAGGCGGGAGCCGTCGCCCTGTCCATCAAACACCAGATCATGACGCCGACGATCAACTACGAGTTCCCGGACCCGGAGTGCGACCTGGACTACGTGCCGAACGCGGCTCGTCCGGCCGAGATCGTCTACGCCCTGAGCAACTCCTTCGGCTTCGGCGGCACGAACGGCTCGCTGCTGTTCCGCCGTTTTGACGGATAGAGCGAATCCGCCCCGCTTCGATAAAACGGGGCCGGAACCCAACGTGAGAGGGGAGGGGCCATGAACATTCTCGTCTTCATCAAACGCGTCCCGGACACCGAATCGAAGATCCGGATCAATTATGATACCCGCGCGATCATCGAGGACGGGCTGAATTTCGTCATCAGCCCCAACGACGAGTACGCGATCGAAGAGGCATTGCGCCTGAGGGAAGCGAAGGGCGGCCAGGTGACCGTCCTTTCCGTCGGCGGGGACGAAGCCCTGACCACTCTCAAGAAAGGCTTGGCCATGGGCGCCGACGAGGCCGTCCTCATCAAGGACGAGCTCAAGGAATCCTACGACGGCCTCCGCGTCGCCCGGCTGATCGCCCGGACCGTCGAAAAGAAATATCCCCAGTTCGACCTGCTCCTCTTCGGCAAGCAATCGGTGGGAGCGGACAACGCCCAGGTCCCGTCCATGGTCGCCGAGATGCTCGGCCTGCCCCAAGCCAACGTGGTGACCAAGCTCGAAATCGAAGGGGCTTCGGGGACCGCTCACCGGGAGATCGAAGGGGCGATGGAGAAGGTCGTCTTCTCGCTCCCGGCCGTGGTCAGCGCTCAAAAAGGGCTGAACGAGCCCCGCTACGAAACGCTCAAAGGCATCATGGCGGCCAAGAAGAAGGTCATCCCCGTCGTCACCCTCGAAGAGCTCGGCCTGACCAAGGACGACGTCGCGCCCCAGGTCGAGGTCGTGGCCTTGGAGATGCCGCCGGCGCGCCAGGCCGGAAAGATCATCCCCGGGACACCCGAAGAAGCGGCCAAAGAGCTGGCCCGGCTGCTCCGGCGCGAAGCCAAGATCATCTGAGGGGAGGCGAACATGTTCCTGACATTCATCGAAACGCGCGAAGGCAAGATCAAGAAAAGCTCGCTCGAAGCCCTCAGTGAGGCAAAGCGGCGGGCCGCGGAACTCGGGACCGATGTCGGCGCGGTGCTCGTCGGCAAGGACGTGGACTGCCTCGACCCGACGCTCTTCTCTTACGGCGCGGCCCGGGTTTTCCTGCTTGAGCACGCCGAGCTGGCCTCGTATTCGGCTCAGGGATACGCCGCGGCGCTCCACGGCTTGATCAAGGAGGCCGCCCCGGAAGCGGTCTTTTTCGCCGCCACGGCGATGGGCAAGGACCTCGCTCCGAGGCTCGCGGCCAAGCTCGGCGTCGGGCTGGCCACGGATTGCACGGCCGTCGCGGTGAAGGACGGGAAGCTCGTGTTCACCCGGCCCATCTACGCCGGGAAAGCCTTCCTGACCCTGCGCTTAAAATCTTCGCCCCAGGTCGCAACGCTCAGGCCGAACGTCTTTCCGGCGGTGGCGGAGGGAGCGGCCGCCGGCGAGGTCGTCAAGAAAGCGGCCGCGCTGCCCGACGGGGCGGTCAAGGGCCGCGTGGCCGATCTGATCGTGGAGAGCGGGGCCGAGATCGACGTGACCGAAGCCGACGTCATCGTCAGCGGCGGCCGGGGCATGAAAGGGCCCGAGAATTTCGCCCTCCTCAAGGACCTCGCCGCGGTCATCCCGCGCTCGGCCGTCGGCGCTTCGCGCTCGGCGGTCGATTCGGGCTGGATCGGGCACCAGCACCAGGTGGGGCAGACGGGAAAAACCGTCTCTCCCGGCCTGTACATGGCGTTCGGGATCTCCGGAGCGATTCAACACCTGGCCGGCATGTCGTCCTCAAAGGTCATCGTTGCCGTCAACAAGGACGCCGAAGCGCCGATCTTCAAGGTGGCCGATTATGGGATCGTCGGAGACCTCTTCCAGGTCGTCCCGGCCCTCAAGGACGAATTGAAAAAGCTTTTTGAATAGGGGACACACACTTTGGGGACACACACATTGGGGACACATCCCTTAAATTCGCCAGCGAGGCAAAGCGCTGTCCTATCAGCCTGATTATTAACGCTTTTTTCTTGTTTTGTTCGCCATCTCGATGAATTCATCATTTCCCAACGGCTCCCTGCATTTTTCATGCTTCTGAAAAATCGTCCGATCTATTTCGCTCTGCTTATCCAGGAGGAAATCGCCCCAATTCTTGATTTCTTCGGTCAGGAAATTTTCCGTTAATAAAGGATTCTTTTTCTTGTTGACATGCGAATATGCGCTCGACCACCTATAATCTTCCGCTTTTTCGACGATCTTGGCCTTTACCGGATTTGTTTCGACATATCTAACCGCGGCGTATAGATAGGTTTCATCCATAGGATAAGATATGAATCGGCCCTGCCATAAATATCCTTTCCAGCCGTGCTTTTTATTGATATAGGCCGAATATTTCTTATGTGTCTCAGCGAGGCATCTAGCTAGGCTATTTGGATATTTAGGCACCCCGATCAAGTGGAGGTGGTTTCTCATAAGGCAATACGCCCAAATCTCGAGGCCATATTTTTTTGCATAAATCATTAAAAGCTTTAAATAAAAGCGCCTATCCGCGTCGGAAAAAAAGACGGTTTGGTTTCGATTGCCGCGCTGTATTATGTGATGAGGATATCCAGGAATTACGATTCGCGCATATCTTGGCATTTTGTTAATCGGTGCTCGCTACTTTTATTGACGCTTAAGTTGAATATTTATCTCATATAACCTTAAAATTGTATGTGTTCCAGAAGTCCATGTCCCCAAAGTATGTGTCCCCTTTTATTGCCCTGTCCATTATTGTCCTTATATCTTGTGCGGCCCGGCCGCAACCGGCCGTTCCGCCGGGGCCTTCGGAGCACCCGGTTCCATCGACCTATCTTCAGCCGCCCTCGGCCGCGCGGTCGGAATGGACTTGGACAACTATTCAGGGCGAGGCGAGGACTTACCTTCAGACTTGGGACCAGTTGCAAAGGATCATGGACGAATCCGGGCTTTCCGGGCTTTCCTTGACTTTAACCCAGGCAGATTCCTGGATGGCGAACCCGAATACTTATTTTTTCGATTTCGGCAAGACGCATTTCGAGGGCGGCGCGCCGGTCGACGGCGCGACGATGTTTCCGGCCAACCGACTGGGCCAACCTGTATTCGGATATCTGGCACTCAAATTAGTTGATAAGGGGCTGTTCGATATCGATCATCCTCTTTATAAATATCTGCCGAAGCCCCTTGCCGAGTATCCGGCTTATGCCGATTTAACCGCCGACTCCCGCTCCAAAAGCCTGACCGCTCGTTGGATCCTTACCCAACGGAGCGGGCTGGCGAATTCACGCGCGGACCGGCCCGACGGAAAACTCGTTTTCGAGAGGTCCCCAGGCGGATATTTCGGATATTCGGATGAGGGCTACGGTTTCCTGAAGTTCGTTCTTGAGCAGAAATTCGGCCGCAACTTCAATGATCTGGCGAAAGAAGTCGTCTTCGATTTCTTGACGTTGAAAGAAATGAGTTTTACCCGAGAGCCCCGGCTCCAGGACCCGCCTGCCGGGATCGTTGCCGGCCGACCGGAATCCGAGCCCTCCGCCTTGCCGGCATTCTGGACAAGCTCCGCAGATTATAACCGCTTCATCTGGGCCGTCGTCGTCGGCGGAGGAGCGTTCGCCAATCCGTATATCGGGCTTCCCTACCACTATTCACAGTCGATCGTCCGCTCTCCCTCGATCCTTGAGCCGCCGCGCGCCAGCGGGCGCCTCGACCTCCCGTTGGCGTTCGGCTGGTCTTTTGGCTGGGGATGCTATTACATCGAGATGCATAAGATCGAATGCATCGGAGAACGCGGACCGGAAATCGAATATTACGCGACGGTCGTTTCTCGATTGCCGGGGAAAATAACGATCCTGACGTTCATTGCGGCCGGCAAGGCCAGTCAATCCGTGGCCAGGAGGATCCTCCGCGAAGTCATCGGAGACATCAAACCGCCGCTCGTTTGGATGGGATTAGAAGATAAGCCGCCGCAGGAATAGGCGAGATTTCCCACGCTCCATCAAGATCGTATTCCCTTATAGAAAGAAAAGGACCTGTCCCCAAAGTGCGTGTCCCAAAAGTGTGTGTCCCCTTTTATTAAATCGGCAGCAGCAGCTGGTTCTTCTCCGACCTCTGCTCGCCGACGCTCGTGACGTAGATCGCCGGCTGGTCCATGACCGGGCACTTGTTCTCGCAGATGCCGCAGCCGATGCACAGGTCGAGGTCGATGACAGGCGCCTTCTGCGTCGCGACCGTCCCATCCGGGAGCTTCGTCTCGACCATGACGAACTTGATAGCCTTGGGCGAAGTCGGGCAATGCTCCTCGCAGACGATGCAGGGCCGGCCCAGGAAGTAGGGGATGCAGCGGTTCTTGTCGATCCAGGCTGTGCCGATCCGGACGACAAGCTTCTCCGGCACGGTCAGCTCCTTGATCGCGCCCGTGGGGCAGACCTGCGAACACAGCGAGCAGTAATATTCGCAGTACCCGATCTTCGGCACGAGGACCGGCGTCCACAATCCCTCCGGCCCGGCTTCCGTTACGGCCGGCTGGAGGGCGTTCGTCGGGCAGGCCTTCATGCATTCGCCGCACTTGATGCATTTCTCGAGAAACGCTTTTTCCGGCAGCGCGCCCGGCGGCCGGATGAGCTTTTCATGGGCCCTTTTGGCGGCCTGGGAGATGCGGAAGAAGGGCACGGAGAAGAAGGCCAGGAACGAGGCCGCCAGGATCTTCCGCCGAGAGAGGTCGACGGCCGGAAGCTTTTCCGGCTTGCTCTTGGCCGGGAAGGTGATGGCCGCGGTCGGGCAGATCGCGGCGCACGTCTCGCAATAGACGCATTCCGAGCTCTTCCATTTCTCGTCCGGCCAGGGGTTGGCCTGGGTTTCGCAGTGGAGCGTGCAGAGGTTGCACTTGATGCATTTATGCTCGTTGACCTTCAGCTTGAATACGTTCCAGCGCGAGGCCAGGCCGAGAAAAGCGCCGAGGGGGCAAACGTAGCGGCACCAGAAGCGCTCCCGGTAGATGTTGAGCAGGACGAAGGCGAGGAAAATGAGGCCGATGAGAAATCCCTGCCGAAACGTGGCGTTGACCGTCAGGGTTTCGTAAAACTGGGTCAGCGCGTCGCCCGGGCCGGTCAGGCCCAGGCTGTACGTGAATCCGGTCAGCATCATGAAGCCCTGCCCGAACGCGGGCAATACGGCGGTGACGATGGTCCGGTAGAGGAAGGAGAGGGGGTCGACGAGGCCGACGAGGTTCAGGGTGAAGACGGTCCCGACCAGGACGAACACCAGGACGAGGTATTTCCAGGCGAGACCGCCGGTGACGGTCTTTTTCGGCCGGAGGAGCTTGGTCTTCTTGAACAGCCAGGAGAAGAATTGGTGGAGGGCGCCGAGGGGGCAAACCCAGCCGCAGACGACTCGGCCTAGAACGAAGGTCGCGACCAGGGTGACCGCGGCCAAGACGAAGGCGGCATAGAGAGCGCGCGAGGCGATGGCCGCCGCGACCGCCAGGAGCGGGTCGAAGTGGAAGAAAATTTCGACGTTGCCGATGTAGTCCTGGCCCGTGAAATGCGTTCTAAAAAGAAGATAGAGGAACAGGGCGAAGAAAAAAATCTGGACCGCGACCCGAACGAACTGGAGCGCTCTGTATTTCCTAGACCGTTCTTTTTTCAACGCGCAGCTTCTCCCAATGGATCTCGCCCAGCCCCCTCTGCCCGGCGAGCTTGAGGAAGAGGAGCTCTTCCGGCGGGATGTCGAAGAACGACGCCCCCACGGATTCGACCGCGACATAGTCCGTTCCCGCTACGACGGTCTTGAGGAGCTTGGTGTCGCTCAAGCGGCCGCCCTGGGGGCCGTTCCGGACGAGGATCCGGTACGCGTCGAGGACGGTCAGGGTCGGCTTGAAAAAGGCCGAGAGGTCCACCTCGGCCTCGTCCAGCTTCTGGTGGAGCTGGTTGCGCGGGTCGCCGATCGCGCCGAGCCAGTTCTTCATGCCGATCGTCACCCGGCACAGGCTGTGGTGCTTGGCGATCGGGACGTTGATGAGCTTGTCCGCCTCGACGAAGTCCTGGATGACGTCCCATTCCTTGAGCCATTCGCCCTTGATCGCCATCTTCTTGATCCTGCGCTCGTTGACGTAGGGCACGTCCGCGCCGGCCTCTTTGGCCGCGGCCTGGATTCCGGAGCGCATATAGCAGCGCTGGGCCTGGTTGGTCGTATTGTCCATGACGACCACTTTCTTCGCTCCCGCGCCGAGGCACATCTCGACGAGGGCCTTGACGACTTCGGGATTGGTGCAAGCCGCCATCTCCGGCGTCCGGTCCCAGCCGATATTGGGCTTGATCATGACCACGTCGCCCTTGGCCACGAATTTGTTCATGCCGCCCAGGACGTTCAGGGCTTCCTTGGTGATCTTGGCCGGCGAATCCCCGACGATGAAGGCCAGTTCGGGCCCGGCCGCAGGCTTGGGGGCTTGAGCCAGGAGCCCCGGCCCGAGCCCGGCGACTAGGCCGCTGAGTCCCATATCCTTGAGAAATTTGCGTCGATCCATAGCGTCATCCTTTTCCGAGCGATTGCATGTAGGCCACGATCCCCTCGTAAATGCCCCGCGCGACATGCTGGCGGTAGGCTTCGGTCTTCAGGCGCTGCGCTTCCTGGGGATTGGAGAGGTGCGACACCTCGACCAGGATCGAGGGCATCTCGCAGCCGATCAGGGTCCAAAACGGCCCGCCCCGCGAACCCAAATTCTTAATGTCCGTGTACTGGCGGGAGAGGTATTTTACCAGATTCCCCTGGATTTGTTCAGCGAGCTCCTTGGACTCGATGAGCTTGCTCGCCTGGACGATCTTGCGGATGATCTTGTCCATCTCCCCGATCGTTTTTGTCGTCGTCGCGTTCTCCAGGGCGGCCGTGGCCATGACGGCCGGGTCGGAGCTGAAATTGAGATAGAAGCTCTCGACCCCCCGCCGTTTCTTGTCCGAGAAGGCGTTGACGTGGATCGAGACGAACAGGTCGGCCCGCTTCTGGTTGGCCACGACCGTCCGGCTCTCGAGCGGGACGAGGATGTCGCTTTCCCGCGTCAGGACGATGTCGAGCTTGGTGTTGGCCTTGAGAAGCGCCTTGAGGCGGAGGGCGATATCCAGGGTCAGGTCCTTTTCGCGCGCTCCGGACGGCTCCAAACAGCCCGGGTCGAGGCCTCCGTGCCCCGGATCGATGACGACGGTCTTGATGCCGAGCCCGAGCTGGCGGGCCATGCTGTAGCCGGACTTGGCCGGCTTGGGAGGCTCGGGCGTTTTTTTCGGCGCCGGCGCGGGGGCCTCGGCCGCCTGCCGTTCCTGGGGGTAGATGTCGATGACGATCCGGAACGGATCGAAGACGTGATAGACCTGGTAGCGGCGGATCCGGTTGAAATCGACGTCGGCCGTCACGCGGACGGTCCCAGGGGACTTCTGGGTGATCCGGATGAGGTTGATGTAGTCGCACTTGGAGGGAATCGCCTCTTCGCGGACGATGGGATTCAGCCGCGCCTGGAAGATGTCGACGTAG
>Ga0208828_1000995_pt1 | contig 11476 bp, 7 predicted proteins | sample Kivu_160m_FD_185487 | JGI IMG/M metagenome (GOLD analysis project Ga0208828, IMG submission 185487) | Freshwater microbial communities from Lake Kivu, Western Province, Rwanda to study Microbial Dark Matter (Phase II) - Kivu_160m (SPAdes)... | ecosystem: Environmental > Aquatic > Freshwater >... | reverse complement strand
AGGATACAGAGTAGGCCGCGTTCGTAATACAGCAATACAGTACAGTAATACAGGTCGCACCTGTCTTACAGGTGCGACCTGTAAAATACTGTAAAATATGTTAAAAGACCCGAGAAACGGGTCTTTTAAATTGCCTCCTTGCCTCCTTGAGGCGTCGGCAGGAGTCGAACCTGCGAACATAGCTTTTCACGGCTATGACCTTAACCGCTTGGCTACGACACCCTTATTGATTTCAATAAATCTTATTTAATAAACCCAACAAAAGGATCGGCGAGTTTTAATTTTAGAAATCCGTATTCCGACCGTCTAAAACATAGGATTAACGTCATAATACTGCATGACTGGACAACGACGGAATGACACGATCGTATTATTTAGTAAAAGATGAAAATTAAACTTTTTTGAAATTTAGCCAAATAAAAGGCAGGAAATTCAAACCGACAAGAAAAAACAAGGTTTGGTAAACGCCGAAAAAGGGAATAAAGAAAAGGGGAATCAAAACCGCGGCTAAGCAGGCGCCAATCAAATCCGCAGCGTAAATGACGCCGGTTTTTTGTTCCCGGCCATCCCGAAGATACAAAGAATTGGCAAAAACGAACTCTAATCCGGCTAAAACCCCGCTTAACAGAGGAAAAACAAGCCATAATTTAAAGGATACTCTTAAACAAACAACAAAAACCAACTCCAAAACGATAAAGCCAAGAAAAATCAAAGACAAATGTCTTTTTTTAACTTCTGTTTTTATTTTTCTTGCCCCCAAAACGCCCAAAGCCAAACCAACCATTATTGAAGCAATGAAAAGCGCCAGATAATAATAAAGATAGCCGTAAAAGATTTGAAAACAAAAAATAAAAATAATTTCCAAACCCAAAAGAGTGAAATCCGGCAAAGCGGTCAAAAACGGCAAAGTTTTTTCAAAGGGTTTCTTGAAACAGAAAAGTAAAAATAGAGCGACGAATAAAAGAAAACAAAAGGGAGATAAATGTCCTAAAAAAGAAAACAAACCAGTCAGACACGGATAAAATTGTTTAAGATAAAAAAGGTTGTAAAAAAGATAAGCCGAAGGATAAAAATCGCGATTAAACATGGTCGGAGCGGCGCTAACCAGTTGATTTATTTGTTTTAGGCGGTCATTGCCCAAGTGATAAATCAGCCATTGGGGCGTGGTAAAGTCAGTTTTTAATCCTAAAGAATTAAAACGACTGACGATTTTTTCTTTTTCTAAATCCAAAGAGTCGGAAGCAAGAAATAAATTTACCGACAAAGGAACGACCTTAACTTGAAAGAAATTTTGTTTCAGCGCCTGATAAACCGAGGCGCTAAAATTAACTAATTCGGGCGAAAAATAGTCCGGAGAAAAAGAAACATAAATAGACAAGAGACCGTCTTTTGACAAATGTTCTTTCGCCAGTTTAAAAAATTCTTGAGTAAAAAATCTGCTAAAAAGTAAAGAAGACGGCGGTGGCGATTTTAAAATAATCGCGTCGAATTTTCCCCGGCTATGATTTAAAAAATAGCGGCTGTCTTGAAAAATTATTTCTACTCTTTCGTCTTTCAAGGCGTTTTGTAAATCTGATGACAAATATTTTCTGGCCAACTCAATTAATTTCGGGTCCAGCTCCAAATAATCCACTTTTTCCACCGGATATTTTAAAATTTCAGATAAAGCGCCGTTAAAACCCTGCCCGATTAACAAAACCTTTTTAATTTCCGGAATCGGAAGCAATGATAAATGAACTATTTGCTCGTTGAATTCGCGCTCTTCATCCGACCCGAGCAAAGCGCCGTTTTGAAAAAAATTCACTTGTTTTGAGCCGAACCACTGAGTCGCAGCTAAATTGCCGTATTTACTGTTAATATTTTGCAAGAGAATTTGATTTTTAAATCTCAGTCCGACAAACTTATCCGCCAAATTCTTATTAAAAACCGCTGTACCGAGAAAAAAAATCAATAAAACCAATAACGCGACTTTAAAACGATTCATTTTTCGGCCGAAACGCAAACTTAAAAACAAAACACTGATAAAATTCAAAACGGCGATAAACAAGAAAAGAAAAAAATCATTGGTCGCCAATAAAAGCGGACTAAAAATCAATCCGGCAAAAATATAACCAAGTGTTTCCCAAAAATAAACCTTAGTCAAGGCCGCCGAAGAATTTTTTATTCGGCAATATAGCCGGCTGCCAATGGTCCAAAAAACGCCCAGAATCGGACAGAAAAAAAGTAAAATAAAAAAAATCGCGCCTAAGGCGACTAAAAAATCGGGCATTTGGCCGTTAATTAAAAACAGATTTTTTGCCAAGCGCAAAAACAAAATTCCCAATGGCAGTGAAAAGGAAATAAAAACGTGGGCAAAAATCAAAATTTCAACCGGCTCAAAACACTCCAATTTTTTTGCCAGCCACCAACTGCCAAAAGCGACCAAAACAAGCCAAAACCCCAAAACAAGCGCCGACAAAAGTTCATTGCCCAAAAAACTGATAATCGCTTCCTGAATAATCAGGGTCTGAACGGTCAAACAGGAAAATCCCAGAACAAAAAAAGCGAAAAGCAACAATTTAGCATCGATTTTTTTAAACCCGAGCATACTCTAATTTTATAAAAAATAAATGAATTTTTCAAGCCGCCGCCGTTCCTCTTTACAATTTCGGCTTTATCCTATAAAATATGCCCAAAAGCCGAGATATCTTTCCGACGCTAGGTCGGAACTCCGACTTTTCAAAAAAAATAAGCCGAGGTAGCTCAGTGGTAGAGCAAATGGCTGAAAACCATTGTGTCGGCAGTCCGATTCTGCCCCTCGGCACCCTCCTTTTAAAAAAACTCGAGCACTCGAGTTTTTTAAAATTAAAACAAGTCCTGCAATAAGGACTTTTTACCAATAATCAAGTTCGCGTTTTACGTCCTAGATAATTTTCGCCACTTTTAAAAATGGGCAATGTAGGGATCGAACCTACAGCCTTCTGCGTGTAAAGCAGACGCTCTGCCATTGAGCTAATTGCCCTATTAATATTACTTTTTTCTTTTTATATTCGTTAATCTTTCCAGTCCGCACTATTCTTCGCGACCCGATTAAAAGCGGTGGGAGTGAGATTCGAACTCACGGTCGCCGGAAAGGCGACAACGGTTTTCAAGACCGTCCCTTTAAACCACTCAGGCATCCCACCAAAAAATCAAATTATATCAAGATGACAGCGCTTAACCGCGCGAATCTCATTTTATAGATAAAAACTATTTATCATTGTCTTCCAATAAGAGCGCGGCTGAAATAAGGAGTTGGCGGTTCTCTTTTTTATTCCTGTTTTTCTCTCCAATTATTTAAAACTTTTTTTATTTTTGGCTTCAATTCAGCGACAATTTTAACCCGATGATTAATTTTCTTATTTTCTTGGGCAATTAAATCCTGATAAACTTTATTAAATGGGGGAATAAACAGAATCGCTCTCCAGGGGAAACCTTCTTGTATCTTCGACGGCTGTTTATCAATAATATAACCCTTAATTTCCTTTTTTGTCAAAAACAAATTATCTCCGTCGTAAAAAGCGACCCAAGTGACAATTTTGGCGGTTCTTTGCGTTTTTTCTATCCCCTTCAATTTTTTAATAACGGCTTTAACCAACTCCCAACTTGAGGCCTCGTAGCCGAGCCAACGATGACTTTTAACCCCCGGTTCCCCGTTTAAAATATCTACTTCCAGTCCGCCGTCATCGGCGATCACCGGCATTCGAAATTGAGAAAAATATCCTTTTACTTTCAAAATAACATTATCCTTAAAAGTCAAACCGGTCTCTTTAACCGGCTTGAAATCAAAATCATTCAAACAAACGATTTTCACGCCTAAATCGTTAAATAGCTCTTTGTATTCCTTAAATTTCGCCGAGTTAGTGGTAGCGATTAAAAGTTTCATTTGAATATTTTAGCCACGACGCTAAAAAATCGTTTCAAACCCTTAACCTTGTTCAATATTGCAAACTTTATTTAAAACATTCACCGCCCGTTCAAAGTTTTTCCCTTCGACTAAAATGTAATTGGTCTCGTAAGTCGAGACATTAAAAACGCTGATACCGGCCTCGGCTAAGGGTTTTGTTAAAAAGGCGATGATACCCACCGAGTCCAAACCAAGATCTCCTTCTAGTTTGAAAGCTCGCCAATCTTTTTCCACAATCACTCCGCCCGGAATTTTCTCCTGAGGCAAGACAATTGAGAGTTCGCCCATTGTTCTGGTTATTGAAGTAAAATTTGTTTTTTCCAACGCCCAAGAAGGAAGGGGGCTATTTTTATCAAAATGGCAAATACCCAATTTTTCCGATAAAATTGAAAGAATAATTTTTTTGGCCGTCATATATGTTTAATAATTACAATTTAAAAATATATGAACAAAAATCAACGAAGCGCGAGCGGGGCTTGATGGCGGAGGAGGCGGGACTTGAACCCGCAAGCGGCTTTTGAGACCGCTACAGTTTAGCAAACTGCTGTCTTACCAATTAGACGTACTCCTCCACGTAAAAATTGTATCTCTTTTGACAAAAAAGTCAATCAGAGCGCCAAAAAGGACACCTAAACCCGTCTGACAAATCTTTTTTTTTATCGGCAAAATGCTAAAATATTACAATATATGCTAACGCCTCAAACTCCAATTATCGAACTAACAAGAGTGGGAAAATCAACCAGTCGGCAAATGGAAAAATTGGGAATAAAGACCGCCGGGGATCTTTTAGCCCATTATCCTTTTCGTTATGACGATTACAGCAAGATTCTGCCTATTTCCGAGTTTAAAACTAAAAAATCAGGTACAATCAAGGTCAAAATCGACCTAATCGCCAACCGCCGTTCGCCGCGAAAAAAAATGATAATTACCGAAGCTATTGTTTCTGATTCGAGCGATTCAATAAAAATTACCTGGTTTAACCAGCCATATTTGGCAAAAAATCTTAAACCCGGACAAAAAATTTATTTAGCGGGGAAAACCGATTATGACCAGCAATACGGCCTGCAAGTGCTTAATCCCTCTTATGAATCGGCGGAGAATACTCCGATTCATACCGGAAGGTTAGTGCCCGTTTATCCGGCGACCAACCGCCTAAGCCAGAAACAAATCCGGTTTTTAATCCGCCAAGTTTTGCCTTTGACGCAAAGAGTCGAAGATTGGCTGCCGCGAACCATTAAAAGCGCTTATAATCTAATTTCTCTTTCTTTTGCCCAAGAACAAATTCATTTTCCACAAAACGTCAAATGGCTTGAACGCGCCCGCCAACGCCTGAAATTCGACGAATTATTTTTGCTTCAAATCAAAAATAAAATAATCCGTAAAAAAATTCAGGATTTAAAGGCGCCAATAATCGCCTTTCACCTTCAAGAAACAAAAAATTTCATTAAAAATCTACCCTTTAAGCTAACCGACAGCCAAAGAAAATCCGCCTGGGAAATTATTAAGGATATGGAAAAACCATCGCCGATGAATCGGCTTTTAGAAGGCGACGTCGGCAGCGGCAAAACTATTGTTGCCGCCATTGCCATTTTAAATACGCTTTTAAACCGCAGTCAAGCGGCTTATATGGCGCCGACAGAAATACTGGCAAAACAACATTTTGAAACCCTAAACTCATTATTGAAACCATATCCTTATAAAATCGCTTTAATTACCAGAGAAAACATTCTTATCCAAAATAAAAAATCGGGGAAAAACACAAAAATAAAAAAGAACAAAATTTTTCAGGAAATAACTCACGGAAAAATAAATCTCGTTATCGGTACCCATGCTCTAATTTCTTCATCTAATAAATCTTTAGCGAATAAACGAGAAAAAATCAAATTTAAAAATCTGGGGTTGGCTATAATTGACGAACAACATCGATTTGGAGTCAATCAACGAGCCGCCTTAGCCAATCAATCCTCGGCGTATTTTCCCCATCTCCTCTCATTAACCGCCACCCCCATTCCCCGTTCAGTCGCTTTAACTCTTTACGGGGACATTGATTTGTCCGTCATCAGTGAAATGCCTCTCGGAAGAAAAAAAATTCTTACCAAAATCATCTCTACTAAGCAAGAAAAAGAAATTTATCGGGCAATCAAAGAAGAGGTTAAAAAAGGACGGCAAATTTTTGTTGTCTGTCCCTTAATTGATCCGTCGGACAAAATGGGCGTCAAATCGGTCAAAGAAGAATATGAAAAATTGTCGAAAGAAATTTTTCCAGAACTTAAAATAGGATTTCTTCACGGCAAAATGAAAGCCGAACAAAAAGAAAAAACCATGGAGGAATTCGTCCAAAATAAAATAAATATTCTCATCTCTACCACCGTAGTTGAAGTCGGCATCGACGTTCCCAATGCCTCAACTATGCTCATTAAAGGTGCGGAGCGTTTCGGCCTCGCCCAACTCTACCAACTTCGAGGACGAATTGGAAGAAGCCAACATCAGTCATATTGTTTTTTATTCTCGGAAACCGCCGGCGGGATCAGCGAACAAAGATTAAAAACCCTGTTAAGGGCTAAAAACGGCCTTGAATTAGCAGAAAAAGATTTGGAAATGCGCGGACCAGGACAGGTTTTTGGCGTAAAACAATCCGGATTTTTAACTGATTTGAAAATAGCCAAACTTTCCGACGCGGAGATTGTTCGGCAAGCCCGGCAAGCGGCGCAACAAATTCTCGATGAAGACCCGGAATTAAAACAATATCCACTTTTAAAAAACAAAATAGATGAGTCGCCGCAAATAACTCATCTTGAATAAAATTAAAACAAAAAATTATCCGTTGCTCAAAATTACCAAAGTCGGGCAATGGCTTCGGTTAAATTTTTAACTTGAATAATTTCCGCCTTTGAACCGATAATCGCGTTTTTATCTTGGGGACAAATAATCTTTTTAAAGCCTATTTTTACTGCCTCCTTAACTCTTTTCTCCATCCAAGGAACCGGTCTCACTTCTCCGCCCAGCCCTACTTCCCCGAAACTAACGACTTCGGAACTGACCGGAATATTTTTAAAAGCAGAGACAATCGCCAGAATCACTGGCAAATCGATTGCCGGTTCATTCACTTGAAGTCCGCCGACAATATTAATATGAATGTCTTTATTGGACAAATTCAATCCAAGACGCCGGCCGATTACGGCAATTAAAAGAGATAATCGTTTCGAATCAAAACCGCTGCATTTTCTCTGCGGCTGTTTAAAAACGCTCGGCGTAACCAAGGCCTGAACTTCGATTAAAAAAGAACGATTTCCCTGGATTAAAGAGCCGACAACCGAACCGCTGATTTTTAAATCCCTATCCGCCAAAAAACTGGCCGAGGGATTTTTTATTTCTCTCAAGCCGTCCGTCCTCATTTCAAAAACGCCGATTTCATTAGTCGACCCGAAGCGATTTTTTACCGCCCTTAAAAACCGAAAATAATGATAAGGGTCACCTTCAAGATATAAAACCGTATCGACCAAATGCTCTAAAGTTTTCGGCCCAGCAACAACTCCTTCTTTGGTAACATGCCCGATAATCAGCATCGCCGTTTGATTTTGCTTGGCCAGCTCAATCAATTGCCCCGCCGCCGCTCTTATTTGATTCGGCCCTCCGGCGCCAGGCCGGAGATTATGAGATGGAGATATGGTCTGGATTGAATCAATAACAATCAGTCCCGGTTTATATTTTTTCAAAAAACCACTAATGGACTTAATGTCAGTTTGCCCTAAAAATCGCAAATTCTGTCCCGAGACATTCAAACGTTCCAATCGCAATTTAACTTGTTCTACTGATTCTTCGCCGCTGGCATACAAAACCTGTTGACCAGACAGCTTCTGGGCTATTTGCAAAACTAAGGTTGATTTGCCTATGCCCGGCTGGCCGGCAAAGAGAATAACGCTTGACGGAACAATGCCTCCTCCCAAAACCCTGTCAAACTCCTCAATCCCGGTCTTAATTCGAGTAATATTTTCATTATCAGACCGTTCAAGATTGAATGTTTTAACGTCCTCAGTCTCCAAATCCTCTTGATTTTGTTTATTAATCGTTCCCCAGGCCTCACACTGCGAACACTGTCCGAACCATTTAGAAAATTGCGCCTGACATTTTGAACAAACGAAAATAGACATAAAAAATATAAAAAATAAAAGATAAAAAATAAAAAACGCATATTAAAAGCCTTTTAAAATCCTTATTCTGCCAAGGGTTAAAAATTTTTTATTCTTTATTTTCTATTTTAATTTGATACTTCTTAGTCGTTCTGTGTTTTTATCAACAAAATAAAGATATTGATCGTCGGCGGATAAATAAATATCTTGGACATTATAACCGCCCATCGCTCCTTCGGCTAAAAAAGTGACGTGACCCGTGGAGGTATCGATTTTATAAAAATCGTCCCGAGTATTGTCGGCCAATTCAGTAACCAAACCCGAGCCCTCGGGTAAAACTTCAGGCACGGCGCAATAAAGAAAATCTCCAACGCTGTCAAAAGCGCATTTATCCGCCCAAGTAATTAAACCTAAATTTATCTTATCATTACCCACCGTATCTCCCTGGGCATTAACCAAATAAAGCCGGGGTTGGTAATCCGAATCCGAACTATAAACGCTATAAACGATTTTATCTCCTTGTGGTGACCATTTCGGGCGGAAATCGCGGCCATCAACAACCAATGATTTAAAATTCTCTTGATATTGGCCGATAAGCAATATTTCCTGCTCCCAAGCGCCTCGGGGTTGGCCAGTGGCGGAAAAAGCGACGACTTGGTTATTGGGAGACCAAGAAACGACGACTTTATCGGCATTATCGCCCATATGTTCAATGGGTTCGGCTTGACTGCCGTCGGGTCGAGCCACTGCCAACCAAGTATTTTCCGCATACTGGCTCATTGATTTAAAAACGACCTTACTGCCGGTAGAATCCCAAGAAAATTCTTGCCAATTTTTAGGCAGGGTGTACTGCTTTTTCTGGTTAAAATCATACATTACTTTGAAACCGTCCGGATATTCAATAATCGCCCGATCTTTGGTCGGCGCCCAATTTACGTTCTCAACATTATAAAAAACCTGGTCGGTCAACAGGGTTTTATTGCCGAAACCGTCGACTTTGTAAAAATGTCCCGACTCTCGGTCGTAATAAAAATTATTCACGCCGTCGCTGGAAAGCGTTGCTCCTTTGACCGGATCGTCGGTAATTGGCGTAATCCAAGTTCTCCCCCCTTGAGCCACGTCGTCAATTTGCGGCACGATTCTCTCTATTTCCGCGGGAAGCGCCAGCCCTTCTGTTTCCTCAGGCCACTCAGTTGTCGGCAAACCCTGTTGAGCTCTTTGCTGAATAGTCATTTTTTCCCAGTCGGCTCTGGTGATAGGCAGACGAAACGGAACCACTTCCTCTTCCGGCGGAACAATTTCCACGGGCGGCGCCGGCGCCTTGCGGAAAAAGATAAAATATAAAAGCAAAGCGAGCCCGATAACGATCATGACAAATAAAACGATCATTAAAATTTTTTTTGTTTTTTCAGACATAATATCGCTTCATTTATCCGCCAATCGGCGGATTAAAACCTAATTTCCAAATTAAATTCTAAGAAAAAATATTTTTAAGGCCTAATTTTTTCTCAATGCCGAATGCCGGAGATTAGTCGAATATCGACTACTTTTCAAAAATCGGGCTAAAATCCAGTATTAATGCGGGTTAGAGAAAAGCAGTTTTAGGGGACAGTCCCCAGTTTAACTCCCGATTTACTTACTTTATTCAAATATCTATTTCGACGCCCGTTCTTTTTATTTCAAAAGTAAGGGGAGAATCAATTTTAAAATCATCAGGACTGAACCCGACCGGTTCAATGGTAAGTCCAGAATCCTTAAAACGTTTCAGCCATAAATACTGCATCGCGGTAAATGCATTTTTAAATTTCGGAGAAATGATGCATAAATCGATATCGCTCCACTTATGCTGAGTTCCCCGACCGTAAGACCCGAATAAAATAGCCTTCTTAATCGGTAATTTATCCGCTTTTAGAACCTTAATATATTCGTCGATTTCTCTCCTTACTTTTTGGGGAATCGTTCCTTTAACCATAAATATAATTTTTTGGTTATTTCTAAATATTTTTCAGTATAATTCTTCGTGCAAACCTTATGAAAAGAAAGTTTAATGTCGTCATATCGAGCTGACAGATTAAACCCGGTGATAATCCTTAAATTTTGAATTTGAATTTTAGATAAACCGAGCTCCGCTATTTCGGATAATTTGGCCAAATCATGAATATATGGAGACGGCCTGTTTGTTCGCAACGTTACCAACCCCTTTAGGGCTTTCTCCAGAGTCAAATGGCAAAAAAATAAACAAGCGTCATAATGTTTAATCTTAAACAAACTAAGGGCCGTTTACCAATTGCGTTGGGCCGAATTTTTCCAATAATCAATTTGATTTTTTAGATTTTTTGTCATAACCAACCCCGATAATTATTAAAATTTTTTTTGTTTTTTTCAGACATAATATCGCTTCATTTAAAATTCTAGATTCTAAAATCTAAATTTTAATTAAATAAATTTTAAAGAAAAATATTCTTGAGAACTATTTTTTATTTCTACTGTTAGTTATTGAGAATTAGGATAATCTCGACTATTACTTATGGGGTCGCAAGACTAATCAGAGGAAGGGAAATAAAGAGACAATCCTCATGTCTTATTTTTAAGGATTGGGAGGAAACTGATCGCACATATATGTCCCCATTTCATTAATGTAAGTGCCATTTTCCGCGCCTTGGCAAGATATAGCGCAAGCACTCGATCCAATCTCAATTTTTTCAGGAGAGGTGGCATATTTACATGGTCCGGCCGCTATATCTTTACAACAACACCTAACATATCCTTCGGCTGTTTTTATCTCCAGGGTGGTTAACCCGCATTTTGGTTTAACTCCGCATTTACTATTCCGCCATTGACAAATCTCTCCTACATTCTGACACTGTTCTTCATTTACGGCGGTAGTACATTTTTTAGGACCAGACGCCGACTCATCAACAGCGCCATCAATATCTTCCACCCGAGTATTATATACGGATACATGGTAATGTTTTTGAGAATTATTTCCCCCGCATTCATCTAAAAACTTTCCACCGCATTTTTCAACCAGATTTTTAAACTTTTTTTTAGGAATCTGACCCTTCTCAACTATGCACCTAAAGTCGGCCGCATAAGACCCATCCATCTTTGTTCCTCCACCATAATGGGCCGAATTTTCCTCATGACTACAAATCTTTGAATCGTAAGAATCGCGACATCTCGCCAATCCCCTGTCATCGCTAATCGAAGTAATTATCAATTCCCAGGACTTTATATAATCTTCTTTATTTCTAGTCAAACAACCAAAAAATAAACTCAAAATAAGCGAAGCATCTTGACATTGCCACGACTTTATGCCCCCTGTTTGAATTCCTCGACAAGCCCCCAAACAAGAAGGAAGGTTTTCGCCTTCTGACCCGCACTTTCCGGATATAAAAAGTTCTCCTTGCTGTGGTGCTAC
>Ga0208828_1000994_pt1 | contig 11483 bp, 9 predicted proteins | sample Kivu_160m_FD_185487 | JGI IMG/M metagenome (GOLD analysis project Ga0208828, IMG submission 185487) | Freshwater microbial communities from Lake Kivu, Western Province, Rwanda to study Microbial Dark Matter (Phase II) - Kivu_160m (SPAdes)... | ecosystem: Environmental > Aquatic > Freshwater >... | reverse complement strand
AGCTCGAGCCAGTATCATGGGAGTTCTCATCGAACTTTTAGACCCAGAGCAAAATCAAGCTTTCACCGACCATTTTATTGATTATCCTTTTGATCTGTCGGAAGTCTTATTTATTGCCACTGCCAACAACACTGCTAATATCTCGACTGCGGTTATGGATAGACTAGAACCAATGCAAATGCCTTCTTACACCGATGAGGAAAAAATCACCATCGCCAAAGAATATATTCTGCCCAAAACAATGGAAGCAACCGGATTAACCTTTAACAATTTGGTTATTGCCGACTCTGTCTGGTCAAAAATCGTCCGGCCCCTAGGCTATGATGCAGGAGTCAGGACTCTAGAGCGGACAATTGAAGGCATCTGCCGCAAAGTGGCTAAGGCGATTGTAGAAGGTAAAGGGCAAAAGTTTGTGCTTACCGAGGAGAATATCAAACAATATTTGCCTACATGGTAGCCTAAGACATGGTGGAAAAATTAGTAAAACTTTATGAACATTATCAAAGCCGCTGAAAAATTCGCCTTAGAAGAAATTGAAAAATACCATAGTCCCACTGTTCTGCACTGGAAAATTGCTAATAAGAAAGGAATCAAGCTCGCTAATGAGCTAAATGCAGACGAAAAGGTAGTTAGACTTGGAACTAATCTAATGGATATTAAACTTGGACAGGCGTTAGAGGAAGGAAGGATTCAAGACCACATCAAAATGAGCGTTGAAGCAACCAAAAAATTTTTAGGTCAATTCGATTTGAGCAAGGAAATAAAGAATAAAGTTATCAATTCTGTAGCCGCTCATCACGGAACTAGGCCATACCTTTGTATAGAAACGGAAATTTGCGCTAATGCAGATTGCTTCAGATTCTTATCTCCCCAGGGCTTCATAGCTTTTCTGTTTACTCTTGGCAAAAGAGATATACCTTTTCTAGAAGCATTAAGTTATGCAGAAAGCAAAGTGGAAGAGAAGTATAAAATTATCTCTTTAAATATCTGTAAAAAAGAAGCAATGGAAAATTATAAACTACTTAAAAGACTAATAACTTTAGCGAAAAGTTCACTTTAATCAATTAAACAATTTTAATTCAATCAATTGAAGTGTTAAAAAATGGATAAGAAAAGAGCGTTGGAGGAAGTTGCGGAACAGGTAAGAAAGTGCCAAAGGTGTCCGCTCTACAAACAGGCAAGTCAAGGAGTGCCTGGCGAAGGCAATCCTGATGCCGAAATTATGTTTATCGGGGAGGGACCTGGGTTCCATGAAAACCAAAAAGGAATTCCTTTTTGCGGCGCCGCCGGAAAACTGCTTGACCAGTTACTTCAATCAACTAAAGTAAAAAGAGAAGAAGTCTTTATTGGCAATGTGGTTAAACACCGACCGCCGGGAAACCGTGATCCTCTACCGGAAGAAATTGAAGCCTGCAAAATTTGGTTAGATAAGCAGATTGAAATTATTCAGCCCAAAATTATTGTTACTTTAGGCCGATTTTCAATGGCCAAGTTTATTCCTGATGGTAAAATTTCCCAAATCCACGGCCAGGCAAGATTTGTCAATTTTCAAGGAAAAAGATATATTATAATTCCAATGTTTCATCCCGCCGCCGCTTTACGAGGAGCCGAGGTAATGGTAAAAATAAAAGAAGATTTCTTAAAAATTCCGAAATTCCTTGAAGCACAGATTCAACCAATGGAGACTAATTTAACTAATACAAATCAAGGCAACGCAAAAATACAGAAAGATAAACAACTGAGTCTAAATTTCTAATTTCTAATATCTAATTTCTAATAAAATTTCCAATTCCAAAATGTCCAATTCCTAATTATTAGAAATTGGGAATTGGTAATTGGAAATTATTTAGATCAATTAGGTCGATTAGTCATTAGGTTAATTTTTTATGAATACTTTCAAAATTATCTCCCTCGGCGGCTTCGGCTCTGTTACCGCCAATATGTTTATCTATGAAACCGATAAGGATATTTTGGTGGTTGACTGCGGCATTGGCTTTCCTGAAGAAGAAATGCTTGGCGTTGATTTAGTCATTCCTGATATTAAATACTTACAAGAGAGGCAGGACAAACTTCGGGGTATTGTTATCTCTCATGGTCATGAAGACCATGTTGGTGCTCTTCCCTATATTCTGCCACAACTGAAAAATATCCCTGTCTTTGCTCCTCGCTGGGCCAAGGCTTTAGCAGAAAACAAATTGAAAGAATTTGGGTTGAGATATCAGGTTAATGAGTTCAATGAAAGTTCAAAAATTACTTTAGGCAATTTTTCTTTAGAATTCATTCCTGCGACCCATTCAATTCCTGATACCTATCACCTGGTTATTAAAACTCCCATTGGTATTTTCTACCATGCGGCTGATTTCAAACTTGACCTAACACCAGTTATCAGCCGACCGACTGACCAGGAACGAATCAAGAAAGTCGGTCAAGAAGGGATTTTGTGCCTTTTGTCTGATTGTGTCCGCGCTGAACTTTCCGGTTTTACTCCCTCCGAGTCACAGTTGGAAGAAGTTTTTGAGCGGGAGATCCAAGATTGCCAGGGAAAATTTTTCGTCACTACTTTTTCTTCCAATATCTCTCGCTGGAAACAGGCAATTGATATTTCCCGGCATCACGGTCGCAAGATTCTTCTTTTAGGACGTTCAGTTGAAGAAAATATTAAAGTGGCCCTTAAACTAAAATATCTTCATTATCCTCACCATGTTTTTATTACCAGAAAACAACTAAATAAATACCCCTCTGGCAAAATTACGGCTTTAATTGCTGGTGCTCAAGCCCAGACAGGTTCCTCTTTGGATCGCTTGGTTACTGGTGAATTTAATCAACTAGAAATTAGACCAGGCGATAAGGTTGTCTTTTCCTCTGATTACATTCCCGGCAATGAAGCCGCTATTTATGCTCTTATTGATAATCTTTATCGCCTAGGAGCTCAAGTTTCTTACACTGACATCAAAAGTGATGTCCATGTTTCCGGTCATGGAAGCCAAAAAGACTTAGGAAAATTAATAGAAATGGTCAAACCAAAATATCTTTTGCCGATTGGAGGCAATTTCCGGCATATGATTGCTTATCAAAGATTGGCTAAACAAAGGGGCTACCAAGAAAACAAGGTTTTACTACCTGATAATGGTCAGTCGGTGGAATTTTTTGCTGGCCAAGCAAAACTCGGCAAGCCAATTGAGACAAAGAAAATTATGGTTGATGCCCTAGGAGTTGGCGATGTTGGCAATGTTGTTTTAAGAGACCGACGGATTCTGGCTGAAGAAGGTATTGTCGTTGCCATTATTACTCTAGACCAGACCGGTGGAAGTTTAGTAGACGAACCAGAAATTGTTTCCCGGGGTTTTGTTTACATCAAAGAAAACTTTGCTCTTTTAAACGGTGCTAAAAGAGAAATTATTAAAACCTTAAAAGAAGACGGCAAGAGGAAAGATTTAAGATTTTTAAGAAGCCAAATCGGTGGTCATTTAGAAGAATATTTCTTTACCCAAACCGGCCGCCGGCCAATGATTCTACCGGTAATTATCGAGGCCTGAAACATTTAATTTCCCCAAAGTCCTTCGTTTGCCCCAAAAGAAGTAAGGTAGATACAGAATCAATAACACTGCCATAAAAAGATAGCCGGTTTTAATTCCGAGTGCATCACTAACATAGCCAAAACTCAACCGTATAGGCATATCAATAATTACACCAAAGAAGACTATTAGCGACTCAATCGTTGCTCTTCGGTAGGATTCTACATGCGAATGTAACTCTCCTAAAATCAAAACCTCAACCAGACCCCAGATTGGGAAAATTATCAAAAATGATAACAATCCGGCATATCTGTTACCTAAGGAGACAGCCAATAAACAAGCGATCATCGTCAACAGCGCAGTTATCTTTGGAGTATTCCTAGGTTCTGTTTTAAATTTCTCGGCAAACAATCCGCCGATTGCCCCTAAACCTCGACGAAGAGCAATCCATATTCCAAAGTAGGCTAAAGGAAAATTAATAAAAGTTAAATAGAGTTGGTCATATTCATCTAAATAGCTAAAAGGCATATCCATCGCTATTAAGTAAATGAACAAAAACCGAAGCAAGGGATGAGTGAGAAAATATTTGACTGACTGCTTGATGTGATCAAAATATTTAACCTCCCCAGTTGAAGTGTGAAATTTAGGCTCTTGAAATGTTAAAGCAATTAAGGCTGCCAGCGATGAACTAAAAATAGAGAAAACAAAAGGCAGGCGAATATTTACGCTTGCTAAATACGCACCTAGGATTCCTGCTAAAGAGACTGAAATCGTCCCCAAAAACTTGGCCCGGCCAAGAATTTTCTCAAAATTACTTTCCTTGCCCATACCTTTCAAAGAATCATAAAGCAAGGCGTTAGAGGTGCCAGAAGAAAATGTATTTCTCATTGCCATCAACATTGTGGCTAAAGCAAACGGCCAAAAGGTACTACTAATGGCATAAACAGAAAGCCCAAATGCGGCAAATAAGCTGCTTAATACCAGCATATATTTTCTACTCCATCTATCTGCTAGTGCTCCAGTGGGAACTTCCAGAGCAAAAGCGGCCAGCGCCCAGAGAACATCAAGAATGGTAATTTGAGATACTGAAAGGCCATTTTCACGGAAAAAGACTACATTGATAGTGAACATAAGAATAAACATCCAAGCGATGTTAAAAAGATAGAACTTCAAAACATTAGAAGAAGTCTTGTTGGAAAAACTATCTCTAAGACGCATGAGATCATTTTACCAAGAAGCTCTGCTGACTGGCAAATTGAAGATAAAATTTGACAAAAGAGTGCTAGGAGAGTAAGATAAACTTGGTATGGCAATTAGTCTTCCTTTAACAGTTAAAATTATGGTTGATAGGCGTTCGTCTGATGCTCCTTATGTGGCCTATTGTCCCGAGCTTGATGTGGCTTCATGCGGACCAACAGAGGAAAAGGCTCGCTCAATGCTTTGGGAAACAGTTGATATTATCTTAGAAGATGCCCACGAACGAGGAACCTTAAAGGACTATTTAAGCCAGGTAGGATTTTTTGAGGATGAAAAGAGAAAGATGTTTGTTGTTCCCAAAGTAAGTTACGAGCCTTATTATTTACAGGTTCCAAGATATTTAGAAAAGAAATTTGTGTGCCTCGCCTAACACCAATTCACTGGAGAAAATTCTGTAAGGTTTTAGAAAAAGCCGGTTGTGTTTATTCCCACCGGAAAGGAGACCATCTTATTTATCACAAAGAAGGTTGTCCCAGAGCTATTGTTATTCCTCGGTGGAAAGAGATTCCTGAATTTATTATCTTGAATAATTTGAAAACTGCTAGAATTGATCGAAAAACTTACTTTAAACTTCTTGCTAAGAAGTAAACATTCTTTGACAGAATTCGGCAAGATTCGGCAATATCTGGCAAAATGTGGTAAAATAGTTTTGTGAAGATTCCACCAACCTATCAAATTACTCCAGAAATTTTAGAATTAGTAGCCAAAATTGATGCCAATCGATTCTTTTTATCTTCATCAGATATCCCCTACCAGATCAAAAACGAAATTCATCGTTCTAGCTTGCTTAAAAGTTCTCTATTTTCCGCCAGAATTGAGGGTAACCCTTTAACTTTAGCTAAGCTTGCTATTTCCCCTAAAACTATCAAAAAACTGGAAATCTTTAACATTTTAGGGGCGATTAATTTCTTAGAAAGAAATGTCAAACCAAACAAAAAAATCACCAAAAAATTAATTTTAAAACTTCATAGGATCGTGATGAAAAACTTATCTGACTGTCCTGGTAAGTTCAGAAAAGAACCTGGTGCTATTTTTAATCAGGCAAGAATAGCCGTCTATCTATCACTACCAGCCAGCAGGGTACCCCGATTAATAGAAAACCTACTAACTTATGCTAACTCCAAAAAAGAAAAATTTCCCTTAATTAAAGCCATCATCACTCATCTGGTTTTTGAAAAAATTCATCCTTTTTTAGACGGTAATGGCCGTGTGGGTAGATTGTTGCTGGCCGCCATCCTTAAAGCCAATAACTATGACTTTGGGCTTTGTATTCCTTTTGAAGAATATGTTGAAAGCCATCGGCAAGATTATTACTATTTTCTAGAAAGTGGCTTTAGAGATATTCAAGGATATCTGCTTTTTATGCTTGAGGCTTTTTATCAGCAAACAGAAAAAATCAAAAAAGAATTATCAATCACCAAAGAATCAAGAATTTTTCTTCCTCCTCGAAGAGAGGAAATTTATCTTTTAATCAAAGATCACCAAACTGTCTCTTTTGATTTTATTAAAAGAAGATTTCTATCCGTTCCCGAAAGAACCTTGAGGTATGACTTAAAGAAGCTCGTAGATGAGGGCTTAATCGTCAAAATCGGCCAAACCCGCGGTAGCTTTTATAAGGTAGTCAGCTGATTTGCTGAAGAAATCTTCTTGCCTTAATTTCCCAAATAGGCTAAAATTAGTCCCGAGTATTTACTTTCAGCCTTATGGAAGAAAAAAGAGTTACTCAAATCACTAAGAAAAGTACGAATTTTGCCAAATGGTACAATAATATAGTTTTGAAAGCCGAACTAGCTGATTACTCGCCGGTCAAGGGCTGTATGATTATTCGGCCCTATGGATTTGCTATCTGGGAAAATATTCAAAAAAAATTAGACCAGATGATTAAGCAAGCTGGTATAAAAAATGCTTATTTTCCTCTTTTTATCCCTGAAAACTTCCTCAAGAAAGAAAAAGAGCATGTGGAGGGATTTTCACCAGAATTAGTAGTGGCTACTATAGGTGGTGGACAAAAATTAGCTGAAAATTTAATTCTTCGACCAACCTCAGAAACAATCATATATACAATGTATTCAAAATGGATTAAAAGTTGGCGTGATTTACCACTGTTAATTAATCAATGGTGTAATATTGTCCGCTGGGAAAAAAGAACTTATCTTTTTCTACGGACCACTGAATTTCTATGGCAAGAGGGCCACACTTGTCATTCTTCTCATCAAGAAGCTTTAAAAGAAACCCAACGGGCATTAGATATGTATACTGAGTTATACCGTAATTTTCTGGCCATTGATGGAATTATGGGCAAAAAATCGCCAAGCCAAAAATTCCCTGGCGCCTTAGATACTTATACTTACGAGATGCTTATGCCAGACGGGAAAGCCCTCCAAGGTTGCACTTCTCATGACTTAGGTCAAAATTTCAGCAAGCCATTTAATATCTCCTTCCAAAATAAAAACGGCAAACGGGAGTATGTTTGGCAAACCTGTTGGGGATTCAGTACTCGTTCTATTGGCGGATTAATTATGGCTCATGGCGATGATCAAGGATTAATTTTTCCCCCCAAAATTGCCCCAATACAAGTTGTGATTGTACCAATATGGAGCGAAAAAACAAGGAAATCGATCACAAACTATTGCCAACGAGTTGAAAACAGACTGAAAAAGAAGAAAATGAGAGTCCACTTTGACAATCGAAGAGAGTATTCTCCGGGTTGGAAATTTAACCTTTGGGAACTTAAAGGCGTACCAATAAGGTTAGAAATCGGACCCTCAGATATCAAAGCGAGTCAAGTAACGATGGCCTGTCGCGATGGTATAAAGATACCAGTTCTCTTAAAAAGATTGGAAGCAGAGACTGAAAAACACTTAAGGCTAATTCAACAAGATTATCTTTTACGAAAATCGAGTGATTTCCTAAGGAAGAATACTCATGAAGTAAATAGCTATGATGAATTTAAAAAAATCATGGAAGACAAACGAGGTTTCATTAGGGCTTTCTGGTGCGAAAATCCAAAGTGTGAAGAAGCAATCAAACATGAAACTAAAGCTTCAACTCGTTGTCTTCCTTTAGACGCTAAAAAGGAAAAAGATAGGTGTATTTACTGCGGTCAACCTTCAAATTACCAATGGATATTTGCTCAAGCTTATTAACTTCTGTTATAATTTTTCTACTATGCCAAGATATCGAAGGGGACTGCGGGGCTGGATTAGGAAAAATCTCAAAATCTATAAACTGGGAATCCAGAAATCAACCGTTTATTCCGCTTTAAGCGTTTTGACTATTGCCTTAGCTGTTTTGATTATTCTTTCTTTTTCCCAGAAAGGAGAACTTTTAATCGAACTCAACCAAATATTTAGTCGTTTTTTTGGAGTGGGGACAATTTTTATTCCTTTCTTGCTTTTATCGGCCGGGTTGATGCTTTCTAAATTAAAAACTCCTATCTCTCAACCCAATGTCTTAGTCGGTGGTTTTCTCCTCCTCATTTGTTTTTTGGGTTTGACCAAAGGCGGAGTGATCGGTGAGGAAATTTTTGTTGAAGTGGCTATTCTGATTACTCCTTTAGGGGCTTTTCTGATCTTAAGTGGAGGCGCTCTAATTGGTTTAATTGTCTTTTTCAATACTTCCTTTGAGCAAATTATTGCCAATGTTATTAAGACTTTCAAAGTCGGGAAAAGATATATTCTTGCTTCCAAATTTCCCGCTCTTCAAGAAAAATTACCATTCAGGCTTAAACAGAGACCCAAGCTTCAACCAAAATCTGAATCCGAACCTAAACCAGTGACCAAACTAGCTGAAGAATTAACAACCGGTGTTATTAGTAATGTGCCTGGAATCCAATCCAGAGTTTGGGAATACCCACCACTATCTTTGTTGAGTGAAAGTTTTGGTGGTAGAGCTGACCGGGGTGATGTCAAAAATAACGCCGCTATAATTGAGAAGACCCTGGATTCTTTTGGTATTTCCGCCCAAGTAGTTGAAGTCAATTTAGGCCCGGCGGTGACTCAATATGCCCTAGAGGTCGCTTTGGGAACCAAACTTTCCAAAATTACTGCCCTCTCCAATGATTTAGCCTTAGCTTTAGCTGCTCCTACCGGACAGATCAGAATTGAAGCTCCTATTCCTGGCCGATCTTTAGTTGGTGTGGAACTTCCTAATCGTTCTTTGGAGTTCGTTACCTTAAAACAAATTCTTGAAAGTGAAGCGATAAAAAAAATCAAATCTAAGCTCGCCGTCAGTTTGGGTTTAGATGTTTCTGGTAAACCTAAGGTGGCTGATATTGCCCGGATGCCCCATGTTTTAATCGCTGGCCAAACTGGTTCGGGCAAAAGTGTCCTTTTAAACTCTTGGATTGCTTCTCTTCTTTTTCGTGCTACTCCCAATGAAGTCAAATTAATTCTCGTTGACCCCAAAAGAGTTGAGCTTACTCAATACAACGGTATTCCCCATCTCCTAAACCCAGTAATTGTTGAAGTAGAAAAAGTAGTTTCTGCTCTTAAATGGGCTATTGCCGAAATGGACCGAAGATATAAACTCTTCGCCCAAGTGGGTGCCAGAAATATTAATATCTATAATGAGCTTTCTGGCTTTCAGGCTCTTCCTTATATTATTATCATCGTTGATGAACTGGCCGATGTCATTCTTTTTGCCCAAGCAGAGGTAGAAGATTGTATTTGCCGAATTGCCCAAATGTCTAGAGCCACGGGTATCCATTTGATCATTTCTACTCAAAGACCGTCGGTTGATGTCCTTACGGGCTTGATTAAAGCCAATATTCCCTGTCGGATTTCCTTTGCTGTTTCTTCCTTGGTTGACTCACGGGTAATTATTGACATGCCAGGAGCGGAAAAGCTTTTGGGTCGGGGAGACATGCTTTATATTCCCCCAGAACAGGCGAAGCCAACTAGAATCCAGGGCGCTTATGTTTCTGAGTTAGAAACCCAAAAACTAATCAACTTTTTGAAAAAGAGAGGAATTGCTCCCACTTATACTGAAGAGATAACAGAGATACCGGTAGGTAAAGCTAAACCAGGAGTATTAACCAGCGAAGAAGAGAAAGATGAGTTGTTTCAAGAGGCAATCAGAATTATCTGTCAGTACGACCGCGCTTCTGCCTCACTTTTACAAAGAAGGCTTTCCATTGGTTATGCTCGAGCGGCTCGCATCCTAGATCAGCTTCAAGCTGTTGGAGCGGTTGGCCCAGCCGATGGAGCTAAACCTCGCGAAGTTCTCGTTAAGAACCCCGAAAGCTTTTGGGCTACCTTTTCTCGACAATAATCATTATTTCCCTAAGCCTGATTCTTTGCGGTCGAAGTTTGGGGTAAGCATCTCCTCTGATTCTTTCAAAACCGCCTGCCAGTGGCCAAGGCGGCGAATAAGTTGAGCAAAAGCAAAGACTTCAGGAATTTTTAGAATCACGGAGAAAAGAAGATAGATAGAAAAGCCAATTAGGCTGGCAATTATCGTTAAAATCAAAAGATTAATGGTCCGGGTAGTGTCTAAGATGAACCTGTCCAGAAGCTTCATTGGTAGCCATAAAAAAACAGCGGTGAAAAAAGTGGCAAGGGCGATTTTAAACCAGCCTACAAGCAACTTTTTTTCCAAGAGGTGCGGGATTCTTCTAACTAAAAAAAATAAAAGTAATAAACTGTGGCCCAGGCTGGCAGTGGAGGTAGCCGCAGCTAGACCTAAGATTCCCCAACCTAATTTAAAAGTCAAGATTATCGCTAAGATGACGTTCAAAACTACAGAAAAAGTGCCAATTAAAAAAGGTGTTTTGGTATCGTGTAAGGCATAGAAACTGCGGACCAAAAGCTGAATTGTTGCCTGGGAAAAAATTGCCAAAGAAAAAATCCCCACGGTTTTGGCGGTCAAAATTGTGGCGTGCCAGGGGAAAGATTTCGCCCCGTAGGCCAATCTAACCAAAGGTACCCTCAAAATCAGAATAATGGCAGTAGCCGGCAAAGCAAGATATAAAATTTGGTTTAAAGAGGAAATAAGTGTTTTTTGAAAATCAGTAAGATTACCTTTGGCTTTTTGCGAAGATAAAGTTGGCAGAGCCGCTTGACCAATTGGGGTTCCAAAGAGCCTAACCGGCAAGTCCATTAATCTTTGAGCCAGATAGAACATTGTTAGCGAACCAGCGGGAAGCGAGGTAGCCAAGAAGACAGCTACTGTTGCTTCGATCTGATAGACAGCTAGAGCCACAGTCCGGGGTAACATCAGCCGGAAAACTTCACCAACACCAGGAGTCTTTCGCTCCAAAATAAAAGAATAAGAGAAACCAAGTCTTAAGACCAAAGGGATTTGGATAAAAAGGTGGAGAAAGGCGCCGAGAATGACGCCGAAAACCGGGGCCCAAATTCCCCACCAGGGAGTAAAAAATAAAATTGCTGAAATAATACCGATGTTATAAGCAACTGGAGATAGGGCAGGGATTAAAAATCTTTGGTGGGACTGGATAATGGCGGAAAGAAAGTTGGAAATCAGAAAAAGAACTTGGGCAAAAAGCATTAGTCTTGTCATTTGGGCCATCAGTTTGACTTGATTTTCCGTAAAGGAACCAGTGATTGCTTGAGAAAGAGGTTGACTTAAAACAAAAATAATGACCGCCAAAATTAGAAAAAAAATAACCAAATAATTAATAATTGAGGAAGCAAAATGGTAAGTGTTTTCATCTTTTTTTTCAAGATAGTCACTAAAGACAGGAATAAAAGC